>PR_CR_10_Liq_1_inCRDRAFT_1001895_pt1 | contig 11218 bp, 13 predicted proteins | sample PRCRCaboRojoPR_3_FD_10241 | JGI IMG/M metagenome (IMG submission 10241) | reverse complement strand
CCTCATACTATAGGTATTGACAGGAATCGGATTTAGACTGTGTTGGGATTTCACCCTTTGGGCTGCATTTGCCAAATTTTATCCTGTACTTCGTTACTCTTCGGTCGCTTAGCTCAGGCTAGGCTCCCTCATCGCGCCTTGTTCAGAATAAAATTTGACCACATTCGCTCCAAAAGCGAATTCCCAACACAGTCTTAAATAAATCTTCCTGCTGCCCACCAAAAAACCTTTATTTTGAATCTTTACCTTTGCAGCGTTGACAGAACATAAAATGAATACATGAGGCTGATAGACACACACGCGCATTTGTACTCCCGGAAATTTGATGCCGACCGGGCGGAGATGATGGAGCGGGCCATGGAGAGCGGGGTTGACCGGTTTTTTCTTCCTAATATAGACCACGCCTCTATCGAAGGCATGCTGCAAATGGAAGAAGACTATCCGGGGCAGTGTTTTGCAATGATGGGCATACATCCCTGCTCTATTAAAGAAGACTACAAGGAAGAACTGGCGGTAGTGGAAAAATGGCTGGGAGAGCGCCCGTTTTGTGCCATTGGCGAGATTGGTATTGATTTATACTGGGACAAAAGCCATTTTCGGGAGCAGCAGGAAGCCTTCCGTCAGCAAATCCAATGGGCAAAGGCGCTTGATATCCCGATCGTGATTCATTCCCGTGATGCTACGGCAGAAGTGCTGGAAATCCTGGAAGAGCAGAAGGATGAGCGACTGCGTGGCATATTTCACTGTTTCACGGGTACGTTGGAAGAAGCAAATCGTATTATTGATTTAGATTTTTATCTGGGTATTGGAGGTGTAGTGACTTTTAAGAATGGCGGCCTGGACAAAGTGATAAAGGAAATCGACCTGAAGCACCTGGTCCTGGAGACCGATGCGCCTTATCTGGCTCCGGCTCCGAAACGGGGCAAGCGCAACGAAAGTGCCTATGTGCGCCTCGTGGCGGAGAAGATCGCAGCCGTACAGCAGGTGCCCTTCAAAGAAGTCGCCCGTCAGACTACCGCGAATGCAGAAGCTCTGTTTAAGGTAGAGGAACTGGCGTCTCAGGCCCTGTTATAAATAAGGTGTAAAGCAGTTTGAATAAGCGCCGATTAGGATTTGTAATATCTTTTTACAATTTTTGTGTGCCTTGATATTGGCAAAAGGCGCTTAATAATTATATTTGCTCGTGCGCCGCTGATAGAAGCGGCGTTGAAATATTGAACGGAGAGGTGCTCGAGTGGCTGAAGAGGCACGCCTGGAAAGCGTGTATACTGTAACCCAGTATCGAGGGTTCGAATCCCTCTCTCTCCGCAAGCGCAATATCTGTAGCTGGGATTTCCGGAGCAGATTTTGTACGATTTCCAACTTTAACTGGTTTGACTAACTTTTAAAAAACAATCGAAAAAACCTTATTGACTATGCGAAAATTAATAGCACTGCTGCTGGTACTCGGCTTAGCAGTTTTCTCCGGGAATTTCGTGTATGCTCAGGATGGCGATACCGACACTACTGCAACTGAGCAAATGGAAGACACCACCACCGCCGCTGAGGCAGAAGTGGACCCCATTGAGCCTGAAGCACCTGCTGCTGATGCAGATGAAGCAGAAGCGGGCGCTGAGCAAAGCGGCTATCAAGTGCTGAAAAAGTACTTCATCGATGGTGACTGGCGCTTTATGAGCTTCGTACTCGTGTGTCTGATCCTCGGTCTTGCGTTCTGTATTGAGCGTATCATCACACTGAACATCGCAACGACCAACACCGACAAGCTGCTTGCCCGTATTGACGAGCACCTCAAGTCTGGTGACGTACAAGGCGCAATGGAAGTATGCAAGTCTACTCAGGGTCCAACAGCGAGCATCCTTTATGAAGGGCTGAAGAACGCTGATGATGGTGCTGAAGCTGTTGAAAAAGCCATCGTTTCCTACGGTAGTGTTCAGATGGGCTTGCTTGAGCGTGGTCTGGTTTGGATTTCTCTTTTCATCGCAATCGCACCGATGCTTGGCTTTATGGGTACGGTAATCGGTATGATTCAGGCATTCGACCGTATCGAAGCGGTAGGTGACCTTTCTCCTTCAGTTGTTGCTGGTGGTATTAAGGTAGCCCTTTTGACGACTGTATTCGGTCTGATCACTGCGATTATCCTGCAAATCTTCTACAACTATATCGTCTCCAAGATCGACGGTATCGTAAACAAAATGGAAGATGCATCTATCGCACTGGTAGACATCATGGCGTCAAACAACATTTTCAAGCAGTAAGAGAAACCAACTATTATGTATAAATTTCTAACCAAAAATGGCCAGACACTGGCCTTCGGTTTAGGAGTTCTGATAACTGTGGTCTTCCTGATCTCTGTAGTCTCCAATATGGGTGAATTTACAGCGATGGCGGAAGAGAAGCAGATGGAAACCACCATCTTCGACTTTGGTCTGTACGGTGCCATGGCACTAGCTGTTATTGCAGCTGCCGCAATGGTCATCTTCGGTCTGGCTCAGGTCGTTACAAGTTTCAAAAGCTCTATGAAAGGGATTTTGGGCTTCGTAGCCTTGCTGGTTGTTTTCTTTGTCTCCTATTCTATGACGGACACCGACATAAGTCCATATATTCAGGGTGCCATCGACAAGTTCGAGCAAGGTGGTGCTGAGTTCACCGAAGGGAACCTCAAATTCATCAGTGGCGGTATCTCCACAACTATCGTACTGGTAGTGGTGGCGGCGGCAGCCTTCGTTGTATCTGAGATTACTAACCTGTTCAAATAAATAAGGCATTATGGCAAAAACGAGCACCAGAGATCGGATGAGTAATGAGATCAATGCAGGCTCTATGGCCGATATTGCCTTCCTGCTCCTGATCTTCTTCCTCGTCACGACGACTATCGTAGAGGACAAGGGTATCACAGTAAAGCTGCCACCCTGGTCAGAAGAGGAGCCTGATATTACCAAGCTGAAGAAGCGGAATGTTTTTTCAGTACTGGTTAATGCGCAGGATCAGCTTTTGGTTCGTGGTGAACCGGCACGGGTTGAAGAACTACGTGAACGTGCGAAGGTCTTCATCAGTAATCCCTATCAGGATGAAACGATGGCTGAAAAGCCGACTAAGGCGATCATCTCACTCAAAAACGACCGGGGCACATCTTATGATGCTTACCTGACCGTTTACAACGAGTTGAAAGCAGCTTACTCTGAGCTGTGGGATGAGCTCAGTCAGCGTAAATACGGTATTCCATACAGCGAAGATATGCCCTTTGCGTATAAGAAAGCAATTCGGGAAGAGATACCTTTTGTACTCTCGGAAGCTGAACCAACAGCCTTCGGTGAGGAGTAGACGGTAAGGGGATAGATTTTTGTTTATCCCCTAAGTCGAAAAACTACCGCCCTATTTCTTTCACCCTTTGCCTTCGGGCAGTAAAAATTGATAACTATGGCTAAGTTTTCTAAAAAGAGAGGAAAATCTAAACCAGAAGTTTCCACGGCTTCGCTTCCGGATATCATCTTCATGCTGCTTTTCTTTTTTATGGTTGTAACCGTACTTAGAGATGCAGAACTGATGGTTAAGGTTTCTACTCCTTACGCATCGGAGCTGACTAAGCTGGAGGAGAAATCATTGGTTAATTACTTGTATATCGGTCGGCCAACGCAAAAGTACGAGAGTACTTATGGTACAAAGCCAAGACTACAGCTCGGCGATAAGTTCGCTACAATCTCCGATATCCCACTGTTTCTGGAAAAGCACAAAATTAAGGTGCCGGAAGCACGTCACGGTCAGATCACTTCTTCCCTGCGGGTGGATGGTGAAGTGACTATGGGTATCGTTACGGATGTGAAGACCCAGCTTCGTAAGTCGGGTCAGCTAAAAGTGAACTACTCCGCTAAGAAAGATCCAAACGCGAAGCAATAGATTTTTCCTGAGTGGTTTATTTCCTCATAAAAGCGCCTTTTACTGGATGATGATCTGGTAAAAGGCGCTTTGGGTTTAAAATACGATCAACGGCTATCGCAAGCGATCCATTGATTTAACAAGCTTGTCATCTTTCTTAATAAACCGGTAAGCCAGAAAGCAGAAAAACACAGCAATAATCGGGAATATTGCTCCAAAGGCAAATTCAATCGCTGCTTTGCCCGCTTCCGTCAGGTTTTGAGTGAGGTGATAAAGGGCAAAGACCAGCCCGCCAATATTCAAAATAAGTGCAGAAAGGCTCACCTTAGACTGCAGCCCCCGGTTGCGAAAAAGAAAGATCGCAATGAGGGCTAATGCCCCGGCCAGGCCAAAGAGCACAGAAAGCCCTACCTGATCATTCACATTGTATAAGGCATCTCCAAAAATCATTGAGCTTTCAATCGCTTGTGGTGTTGTGGCAAAAGGTAGCCCAAATACACCCAGCGAAGCCCCTCCTGCTAAAAACAAGAAGATAGATTGAATTCTTTGAATCATAGTCTGTTTCGGTTGTTTAGCGCGAAGATAAGGATCATTTGAAAGACTCTCATCAGCAGATCGTATATTAGCTTTCCGCTAAAACCATTGAAACATTGCCACAATCAACCTCATTGCGTTACCAGCTCAGCTACTGGGAGCATGCCTCCTTTTTCTCAGATATTGATATCATCATCATAGGTGCTGGTATCGTGGGACTGAGCGCTGCGCTGCGCGCCCGGCAAAAAGCCCCAAAAGCTAAAATTCTAATCCTGGAACGTGGCCCGTTGCCGGTGGGCGCCAGTACGCGTAATGCAGGCTTCGCTTGCTTTGGGAGTGTCTCCGAATTGCTGGACGATATGGGCGAGAGCCCGGAAGAGGAAGTTTGGGCGCTGGTGGAGCGCCGCTGGAAAGGGCTGCAACGGCTGCGGGGGCTCCTCGGTGATGCGGCTATCCGGTACGAGCCATTGGGTGGATTTGAGCTTTTTCGTGCCGAAGAAGCAGACCGCTATGAGGCTTGTGCGGACCAAATTACCACCTTCAACCGCAGGCTAAAACCCATTACCGGACTGGCTGAAACCTATCAAAGGGCGCACGAAGCGGCTGCGGGGTTTGGTCTGAAAGGCGTGCGCTACCTGATCAAAAATCAGGCAGAAGGACAACTCCATACGGGCGAGATGGTTCGTGCATTACTGGAAAAAGCCCGGGCGGCTGATATTAATATCTACACCGGCCTGGGTGTGGAAGCCCTCCACGATACGGGTACAAAGGTAGAAGTGGAAACGACCCTGGGCTGGTCCGTCAGTGCCCGTCGGGTCCTGGTTTGCACTAATGGCTTTGCCCGGCAATTGTTACCTGATTTGAAAGTCCGTCCTGCCCGCAATCAGGTGTTGATCACAGAACCTGTCAAAACGTTGAAAATCCGCGGTGCCTTTCACTACGACCGGGGCTATTTTTACTTCCGCAATATTGACAACCGCATATTGCTCGGTGGCGGCCGCAATCTTGACACAGAAGCTGAAGCGACCTCTGAATTTGGCACTACGCCGCTCATCCGGTCTGCCTTGGTCCGCTTGCTGCGGGAGGTGATCCTTCCCGGGCAAGACGTTGGAGTAGCTCACTGGTGGAGTGGGATACTGGGCGTTGGCCGACGCAAGCGACCGGTCATTCGGCACCTTTCCGACCGCGTAGTGGCGGCGGTACGCCTTGGGGGCATGGGGGTTGCTATTGGCACCCTTATCGGAGAGGAAGGAACCAATGAATTGTTAAGGTAATCACTCTGGTTTCGCAATAATCTCAAAGGGCTGTTCTAACCGGTGCCCCTCCTCATCTACGAGGGTTAGCAAATGCTTGCCGGGAGACGGATCAAGTTCTATACTGTGAAACTGAGTCGTACGCCCAATAAAAGTCTCATTCAGATGCCAGTAGATTTCCGTTTCAGGTTGACGGTGCGCTACCGTGAATACCGTACGGGACCGGCTGCCATCCAGGTCACGGGGAACCAGGATGCGGGTCGGGTATTTTGGGTAGACCAGTTCCATGGGGGTATCGCCCACCTCACCGCAGCCCGGAAGATAAGGCGGTAGCGGCTTGTGAGCAGGATTACGGCGTGCGTAGTAATGCGCTGCAGTCGGAGGTAGGACGAACCAGGGGGTGGGCTGTATCTGTTCCGGCGGATAGCAATCTGCATTGACCCGAAATTGACCGCTCTCATCCAGGGGTATAACTTCATGGAAAGGGCAGGGCTGAAGTCCGGTTGCTGTTCGGGGCACTTGTATCGTATCCCTTGGGCAGACCGGTCCGGCCTGATAACCGCTTTCCTGGCAGATTACGGTTGGTTTGAGGTTGTCATAAGGGGTAGGGAACCAATCCCCGGACGCAGGCAGCAGCTTAAAAAGATCGAACAGCACCGGGGCTGCGGCCTTTACCCCCACTAGACCGGGGCGCCCTTCACCATCGGCATTCCCAGCCCAGACGCCCACCGCAAACCGGGGCGTTACACCAATAGCCCAGGCATCCCGGAATCCAAAACTGGTACCGGTCTTCCAGGCAATCCGCCGACTGGATTCAAAAACTTTCCATCCGCCCTCACTGGCGGGGCGTTCTACCTGTTGCATCGCCTGAAACGTGAGCCAGGCCGCACCGGCACTCATGGGTTGAGGGGCATCCTGCAGAGGCACTTGTGCATCAATAGCGGGCAGGTAACGCGCAGATCGGAAATCAGCCGGGCTGTACTGGCCATTGTAATCGTAGGTGTGGCTGAGCATCCGGGCCATACTGGCATAGATGCCTGTGATCTCCCAAAGAGATCCTTCCGCACCTCCTAATACAAGCGGGAGGCCGTAGTGCCCCGGCGGATGTGCCAGCGTCGTCATTCCAATCTGCTCCAGGCGGTAGTGAAATTTCTCCAGGCCATAGGCGGATAGCAACTCCACCATCGGTACATTGAGGGAACGGGCAAGGGCTCGCTCAGCGGTGACAACCCCATCAAAATCTTCGTGGTAATTTTCCGGTTGGTACCCGCTGAGCCGCATAGGGATATCAGAAAGCAGCCGCTGCGGCGTAATGAGCCCTTCCTGCAAAGCAAAAGCGTACAAAAAGGGCTTGAGGATACTGCCTGTGCTTCTCGGCGCCGGGATAATATCCACCCACTCGTCGTGCACTGTTCCGGCACCAAGGACATTGCCTACGTACGCCAGTACATCACCGGTCTCGACATCCAGGATCAGGGCTGCGAGATTGTGGATCTGATTGCCCTTAAGCTTTGCCTGATGGGCCTGTAGCAGTTGGGTAGTTTGCTGTTGTAACTGGGCGTCAAGGGTCGTTTGCAGTCGACCGGACTGCCCGTTGTTCATCGCGCTACCCAAGAGGTGCGGGGCATGTTGGGGTAAAGGCAGGGGGGCTTCCGGCAAGGGTTCCTCCAGCGCCAATTCCAGGGTCAGGGTATCGAGATGGCCTGCTGCTCCCAGCCGGTTGAGCAGGCGGTTGCGCTTTTGAAAGAGGGCTTCCCGGTTGCGGCTGGGGTGGATGAGCCCGGGCTGATTGGGGAGTACGGCGAGCATGGCTGCCTCTGCCCAGGACAGCAGAGTAGGGGGCTTGCCAAAGTAGCGCCAGGAAGCCGCTTCAAGCCCTACGACATTGCCGCCAAAGGGGGCATGAGTGGCGTATAGCCTGAGGATTTCGGACTTGGCCAACCGGAGCTCCAGACGGGTAGCGAGGAGCATCTCCTGAAGTTTTCTTAAAAAGGTCCGGGGCGGATTGCCTTGCGCCATCCGGATGACCTGCATACTGAGGGTGGAGCCACCACTGACGATCCGCCCCGCACGCAGATTTTGCACAGTAGCGCGCCCAAGCCCAATTGGGTCAATGCCGGGATGGGTGTAAAACCTTTGGTCCTCAAAGGTAAGCAGTGCGGTCTCGAAGCGCCTGGGGATGGTATCCGGAGGAGGGAACCGCCACTGTTCGTCTGCGGCAATTCGGGCGCTAAGCAGTTGCCCGGTACGGTCTTCCAAAACCACGCTCAGCGGCGCATCAAAGAGAGGCCGGGGCAGGCAAAAGGCATACCAGATAAGGAAGATCAGACCTGCCAGAAGCAATGCCCGCTGTTTGAAGGATCGCTTTTTAGTCAACAACTTTCCAGCCGTCTTCATACCGCTCCAGCACATAGGCCTCGCTCAGCTTCTGCCGGGGATTGTTGGGGAACCATGCAAAAAGCGTAATGCTCATGCGGTCACCCCGGAAAGCCCCGCTGATATCAATTATCCCACTGTCTCTGGCTTCGCTGGGCATAAAACCTTCTTCTCCAGGCTGCACCAGATGGACCTCAAAGTCCATACCATCCAGGTCAGTATCCTGCAACTGCTTGAACAGGCGGGTAAAGTGGGGCGGGTTCGTCATGGTAATGGCACTGTGGCGCAGGTAGACTTTCTCCTGATTGGCCCACGCTGCCTCAAGGACCTCCGCAATCTCCGGATATTCGAGTGTGGCCTGAATGCATTGGGCTAGGTCAGCCTTATCCTGAGCAACAGCCAGGAAGGGGAGGGCAAGCAGGGCGAAAATGGTAAGTGTAGCTTTCATCCGTTGTTTTGATTGTTAACGTTGGCAGTAGGGCTGCCGTATTTATGGACCTGAAATTAAGCGTTTTTGTCCAGAATCAGACGCTGCCCGGCTTTTACGGCTACTGCTGAACCGATCGCCAGAAAAACCGAAGAGGGCCGTTCGGAGAGTGGAACCGCAAAAGCCTCACCGTAAAGGGCGGCCGCATCGCAATTGATCTCATAACCGACTACCAGGCGGAGTTCCCAAGAAGGGTGCACGACTTGATATTCGGTCGTTCCCTTTGTGCCCCATCGGGCATAGCCCCAGTAATGCTCTGCAATGAATTGCTCCTCGCTACCTTCCAACAGAGGTTGAGGTGCTCCCCGCGTCGTGACTTCCAAGTGTTCCAATGACCGGCATGCCGCCACTCGTAGCGGTAGCGCTGCTGCTCCGGGCCTTCTTCCCAAAGGTGCCGCATGGGCATGGCAGCGTAACGCTCCCCGTACAACCCATTGGCTACCCAGGTGATGGCACGCTTGGGAACAATCTCACTGACGAAAACCACGCCCCGCTTCCACTCGCCTGCATCATGATAACGGACGTAAAACCGCAGGTTGACCTCTTCAAACCGTTGATGAAAAGGTATGGGCAACCCAAGTACCCGAGTCCGGTCGAATAAAAAGCCGACTAAACTGGCGTAGCAGCGCCCATTCCAGGTGTCCAGCTCAGTACCAGGTGGGACATAGGGTTGGAGCAGGGTGGGGTCGACCAGGTAGTTGGCCATAATCAGGTTGCGCCAGTGGGCGGTGAGGAAGGTTCGTGCCATGTTTTAGAAACGTTCCGGTACCAAAACATGTTGCTTAGTGCTTTAGCACAGCTTCCATTTGTCTAAGCAGGGCTTCTCCTTGTTCCGACAGCGGCCGGGCAGCGTAGTTTTTGGAGCCAGCTTTTCGCAAAACGAGCAGTACAAAGTTGTCCGCCAGTATTTCATCCGGATGGATAATGTACCCCGTATTATCGCCAACCTGCCCGAAGAAACCGGGAGCGGCTTCCGGTGGTACGCCTTGTGGCTGCACCGTGTACCCCGTGTCTGTGGGCAGCAGTGGATACAGGTGAAAGTCGATATAGTCAAAATAGCGTTTGTCGGGATAGGCCAGCCGTGTCTGCCGTGATGACGGAAATGTAGCGTTTGGCCTCCCCGGTACTGTCAGGCAGCTCAATAGCATAGTTATGGTCAATGCCATCGGGGTTGAGCAGGCGCCGTTCCAGCAGCGGGGCGGGGAAGTGCAGCGGGGCGTCGAGTTTTTGAAAACCGATCAACGCGTATAATTTGCTGCGCAATGCCGGGTTGTAGCGGGAGATAAGGTGGAACAACTCGTGCAGCATGACCGGGAGTAATGCCCGGTTGCCTTCGTACAGCTCATTTTTGGGAATGAAAACGGCTCGTTCGCGGGTAAAGTAGACGGAAGGGCCGAAGATGTCGGTTTCCATCTTGCCCAAGAGCACTGTGTCAGGCAATAAACCAGGGCTAAGCGAATCACATAAGGCATAAGCTTGCTCGAAGGTGGCTTTTAGCAGTGCCCGGTCTGTAGCCTTGAGGGGCATCGCCTGCCTTGCGAGGAAGGATAGGTAGTTTTTTTGGAGCACAGGCGCTGCAATCGTGCTATCCAGGGAGATACCCATTTGCAGCCGGATATCAAGGGGGCTTATTTTTTCGAAGAAGCCTTCTTTTTTATCCGTTTGAAGCTGCTGCGCGGCCTGAATGCTATCCAGCAGGTGCACCACTTTGCCGGGAGCGGGCTCAAGGGTGCTTTCTACCTCCGGCGTCATTTGACAGCCCGGGAGCAAAACCCCAAGGGCGAAGACGACCCACCAGGAATTTATGGACTGATCGCTCATGATGGTTCAATGGTTATTCAATGCCTGTTTACTTCCGCCCGAAGTCGGCAGGGATTTCGCCCCAGCGCTCCGTATCCCACTTCATAATGGGATTGCTATAGGTATTGTTCCGCAGCCAGATTTCGGCACGGGCGATGAGCTCATGCAGCAGCTTGGTTTTGGCATTTTTGACCAGTTTGGTGTTGGCTTTTTTGCGTTTGACCCAGCCCATAGCCGTTCTGGAGTCGGTATAAATTGGCGTGTCTTTGCCTTGTTGCTGTAGTAAGGCCAGGGCATGCACGATAGCCAGGAACTCGCCGATGTTGTTGGTGCCCAAGCTAAATTTTTTGTGGAAAATCTGCGCCTCGGTCTTGGTATCAACGCCTTGGTATTCCATAACACCCGGATTACCGCTGCAGGCGGCATCCACACTGATACTATCCCAGACAATCTCCTTCCGGGCTTCCTCTGTGACCATCGGCTTGGCTTTCCGGGTGGAAGGGCTGCCACTGGAAATATGGTCTGCAAAATTACCCCTGAAGGCTGCTTCTGCCTCTTCCCGGCTTTTAAAGGATTTATACCGCGCATTTGGGAACCCTTTGATTTGTGCCTGACAAGCCGCCCAGGAATCATAAACCCCGGGTGTCATACCTTCCCAAACCGTGTAGTACTTTTTCTTTTTTGCCATGTATCTTCGTTTCGCTGCCAAGATAAGGCACATCAGGGAGAATTTTCGAATTCCGGATTTTCGTGCAACCTTTATGAAACCATAAAGTCATTGATGTAGTACAGACGATCAACTGAAAGTCATGCATGCATTAAAGTCACCCGCTGTTGATTACAAACACCTGAAATTGGATTACGCAAGTACACATCAGGATATTGTCGAGAAGTG
>PR_CR_10_Liq_1_inCRDRAFT_1001894_pt1 | contig 11219 bp, 11 predicted proteins | sample PRCRCaboRojoPR_3_FD_10241 | JGI IMG/M metagenome (IMG submission 10241) | reverse complement strand
CAGCGTGAGTCGTACCGCAGTCTTAAAAGTCTTTTTTATGATTTTGACGGAGGTTTTAAAATTGACCAGGTAAAAGACCAGGAAGGCAAGCCCATGGATATTTTGATCAATTACACCATGATGCGCATTGCCCTGGATAAACCTTTGCAAAGTGGCGATAGCATCAGCTTTAGCATGAGCTGGTGGTACAACATAAATGACCGGGCTAAATACGGGGGCCGCTCGGGTTTAGAGTATTTTGAAGAAGAAGATAACTACCTCTACACCATTGCGCAGTTCTTTCCGCGTATGGCCGTGTATAATGATGTGGAAGGTTGGCAAAACAAACAGTTTTTAGGTCGCGGTGAGTTTGCCTTACCTTTTGGCGATTATGACGTTAAAATTACCGCACCAGACGATCACGTGGTTGGCTCTACGGGTATGCTAATGAATGCGGAAGAGGTGCTTTCTGAAGAACAGTTAGAGCGCTTGGAGGAAGCTAAAAAAGATTCGGTAGACCCGGTTTTTATTGTCACCCAAAAAGAAGCAGAAAAAGCAGAGCGATCTAAAAGTAAGGAAACCAAAACCTGGCATTTTAAGGCCGAGAACGTACGCGATTTTGCCTTTTGCTCATCACGCAAGTTTATCTGGGACGCCATGGCCGTGCAGCTAGGCGACCGTACTGTTTTGGCCATGAGCTATTACCCCAAAGAAGGTAACCCCTTGTGGGAGCGCTACAGCACGCGCGTGGTGGCACATACTCTAAAAGTGTACAGCAAGTACACGTTCAACTATCCTTACCACAAGGCCATTTCGGTGCACACCGATAGAATTGGCATGGAGTACCCCATGATCTGCTTTAACGGTGGCCGCCCCGAAGCAGATGGCACCTACAGCAAGCGCACCAAATACGGCATGATTGGCGTAATTATTCATGAGGTAGGCCATAACTTCTTCCCCATGATTGTGAATTCAGATGAGCGCCAATGGACCTGGATGGATGAAGGACTGAACACCTTTGTGCAGTACCTCACCGAGCAAGAGTGGGAAGAAAACTACCCCAGCCGCAGAGGCCCCGCCTATAAAATTGCCGATTATATGCGGTCGCAGCCGGATGAAATGGTGCCGATTATGACCAACTCTGAAAGCATTTTGCAATTTGGCAACAATGCTTACGGCAAGCCGGCCACCGCCCTAAACATTTTGCGCGAAACGGTAATGGGCCGAGAGCTATTTGATTACGCCTTTAAACGCTACGCCCAGCGTTGGATGTTTAAGCACCCTACTCCGGCTGACTTCTTCCGTACCATGGAAGATGCCTCGGCTGTAGATCTGGACTGGTTTTTTAGAGGCTGGTTCTACACCACTGATCATGTTGACATTGCTTTAACCGATGTAAAGTGGTATAAACTAGACAGCCAAAACCCAGACGTGGAAAATCCGCGGAAGCGCAAAGAAGCGCAAAATGAGTTTATTGGCGACAGCCGCAATGACACGGCCCTGGAGGGCAAGCGCTATGCCGATGCCCACCCAGAAATGCTGGATTTCTACAATAAAAATGACGACTTTACAGTGTTCCCCATTGACCGTGAACGTTATGAGCGCTACCGCAATTCTTTAAGCGCGGAAGAAAAAGAGCTCTTAGATGAGGGCTATAACTTCTACGAGCTAAGCTTTGAAAATATAGGTGGGCTGGTAATGCCGGTAATTGTGCGCTTTACCTTTACTGATGGCACCCAGGTGGTTAAAAGAGCGCCCGCTCAAATATGGCTTAAAAATGAAAAGGCTTTTTCCAAAGTGTACGCCTTTAAAAAAGAGGTAGAAAAGGTAGAACTCGATCCTTTTTTAGAGACTGCTGATACGGATTTGGATAATAATCACTGGCCAGAAGCCAATAAACCCAGCCGCTTTGAGCTTTACAAGCGTAGATCTTATTCGCGCAAAAACAGAATGCAAGAGGCTGAGGAGTAGAAATACGTAGTACTGCGTATTGTTAGGCGGTTGTTTTTACAAGATGTTTGCTTCAGAAATTTTAGTAAACGTAAAACAACCACACTATGAAAAAGTACCTTTTAGCTCTTTCAGCCTGCTTAGTTTTAGTAGCCTGTGAAGAAGAAGAGAACCAAGACAACAACCAAAATGATCAGCCCACTACTCCTACGGCTTTAAACCCCACCCCTAGCGGAGATGTAGACGCTGTTTTTGTGGCCCTAAATACGGCCAGTACTATTGATGTGCCCATTTTTGGTGAGCAAACCGTTCAAATAGGCACCGCCACTGCCAACTCTTTAGATGGCACCGATATGGGCACGGTTACAGCTGAGGACCAGGAATTAAGGAATAACGGAGGCGGCTCTTATTTTTATCAGCCAGGGCCCACCAATACAGAGGGCATAGCTTATGACCGCAGCGTAGAATGGAGTGTAGGCGGGGGCAGCACTGTAGGGAGCTTTACCTACAACTACCTAAGAGAAGTACCCGAAATGCAGGGTGTATCAGGCGACATTGAAGGCGAATTGGATCTTTCGCAAAATGTGACCATCAGCTACAGCAGCGCCTCAGACCTGGGAGACGCAGATAGTCTCTATTTTGCCATTTACGATGCCAAAGGCAATTACGTACTAAAGCGCAGCGGAGCCAACCAAAGGTCTATGGAATTTACCACTGCTGAGACCAGTTCATTAAGCAGTGGGTTTGGCTACATTCAAGTAAATGCTTTCACCTACTCTATTGTAAACCAAGGTGGTGCAGATTGTGCCTTTATTGTGCAAGGCTCTAACACAAAATCGGTAACTATTAAGTAAGTGTGGTTACCCTAAGCCAGCAGATATACCCCCTCCATCTGCTGGCTTTTTTAACACCGGGCCGTTGGTTTTTAGTAAGCCAGCGGCCTTTTTTTGCGCTAAAAGCACCCAAATTTGTACCATGCAAAAAAGGGCTTTCATTCTGTTCATACTTTTAGGTACGCTTGTAAGCGGATGCGGTGGAGGCCCCAAAAAACTGAGCCAGAAGAGTGAAGCCCCGCAGGTAGAACATGAGTTACTTACCAACACTACACCCAGGTCAAAGCCCGAAAATTTAGAGCGCGAATCAGCTGAAAGCAAGCCCGGAAAATCTTCCCGAGTGAACACTTTAGAGCAAGCGCGGGTGAACCGTGCTTTTGAACTCTTTACCCAAGAATGGGAAGGAGTGCCGCATCGCATGGGCGGTAGCACTAAAAAAGGGGTAGACTGCAGTGGCTTTGTTATTGTAGCTTACCGCGAAGTATTAAATCATGAATTTGCTGGCCGCAGAGCTGAGGATATTTTTGCTGAACTAAAACCTATTGAACGCGAAGACCTGCAGTATGGCGACCTGGTTTTTTTCAAGATTCGCGGTAGGCGTATTAGCCACGTGGGCATTTATTTAGGAGCAGACCAATTTGCCCATGCCAGTAGCAGTTCAGGGGTGCGTGTAAGCGCCTTAACCCTGGATTATTGGGAGAAAAGGTTCTTTAAAGGGGGGGCGCTTTGCTAGCTCTTAGGCAAGCGGCTCCAGGCTATTTTTTGGCCTTCCTGTATATTGTGTTTAGTGGTAAAGCCACCTTTTACTTCTAAAACCAGTGAGGCCGGTTTACCACTGGGTAAACTGGTTTCATCCAAGGGCTTCGCATTTTTTTGAATGCTTACTATTTCTTCTTGGGTATTGATGTAAATGATGTCTAAAGAAACGTAGGTATTTTTCATGTAGAATGATTGGGGCTGTTCAAAGCCCATAATGAAAAGCATGCCGGTTTGCTCGTCCATGCTCTTGCGGTACATCATGCCATATTCAATCTCATCTCTCCTTTCGGCCAGCTCAATATCTATTTTTTGCAGCGTATCCTGCCCATCAGTGCTCAGGAAGTAAAGCTCTCCTTCTTTTTCAAATTGAGGCTCAATACTGGTTTTAGGCGCGGTAGCCTTATCGGGCTGCGACCCACCCTTATGAGAGTTGGTGCAGCCCCCCAGCAGCGCCAGAACCAAAAACCCCATACCTAGGCCAAAAACTATCTTTCTGCTTTCTAGTATTGCCATTCTATGCTTTTTTCTTTTTAGCCACAAGTGCTATTATTAAACCAAGTGCCACCAGCGGTATGCTCAACCACTGCCCTATGTTCAGCTCCATACCTCCTTCTCTATTCACCTGATTTTCTTTGTAGAATTCAATAAAAAACCGGAAACCAAAAACTAAAATTAAAAACAGCCCAAAAATAAGTCCTTGGCGCTGGGCTAGGCTTTGGTTCTGAAATACCCGCATGAGTAGGAAAAAAATCATGAGGTACGCAAAAGCCTCGTAGAGCTGGGTAGGTCTGCGCGGTATGCCGGCCGCCTCTACCGTGGCCTGCAAGCTGTTTTCACCTTGCCACTGCAATTGACTATTGGTTATAAACATGGTCCTATCTTCTGGGCTGAGGTCATTCAAGTAGGGCTTAAAATGCAAGCTAGCCAGGCGCTGCGCCATTTCCTTGTTTTCGGTTTCTGAAGAGAAGCTTAGGTGCATGTCATACAGAGGATAAACAATAGAATCTGTGACCATTTCTTCATCCTTAGGACTTACCGTAACCTGATCTAGAAATTTATCATAGGCGCTCATCAAACGGTCTCTGGCTGGGTGGGCAAAAACAGTTTGCCAAGAGCTGTTGGCCACTTCGCCATAGATTTCACTATTGGCAAAATTGCCCAATCTTATAAGGCATGCCGCCAGCGCCACGGTAATAACCACCCGGTCTAGCATGTAAAGCATTGGCTTTTGGAGCACCTTTTTGCTGTAAAAGTAAATGGCAATAATGATGGCAATGGCCGCTCCGTGGCTGGCTAAGCCGCCCTCCCACACTTTAAGAATATCTAACGGATGTTGGCTGTAATAATCCCATTGGTAGAAGAACACGTGCCCCAAGCGCGCTCCTGCTACGGTAGCAATTACCACGTAGGTAAGCAGCGTGTCTAGCTTCTCTTGAGGAATACCTTCTTTTTTAAAGATTTTCTTCATGAGCAGATAGCCCAGCACAAAACCTCCGGCAAACAAAAGGCTGTAATAGCGCAGGGTAAAAAAGCCTAAATCCAGGCCTCGTTCTAAATCCCAGGTGAGGGTTAATAGTTGGTGCATCAACAAGATTTGAGAGGGTGAAATTACTAATTCTACTTTAGGCGCGTAAGACCGGTTTTCGCCTTTTGATGAATTCCTTCGTAAAAGGGAAAGTCTTTAAAACTAAGAGCCCGTTGATAGTATTTTTTACTTTGCGGATATTGCCCACGCGCCTCTAAAACGCCTGCCAACTGCAAAGCACTATTGCCTACCGCATAGGTGGCCGGGGCCTGAGGTACTGCCAAAGCTGCCTCATATGATTCTATAGCTTTATCGGTTAAGCCCAGTTCTTGAAAAGCCCTTGCTTTACGGTAATGAAACTCCGCGTGTTCCCAAGGTTTCTGACAATGCTTCTCACGCTGCTCAGCAGCTAAAAGTCGTACAACTTCGGGGTAAAACCCCCCATCAAATTTAAGACGCGCCTGTATGAGCAGCGCATTAAAACCCCGTTGTGCTTCCACTACAGCCTGCTCATCGGCTCCTGCAAAGGTGCTACCCGCACCCAAAATTTTGCTGCGATACAGGGCCACGCTGTCTTCCTGCTGGTTGAGCAGATAATGCCAAGCCATGAAACGATAGGTGCTTTTGAAATAGTTTTGATTATGCGCCTTATTTAAATACTGCCTGAAGTAAAAATGGCCTTAGGATCATCTAGGGTTAAGGCGATCTTTCCGGTAAGGTAGTGCAGGTAATTGAACTCTAAATAGCCAGGTCCCGCTGGCCTTTGTTGGAGGAGCGCCAGGGCCTTTTGAGTTTTGCCCTGCTCTAAAAGTATTTTGCTGTGCAGATAAATGAAAAAGCTGCTTTGAGGCACATTGAGCCCCAGTTTATACAAGTCTACTTTTTCATTGCCCTCTAACTGGTAATTTACGTAACAGTATACAAAGCCAAAATACGGTTGGTAAAAGCGATAAGACTCTGAAGCCAGGCAACTGTAATAGCCCTTGCGCACCAAACGAAGACCTAAGGCAATATCACCGTTAAATCCTAAAAAGCTGGCAATATTGCGGTAGGCATTGGGCAGGCTGCCTATAGCGGCATTGAGTACCCCCCAGGGTACGTAGGTAGGCGCAAAATTGGGGTACCGTTGATAGTTCTCTTGAAGCAAGCTGTAAGCCTTATAAAAAAGCCAAGCCGCCTGAATGTTATTTTGAAACTTTCCCTGTAAGCTGGCCTGAGCCAGGTAAATCTCACCAAGAAAAACCCGTTTAAAGGGTTCCTCATCAGGCAGTTCTTCCAAACGATTAATCAGGGCATTAAGCTCGGGCTCCCGCTGATTGTAGGTTTCTTCAGTTTCATTTACAAAAAGCTCAATGCAAAGGGCCGCAGCTTCTAAATAATCGGGTACGCGATTACCTTTATTTAAAATGCGCTCTCGGGTAAGCTTTTCCTGTAAATCTTGGTAGCGTAAATGGGCAATATCGGCCAGGCCTTGTTGCATGACAGGCGTAAACTCGGCTTTTTGCGCCATCAGGCCCACCGTAAAAAAACAGAGTATTAAAACCAGTGATTTACTCATAAAAAAAGGGACCTTAAAGATCCCCTTTTTTAAATTAAATTCTTATTTGCGTGCCTTTTGGAATAATTTCCCCATGCGCTCTTCCTCTTCACGAGCCAAATCCGGATCCACTAAAATGCGGCCACTGTGCTCATCGGTAATAATTTTTTTGCGTGCGGCAATTTCAAGCTGCACTTGCGGAGGAATAGTAAAGAAAGAACCTCCAGAGGCCCCACGCTCAATGGGCACCACAGCCAAACCATTACGGGCGCTGTTACGCAAACGGTGGTAGGCCTTAACCAAGCGTTCTTCAATTTTTTTAGCGTGCTTTTCAGACTCTTTAAGAAGCGTTTCCTCTTCTTTTTGAGTTTCTTCTAAAATGCCGTCTAATTCTTTCTTTTTAAAATCTAAATGAGACTGGCGCTCCTTTAACTTTACTTCTGAATCTTCTAGCGTTTGGTTTTTCGCGTCAATTTTTGCTTTAAATTCTTTGATGCGTTTTTCGGCTAACTCAATTTCAAGTTCTTGAAACTCAATTTCTTTAGAAATGGCGTCAAACTCACGATTGTTGCGTACGTTTTTCTGCTGCGTCTGATACTTTTTAATTTTCTCTTCGCATTCCTTGATAAGGTTGCGTTTATTTTTCACCTCAGTATCCAGGTCTTCAATATCGTTTTTCAGCTTGTCTAAACGCGTTTCTAAACCAGCAATTTCATCTTCCAGGTCTTCCACTTCAAGCGGTAATTCACCACGAACGTTTCTGATTTTGTCAATCCTTGAGTCAATAAGCTGAAGATCGTAGAGTGCGCGTAGCTTATCTTCAACGGTAACTTCTTTAGCCATAGAGCTTATAAATAATTGATCGGGTTTGTATTGTACTCCGTTAAAAGAACGGCAAAAGTACTGAATTTTTGCCTAAGTTTTTCAGCCAGCAGTTCTTTTGTAAACTGCTCATTTTCATAGTGCCCAATATCAGCAATAATCAATTGATTATCGGCCTCAAAAAATTGATGGTATTTGAAATCAGAAGTCAAAAAAACATCGGCCCCTGAGCCAATAGCCTTGGAGAGCAGAAAACTTCCAGAACCTCCACACCAAGCAATTTTTTGCACCTGATCTTTTACCAAAGCCGTGTAGCGCACCGTACCGCCAAAGGTGTTTTTCACCTGCTTTAAAAAGTCCATGGCGTACATGGGTTCTGGTAAAAGCCCCACCATGCCCGCACCTATGTTCTGATGGGTATTTTGCAAAGCGTACACATCATAGGCTACTTCCTCATAGGGGTGAGCCTCTACCATAGCCTCAAGCACCTTGGGCAAGGCATAATTTTCTACCAAAAACTCCAGCCTGGTTTCCGGTTCATGGTGTCTTTCACCCTGTACGCCTACCGTGGGGTTGCTGTTTTCGCTTCCGCGGAAGCTTCCCGTACCTTTAAGAGCAAAGCTGCACTCATCATATTCCCCTACTTTTCCGGCTCCAGCCGAAAATAAGGCGTCTGAAAGTACCGAAGCATGATTATGCGGCACAAAAACTACCAACTTAGAAAGCTGGCCTTTTTTGGGGGCCAATATTTTGGGATTAGCAATGCCAAGCTTCTGGGCTATTTTGCCGTTTACTCCTGTTTGAATATTGTCTAAATTGGTATGAATGGCGTAAATGGCAATGTTATTTTGAATGGCCTTGATGATGGATCTTTCCACCAAATTTTTACCGGTTAAGGATTTCAAGCTCCCAAAAATTAAAGGATGGTGAGCAATTATAAGCTGACAATCGCGCTCAACGGCCTCTTCTACCAAGGCCTCGGTAACATCTAACGTGACCAAAACCTTTTGCACTTCTTGATTTTTATTACCCACCAAAAGCCGGCTGTTATCATAGCTCTCTTGCAGGCTTGGTGGGGCCCAAGCTTCCAGAAAATGTACAATGGTTCCTATCGTTTCCATACGGGATTAATTTGAGGCCAAAATACAAAGCCAAATAATGGTTGGCTTAAAACCTCAATTGAAAATTAAGGTGAATACCGTTCCTTCGTTTGGAACACTCTCAATTTCTAAACGACCGCCCAGTTTATCTAAAGCTTTGGCTACTATTACTAACCCTAAGCTATGCCCTCTTTCCAGCTCAGTGCCNGGCTGAGTTTTGAGCACTTTGCTTGTTAGGTTATCCAAGGTTTGCGCGTCCATTCCTGTACCACTATCCCGTACAATAATTTTGGTGTGGTCTCCATCACGCTCGCTTTAAATGTAAATTCCACCCTCTTGGGTGTGCATTTTAGGGCATTATTGAGCAAATTGCGTAAAACCGTTTCTAATAAAAAGGAATCTGTCACCAGGCTTTTGATCTCTAGCTGGGAATTAAACTTTATATTTTTGGCCGTTATCACTTGCTGGGTTAAATTTTTCACATCCTTTATTAGCTGTTCTAAATCTACCCGTTCTTTTTGCACTTGGAGATCTTCTCGGCTAAGATTAATCCAACCCACTATACTCTCTAAATAAGCCTAGGTTTTTATCGGTTTCTTCTATTAATTGAGGCGCCATCGCGTTAACTTCTTCAATTTTTAAATCACTCCTTTTAAAAGGATGCAGGACTCCTTTTATTTGGCTTAGAGGAGCTTTAATATCATGCGACAAAATGGAAATCATTTGACCCCGCGCGCTGGCAATTTTGGCCTGAGCAAAACTTTGCTTTTTGGCGATGCGCTGGTTTTTAAAGATAAGGGTGCTTAATACCAGTAAAAATGCAATTACTGACAGGGTTATAATCAACTGGTAGTTAGTACTTGCCAGCTTTTTTTCTAAGGCTTCATTTTGCAATTGTTCGGTTTTTATTCTCAGTAGAATCTCTGCTTTTTGCAACTTTTCTTTACCGGCTAAGGAATCGGCTTTAAGCCTAAGCTTAGTGTGGTTTGCCAGTACTCTGTAGGCTTGTGCATAGGCTTTATTGTTAAAAAGCGCTAAGCTTTGCTGTTTGTAATACGGGGCTTTTTCGGCTAGTGAAATGGTAGCCGTGTCTAAAACTTGCCAACGTGTCTTTACCAGTATGCTCATAGAATCTAGCACCTCTGGCAGCTGAAGCCGCTGAGCGTTTAAACCTATTTCTAAATAGGTGTGCAGGCGGGCATCATTCCCACTAATTTTGCCCGATATGTTATAGAGAAAATTTGGATAGTTCTCCAAAAAAGAAAGGCGTTTGAGGTTTTTTAGACTGGATACCCCTAAATTTTGATAAAGCCTACGATTGTTGTCTTTAAAATAGCGTAACAAACTATCCATTAAAGCCAAACCTTGTTCATGCTCACCAAACTCTAAGAGCAATAAGTCCTTGGTGTAAGCTATTTTGGCCTGAGCCACAGAATCACTAGACGGCTCGTGAGCGGCCGCCACTTGTTGGTAGTCAAAAGCCCGGGCCGAATCCTTTAGATAATAATAAACCCGCACAGATTTAATGCGCTGCCCTATATGCCGGTTGAGTCTTGCAACTGCTCATAAATGCCTAACCCTCTTTTATTGTAATGGGCAGCTTTGTAAAAGGCCTCTAAATTGGCGTAAGAAACACCTATGTTTAAAAGGATATGAGCAAAGCCTGTATCTAGCGTGTGTTCCTGGTGCGTTTTAATAAATGACTCACCCAATAAAACTGCCTCTTTGTTAAGCCCCTTGCGGTGCATTTGCTCCAGTGAATCTGACACCTGCACAGCGCTTAGGGTTTGCGAAAGCATTAACTAAGCCTGAAACGCCATTAAAAAGCCACAGAAAGTAGCTAGTGCATGTAGGTTTTTCACCAAAAGTACTTGAGTTTAAGCCTCCAAAAGTACTATTAAATCTATTTTCTAAAAGTAGGGAAAGGTCCTAAAAAAAAGCCCCCCGAATTTCTTCGGAGGGCTTAGATTATGAATACTAAAAGGAATTACTTGTCTTCCTTCTCGTCATCTTCCATTTGCTCTTTCAGCTTGCTAAGGGCATCCAAATCGCCTAGCGTAGAACGCTCAACTTTAGTTTGGATTTTCTTAACCGCTTGTTTGGCTTGCTTCTGTTCAGCCTTGGCTTTGTCAGCTTTCACTTTCTTATGTAATTCAGTGTGAGAAGCCACTACTCTGCGGTTTTCAGCACTAAACTCAATAATCTTAAAGTCGGCTTTTTCATCAGCGCCAAGCTCAGAACCATCTTCTTTTACCATGTGACGTTTAGGCACAAAGGCCTCTACACCCAGGTTTTCAAAAAGTACTTCTGCCCCTTTATCTACCAAGCGAGCCACTTTTCCTTCCATTACACTGCCTTCTTCTAACAAGGTAGCGTAGGTTTCAAAAGGATTATCTTCTACTTGCTTGTGACCCAGGCTTAGTCTGCGGTTTTCAACGTCAATGTCCAATACAACCACTTCTAGCTCTGCACCAATAGTGGTGAAATCACCAGGATGCTTCACTTTCTTAGTCCAGCTTAAATCACTGATGTGGATTAAACCATCAATACCTTCTTCCAGCTCTACAAATACACCAAAGTTGGTGAAGTTGCGCACGGTTCCTTTGTGCTTGCTTCCCACAGGGTATTTGGTGGTAATATCCGTCCAGGGATCCGGGCTCAGTTGTTTAATACCAAGTGACATTTTGCGCTCATCGCGATCTAGCGTAAGCACT
>PR_CR_10_Liq_1_inCRDRAFT_1001893_pt1 | contig 11219 bp, 11 predicted proteins | sample PRCRCaboRojoPR_3_FD_10241 | JGI IMG/M metagenome (IMG submission 10241) | reverse complement strand
TAAATAAATACAAAAATAAACTAATAATTATGGATAACACAAGTAGTCATAGACATCAAAGTATAAAAGATTTAGTTAACAAATGATATTGAAAACTTGTTTAGTGTAATGAAATTAAAACTACAAAAGAAAGAAGGATTAATATATAACAATTTGAAACGAAATATACAATATGTGTTATAGAAGAAATACCGAGAACTACATTCAATAATATTTCCAAAGGTGTAATATAAAATTGATTATGGTTTTATATTAAATAAACGATAATAAATTATGAAGTTGCTTTATATATCAGCGGGTAATGATACTGATTTTCTAAAACATTTTCCTTATGTTGATACATTTATTCTTGTTGATAACTTACAATCTAAAAATATTATAAAATACTCACTAACAAATACAAAACAGAATGTTGAATATTATACACATCATATGGATTGTATACATACATTACCTATAGAAGATACTGATATAATTTATATTAAAGAAGACCATATACCACATTATTCCTTATTCTATTTATTCAATAAACCTATACACATCGTATTCTCTAAAAAAACATCACTTGAAAATTATAATAATTCAACAATTATAGATAAATTACATAATAATGAAATGGAACAATATATACATACATTTAGTTATATAGATAAAAATGATATTCTTATACATACATATTCTTGGAATGATTGTTATCAATTATGGTTGAGAGAGACGCTGTAATTTAAATTCTTTCCAACTTATATTATGTTTTGGTGGTCTATTTTTTTTAAGTTTATGGTCTATAAATATTTCTTTTAAATATTCGCCGACTTTACAAGATGCTTCGTGTTGGTTATATGTTCCATTTTCTATTTCTTTTAAAATATCTAAAAATTTATATAAAATAGTAGTATCCATTGATGAGTTAATTATCTTTGAAAAAATATAAGGATATGTTTCTCTCAAGAACGAACAATGTTGCTTACATATTGACTGAAAAGAATCAGGATTAGATAATCTTAATTTACGAAACTTATCTTTTAGTCTAATCAATGTATTAATATCTTTACGTATAATTTTACTATGTTTTAATGAACGGATTGTATCTGTCATATCAGGTGCTTCAGCATTTTCTACCATTTTTTTTAATTGTTCTTTATTCATTTTTATATACTTATATATTATATATGGTAAGATTTAAGCGTATTCATAAACAATCTAAAAGACATAAAAGAAAATATCCAAAAACACCTGTTGTTAGAAAAAGAAAACGAAAAACATATAAGAAAAGAAGTAAACAAAGAAATAAAACACGTAAACATCGTGGAGGAGCTATTATTGAACAACCTAAATTATTAAACACAAACGGTAAAACACCACAACAATACGCATATGAACAATCAAGAGATAGTAATCAATATGTATTAAAAGTAAATAAAGCAGGTGGTGCTTTAACAGTTCCATCTCCCCCATTTACGAGTGAACAATCAGGAAGCACAATATACAATTTAGCAAACTTGACATCACGACAATCAGGATTATCAGCAACAAATGCTCTAACAAAGCAACAATTATCACATAATAAACAACAACTTAAACACGAAATAGAACAATCAAAATAAAAATCTATATACTATAATTAAGATGAAGTTACAAGATATTGTATATACCCTTTTAATTATAGTTGTATTTTTCGCATTATACTATTCAAATATATTTGTTTTACAAATAAATAATGTTAAAAAAGACTGGCCCAAACATAGATGTAATCCTATGTTTATGCCTTTTGCAAGTTATTTTGGTCATGACCCAATACAGAACTTCACGTTTTGTATCCAAGGTATGCAGTCAAATTATATGAACTTTGTATTACAACCACTTAACTATATAGGTTCAATGATTACAAATATTTTAGGAAATGTTATATCTGATGTAGAATTTATTCAAACAAAGATAGAAGATATGACAGGAAATATGGTCGGTGTTGTATCACAAATATTAGGTATCTTTATTAATATTATAATTGAATTTCAAAAAATTCTTATCAAAATGAAAGATACATTTAGTAAAATTATAGGTGTTGTCGCTACATCAGTGTATGTGATTGAAGGATCAATGATGACCGGTAAAAGTATTATTGATGGACCTATTGGAAAAACAATGAGAACTGTATGTTTCCATCCAGATACGCCTATTGAAACACAACGTGGTGTAATACCAATTAAAAAAATACGTTTAGGAGACAAAGTTCAAGGTTGTTCTGAAGTAACTTCCATCTATCGTTTTACAAATCCTAAAGATTCTATGAATAAATTATACAAGATATGGTCTATGAAATTACATAACTTAATACACGTTACAGCACAACATCGTATATTTTATAAAGGAAAATGGATATGTATGAAAGACCATCCTTATACACTACCTTCATTAAAACAACCAGATGAAGTGTATTGTTTAACCACTACAAACCATAGAATATTTGTAGGTGAACATATGTTTTGGGATTGGGAAGATGATGAATTAAATTAAAATAAATTGTAAAAAAAGTATCAATTGATAATAATAGTATAATAAAAATATGTCATCATCATTAACAGATACAATACATAATTTATATCAAAGTCAGAAAGGATATACAAAAGAATATGGTGGTTCTATTGTATTAACGACCATTCTTATTATTGTATTTACTCTTGTTATTGTATATTTTTACATACAATCACATATTAAAACAATACGTGCAAATTGGGAGGTTGAACGTTGTAATCCTTTATATTTACCTTTTGCTGGTATGATTTACAAAACAAATGACCCTATTGAATATACGAAAAACAATTTTAATCAATGTGCAAACTCAATATTAGAAGAAATTACACAATACTTTACACAACCATTCGAATACATGTTTTCTTTAATGAGTAAAGAGGCGTATGATATCGTAAGTATGGTTGAAACAATTAAGAAAAGAATTGAAGAAATGGCAGGACATTTAGAACACATTGGTGAAGAAGTCGCAAAATATATATTAGTCACATTACTACCATTTCAAAAAATTGTTATCAAAATGAAAGATACAATTAATAAAATTATAGGAACATTAGTGGTTCAATTATATACAGTATTTGGTGTTTATTTAGGAATTCAATCATTTTTTGGTGCTTTTATTGAAGCAGTTATATTAGGATTATTAGCAATTATTGCTATTGTTATACCTCTTTTAGCAGGATTTTTCACTGCTCCATTAGCAATACCTGCTTTAGCATTGTTTGCTGTTATAGCAGGAATTTTAGCAGCAATTTTGGTAGGATTATCACCTATAGTAGATGTTGGTAAGTATGCTATACCTAAAAAACCAAGTATGCCTCATTTTTGTTTTGATTCTAATACACCATTACATTTAAAAAATGGTTCAACAGTATATATTAAAGATATAAATATCGGTGATTGTTTAGAAGATGGTTCAACCATTTTAGGAGTTATAAAATTATGTTCAAGTGATGTTGATATGTATGAATATAACGGTCATATCATATCTGGAAGTCATTCTGTGTGGGTTCCAAAAAGGCCTGGAGAGAAACCTAATTTTATAGATACAAACCGATGGAAATATATTTCAGATATGAAATCATCCGTTAAGTTAACAAAATATACGAAACCATATATTTATTGTTTAATTACAGATACAAAACTAATTTCTTTAAGACATCGATTTAAAAAAAATGAAATCATATGGTTATGTGACTGGGATGAGTGGTTCCGTTTTCCTAATTACATATACTCTTACACACATCATACTACTGGTTTATCTAAAAAAACAAATATTTTAATGAATGATATGACACACCGTAAAATAGAAGATATACGCATTAATGATAAATTATATGGAAATAATATTGTATTAGGCACAATAAAATTACAACCAACACATTATATGTTTAAATACCCATTATGTGAGTTAACACAACATAGATTATATCAAACAGATGATACTTACATTTGTGCAACGCCTCAATTACAAATGATTGATATATATAATGGTTGTCGTAATAATACAAATGAATACCCTTTTCATTCTACTATGATACCTTTTATAAATTCTGTTGAACCTATATATCATTTAATTACAAGTGAAGGATGGATTTGCGCGAATGGATTATTAATTGAAGATTATAACACAAATTTAGAATAATTTTTTTTAAGTTGTTAATATAAATGAACGTATTTGGTATGAAATTTGATAATAATGTGGTAATGGCACTTTTTGTTATAGCGGTGATTTATGGTATAACACTGTTAACATCATGCTCAAGAATGTCTTGGACGGAAGGAATGGCACTGTTAAATCATAAAATGGGTGAGGGTGTATATGGTAGTTATGATACTCGTGAATTAAAACCACGACCAACACACGACACTTCAAAGAGTAGACATACCGATGAACATATGTACTTTTTCGAACATACTTACGCGTCAAAAAATGCTTGTGTAGATAATCCAACAGGTTATAGTATTGAAGGTCCAGATGGTGTCGGTTGTCCTGTAATGACTGACGAACAATATAAAGTTTTAACAACAAGAGGAGGAAACCGTGCTTCTTGTCCTCCTCAAGAGATATAAGATTTTATTATATAAATTTGTATATATATAATAAAAATGGATGATAGTAGCATAAATAGAGAACTCGTTCAAAAACACATACGTCGTCAAAAAAGAAAATTAGAAAAAGGTCAGTCTGTGGAACTATCACCTTTTGTTGTTAAAAAAGACAAAACTTCAACAGTTCAAACAAGAAAAGAACCAACATATAAACAAACACTACCCATAGATATAGAAAGACAAATATCACATACTAAAGATTATAGACCAAAAACAAGAAAGCGAGTTACATTTCGTGAATCACCAGTATCAACAAGAAGTATGAGACTAACAAAAAGAAGATACCCTACAAGATCTATTCTTAAAACAACAAGAATACCAGAAAATTATAAACAGCATTCATATTTAGTTGAAATATATAAGAATATGATTAAAAACCCTAACAATCCTCCTCGCCGTATATCTCGTTATAAATATTATGATGACAATAACGAAGAAACAAAAAAAAGAATTAAAATATACACAAAAATAATTGATTTAATGAATAGAAAAACACAAGACGTATGTAAACCCAAAGATATTTTAAATCCTACATATTTATATGCGTATTTAAGAATTTACTACAAAAAACTTGTAAATAAAGAAAGTAAATCATTTCACATTATGAATAATGAAATAAATAGGTATTTAATTAGTAATGATTTTATATCAAGAACAAATTATTGTTTATCTTATAATACTGATGAAGGTAAATTAGTTTTTGGTATAACAGAGTATTTAAGACAACACGGAAAAAGACCTGATACAATAAATAACAAAGTTTATAATTTTGTGTCAGGAAAATATATAGATGAAAATAGTGAACAAGGAAAAATAATAAACATATGCTATGAATTATATAAAATTATATATCATATGTATTTAAAAATTGTTAATTATAATAGAAAAAATAGAAAAAAATAATTATATATTATTTTTCATAAAATTTTAAATAGCACTTTCATATAAGTAAAATAAAGCTTCGCGTGCTTCTTTTGATACAAGTGTTAACGCGATTAAAATATGTGTAATCGCTAGATGTTTAGCGTCTGCTGTTCTACAATGACCGATATAATTCTCCATTGTTTCTATAATTAATGAAACCATATATTTATAATTACGGTGTCTAATATAATGTTGTAAGTCAAGAAAATTTAATTTATGAAAAGGACTATTATCAAATGGATAAATATCTCTTCGCAATTCAATGGTCATTGGAACTCTAAAATTCCATAATTCAAACCATTCATATACAAATTTGTACCAATCTTGTGGCAATAAATTCTTAAACCATCTTTCATTTGTGTAATATCCATCTTGGTCGAACTCCATACACAACAAACGAATACGTTGTTTAAGTGTAAGTTCAGATAAATTAATTTTTTTACTTTTAGTTGTATTATAGTTTAAATATTTATTTCTATAAAAATGACATTTATTTAGTCTATAAATAAAATCTTTATCAAATTCTTTACGTGTATACGGATTAGTATTATTTTTATAAGTGTTTATATATTTCATCATTGTATCAATGTGAAACATATATTGTATGTTGTCTTCATTATAAAATATAATATTATACCACGGTTCATTTACAAGTGTATTCAATGTTTCAAAATCTTCTTTTATATTTGTATTTTCTTTATATGAATTAAATCTTAATTTCCAATCACTAATTTTAGAAATATATTTGTATTTAGAATCAAAAATTAAATTCATCCATTTATGAATAAAATACCTACGAATAAACGATTGAATTTTTGAACAATAATATTTATTAAAAATATAATTATTTATACGATTAACCAAATCTTTTTTGTTCCCGGATACTTTTAACTTATAAAGAATACAGTAATTTTTCAATTCATCTTTTTTATACTGTTTAACATTTTTTATAAAATTATATTTTTCACAAGGGTGTCTTGTTGTCATTATCTTTATATCTTACATATAACAAATTTTTTATTTTATCATTCAATTTTTTATTATTAAGATAAATGTCATCACCCACAATACTTTGTATGATAGAATATATATTTCGTTAAAAATTGATTTTTTTTTCAATCGTGGTTAATTACAAGTATCACACGTATCTTGTAAAGCTCTTAAAATGTCAAACACAAAGCTCATTGTAAATGCTAATGTTGAAGATATCAATGATTTCAGATATCGTGAACCTCGTCCATACCCTTCTGGTCGTGGTAAAACCGCGAAAATTATTGGAAAAGGTGGTCAATATCAAAACTTTCAAATACCAAAAATGATGACTTGGGGTATCAATAAGAATGAGAATGATAGTGGTGTATCCAGTTACTCTATGAACCTTCAATTTCCTGGATTTAGCGAACAAACACCACAACAAAAGAGACTATTGGATATGATGAAGGCACGTGATGAACGTCATATCAATTCATCTATTGAAAATTCTGTAAAATGGTTTGGTAAGAAGCGTAGTAAGGAATCAATTGAAGAAAATTATGTATCATCATTGAAGTATCCCAAGTTGAACAAGGGTAGTGAAGAACGTGATTATTCTAAACCTCCTGCTATGCGTGTAAAAATCCCCTGTTATGATGGGTTCTTCAAGTGTACGATTTTCGATGTAAACGGTAAAACTTTGTTTAATGAACAAATTCAACAAGATATGGATACTCGTGAAGAGCGTGAAGAACTTCTAAACCATATTATTCCTAAAACATCTGAAATTGTTCCTATTATCCAATCAAATGGTCTATGGATTGTTCAAAACAACTTTGGTGAAACTCTTCAATTAACGCAGGCTGTTGTAAGACCCCCTACGCGTATTGACAATAATGTATGTCAAATTGTTCTTGATGAAAATGAACTACAAGATATGAAATCATCTAAAAAGAATACGGGTAATGAGGAACCGAAACAAGAAGAAAAGATGAATGTTGTTGTTGAAGATAGTGATGATGAAGAACAACCTGTTGAACAAGCACTACCACAAGATACAACTGAACAATCTTCAGATGAAAATGATGATGAAGAAGAAGATGAAAAACCTAAAGCACGTAAGCGTGTTGTTCGTAAGAAGAAGTAATGATTATATAAAAAAATAATTGTATATTTCGTTTCAAATTATTGTAATATTTACTTTTTTTTTAATTTAAAAATGTAAACTTTTTGTTAATTACTATTAAAACTTAAAATAATAATTAACACAGACATTATATATCATATAAATACAGATTCATTATATTCATTTAGATAATTGTCATATTCATTTATTACTATCTCATCATAACGTCTTGGAAAATATGTTTTAATGAATTCGAACATATTCTGGTCACGCATAGATGTATTACAACTCGCGCATATAGGTCTTAAGTTATCTATAGTTACTTTTCCACCTTTTGATTCTGGAATAATATGTCCAGCATGAAATGCTCTTTTATCTATTGATATTTCATTACAACACCAACAAGGAGATACACCAATATGTTCGCCGATATATTTGTTCCATATAATACTTTTTAACGAATACGGTATTTTTCTTTTGATTTTATTTTTTACTTTATTTTTTATATCTTCATTATGTATTCCAGTTAAAGATGCAAAACAATTTTGAAAAAACTGATACTTAAATTTACTATTGTACATTGGAAATAATCCAAGATAACAATTATTTATTTTACACTTTTCTATTGTTTTATATGGGTTTTTAGTATCAATTATTCTTTCTAAATCTTTTTTCTTAATTATTGAATGCTCTTTTTCAATTAAATCTATTAAATTTGCTTCTTTAATATTATGTTCTTCTAATTTTTCAATAAGATATGCTAATCCATCTTGAAAAAATGTGTCTTTTAAGAAAGGTCTTTGCGGATGTTTAGAACACTTCCATATCTTAGGATATTTATTATAGAAATGTTTAAATACTTGGTCTACACTATTTTTTTCTTGAAAATCATTTAAAATATATTCCGGCATCTCCGTGTTTTTATTGATTTCTAAAAATATTTTCTTCATTTCTTCATATGAATAGCATTTTATGATTGTAATAGGTATAATTTGATTTGAACAATTATTGTAATACATATTTTCAATTGCTCTAAAACGATGTTGTCCATCAATCAAGTATGCCATACTATTCTCTTTATCATTTGAGTTTACAACTTCTATAAATATTATATTTTGATACATCTTAATTACACCTTCTTTTCTTATATGTTCTTCTTGAATATGAATTATTTCTTCCACCTTTTCTTTATTTAATATTCTCTGAAAATCAGGTATTTTATAATATTGTTTTAATGTTGTGAATAATATATCAATATCTACAAAAATATCTATTCGGTTTTCAGTAAATGTAATATGATTTATAGAATGTTTTTTTGCTATATTTGAAAACATATTTATATTTCTTTATGGATAGATATTTTAATAAATATACCTTTATACTTATATAGCATGGTTTGTATCAATTTTATGAAGTAATTGTTTAAATAATGAATAATATTTTTTTTTATTCGTTGTTGGTGTCTGTAATAATGAATGAGGGTTGTGATGGTCTATAATAAAATGTATATAATTATTTGTATGATTAAGTAAATATAATGGATATTTAAAATAATATTTTATATTTGGATGTGAACGTGATAAATCAAATCTTTTCATTTTATTCCATATTATTTTACAACGTCTACATATATTTTCGTATTCTTTTGTAAATGACCGATTAAATATTTTAGAATTGTATAGAGATATAATATATAATGCCCAGAACTCACAATATGTTTCGTAATATGGTTTATCTACATTTAATGATGAAGAAGAAATGTGTAATCCTTCATCCGCTTTAAATATATGTAAGCATTCGTGAATAAATACCTTTTCCCATTCTTCTTCTCTATAAATGACAGAACACTGATTTGGTATGAGTAAATTTATATCACCATCTAAATTAAATTGTGTATATCCACTATTGATATGAAATTCGTTTATTTTCTCCTGTTTGTCAATAGGAATACATTTTTCAAAAGGTGATGGTATAAATATAAACGCGTAACGATTATCATCTAATTGTGTAATATTTAAACAACTTAAAACAGTGTGTAATAAATCATTCATAATTTGAATGATTATATTAGTATTTATTACATAATTATATAAATGTCCTATCCATACTTCAATAATAATATCTTTAATATTCCATTGAGCGTATGTATACTTATATACATTTTTTTCTATATATGAAGAAATATCTGTATGTAAAAAACGATTTGGTTTCAATAATTTATTATGTATAATTTCATTTATAAATCTTTGATACAATTTTTCTTTTGTATTATGATTATAAGTTTTATATCTATAAATATCATCTTTTATAAATAAATTTTCTAATGGTTGTTTTATATGTATAAATCTTTCTAAAAAATTCATTTTTCTTAATTCCATTATTATTTATATTTATTTACAATAATGGAATACTATTTTTTATATAAATAGTGAAATATCATTATCATCTGTATCTGTATCCGTATCCGCGACGGTAGTATCACTATCATCATCTGAGGATGACGAAGATGAAATACTTAAATCATCATCAAATATCATATCTGACATTACATCATCAATATTTCTTCTACCACCTGTCTGCTCTGTTTTTTCTATTAATGTAATAATTATTTGTATTGATATTGTGTTGCCGTTATTACGTTTATTTTGACGACCCCCACTCCCACCTATTTGGTTAGGATTTATTAAATGATTAATTTCTTGTTCGGTTATATCTAGTTTTAATTTTTTATTATTTTCTATTATAAGTTTTGCGTTACTTTTAAATCTCTTATTAGTATTAAAAATAATTTTATTTTGTTTTCTTGTTTCTGCTATTTCAATTTTAATTCCTGAGACGTCACTTCTTTGTGATTTAACCTTATATATTAAGTTATTAAATGTGGTATTATCAATATTTAAATTATTATAACCTGATATTCTTTCTATCATATTTTTTAATTCAGTTAATTGTTCTTTTTGTTCAGTGTTTGATAAATTATATACAAAAACATTTGTTTTTACAGGAGTTGTTTCGGGTTGTCCAGTAGATTGTTCACGAGTTGTTTCGGGTTGTCCAGGAGTTGTTCCAGGTTGTTCAGTGGTTGTTCCAGGTTGTTCACGAGTTGTTTCGGGTTGTCCAGGAGTTGTTTCGGGTTGTATGGTGGTTGTTTCGGGTTGTTCAGAAGTTTGTTCAGTAGATTGTTCAGAAGTTGTTCCGGGTTGTCTGGTAGTTGTTCCAGGTTGTTCACGAGTTGTTTCGGGTTGTTCAGGAGTTGTTCCAGGAGATTGTTCACGAGTTGTTTCGGGTTGTTCAGTGGTTGTTTCGGGTTGTCCAGTAGATTGTTCACGAGTTGTTTCGGGTTGTCCAGGAGTTGTTCCAGTTTGTTCAGAAGTTGTTTCGGGTTGTCCAGGAGTTGTTTCGGGTTGTCCAGGAGTTGTTTCGGGTTGTCCAGGAGTTGTTTCGGGTTGTCCAGGAGTTGTTCCAGTTTGTTCAGTAGATTGTTCAGTAGATTGTTCAGTGGTTGTTCCAGGTTGTGTAGAACCTGATGTTTCGTCATTAGTAATTAACTTCATAA
>PR_CR_10_Liq_1_inCRDRAFT_1001892_pt1 | contig 11227 bp, 8 predicted proteins | sample PRCRCaboRojoPR_3_FD_10241 | JGI IMG/M metagenome (IMG submission 10241) | reverse complement strand
CCTGCCATACCTGCTAGACCGTATGCAGCGGCTCGCTTCAGAATCATCGAATGATCTGCGTGGAGATCGCCTGTCTCGCGTCGATGAGGTCTGGCGCTCTGGGTGGGGGGGTCCTAATGTGAAAGGGCGGGTCGTCTTCGACCTGCTGTACGCGTACAAGCGGACACAACTGACCGAGCTGGACTCCTACCGTCTCGATGCTGTCGGCGAGGTGGAACTCGGCGTGGGTAAGGAGCGCTATACCGGTGCGATCGGCGACCTCTGGGAACAGGACCCCGGCAGATTGATCGAGTACAACCTCCGTGATGTGGAGCTGTGTGTCGCCCTCAATCGCAAGCGACAGATCATCTCCTTCTGGCGGGAGGTGGCGGCCTTCGTCGGGTGCAAGCTGGAGGATGCGCCGACACCGGGCGATGCGGTCGATATGTTCGTGTTGCACAAGGCGTACGGCAAGTTCGTACTCCCGTCGAAGGGGAGACAGGACGCAGAAGAGTTCGAGGGTGGGGCGGTGTTCGATCCCATCAGTGGCGTGCGTGAGATGGTGAGTGTGCTCGACCTCAAGAGCCTGTATCCGATGTCGATGGTGACGATGAACGCCAGTCCTGAGACCCGCGTCGACCCTGATTCGTACGATGGGCCCACCTACACCGCCCCGACGGGCCAGCACTTCCGGAAGGAGCCTGATGGGATCATGCGTGAGATGGTCGATGAGCTGTTGACCGAGCGGGAGGAGAAGAAACGGCTGCGGGACGAACATCCGGTGGGCTCGCCAGAGTACGAGCGTTTCGACCAGCAACAGGCGAGTGTGAAGATCATCATGAACAGCCTCTACGGCGTCTCGGGGTGGGCGCGGTTCCGGCTGTATGACCGCGAGAGTGCGGCGGCGGTGACCGCGACCGGTCGGGAGGTCATCGCCTTCACGGCCGAGGCGACGCGGGAGCTCGGACACACCGTCGTGTACGGCGACACCGATTCGGTCATGATCGAGCTGGGTGCACAGATGGATCGCAGCACCGCAATCGACCGGTCATTCGCCATCGAGGACCATCTGAATGCGGCGTATGATGCCTTCGCGAGTGATGTGCTCAGCGCGGATGACCACCGCTTCCAGATCGAGTTCGAGAAGCTGTACCGCCGGTTCTTCCAGGCGGGCAAGAAGAAGCGTTACGCCGGCCATATCATCTGGAAGGAGGGGCAAGATGTCGATGCCATCGACATCACCGGGTTCGAGTACAAGCGCTCGGACATCGCGGCGATCACCAAGCAGGTCCAACGGGAGGTCATCGAGAAGATCGTGTATGGGGAGGAACCTGATGCGATTGCCAGCTACCTCCGGGAGGTCATCGATGCGTTCGAGGCGGGGACGATCGACCTTGACGCGGTGGCGATCCCAGGGGGGATCGGCAAGCGGCTTGATGCGTATGAGACCGCAACGGCGCATGTGCGAGGTGCGCAGTATGCCAACGCCGTGCTTGGAACCTCGTTCGCGCGTGGCTCGAAACCGAAGCGGGTCTATCTGCGGAAGGTCCATCCCGCATTCTTCCGACAGCTCGAGGCCGAGGGACTCGCAGATCCCACAGATGACCCTGTCTATGCCGAGTTCAAACGCGATCCCGATGTGATCTGCTTCGAGTATGCCGATGAGGTCCCTGAGACCTTCGCGGTGGACTACGACCGGATGCTCGAGAAGACCGTGCGTGCACCCATCGAGCGGATCGTCGAGGCGCTGGGGATGCAGTGGGATGAAATTCGGTCCGGCCAGGAGCAGACGGGGCTCGAGAGCTTCTTCTGAAGCATTAAGCCCCGGGGGAGGCCACCTTGTGTATGGACGCCGTGGTGCTTGCGGCTGGAGAGGGGACGCGCCTTCGGCCGCTGACGGAGGACAAACCGAAAGGGATGGTCACCGTCGCGGGTGTGCCCATCCTGACGCACTGCTTCGAGCAGCTTGTCGACCTCGGCGCGACCGCGCTGTATGTGGTCGTCGGCTACCGCAAGGAGGTGATCATCGAGCACTACGGTGACAGCTTCGCGGGCGTCCCGATCACCTACGCACACCAGCGACACCAGCGGGGCCTTGCAGATGCACTGTTGACGGTCGAGCAGCACCTCGACGACGATTTCATGCTCATCCTTGGCGACAACATCTTCAATGCGAACCTCGCCGACGTGGTGAATCGGCAGCGAGAGGACCGCGCCGATGCGGCCTTCCTCGTCGAAGAGGTGCCCATGGAGGACGCCTCCCGCTATGGGGTCTGCGAGACCAACCAGTTCGGCGAGGTCATCGCCGTCGTCGAGAAGCCGGATGATCCCCCGTCAAATCTTGTCATGACGGGCTTCTACACGTTCAGCCCCGCGATCTTTCACGCGTGTCACCTCGTCCAACCCTCGGGCCGCGATGAGCTCGAGATCAGCGACGCGATCGACCTGCTCATCCAGTCGGGCCGGACGATCGATGCCATCCGCATGGAGGGGTGGCGGATCGATGTGGGGTACCCCGCCGACCGTGACCGGGCAGAGCAGTTGCTCGCCGCCTCCCCGCAGTAGGCAGCACTTTCTGAATCGGAAAGATTCATTTCCGAATCGGGAACACAAGGGGTGGTCATGCGTAACCATTATGCGCATCTCCCCGGTGTATCCTACTGAGGAATATTTCAACACATGGCGACACTCGAAATCACGAACCTGCATGCACGCGTGGCCGAGGAGGATGGCGAGGACATCCTCCGTGGAGTCGACCTCACAGTCGAATCCGGCGAGATCCACGCTCTGATGGGACCGAACGGGTCCGGCAAATCCACGACCGCAAAGATCGTCGCGGGACACCCCGCCTACGAGGTGACCGACGGCGACATCGTCCTACATCTGGAGGACCATGATGTCCCAGACGAGATCACACTCGATGAGGACAACCGCACCTGGAGTCTCCTCGAGCTCGAGCCGAACGAGCGGGCCGCCCTGGGAATCTTCCTGGGGTTCCAATATCCCGCGGAGATCGAGGGTGTGACCATGACGAACTTCCTGCGCACCGCGCTCAATGCCAAGCTGGAAGAGCAGACAGCGTTGCTGACCGGTGAGGAGCCCGAGGAGGAGGAGTCGGGCTACGACACCTCCCCCATGGAGGGTGACTGGGACGACGGGGAGGTCAGCGTCATGGACTTCCAGGAGATCCTGACGGAGAAGATGGCGATGCTCGATATGGACGAGAAGTTCATGCTGCGCTATCTCAACGCAGGCTTCTCCGGCGGGGAGAAGAAGCAGAATGAGGTGCTACAGGCAGCTATTCTCGAGCCGGCAGTCGCCGTGCTCGATGAGATCGATTCTGGACTGGACATCGACCGCCTGCAGGACGTCTCTGTCGGCATCAATGCGCTCCGCGATGAGGTGGGCGCTGGCATCCTGCAGATCACGCACTACCAGCGGATCCTCGAGTACGTCGAACCCGACCACGTCCACATCATGCTGGACGGGCGGGTCGTCAAGAGCGGGGATGCGTCACTCGCACTGGAGCTGGAGGACAAGGGTTACGATTGGATCCGCGACGAGGTCTACAACACCGCATAATCATGAGCTCAGATCAAGACCATCTACGGCAGACGGACACGGAGGCACGGTTCGACTTCAAGAAGACCGAGCGGTCGGCGTTCCGCTCGGAGAAGGGGCTGACCGAGGAGACGATCCGGCTGATCTCCGAGGACAAGGACGAGCCCGAGTGGATGCTGCAGCGGCGGCTGCGCGCGCTGGAGCTGTTCAACGCGATGCCGATGCCGACGGACTGGCCGGGCCAGCCCGACCTCAGCGAGGTCGACGTCAACGAGATCGTCCCGTACATCCGGCCGGACGTCGATGTCCGCGCGGGCGTCGACGACTGGACGGAGCTGCCCGAGGACATCAAGGACACCTTCGACAAGCTGGGGATCCCCGAGGCGGAGAAGAACGCCCTCAGCGGCGTCGGGGCGCAGTACGAGTCGGAGGTGGTGTACCAGTCGATGCGCTCGGAGTGGGAGGAGCAGGGTGTGATCTTCTGCAACATGGACGTCGCCGTCCAGGAGCACCCCGAGCTGGTGCGCGAGTACTTCATGACCAAGTGCGTGCCGCCGTCGGACAACAAGTTCGCCGCCCTGCACGGGGCGATCTGGTCGGGTGGCTCGTTCGTGTACGTCCCCGAGGGGGTGTCGGTGGACATGCCCGTGCAGGCGTACTTCCGGATGAACTCCGAGGGGATGGGCCAGTTCGAGCACACCCTGATCATCGCCGAGGAGGGCGCGGAGGTGCACTACATCGAGGGCTGCTCGGCGCCGAAGTACTCCGCGTTCAACCTCCACTCCGGGGCGGTCGAGGTGTTCGTCAAGGAGGGCGCGCACGTGCAGTACTCGACGGTGCAGAACTGGTCGAAGAACACGTACAACCTCAACACCAAGCGGGCGATCGCCGAGGCGGACGCGCGCATGGAGTGGATCTCGGGGTCGATGGGGTCGAAGGCGACGATGCTGTACCCCGCGACGATCCTCAAGGGTCGCGGTGCGTCGGACAACCACATCACCATCGCCTTCGCGGGTGCAGGGCAGAACATCGACACGGGCGCGAAGGTGTACCACAACGCGCCGGAGACGGTCTCGACGATCGAGTCGAAGTCGATCTCGAAGGACGGCGGTCGCACCAACTACCGCGGGCTGGTGCACATCGCCGACGGTGCGCACGATGCGTCGACGTCGGTCGAGTGTGACGCGCTCATGTTCGACAACCGGTCGACATCGGACACGATGCCGTACATGGAGATCAACGAGTCGACCGTCGACGTCGCCCACGAGGCGACGGTGGGGAAGATCGGCGATGAGGACATCTTCTACCTGCAGTCACGCGGCCTCGCNGACGATGATGCGAAGCAGCTGATCGTCTCGGGCTTCATCGAGCCGATCACCGAGGAGCTGCCCATCGAGTACGCCGTCGAGCTCAACCGNCTCGTCGAGCTCGAGATGGAAGGGAGTCTGGGCTGATCAGGGCGGCCCGATGTCCGTCCCATCAAGCAGGTAAGCACGTGCCTCTCCTTCTTTCAGTACCCCTGGGAGGTACGGACTCAGGAAATCATTCTTGCCATCAGCCAGCCACGTCGACCCCGATCGGTTGTTGAACGCCGGGAAGATGACGAGACGTGTGGTACCCTCAGCAGCATCACTGTCTGAGAGGGCAGTTCGGGCAACGGTAGCGCGGAGCCAAGCACGAGAACGGACTGATCCTCCGACACTGTCGGGTAGCCGCACGGCGAGGTGTTCATGAGCAGCGCAGATGAGCGGTTGATCGACGACCGTTGGGTCGGGCCAGGTATGGCCATGTAGGAACCCTACGCCACCGATGACGGTGCCAGCAGGGGGAGACACGTCGATCATGGCCAGTACGGCAGGGTCGATCGATCCCGAGGCATCCAACCACTGGCGGAGGTCACCATCATGGTTCCCTGGGGTGATTGTCACCGGCCAGTGCGAAGCCAGTGCGGTGAGCAGTGTGGCGATCTCATCGCTCTCTACCCCACGAGGGGCAGCGATGCTGTGGCCGATGTCACCGAGGATGACGATCCCGTCGGGGTCGAGGTCATGGCAGTGCCCGAGGAGCCGGTACCGACGATGTGCTGCAGCAGAGGGGAGTTCCACGCCGCGCTCGTACCGCAGCGCATCCTCGATACCTGCATGAACGTCACCCACCACGAGAAGCCGGGCCGTCTGTGTCGTCACCAGCGCTGCAGGAGCACCTCCGATTGGTTCGATTTGTGGGTGCTTCACCTCAGATGGCGGTGAGTCGCCCCTCAGCTGGTTCATAACACCGACCCCCCATGAGGGCTTCTTCGATGGCAGCCTCGACAGCCGAACGGTCCAGATCTGCCTCTGCTGTGACCTTGTCGATCACTGCCGTTGTCGGTGCACCATCGCCATCATCCAGTGTGTTCATCGCTGCGATCACAAGCTCGACTGGTTCTTCGTCTGATGCGGTGGCCTCCGGCTCAGCGGTGGAGTCCACACGGTCTAACTCTGCGCCTGTGGTAAACCCTGTGTCGAACTCCTCCTCGAGGGCGGCGCGGGTCTCCTCTCCCAGTTCGAACTCGCCCAGCTCGTCCACCTCTGCCCCGAGGTCTATCTGTTCGTGGGCTGATTGATCGCCTCCCTGAGGAGGGTGTGCTGTGTTCGGATCGTCCGCAGCATCCGGTTCCTCCGACGGTGGTGGCGATGCCGATGCCTCCGCAGCATCCAGTCCATCCGACGGCGATGTGTCCTCTGCAGGGGAGGCGGGATCATCCTGCGTGGACTCGTCACTCTGCTCACGTGACCCAACATCTGCGGATGCAGGTGAAGTGGCACCCTGCGGGGTCTCTCCCGAGATATCTGTTGAGTCCGCCGGTACGGGTGGTGCATCCACCTGTTCTGTCGAAGCCACCGCACCGGTTCCTGCAGATTCCGCAGGGGAGGATACACCAGAACCGTTCGAGTGGTCTGCGATGGTCGAGATCGCCTCGAGCACCGAATCCACATCGATGACAGACCGAGCAGCGGGTGGAATCGGGCCGAGGCTCGACGCTTCTGCTGAGATGCTTAGTTGCACCGCCGATACCGCATCACGGTCGCCACTCACGAGTTGCAGCGCTTCAATCGATAGTTCACGCAGCTGCTCGAGGAAGCCGAGACCGGGACGATACCGCTGCAGAGCCGCAACTGCACCGATCACCCGATCATCGACGGCATCGGCAGCGGCAATGTCCTCCACATCCACTGTGGGGAGCCCAGCTGCTGACAGACCGGCGAGCAGGTCGATCCGCTGAAGCGTCGCCAGGGCCGTATCGACGATCCACTGCTGCTGTGTCGCACCGTCGACCACGGTCACCGTCTCGGGCCGGATCGAGGTGTAGGTGGCATCGCCATCATCCGGTTGATAGGTCCGCGCTTTCCCCGTCAGAGCGAGCATGGAGCCGACATTCGCCTGTTCCAGCCGCCCCGCCGCCGATGGCTGGTACTGCCCTGCATAGGTCACCACGGCGCCGGTTGGATCGGCGATGCGCGCACGAATCATCTCCCCGGAGGAGACATCCGCCTGCTCGGTCAGGACCCCGACCGTGAAGACGCGGTTCATCCAGGCACCGCCTGGTGACACAACATAGGTCGGTGCCCGGTCGCCATCACCGACACGCAGGCTCTCTTCGGCGAGATCAAACTCTGCGGCGAAGACACGCCTCGCGACCTCGCGACGCTGCACACCGGCGCTCATGCGTCGACTCCCGCCAGCAGTGCTGTAGCCCGCTCCTCAGCATCATTCCGATCGCGCTGCATCGACCGGACATTACAGGTCGCACCATACTCATCGACTGAGATGTCCCCACGAAGCACCAGACGATGGCCGGTGATCGCCCGATCGATCTCTGCTGCGACGACACCCCGGTCCATCGCATCACGAGCTGCAGAGAGTGCAGCTTCGAGGCCATCTCCGTAGAGATCCGCCGTGAGTTCGGTGCCGAAAATTGCCGTCATCGCACCGGTTCCGTCATCGATGATCGCCTTCACGCGGAGGTCATCTACCCCATCGACCGACCCATGTGACCGGCATTGTCCGTTCTGGACGAGGCGTCCACACTCTGGACATCGTTCGATGAGCCCCGACCCGTCTCGTACCTCCAGGACGTTGCCAACGGTCTCGACATCGAAGCGCCCACCGGCAGCGATCGCCGCGCCGATGGACACAGTCTCTGCATCGGTCCGAACAGGCACCTCCTCGATCGAGGTGACCGTGCTGAACTCCGATAGGCTGACCTGTGGTACACCACGGAACTCGCGGACGTAGACCTCGTCCATCCGATACGATTCACCCTCGGACAGCACATCTCGGTGCGCCCAGTCCGTCAGCGGTGCCCGACCAGAGCTATCACCCACGACACCGCTCCATATCGTCGTCGGTCCCGACCGTCCGTCGATCTCCCGTTCTTCGAGATCGGTAACCTGTACCTCGACAGTAAGCCCCCGGTCACCTGGTTGGATATCGGCGATCGGCACCGATCCGAGTGGTTCGACTGACACATGATCCGCAGATGTCTGTTCAACCTGATCTGCACCGTTGATATTCAGCTCTGCTCTGCCGTCCCATTCCCGGACCGACGCCCCTTCGATTGCGATGACATCACCGACAGAGAACCCACAGTCCGCCCACGCAGTGTAGGTGATCGACCCGCTGTCATCGGCAAGCAATCCCTCCCGGAGGACGGTCTCATCACCGCCCGAACGGATGCGGCGGCGACCCAACGTCTGCACCATACCCACCACACTCACACGGTCATCCTCCACGGTGACAGCCCCGATGGGGCGCTCGACAGCTGGTCCACCGGAGCCGCCGCCACCCCCTCGGGAGCGGACGATGCTCTGCTTCGCCTCCTCCAGGGGCACGTGATACTGCAGCAGTCCCTCGAGTTCCGCCAACACCTCATCTGTATCTTCACCGAGGGTAGAGGCAAGCGCCTCGGCGTGTTCACGTAACTCCATCGTGCGTCGTAGGATGAGCGTGGGTAAAAAGTGTTCTCGGCAACACAACACACTTGCCGGTCGCTGGAGGTAGGTATCCTATGCAGCGTCAGCTCAGTGGTCGTCTCGAGTACGCATGGGTGCTCATCGGCCTGGGGTTGCTGTTGCTTGTCGGCTATGTGGTGTATGCGTTCATCGGGACGATCGTCTTTGGGCTGTTCCTGTACTATGCCACACGGCCAGTCTACCAGCGGTTAAACCGTGTTGTGCGCCCGCGGGGACTTGCTGCTGCAGTTGCACTGTTGGCGTTGGCCCTACCTGCGCTCGTTATCGTCGCATGGGCTGTTGCCCTGGTGATCACAGAGGCCAATGCAGTGTTCACTGGAGGGGGGTCGATCGCCAGCATCCTCCCGGTCGATCTGATCGCTTTCGTCACGACGAGCCTTCCTGAGGCTGTGACGAATCTGCAACTGGACCAGCTCTCGAGAGCGGACCTCCAGACGATCCTCGATTCGGCGGCCTCAGTCGGTGATGTCCTCACCACTGTCGGAATCGGGTTGGTCCATTTGTTCATCATGATNGCCCTTGCCTACTATCTCCTGCGAGATGGGGCACAGTTGAGTCGCTGGGCTCGGTTCCGGTTCGGGGATAATCGCGGAGTGCTGGATTCCGTGATGGACGCGATAGACGCGGACTTTCACAGTATCTTCTTCGGAAACATACTCAACGCGGTGATTACGGGGACTATCGGGGTCTTCTCATACACATTGCTGAACACCATTGCCCCAACATCAGTGGCGATTCCAGCTGCTGCGCTGGTGGGACTACTGACGGGTGTCGCGAGTCTGATACCGATCGTTGGCATGAAACTGATCTATCTGCCGGTGGCTGCATACCTGCTCGTTCAGGCGTTGTTGAGCGACCCCAGTACGGTCTGGTTCCCAGTAGCGTTCATTCTCGTGTCGTTGGTGATCGTCGATACGATTCCCGACATCGTACTGCGACCGTACGTCTCAGGTCGGACGCTCCATGTGGGGGCGGTGATGCTGGCATACACCTTCGGTCCACTGCTGTTCGGATGGTATGGGCTGTTCCTGATGCCGATTCTGCTCGTGCTCGTGGTCAACTTCGGTCGGCACGTGTTGCCCGCGCTCATCAACCGAGAGATGGTACGTCCCTATGGGGTTGACCCAGGTATGACCGGCCGGCCGGTCAACACGGATGTGACGAGTCCGGGGCTCCGAGTCACCGATGATTCGACGGGTGACTCATGAATAGAGGACTCCGCCGTATTCTAACTCGAGATACTGCCCCTCCCACTGCTTACGAGCGTCAATCTCCCGTCGACCGCGCCTGGTGAGCACGTAGATGTTCGTCCGTCGGTCGAGCTCACCCTTGTCAACAAGCCCCTTCTCAACGAGCGTGTCGAGATTGGGGTACAGACGACCATGATGTATCTCCTTCTCGTAGTATCGCTCTAGTTCCTCTTTGACCGCGAGACCGTGAGGTTTCTCAAGCCCCGCGATCACGTACAACAGGTCGCGTTGGAAGCTTGTCAGGTCGTACATCGTGTCTCCAATGCAGAGATATCGGTGAACTGAATTAAGCCGTTCGAATCGGGGGTTGACGCCGGTCTGCAGTATTGAACAGACCATCCAAATGTATCATACAGATGAGACGTCCCCCGGTATCCGGACTCACCCTTTGACGTTGCACACCGGGCGACACCGCGCGACAGGGGAGGCGATCCCGGCAGCATCCGAGGCTGCGACCACAGCATCGACGTCCTTGTACACGCCTGGTGCTTCCTCCGCGATCGTCGTGTCACTGGTCGCCGCGATGTGGATACCCTGTTCAGCCCGCAGACTGGATCTGAGGCTGGAGCCATCGTATTTCTCCCGTGCGGCTGTCCGAGACAGGCGCCGCCCCGCACCGTGCGCCGTCGATCCGAATGTCAGGCCCATCGATGCCGACCCCCCGACCAGTATGTACGACGCGGTCCCCATCGACCCCGGTAGTAACACCGGCTGGCCCACGTCACGATAGGTCTCGGGGACCGCCGGATGGCCGGCCGGAAAAGCGCGTGTCGCACCCTTACGGTGCACCATCAGCGGGATGGTCTCTCCACCCTCACCTGGTGGTGACAGCCGCAGTCCTGATGGGCCCTGTTGCACACGGTGATCCTCGACCTTCGCGATGTTATGGGCCACATCATACACGAGTTCCATGCCCAGAGACTGCCAGGATCGGCGGAACACTTTCGCGAAGACTTGACGGACCTGATGGGTCAGCAACTGACGGTTTACCCATGCGTAGTTGACCGCAGCAGCCATCGCTCCGCGGTATGATCGACCGATGTCCGAGTCATTGCGTACCGCGGCCAGGTCCGCATCCGCGACGGCGTCAGGTGCATCAGCGATGGCATCGAGGTAGTCTCTGCACACCTGATGTCCGAGACCCCGCGAGCCGCAGTGTATCATGACGACGACCTGGTCAGGGGTGATGCCGAACCTGCTGGCGACATCGGAATCGAACACTTCATCCACGACCTGCACCTCAAGNAAGTGATTGCCAGATCCCAGTGAGCCTGCCTGGGACCGGCCGCGGTCCCGCGCAGTCTCACTGACCGCCGCNGGGTCTGCTGCGGTGTGCACCCCGCCATCCTCGCAGTGTAGCTGATCTTCCCTAGTGGCATATCCGGCCCCCACTGCCCACTCGATGCCGGATTCGAGGACGGC
>PR_CR_10_Liq_1_inCRDRAFT_1001891_pt1 | contig 11234 bp, 19 predicted proteins | sample PRCRCaboRojoPR_3_FD_10241 | JGI IMG/M metagenome (IMG submission 10241) | reverse complement strand
GAAAGAGCAAGAAAGTCAATGGATCCGAAACGGCTAAACAACAACTATTTTCACGTATGCGATAGCTGTGATGCTAAACGTTTTGCTCAAAAGAGAGGAGTAGAAAGAAGAAAGATGTGGGAACTTACCGCAAGTTCCAGTTTGCCTATATCGAAACTTTAGTCTTTCTTAAGCAGAGTGTATGCGCCGTATAGTATCGCACCGTACGCTACAACAGAAGCAATAGGCTTAAAAATTAAAAAACAAACGCCTGCTCCTATAAGTATCACTCCGTCTAGTGTAGTTCTTTCTTTAAGACGTTTTTGAATGAAATTTTTAATCATTTTTTTTACTTCCGAAAGGTTTATTCCGCGTTGCTCGATTTACTTTTTGTAGTCGCTTAGGATAATTATATCTTATTAGCTGACGTTTAATTTTGTCTGCTCTTAAGCCGTTAATTTTATTAAGGGATAAATCATAAGAATTAATGTAATTCATGTAGATATTTATCAATTTTAATTGTTAGTTTTCCTAACAGAATTAAATATTTTTCCTAAGGAGGTATAAAATGGAAATTTCAATTGTGATTGTAATTGCTGCATTAGTTGTAGCAGCTTTAGGTTATTTTGTTCTAAGCGAGTCTAAGGAAGAAACACTAGACAAGCCTATTGTAACACCTAATGTAGATAGCAAGAAAGAAACAAAGGCCGCAGCTAAAAAGTCTTCTACTACTGCTCCTAAAACAAAGAGCAAAAAGAAAACAGCAGTAAACTTTGATGCTATGACTAAAACTCAGCTATTAGAGCATGCTAAAAAGAACAATATTAAAGTAAATGCCAGCATGAAGAAAGCTGAGATTGTAAGCAAAATCAAGACCGGTTAATTACATTCATTAACTGTTCTTGTGTTCTTTCAACACGGGCGAGCTTGCGTTCTAACACGTCCATAGCCGCCCGTTGTTTTTTGACCTGCTCTTCTAGACTTTGAACGTATCTCTGGGACGGAATCTGTCTTTCTTGACCGTCCTCGCCTAAAATAGAAAGTGTGTCAACACCTTGTGCTCTTAGTCCGCCTGCTACTCGGTTTGGATTTTTCGTAGATTCTGGTTCAGGTTTACTTCCTGCGGATTTTCCGTACATCTTTGCGAGATAGCTCATTGGAGTCTCCTTTGAAATATTTATTAGGCTGCCTTGCGTTTGCTTTCCTGCCAATAATCATATAAGTCACGTGAAGCAAGATTCTTTTGTTTAGCCTCGACCATTATGTCACTGTATGGCAAGAAAGATAATGCCCAATCGTTACAAGCTGAATTCCACATATAATCAGAATGAGCACGAAGTTTCTGTTTCTTGTAACCCTGCTCTAGCAGACATGCCATATCAGGCTGTTGACTGTCATCGTGCCATTCCAGTATGTCTTCCTTTGAAAGGGAATAATGCATAGCAGGACGAACACCTCGCCAGCTATCAACAACTCGTTTAAATCTATCATCTGAAGGCTGAATATATTCCCCAGTTCGAACCCAATGATGATGAATATCTAGAACAAGGGCAACATCGTCAACAAGTTCCAGTGAAGCATCTAAACCCCAACTCATTTCGTCGTTTTCGATGGTAATAGAATTTCTTGCTTCTGGTGACAGCCGAGGCAGAACTTTCTTAATACCCCTAGGGCCTTGACGACCTGAGATATGAACATTGCATTTGAAGTCTTGAAACTGTTTACCGAAGCCCATCCAACGAATCATATCGACGTGATATTCAAATTCTTCTATCGAACGTTCTACTATGCCAGGCGTATCACTAGCAAGAACAGTAAACTGACCAGGATGCATTGAAACACGAACATCAAGACTGCGAGCAGCCGCTCCTGCCTTGGAAAACTCTCTTTCGCAGTAGTCTCTAACATCGCTTTTCCGCCAAAAGTATCTCCAAGTTGGCTCAGTATACACAGGTAAGCAATCACTGCCCAGTCTAACCATTCGCAAGTTTTCTGGCAAAGTGCCTGCATAGTCTATCAGCCTTTTATATGATTCAATATTATGAACCATTAAGTCCCATAGTCGCTGTTCAGCATCTTCTTGAGTCTGGCGGTTAAGCCAAGCCACTGTAGTAGCCCTTGTATTGAGAGGGCGCTGCGATTCTTCTAACAGTTTTTTCTTTTTAGATTGGTCTGGGTCAAGATACTTACAAGCAAAACCTAGACGCTGCACTGATTGATCAAACATTAATTATTTTGCTCTTTATATTCGCGTAGTTTTTCTTTGTATTCTTCTTCTGTTAGATTATGCCAACCAATACATTTACCTGTTGGCGAACGGCCACATGAACAACTCATATGAATACTCCTTTTTGTTTATTATACACTATTTCCAGTTTTGAACAACCCAAGGGTCTTCAACAAGTTCTGGATTGGGATCACCGTGAAAAACGGTTACACAACATTCTGGACGAGGTTTGACATCTTCTATGTCTTTAAACTTCCTGTTACCTCGGCGTCCGCCTGGTGCAAACTGACGACTTTTTCTTACTTCCCATTTCCAACTCAGTATCCAACTTTCTGGCCAAAACATAGGCTTTTTGTCTGCTACTGCATAAAGCCAATCTTGGTCACCAAAGAATCTTCTCTCATAACTGAGCCTATTTTTTTCAAAATCCTGCCACAGGTAGTCTAGTTGACCTGAATTAAATCTTATGACACTAGAATTATATTTCTGCCAATTAGGACGCATTGCCCTTGTAAAGTCTCTTATTATAAACCAATGACCGGGCGAATGAGTGAAGAGTTTGTCAATGTTACCTGCAATGACGACGTCAAGATCCATGTATAGGATTACGCCATCTAAGCCAAGACTGTTAGAAAACATGTAAGGTTTTGCCCACCAACCTTTTAGGTAATTAGGTAGACTGATAGTTTTAATCTTTGCATTCAAGCCTTCAATGTCATCTGTCAAACATACAAATTCGAAGTCTAGTGAGCAGTTTCTTCTGCACATGCGATACAGAGTGTTCACATATTCAGCAGAATATTTCCTGCCATGCTTTACACAGACAAGATAATATTGAGAAGTAGAAGGAACAGAGTAGGATTTTTCTACTTGTTTAGTAGCCTTCTCCTGTCTTCTCTGCTCCTTAATAGCCTTCCACTCTGCCTTAGTGTACTGGCTTTTGTCTACCTTTGCCAAACTCTATCCTTCAAGACGTTTCACAGCATCACGCGGTGCTTCCCAATCCCATCGTGCCTTGCAAGGAAGTAGTTTCCCTTCTGCTACCTTAGTCTCTGCTACGGAACGGGCTGTGTCACCGTCAACGACGACCTGTCCTGCGTTTCTATCATGCTCGAACACTTCTACCCGCTCTACATAACAGCGACCGTGTGTAACTTCGTAAATGTATGCGTTAACGTGTTCCCAGATAAACAGAGAACTCATCTCCATAGACACGCCGGATGGCAGTACTCGCACTGTGCCTAATAGTCCACCAGGGACTGTAAGTTCTTCTGTGATCTGTCCCAGGCGAGGATCGTCTGCTGGTAAAACCGTAACGTGATCGAAATAGTATTCTAGAAATTGTTTGATAGGTTTTAGTTCGCCAAAGGGCACGATCCATCCGTGTTCATCTATGTCCCCTGCGAATGTAAGCTCTACTTCTCTGTCATAGCCATGTATGCTTGCGCATTCGCCAGGCGATCCGTCTGGTTCTTGATCAAAATACTGTGCATGCCCGCACGGAAGATACTTAAAACGTTTTGTTGATTTGATTTCGATTGCCATCTATTTTCTCCTTATCAAATAGACACGCAGAATATTTAGAGTGGAGTGAGCGTCAAAGTCCACAGTTTTAAGTATATGCGAAATTACTTATCTTGTCAACTGACACATTAGGCAGATTCCATTTTTCTGGTAATTGCCAATCGGGGGTTTGATAGATTTTAAAATCTACAGTAGGAAAGCATCCAAATACCTTACTAATTTGATGAATCCAGTATCTAGGGTCTACTGCTCTTTTTTTAGAATCGTCGTAGTTTTCAGTGTCCTTATAGCAGTTGTTTACTAGTTTGTCTTTACCATACAAATCAAAACCTATCATTTTTACCTGATTCGATAGTTGTGAGGCAATAAGGACAGCATAAGGTCCGCTACCCCAATGGAAGGGCTCGTCCCATCTTTGGCTTCCTTTGTATGGCAAATCTGGCACTTTTTGTATTTTACCGGTAGTATTTTCAAAAAGTAGATTTGCTCTGGTATAACATAAATCAAAGTTAAGATGGTATTGAAGGCATTCACGCAGCATTTTTCTGTCAACACACACTACACTATCTATTGTGTGATGTCTAACAACGGCATTACATCCAACAATTTGATCTTGAATATGATCTATATCTATTGAATTACGACTTTCGCCGTTTCCTATTACTACCACTTTTTCTAATGTCTTCTTTGACGTCAGTTATATCTTTCTTAACTATTCCTAGATGGATAGCAGTCTCTTCCATCGACTTGATAATATATAGCAGTTTGTGCAAGGCCCACCACCACCAAAAGACAGAAGTGCCAAAAAACAGCGTGGTAATCACAACAAGAGATTTATGAAACCAAGTTTCGTAGCCAATAAAGTAGGAAAATGTTATAAGCGCCAAGGCAGCAAAAGGAAGACTCCAAGCAGCGTAGGACCAATAAGCTACTTCTCTTTTTGTTTTTTCTGTGATTTTTGACAATGAATTTCTCCGCCCTGTAAAATATTTATAGACGAAGAGTCAGAAATTAAAAGATAGTTTTAGCTGGCAATTTGCCCGAAAGGTTTCCACTCACCAGGTGTGCCTTCACGCACACAGATCCAGCCAACGTAGCCCGTAGGTTTAGGATCTGTATTCCAAACAATATCGCCTTTTTTGTATTCACCAACTGTTGGCTTAGCGGAGCCTACTTCTTGCTTTTTATCAGAAAATCTTATTGCACCTGCTACAGTAAAATCCACATCTTGTAAGGGATTCTTAACACCGATACTTACCCTCTTTTCAAATGAAGTATCGTCGGATAATGTTATCTTGCCAGTGTTTGCAATAGAAATCCTTATTGTATCATCTGTAACAAGAGCAAAGTTAGAACTTGTGTAGGTGCCTAGATGCCAAACACTTTCCGAATAGTCAAGATATAATTTATGATCTAGGCTATCTATAGTCAAAAAACCTAGAGCATCTTCAGTACCTATCGAAATATTTTCATTGTTCGGATCTAGTCTTATTACTTCGCCAACAGTAATACAGCCGACGGTGTCTAATTCTCTAAGTTTGCCGACTGACTTAAGTTTGCTATCGACTATAGAATTGCCTAAGGAGGATTCAGTTAAGACCGTTAGATTACCAATTCTGTATTCTTTATCTCGACCGATATCTATGTTTTCATTTGTCCAGATTCTATAAGGGTTGTCTTTAAGGACTAATTGAGAGGTGTGTTTGTCATTACGCCAGAGAATACCCTCTCCTAATGTAGTTTTTTCTGTGTCTATGAATTCTAATGTTTTCTTGTTATCGAACTTAGAAAAGTCTATATCTGTAATTAGATTGCCTTTCACTTCAAGATCGCCTTGTATAGTAATAGACCCTTCTACAGATGGACAGTATAATCTTTTGGTATGGATGCCGTTGTTATCTACTTTTAAAACTGTCCTATCAGCAAGGTCTTCTATTCCTTGACTGGAAAATTTTGTAATTTTTCCGCCATTTATCTTATTACCGGAAAGAGACCTATCAAGTATTTTGGGCTTTTGGTGTTTTTGCTCGTGTATTGCTTCTATAGAATCTGCTAATTGAGCAAGAGTTTTTCGTATATCTGACATTGTGGCATCCTGATTATAGTGTATTTATCAGGTCACTTTAAGAAGAATAGTGTCAGGATTAATCCTACCATTCAACTTTGTGTCAGTGGTCTTGATTTCATCCAAGAACTTGCGAAGTTTTACCTTGCCTGCGGATTTGAACTCTTTAAGTACTTCATCAGGCTTGCGAACAGTCTTTTGAACACTTTGTTCTTCATCAAATCCAGTAATAGTAGTACCCTTTACACTCAAACCTGAGCCTTCTCTGCCTGCTCCTGTAGGATCAACTTCACTAGCAACATACTTACCAAGCTTGCGAGTCTTCGTATTAAATACCCAAAGAGTCGAAGCACCTACAATATTTGCAGGATCGATAGATGCTAACTTATACTTGTCGTCGGTCTGCTTATACTTCAACTTTTCAACGACCTTTGCAGCAGGTTTGCTCTTTGGTTTGCGAGTCTTGCGTGTTGCCTTTGAACTTTCGATTACAAAGTCGCAGGCTTCAAGAAGATTTTCGAGAGCAGTGATAATCTTCTTTAATTCTGCCTTCTTAATATGTCCATAGCCTTCTTTGACCTGATCCCACTGATCTGCTTCTTCTTCCGACATCTTTTTCTTTTGAGCAGTAGTAGGCTGGTTTGCGACAGTTCGCCATTCGTCCAGTTCAGGCTGATAGAACTTGATGATCTTTCTAGCATGGGCCTGTGTGGTTTTCATTGTTTCAAAATGCTTTTTAAAGTCAAACTTTTTGACATCAAACTTGCTCGGGTCTGTGTCAAATGTGTCTAACCAAGCGTCAATATCTATGCACATCTGCAGACTCTGTTCGTGCAGACGCTCTTGAATAGAAGGCTTATAGCCTTTTTCTTCTGCTTCTTCTTCTTCCTTTGCTTCTTTTTCGTTTGCTCCGGCAGCAATAACTTCTTCTAGTTTTTCTTTTACTCGCTCGGAGAAAGGACGCACCGTGCCCATTGTGCCAGGCAAACTTTCCCAATATTCTGCGTATGCTTCATTGTAGTCTGGCATACCTTTGTATAGCAGAGTGCAGAAAACTGCGAGACTGGGGGAGACCGCAGCAGAACCTGACGCAGCCTTTGCATGCTTGATCTGTTTCTGTGTATAGCCATTGTCTTTCATCCAAGCCCATACATTGCCGAGCAGATCAGAATGTTTGTAGTTGAGGTAGTAGAACTCTCGAGCAGCGTCAATGCGTCGGCTGTAGTCTTGCGGAGACCATTCTTCCCAACCGTCCCAGCTAGGCTGTTTTAGTTTGCTCTTTGGGGTCTTTACGGTCTTTGCTCGCTTGGTTGCTTTTTTTGCTGCCATTAATCTACTCCTGCTTTAACAAATGTGCAGTCATTATATAGCCAGATGAGACAAAGAGTCAATCGTTTTGAACCGGCTTCCTGCGTATTTCGTATCCGATCTCATCCAACTGCTTTACTAACTCTGCCATACCTCTTTCGTTGAAACGAGTTTTGAGATTGCGTCCTAATCCAAGCCTGCGAGAGGTTTTTGCAAAGTCTTTAAGTTCTTGATCTAGGCCTTCCCAAATTTCTATAAGTTCTAGATCCCGTTCTGTAAGTTCGTATTTTTTTGGTTCTGGCGATTTTGTTAAACTTTTAATCATTGTTCCAAACATCGTTAACTCCAAGTAAGTGAAAATAATCTTACCACGTCTTATCTATTATAGCTTCTCGCCTGTCTCAAATCCACGGAAAGTTTTGAATCTCGGGAATCTAAGAGAGTACGTTCCATCCTGATTGCTCGTGATAGCATCTGCTCTAACTTCCACAATCGAACCTGGAAGTTGCTCTCTGTTCTCCCAAAACTCTGTTCGCTGCTTATCTGAAAAACCAGATCCAACATTGACTCGTATAGCCTTATCTTCCTCAACTCCTGAACACACGAATGCTCCCAACCTGCCTTCATTTCTTCCTGTTCCTTCTTCTACTTCATCTATCGTCAGCGATACTTCTATAAACGGCTTCTGCTTTAGCCAACTATGTGTTCGCTTGTTTTCATAGGGAGCATCTGGGTCTTTGATCATTACGCCTTCATATCCACCGTCTACAGCCGCTCTATTAAGCTCTACAAAGCGAGATCTTCCTTCTTCTGTGTCTAAGTCTACGGTTTCCCATTCTAGTGCTTGTACATGCTTTAGAGTCTGTTGATGGTCTGCTACCCAAGCACGAGTGATTTCTGAACGAAAATGTTGAGGCTTGTCCCAGCCGCCGTTCCGCCATGAGTTATAGGGAACAGTGTCAAACAGATGCAGCACAGCGTCGCTTGCTTCTACGTTTTCTTTTCTATGCACCTGCTTCATGAGGTCCTGAAAGTTAGCACTCATTACTTCGCCGTCTAACATAAGTGGATAAGGTGGCGGATATTCTGCTACTACTGCTTCAATCTCGCGTTCTATATGGCCAAAGTTTTCAAAACGCTTGCCATTTCTAGAAAACATTTCTACCTTCCAACCAAGTTCTGACGCGTCGTGTGTGATCATTGTGATAACACGCACACCGTCCAGTTTGATTTCAATCTGCTTTTTGCCTGTGACTTTCTTTTCGTGATTAGCAGCGTCGTGCGATAGTTGGCAAGTGAACACAGGCACGCCCAAATGCTTCTGGCCTTTCTTTTTACAGACCTTGTTTACAGTCTTTTCTGACACACCGCACTTCAAATCCTTCTGAAGTATTCTGCGATACCAGTCATTCCACTGCTGTTGTGTAGCAACATCACATGCCAATTGAACAGCGTCTCTCGCATCGTGGCCTGTAAGTTCTCGTGTTGTAAGTTGTGCCTGCAGTTTTAAAAACGCTTCCCAGGGCAGGCCTTGACCTTCTGCTTCTGCTTTGAAAGGCACCTGCTTGATATGAAAAGTGTGTAAAGGATTGAGCGCCATTCTTACGCCGTCAAAGAATTCTGTCAAGCCTTCGTCTACAGCGTCCTCAAGAATCTGCTCTTTGTCTAGTCTGCCTGACACAGATTCTAGCCTTCTGATAATTTCGTCTGGTTGTGTTCTCATTGTGTTATCCAAATCGTGAGTGTATCTGTAGTTTATAGGAGAATTCGGAGGGTTGCAACCTGTCTGGATTTGAAAGATTTTCAATCACCCAAGGCGTTACATTTGCTTTGCATTTTGCAACAAACTCTTCTTGAGAATAACTCTCAACATTTTCTAATGCTGAGTTGCCAAATTCATCAAAGAATTCTTGCTTGGCTGATGTTTCTTTAATTGCTTTGGTAATGAGTATTGAAGTTGTTCGTCCTTCAACGCTCATTTGCTCTGATACTAGAAAAAAATGCCGTTCAGTAGTCATAGTATTTTGGTGCTTGTTTTACTCTAAGGTCTTCAATATGAACAGGCTTGTAATTGGTGTGTTCTACACAAACGCATCTATACGGTCCTGGTGGTGACTGGTGTTGATGAATATGACCGTGAACGTTGAGTAAACAGGGCTGTTCAGGTTCATGCTCTTTACCAGGTGTGCCTCGTTTCAACTGCGACTTGTGTAGAGGTACATGGCTAAGCAGGATGCCATGTTCGTGCATGGGCATCCACATGTGAATCTTAGTCACTAGTTCTCTCTTAGCAAAGAATTTTGCATCATCATGATTGCCAAGAATCAACTGCTTAGATCCGTGCAGACGCTTCCACATAGGAATAAATTCTTCTTTCGGACCAAAGAATACATCGCCGCAGTGTATCACTCTATCACCAGGTTTGACGACAGAGTTCCACTGGTCGATGATGTATTCGTTCATCTCCTCAATGGAATCAAACCCTGGACGTATGAGTTCACCAGTGGTGTAATCTCTAAACTTGAGAATGTTTTTATGATTGATATGGGTATCTGATACAACCCAGATATCGCCCGCCATTTGCAACTCCTATCTTAGTGATAGTATAGCAGGCGATGAGAATTCAGTCAAGACCAGGATCAGGATTGGCAGGTTCTGTAGGAAGTGGCTTAGGTTTTGCAACAGGATAGCCTAGAGCGTGTTGAATGCCCATTGCGAACTCAAAAATATGCATTTGAGTGATTTCATTAGTCTTGGGGTCAACATTTAGTTCTCTCGCAAGAGCAATAATTTCCTCTGCTGACAGAGGTTCTTTTCTAATACCTTCACTCTCTTCTGCTAGAGTTTTGTCAAGCATTTCTCTTATGTATTCTGCATCACTCATTGTTCGACCTTCTCCGTATTTTGATGCTCTATATCCTGCGTAGGCTGATTTTGCACTTTCTTTAGTTTTGTAGATGCAGTCGCCCGAACCTATTCTCCATTTACCGTTTGAACATTTTCTTACTGGCATACAAGTATTTATAATGCCAAAAAAATAACAAGAGGCGAAGTAGTAAAAAGAAGCAGTATTGCAAAAAGATAGTGGATGGGAGTCATTGTGATGTCTCCAAGTCTCGTTCTGTGACATCTGATTGTTCGATGTCTTCTGGTCGAATAGGTTGCAGCCACGAATCAGGAATATATGCTTGAGGTGACGGACCGTATAGGATAGTGATATCATCTCCCCCTATCCACCAATGATGATCGGATACCGCACATTTACAAGGCTGCCCTCTAAACTGAAAGGTTTCGCCTTGCACAAACTGACCTATATATTCTTTTACTCTTACTATCCTGCCTATGTTCTCCTGTCGAATAGAGTAGAGTATAACTGCGAGATCACCTGTCTGACATTTCATCTGTTTCGCCTCGATTCCAACGTGCTACCGCGTGTTCTTTAGTAGTGCCATATACTGTTCTACCGCATCCTGAATTGTGGACTTGGCACGCAACATTCCACTGTGAAAATTCACCCGTATAAAGATCTCTTCGACTGGGGTAGAGTGTATCTATCAGTTCCCAGTTAGAATTCCAAGATTTTCCGCATTGTATGCAAGGTTCTAGCATAATTTATATGGTGGGCGGTGACAGGCTCGAACTGCCGACCCTCTCGGTGTAAACGAGATGCTCTCCCAACTGAGCTAACCGCCCTGTATCTATGGTTCCTTTGTATTTGTATTCGTGTGGTACGATTTCACCCTCATCTGTAATGTGAGGTTCGATTGTCAATCCTGCGGCATCAACTTTCAGTATAGTGGGCGTGTTCTGTCTTGCCCACGCTCGACCTGCCTGTGTTTGTAGAATGTAGTCTGGATTGTCTGTAAGCCAAACCCATTCTCTGTGGCTGTCTTCTTTGGAAATTCCTCGACTCCTTCTTGGCTGTATGCCTTCTCGTAGTATGCGTTCAACTTTTGATTCGCAAGTGATATGAAACAGCGTCATATCGTATTTATATGGTGGACCTGGTCGGGCTCGAACCGACGAACCTCCGACGTGCAAAGCCGGCGCTCTCCCAACTGAGCTACAGGCCCATGTTTGGTCGGAGATGCAGAAATCGAATCTGCGACCCCCTGCTCCCAAAGCAGGTGC
>PR_CR_10_Liq_1_inCRDRAFT_1001890_pt1 | contig 11240 bp, 15 predicted proteins | sample PRCRCaboRojoPR_3_FD_10241 | JGI IMG/M metagenome (IMG submission 10241) | reverse complement strand
GGCCGGGCACTGGGAGCGGCGCATGAAGGCCGCGCCGGTCTCGCCGCCCCGGTCGCTGGCGCCGGCGACGGATGCCCAGGCGCTGGCGGATGCCGGGCTCAAGACGGTCCCGGTGGCGGCGCTGCCATCGGCGCTTGGCCATGGACGGATACCCTGTCCCGGACGTCAGCCCGGCGGCCGCGCGGCGGGCGAAGCACTGCTTGGCAGTTTTCTGGCCGAGCGGGGCGAGCGATATCGTCAGGGCATGGCCAGCCCGCGCTCGGCAGAGCATGTCTGCTCGCGGCTCTCGGCGCATATCGCCTATGGCACTTTGTCGCTGCGCGAGATCGTCCAGACCCATCGCCGTCGCTGGGCCGAAGCCAAAGCCGACGCCCCGCGGTCGCACTGGGCGCAGTCTTTGAAATCGTTCGAGTCGCGGCTGCACTGGCACTGCCACTTCATGCAAAAGCTCGAGGACGAGCCGAGCATCGAGTGGCGCAACCTCCATCGCGGCTATGACGGGCTGCGCGACGAATCGGCGGTGGATGGCGAGCGGTTGGCCGCCTGGGCGGAGGGCCGCACCGGGCTGCCCTTTGTCGATGCCTGCATGCGAGCGCTCGCCCATGACGGATGGATCAACTTTCGGATGCGGGCGATGCTGGTGGCGGTGGCGAGCTATCATTTGTGGATGCACTGGCGCGAGCCGTCGCTGCATCTGGCCCGGCTTTTTACCGACTACGAGCCGGGCATCCATTACTGTCAGTTCCAGATGCAGTCCGGGACCACCGGGATCAACACCCTGCGGATCTACAACCCGGTCAAACAGTCGCGGGATCAGGACCCACAGGGCGATTACATCCGGCGCTGGATCCCGGCGCTTGCCCGGGTGCCGGCGGACTGGATCCACGAGCCGTGGAAGATGCCGGGGACTCTGCAGACCCGCTATGGCCTGCGACTGGGCGAGGACTACCCGCTGCCGGTGGTCGATCACGAACAGGCCGCCCGCGAGGCCCGCGCCCGCATCAAGGCCCATCGCGCCAGCCGCGATCTCAACCGCGAATCCGCCCGCATCCGCCGTCAGCATGCGAGCCGCAGCCCCAGCCCGGAACGCCCCCGCCGACGCCGCCGAGCCGCCGCACCCGGGCAAGGGGAGCTGGATTTGTAGGCATTGGCCTCGAGTGCCCGATCAGGGTTGATGTTATTACTAAGTAGTTACAAAATAACGCGTATGAAAGTCAGATTGATTCCAATCGGCAACTCGAAAGGGGTGCGTATACCGTCGACCGTGATCCGCGACTGTGGTCTTGAGGGAGAACTTGACCTTGAGGTGCGCGACGGCGGGGTCTACATCACACCCAGCGGCCACCCGCGAGCGGGCTGGGAAGAGGCGATCAATGCCTCGCCCCATCCGGCCACCTCCGATGAGGCGTTGTTGATCCCTGATGATCTGGACAATGCTTTCGACGAGACTGACTGGACATGGTGAAGGGATCGGAGATACGACGATTCCAGGTCTATTTGGTTGCGCTGAACCCGACTCGGGGCGCCGAGATGCGCAAAACCCGGCCCGCCGTGATCGTTTCACCCAATGAACTCAACCGTTGCTTGTCGACGGTAATTGTCGCGCCGATGACGACCAACGTAAGGAACTGGCCTTGTCGGGTCGCGGTAAGTTTTAGCGGTAAGCACGGCGAAATCGCACTGGACCAACTGCGCACAATCGATAAAGCCCGCTGCCGGGAACGCTTGGGTGATCTTGATGAACAGGTTGCGGTTCGAATCACGGAGCAGTTAACGGCGATGTTTGCAAAATAGCGAATAAAAAACCGCCCACCGGTTAGCGACGCCGGCGGGCGGTTTGCCATATGGGGGTGTCGTCTAGGCGCTTTTGATCAGAACGCGTACACCAGTCCGAGTGTCATCTGGGTATCGGCGTCGGTGGCAGCCTGGCCGTCAAAATCGGCGTATTCGGCGTAGACGTCGAAACCATCGGCGATGGCAGCGCTCACGCCCAGGGCGTACTGCGACTGGTCATCGCCAACATCCGGTGAAACCGACTGATAGGCACCATAAAGATTGCCCATGCCGTAGTCGTACGAGACGGCCAGGCCAGTGTAATCGGTGTCCTGATCGTTGGTGTCAGTCTCCATCTCGTGGGAGAGGGAAACTTCGGCGAGACCCAGCTCGAAGACGGTGGCGATACCGGTCAACCCGTCGTCGCTGTCGGCTGTGTTACCGAGCTCATCATAACCGACGTGGATGGCACCAATGCCAAAGTCATAGGCGGCACTGGCGACGAAGCCTTGTTCCGACTCGGAGCTGTTTTCGGCCTCATCCAGAATGCCAATCTGCAGGTTAAACGAAAAACCGGCTGTCTCAGGGCTGTAGTAGGTCAGCATGTTGTCTTCATCAAACCCGTAGCCGCCGTAGTCCAGCCCCGACTCCTCGGTAATATCCACCGCATCGGTAATGAGATCCTCATAAACACTGTCGGTGGCCCCAACCTCGAGCTGGCCGAAATCGCCCTCAATGCCGGCGACGGCGCCGTCGAACTCTGTGCCGGTTCCATCGTCGGTCTGGTTCTCGAACTTGAAGGCGGCTTCGGTGTAGGCATCGAAATTCTCGAACGAGCGGACCGCCGACCACGCCAACTCGATCTCACCTTCGAGGTCGTTATCGTTGTCTGAGGTGTTCGCCGATGTGTCGACGGCATCTTTAACGAAATAGTTCGAGACAAACTCACCCTCGAGTTCGAAGGTGGTGCCCTCTGGAATCTGGATGGTGGCGGCATTCACCCCGGCCGAGACCATACCTGCGGCCACGAACAGGGCCAGTTTGGATACGTTTTTCATCACATCAATCCTCATTTGCAAATGGCGTTGTATTGCCGCGACAAGGCCGCGGGGGCCGTGTGTCGCGACTGCGCGCCAATTTGCAGATCGGATGTGACAGCAGTGGGGCGTTCCGGTGACAAAACCCGGACGTTTCAATGAACATTCAACGGCAGATTGATGACAGGCGTGGCGTCGGCGCCACAGCCCGATCGGCGGCCGGGCGGTCACGCAACGCCCTGTGCCCCCGCCGGCTGACGGAGACGTCAGGGGGTGTCTTTCAGCCGGTCGGCCAGTTCGGTGGGCGTTGCCGCTTTGGGCAGGCAGGTGTGCCCGCGGCAGACCCAGGCGCCGGTCTCGCCGGCGGGGGCGCTGGCAAGCGGGGCATCCACCGGCGGGGTGAAGACCAGTCGATTGGGCTGGTAGGCGGCGTTGGCCACCTCCATCCAGTGTTCGAGGGCGTTGTCATCGGCGCGCACGACCACCACCTCGGGCGGTTCGAGCAGCTCATCCAGCGCATCCAGTAGCGCGCACTGGGCCGCGGCGGTCTGCTCGAGCTGCTCGGCGCCGGCGCGCACGGCCCGTTCCGCGGCTTTGCCGTAGCGCGGCTCGCCCACCAGACAGGCAAGTCGGTTGAGTGCCAGCGCGGCGATCCCGTTGCCCGAGGGCAGGGCATCATCGGTGAATGTCCGCGGCCGCTGGATGAGGGCCTCGTGATCGGCGGCGGTAAAGAAAAACCCGCCTACCTGCGGATCCTCGAACTGCTCGAGCAACACCTCCCCCAACCGGGTGGCCCATGCCACGCGCTGGCTGTCCCAGCGGGCCTGCTGCAGCTCGATCAGGGCATCGAGCATAAAGGCATGGTCATCCAGATAGCCCGGCAGACTGGCCTGACCGGCCCGCCAGCTGGCAGAAGGCGACCGTCGCGCCAGAGATGTTGGTGCACGAACTGCTCGGCCGCCTCGGCCGCGTCGATGAATTCGGGCAGCCCCAGCAGCCGTCCGGCCCGCGCCAGGCCCCGGATCATGAGCGCGTTCCAGGCGGTCAGTGCCTTGTCATCGCGTCCCGGTCGCTCGCGCTCGTCCCGCGCTTTGCGCAGCTTGGCCTGCGCGGACTGCCAGCGCTGCACCAGCACGTCCCGGGGGGTCTGCAATCGCTTGGCAAGTTCCGAGAACGCCATATGGACCTGGGGGTGCCACCGGCCCTCGAAGTTGGGCTTTTCATCAAGCCCCAGCCGCAGAATCACCAGCTCGGCCTCGTCGGCGTCCAGCACGTCGCGCACCTCATCGGGCGTCCAGAGGTAGAACACCCCTTCGCCCTCGCTGGTATCGGCATCCAGCGAGGTGGCAAAGCCCCCTTCAGCAAGGCGCATCTCGCGCAGTGCCCACTCGCCGGTCTCGCGGGCGATGCGGCGGAAGAACCGATCCCCGGTGGCGCGATGGGCATCGGTGGCCACGCTCATTAAAAGCGCATTGTCCGAGAGCATCTTCTCGAAATGCGGGATCATCCACTCGCCATCCACCGAGTAGCGGGCAAAGCCGCCCCCGACCTGATCGTAGAGCCCGCCCAGCGCCATCCGGCGCAGGGTGTGACAGGCCATGTGCAGTGCGCCGCGATCGGCATCTCCCGATCGCTCGCTGCGGGCGTAATGCCGCAACAGCCGGTTGAGGGCGACCGGCTGCGGAAACTTAGGTGCGCTGCCAAATCCGCCAAAGGCCGGGTCAAACCGCTCGCCGAGCTGCAATCGGGCATCCTCCAGCGCCTCGCGGCCGGGCAGTTCGGCCTCGCCGGATACAGCGGCCAACCGCTCGAGACCTGCTGCATATCGGCGTTTTGCTCGTGGATCTCCTCGGGCCGGTCCCGGTAGACCTCGACGACCCGCTCCATCACCGCATCAAAGCCCGGCATGCCCTGGCGGCCCTTGCGCGGAAAATAGGTGCCGGCAAAAAACGGCAGCTGATCGGGGGTGAGGAAGACGGTCAGCGGCCAGCCACCGCCCCGGCCGGTGAGCAGCTGGTGGGCGGTCTGATAGATGCGGTCGAGATCGGGGCGCTCTTCGCGGTCGACTTTAATATTGATGAAATCGCGGTTCATCTGTGCCGCGATCTGCGCATCCTCGAAGCTCTCGTGGGCCATGACATGGCACCAGTGACAGGCCGAGTAGCCAATCGACAGCAGAATCAGCTTGCCCTCGTCCCGGGCGGCGGCCAATGCGGTCTCGTCCCAGGGCTGCCAGTGGACCGGATTGTCCGCGTGCTGACGCAGATACGGGCTGGTGGCGTCGGCCAGGCGATTGATCTGTGTGGGCGTCGATGACATGCCGGCTCCGGGCGCAGTTCGAAAACAACCCATAATGCTATCATCCGCTCAACGGGGCGCAGTACGGTGCTGTGATGCGGGAGGGCATCGATGCAGGTGGACAGGACAACGGGGCTGTTGACCGGGGTTTCCTATGTTGATTCACCCAATCGGGGCCCGCGGCCCTGCGGCTGTCAGCCCGAGCTGATCGTCATCCACAGCATCAGCCTGCCGGCCGGGTCGTTTGGCGGTGACTACATCGACCGGCTTTTCACCAACCAGCTCGATACCCGCCGGGATGAGCGATTCGTCGAGCTCTACGGCCTTCGGGTCTCTGCCCATTTACTGATCCGCCGCGATGGGCACATGACGCAGTTCGTGCCCTTTGGCCAGCGCGCCTGGCATGCCGGCGAGTCGGCCTTTGAGGGGCGACGCGGGTGCAATGACTTCTCGATTGGCATCGAGCTGGAAGGCACCGATGACACCCCCTATGCCGATATTCAGTACGATCGCCTCGAGCCGGTCATCGACGCACTGCGCGAGGCCTATCCCGACATCGGGCCCAATCGGGTGGTGGGGCATTGCCACATCGCCCCGGGGCGCAAAAGCGACCCGGGCCCGAGCTTTGACTGGGGCCGACTCGAAGACAACCTCGGGCTGACCCGCCCGGTGACACAACAACGGGTGGTCGCGCTATGAAACTCATTGCCCTGCTGCTGGCGCTTGTCGCCCACTCGCATCTGCCCCCGGGGGGCTGGCGCAGTGCCCGGGGGTTCTACCGTTACGCGGCCTGGCTGCAGGGCCGGCTTCTGCCCCGTGGGCTGTGGAATCACGGCGGCGGAGTGGCGCTGCTGCTACTGCCGCCGCTTTTGCCGGTGCTGGTGTTGCAGTGGGGACTCGGCGAGGCGCTTTTCGGGCTGGTGGGGCTGGTGCTGGGGGTCGCCGCGCTTTGCTTTGCCTTCGGCGGCGGCCGCACCCTCGAAGCCGAGGTGGCCGCTTTTACCGCAGCCTGGCACCGAGGCGACGAGACCGAGGCGGGACGGGCGCTCGATGCGCTGGCCGGCCGCTCGCTCGAGGCCATGCCGCTCGAGGCGATGCCCGAGGTGGCCGCCCGCCAGGTGGTGTTGCGCGGCCGGACACGGCTGATCGCGCCGATCTTCTGGTTTGTTCTTCTGGGCCCGGTGGGCGCGGTGGGCTACCGGTTGGTGGTGATGGCCCGGGCCTTTGCCGACTGCCAGGACAACACCGGCCCCGGGTTTTGTCAGGCCGCCGGCCGGGTCTTGATGGTGCTCGACTGGCTGCCGGACCGGTTACTGGCGCTGGGACTGGCGCTGGCGGGTCATTTCAGTGCTGCCTGGCAGGCCTGGGAGCAGGCGCTCGGCGGGGATGCGGAGTGGCGACTGGCCGAGACCGGGCTGGCGGCGATGAACCTCCCGCCGGCGGAGACGCCCCGGGATCTCACCGCCGAGGCGGTCAGTGACATGCATGCGTTGCTGCGCCGGTCGCTTTTGATCGGCCTGGCGGTGCTGGCGGTGGGGATCCTGCTGACGGCGGGCTAGCCGCCAGGGCGATGGCGCGCGTGCCGCCGGGGGCGGCCGGCGGGCCGACCAGGGGTTTTGAGCGTTAGACCACCAGCACCGGGCAATGGGCGGCACCGGCCACCCGATGGGCGACGCTGCCAAGCAGCACACTGGCCTCATCCGTGGTGCCCTGGGCGCCAACGACGATTAGATCGCACTCGCGCTGTTTGGCGAACTGCACGATGGTGCTCGCCGGCCGGCCGCCTTTGACAAAGGCCCGCAACCGCTCTTGGGCACGTCATGATCGAGCACGTACTGCTTGGCCGACATGGCAATGTCGGTGGCGTATTCCTTCAAGGCATCCTCGGGCAGGTTGACCTTGCCGGGCCGGACCATCGAGATCGAGGCCTCGCGCAGGCTGTGGTGCTTGAAAACGCAGAGCACAAAGACCTCGGCATCGGTGAGTCGCTGCAGCCCCACCGCCTTTTCCAGCGCCTGTACCGCGCCGCTCGATCCATCCACCGGGACCAGGATTCGGTTGAATACCGCCATGCAAAGCCTCTAGTTGAACATCAGATCGCGCAGCCCAAGCGCAATCTGCGGGAACATGATCAAAAGTGCGGCGGCGAGCACCAGCATCAGCACAAAGGGCGGTGTGCCGCGGATGACTTCCATATAGGGGCGCTTGAAAATGGCGATGGCGGTAAAGATATCGCAGCCAAACGGCGGCGTTGCCGAGCCAATCGCCACCTGCAACGTAATCAGTATACCCACAAGTACCGGATCAAGCCCGGTGGCCTCGACCGCGGGCATGAAGATCGGGGTGAGCACCAGGATGACCACAATGGGGTCGACGAACATGCAGGCGATGAAAAACGCCACGCAAATGGCGATGAGCACACCCACCGGCCCGGCCTGATCGATGCCCACCGCACTCAGCACCGCATCCGGGATCTGGGCAAACGAGATGATCCACGAAAAGCCATTGCCCGCCCCCACCAGGATGAACACCACCGCGGTGATCAGCCCGGTGGATTTGGCAATCGACCAGATCTCGGTGGCCTTGAGCGAGCGAAAGACGACAAACTCGAGGATCACCGCATAGAGCACACAGACCGCCGCCGCCTCGGTGGGGCTGAAGACCCCGCCGTAGATGCCACCGACGATGATCACCGGAAAGCCCAGCGGCCAGAGCGCCTGACGCACCGCCGAGAGCCGCTCGCCCCAGCTGGCCTTCGCTTCGGTGGGGACGTTGTTGAGACGGGCATAGACCATGCAGTAGGCGGCGAACATGCCAAGGATCATCAGCCCCGGGCCGATACCGGCGATGAAAAGCTCGCCAATGGAGGTCTCGGAGATCACCCCGTAGACGATCATGCCGATGCTCGGCGGGATCAGAAAGGCGATGTCGCTGGCGTTGATAATGAGTGCCAGGGTGAACGAGTCCTTGTACCCGGCTTTCAGCATGCGGGGCCGCAGCGGCGAGCCGATGGCCACCACCGTCGCCTGGGTCGAGCCCGAGACCGCGCCAAACAAGCGTGCACGAGGCGGCGGTGCTCACCGCAAGGCCGCCTTTGATGTGGCCAATAAAGCTCATGACCATGTTGATGAGCCGCTCGGCGGAGGTGCCCCGGGTCATGATGTCGGCGGCGAGGATGAACATGGGCACGGCGATCAGCGAGGCCGGCCGGATGCCGGCGAGGATCTGCTGGATGAGCGTCTCCATCTGGCCGAAGCCATCGAACATCATGGTAAAGCCGATCACCGCACCGGCGATCAGCGGCACCATCATCGGGAAGCCCAGCAGCAGGAGGATGACCATGGCGGTGAACATGATCGGTGCCATGGCTAGACCTCGGTCTCGGTGTCGCTATAGCCATCGACCATGGCGGTGGACAGATAGACGTCCTTCTCGCGCAGGTTCTTGATGGCGGTCAAAAAGTACTGGATGCCGGTGATGCCGAACCCGAGCGGCACCCACAGGTAGATCGTCCAGATGGGAAAGCCAAGCGCCGGCAGCACCCGACCCTTGCTCTGCAGATCGATGATGTAGAGCACCGAGAAGTAGAGCAGAAAGAACATCGCCGCCGAGGTGATCAGCGCGATGGTGATCATCAGGATCTTGCGGGTGATCACCGGAAAGATGTCATAGATCGCCGACATGCGGATATGCCGGCCATGGCGGGCGGCGTAGCCGATCCCGCAAAGGTGATCATGATGATGAGGATGCGGTTGATCTCGCCCGAGAAGAAAATGCTCTGCCCCAGCACGAACCGGCCGATGACATTGGCGATGGTGTTGGTGGCCATCAGCAGCACACCCAGCCCCAGGATGACCGCCTCCAGCCGCGCCAGAAAGGTATCCAGCAGCCCCAGCGGCCCGGGCAGATCCGAACGGTAGCTCTTCTCGGCGGCTTCGTCTTCCTCGGTGCTCATCGCAATGGCCCTCTCCGATGGAAACAAAAAGGGGGCGCCCGACGGTTCGGGACGCCCCCCGGTTCCGGACCTGGTGTCCGGAGGGCCTTAATTGGCCTGGACGGCTTCGAGGTCGGCCTTGAACTGCTCAAGCAGCATGGCCCCGTCCTCGCCGGTCATCTCCAGATAGGCTTCCTCGACCTGCGGCGCACGCTCTTTGAAAGCCTGGATCTGCTCGTCGGTCAGCCGGGTGACGGTGACCTCGTCGGAGGCCTCAGGATCTTCGCCAGCGACTCATCGGCAAGCCCCTGGATGTGCTCCATGGTCACGCCATAGGCATAGTCGGCGGCTTCGCGCAGCATCTGCTGCTCGTCGCTGCTCAGGCTGTCGAAGAACTCCTTGTTGGCCATCGACGCGGTCACGAACCAGCCATGACCGGTGAAGATCAGGTTGGGCGAGACCTCATAGAGGCCGCCGGACTCGATCCAGAAGATCGGGTTTTCCTGCCCGTCGATGACACCGGTCTGCAGACCGCCATAGACCTCGCCCCAAGGCAGCGGCGTCGGCGTCGCACCAAAGGCGTTGTAGGTCTCGGAGAGCAGCGGGTTGGTCATCACGCGGATTTTCTTGTTGTCGAACTCCGCGGGGCTGGTCACCGGCTCATCGGCGGTGACGACCATCTCGCCTTCGGGATACATCTTGAGTAGCTCAAGCCCGTGCTCGGCATAGAGCTCGGGGAACATCTCGTGGATGGCCTCGCTCTCGTCGAAGAACTCATAAACGGTCTGCTCGTCGGTGGGCAGCAGGTAGGGCACAAAGAAGATCTGCGCGGCCGGCAGCCAGGCCCCACTGAAGCCCGGGGACTGGTTGACGAACTCGAGGATGCCGGACTGCGCCTGCTCCATGATGTCGTCGGACTCGCCGAGCTCGCCAAAGCGATAGACCTCGAGGGTGTGCTCGGAGTTGTCTTCGATGTAGTCCTTGAACGCGAGGGCGTAGACGTCCTGGACATCGCCTTCGAATTCTTCGTGGGCATAGCGCCAGGTGTCAGCGAAGGCGGCGGTGGAAAGGCCCAGGGCCAGAGCGCCGGCGGCGGCGCGGGTAAAGGCGCGGGTAAAGATGGCGGACGACTTCATCAATAAGTCTCCTTGTTGCTGTTTCGGGTGACGGCAGGATGCCGACCACTTGCCGATTGGCAGCCATCACAGAATTGTGACAGTCGGTTTGACGTTAGCCCGGCTTATTGACGAGGGTCAAGTTGGGGGGCGGGGCATGGTTGGCGGATCGATTGTGCCGGTCGATGGCCAGCGAATGACCCGAAGAGATGGTGCCTATTGCCGCGGCAGATGGCGGGTCGAATAGAGGCGACTTTGCATACGGGCCTGGGTGGTGATCCGGACGGGCAGCCGGTCATTGGCGAGCATGATCCGTTCGCGGGCGTCGTAGTTGCCGGTCAAAGCGTCCGCCGCCTGCGCCGCCTCAATGATCAGTGGCCCGGCGAGGGCACCAGAAGATCCAGTCCGTAGGTCACCTCCAGTGTCAGGCGGGTTGCGTGATGGATCGACACGCCACTGCGTCGCCCCGGTTTGCGCGGGTGGTTGGCGAGGTCTCGGTAGGGCAGGTACTGCCGGCCCTGGTGGTCCGTTTGCGCATGGTCGGCAAAAGCCGCGCGGGTCGGGTTGAGGATTTTGAAGCGCGCATGCATCCGGGCGGCCGGGAGCGACCGGGTGAGATAAGCGGTCTCGAATGCCTGTGTGCCGGTCCCCGCGAGGTTCATGGGCGTGATCGCCCGCGCGAAAGCCCGACGCATCGGCGCAAGCTCGCCCTCGTTAAGGGCACCGGCCCGCACGGCCATGTAGCTGGCGTGGTCGATCATCGATCGCGCCTGGATGATGAACGCCCATTGCGTGATGAGCAGGCCGAGTAGCAGGACAACGGGCAGCGCAATGACGGTCTCGAGCATGATCGAGCCGGTTTGGGGGCGAGTTTGGGTAGGTCGGCCATGTCGACCGTCGGGGGCTTGTCGAGTGTTTGGGGTTATTAGGTCTGCAGGGTAGTGGGGTTGTCGGGTCAGTCGGGGCGCCCGGGTCCGCGAGCCCGCCCGGGCTATTCGGGGCACCCGAGTTCGTGAGGAGGCCCGGGCCAGTCGGGGCGCCCGGATACGCGAGGTCGCCTGGGCCAGGCGGGGCGGCCGGATC
>PR_CR_10_Liq_1_inCRDRAFT_1001889_pt1 | contig 11248 bp, 4 predicted proteins | sample PRCRCaboRojoPR_3_FD_10241 | JGI IMG/M metagenome (IMG submission 10241) | reverse complement strand
GGATATCGGCGGTGAGGATGCGCAAGAGCGTATCCTCAAGGCCTTCCAGACGCTTGTCGACAAGGTCTACACGAACCTGCCGATGCTGCGGGGCGTCACCTATACTGAGGCGGACATCAACAAGGCGGTCCAGGCCGACAACGGATTGTTCGGTGGGGATGGGACTGGCTTGAATGAAGCCGAGCAGGATGTGCTCAGCTTCATCAACGCGCAGGCCCGGAACGGCGTGAAGGTCTCGGCGAAGTACTTAACCGAGCGGTTCACCATGAAGCCCTATGGTTGGCCCACGACAGCGGTTCTGTGCTTCGCAGGCAGCCTTGTCGCGAAAGGCAAGATCGAAGCGCGGGTCGACAGCACCGTGACCGAAGGCCTCGACCTGGCCAAGGCGCTTTCCAACAGCCACGCGTTGCCCAATATCCTGCTGACCCCGCAGGCGGAATTCAGCGCCGCCCAGATCCGCAAGGCCAAGGATCTCTATCAGGAGCTCTTCTCGAAACCAGCCGGGGGCACTGATGCGCGCAGCATCGGCGCCGAGTGGGCGGCGAGTATCGATGAGTTGGAGGCGGAGGTCGATGACCTCACGCGCCAGAGACACGACTACCCCTTCATGACAGCGCTGGAGCCTTTCCGGGACCGGCTCAAGTCCATGAAGGGCAAGCCCGCGGTGTGGTACATCACCGAGCCGGCAAAGGCCGAGGATGATCTGCTGGACGCCAAGGAGGATTTCTACGACAAGATCAAGTCCTTCATGGCGGGCGCGCAAAAGGGCATCTACGACGATGCGCGGGGCACGCTCACGCGGCAGGGCGCGAACCTCGACTACGTTGACGCTGAAGCGGCGCAGGCGCTGCGCAGCGCGCTGGACGATCCGGAGTGCTACAAGGGCAACGCGATCCAGTCGCTCAAGAACGATCTGTACGAACTGAAAAACAAGGTCGAGCACAAGGTCCTCGAGGAACGCGAGGCGGTCGAGACGGCGGTGGACGAGGTGACGGCGAAAGTCACCCAGATGTCGGAATTCCAGGCGCTTTCCGAGCACAGCCAACAACAGATCACCGCGCGGATCGCGTCCCGTAAGACGGGGTTGGACCGGGTCGATCTCATTCCTGTCCTGCGCGACAGGTCCAACGACATCCGCAACAACCTCTTGGCGGAGGTCATCGGCGAGATCGACCGGATGAACCGCCCCGCACCGGGCCCAACTCCGACAGGCGTGAATGACCCGCCCGCACCGGCGCCGCAGCCGCCCAGCTACGTCAACGCCTCTCAGGTCAAGGTGACCTTTGCCAAGCCGTATCTGGCCGACGACGCGGACGTGGACGCATACCTCGAAGAACTCAAGAAGACCCTGCTGGCCGAGATCCACGCGGGCAAGAAAGTGATCGTTTGAATGGATACCGGCGCTCTCAAGAAGTTTGCGCAGGCGGCGCGAAACCTGCTCATCGACCAGGTCACCTCGAAACTCGATCTTGTGCTGGCCGAGGGCGCGCCTGCACGCCGGGAACACCCGCAGGCGGTGAAGTACCTGGAGAACGCTATCCGCCGCGACGGGCGTAAGCAGGTTATCGAACAGGTCGCCTACACCTGGTTCAACCGCTTCACCGCCCTGCGCTTCATGGATGCGAACGGTTACACGCAGGTGCGCGTGGTCTCCCCGGCCGACGGCGCCACCCGGCCCGAGATCCTGACTGAGGCGCTGGCCGGCAACATCCCCGAGGGAGCGCCGAGCGACATCGGCGCGCTGCTGGACGGGCGCACGCCGTCGAGCGATCCGCAGGGCGAGGCCTACCGTCTCCTGCTCGTCCACGCCTGCAACGGCTGGCACAAGCACATGCCGTTCCTCTTCGAGAAGATCGACGACTACACCGAACTGCTCATGCCCGAGGATCTGCTCTCGCAATCCTCAATCCTGGCCGAGCTGCGCCGCGTGATGACCGAGGACGCCTGTCAGGACGTCGAGATCATCGGCTGGCTCTACCAGTTCTACATCTCGGAAAAGAAGGATCAGGTCTTTGCAGGGCTGAAGAAGAACCAGAAGATCACGGCCGAGAACATCCCCGCCGCCACCCAGCTCTTCACCCCGCACTGGATCGTCCGCTACCTGGTCGAGAACTCGCTGGGGCGGCTGTGGCTGCTGAACCGGCCGGGGTCGAAGCTGGCCGAGCGGATGGACTACTACATCGCGCCGGAAGAGCCCGAGACGGACTTCCTGAAGATCAGCAAGCCCGAGGAAATCAAGGTCTGCGATCCGGCCTGCGGGTCGGGGCACATGCTGACCTATGCCTTTGACCTGCTCTACGCGATTTACGAGGAAGAAGGGTACGACCCGGCCGAAATCCCCGCGCTGATCCTCCAGCACAACCTGACCGGGGTGGAGATCGACGACCGCGCGGGGGCGCTCGCGGCCTTTGCGCTGGCGATGAAGGCAGCGGCGCGGCTGGGGCGGCGGCGGTTCCTGCGGATGGAGGCAAAGCCCGACATCTGCGTGTTGCAGAACGTGAGTTTTACGGGTGCCGAGATGCAAGACGTGGCCACCGTGGTGGGCAAAGATCTGTTCACCGACGAGTTCCGCGAGACGCTGGGCCAGTTTGAGCAGGCCAAGAACTTCGGCTCGTTGATCGTGCCGAAGCTGCGAGACCCGGCGGAGACGCTGCGGGTGGTCGAGGCGCGGGACTTTGGTGGCGATCTGCTGCTGAAGGAGGTGCAGGAGCGCGTCATCGCCGTGCTGCGCATGGCCGAGGCGCTGTCGCCGAAGTATCACGTGGTGGTGGCCAACCCGCCATATATGGGCGCAAGCAACATGAATGGCACGCTGAAGGCGTGGACTGCGAAAGCCTTCAAAAGATCAAAGGCTGATCTTTACGCGATGTTCATAGACCGAAATCGCGATCTTATCCGCAAGGGCGGATACTTCGGAATGATCACTATGCATGGGTGGATGTTTATTTCCACCTACTCCAAACTCCGTGAGTTCATGGTGAAAAATAACACGCTGGTTTCAATGGCCCATCTCGGCACACGGGGCTTTGACAGCATTGGAGGTGAAGTGGTTTCAACAACCGCATTTGTCCAAAGGAACGTGCGCCCGAAGCAAGATCTCGGCACGTATGTTCGGCTTACGGACGCCCCCTCTGAAGGAGCGAAGGCCGAGCTATTTCGATCAACGAAAAGCAATTCAAAAAGCAGTGTCCGCTTTGAGGCAAGAACTTCTGACTTCGAGGCGATCCCTGGCTCTCCAGTGGCATATTGGCTTCCTGTGAACGCAAGAAAGCTCTTCGATGAAGGCGACGCCTTTGGTGACTTTCTTGACGCACGGATTGGCCTCGCCACAGGTCGAAACGATTACTATTTGAGGCTTCATCACGAGGTCTCGGCAAAGAATGCCGCATTTTCATGTAGTGACAGGAGCGAAGCCAAGGCCACTGGCAAGAAATGGTTTCCCTTCAACAAAGGAGGCAGCCTTCGAAAATGGTATGGTAACTGCGAGTTTTTGGTGAATTGGGAAAATGATGGGCATGAGCTTCAGACGACAATGCATCCGTCTGGGGAAAGAATATGGGCCCACAACTTCAATCTGAATCACATATTCAAACCAATGGTTTCTTGGTCTGACATTACGACTGAGGGCTTGGCTGTAAGATTCTATCCGAAGGGCTTCATCTTCGACAGCACCGGTGTCTCCGCATTCGAGAAAGGCTCGGGGCGAGCGCAAAAGTGCATCGGAGCAATATGCAACACGAAGCTTGGAACATACTTTTCCGAGGTGCTTAACCCGACACACCACTTTACGCCGGGTGATTTTTCAAGGTTTCCAGTTCCCAGCGGCTTGGTGGACAGCAGCCATGATGAGAATGTCGAGCGTGCGATCTCAATAGGCAAATCCGACTGGGACGCCTACGAAACCTCCTGGGATTTCACCACGCTCCCGCTGCTCTCGCCCGACCACCGCGCCGACACGCTGGAGGCCACCTACACCGCCCTCCGCACCCATTGGCAGTCCATGACGGACGAGATGAAAGTCTTGGAAGAAGAGAACAACCGCATCTTCATCGACGCCTACGGTCTGCAAGACGAGCTGACCCCCGAGGTGCCGATCGAGGAGATCACCCTCACCTGCAACCCCGCCTATCGCTATGGCGTGAAGGGCACCGAGGACGACCGCGAAACCCGCCTGCGCGCCGACACCATGGCCGAGTTCCTGTCCTACGCCGTGGGCTGCATGTTCGGGCGCTACAGCCTAGACGCGCCGGGCCTGATCCTCGCCAATCAGGGCGAGCGGCTGGAGGATTACCTCGCCCGCGTGCCGTCGCCGACGTTCACGCCCGACGCCGACAACGTCATCCCCGTGCTGGACGAAAACTGGTTCCCTGACGACATCGTCGAACGCTTCCGCCTCTTCCTGCGCACCACCTTCGGCGAGGCGCATTTCCGCGAGAACCTGAAGTTCATCGAGGACAGCCTTGGCAAGGATATCCGCAAATACTTCACGCGCGATTTCTACGCGGCCCATGTCCAGCGCTACAAGAAGCGCCCGATCTACTGGATGTTCTCCAGCCCCAAGGGGACGTTCAACGCGCTTATCTACATGCACCGCTACCGGGCCGACACGGTGTCGGTGCTGCTGAACGACTATCTGCGCGAGTTCATCTCCAAGCTGGAGGGCGAGCGCGCCCGTCTGGACAAGCTGGCCGACGACCCGACCGCCACGCAGGGCCAGCGCACCAAGGCGGTGAAGGACGCCGCCAAGCTCGCCACCCAGATCGACGAGCTGCACGAATGGGAGCGCGAGGTTGTCTTCCCGCTCGCCCAGCAGAAGATCGAGATCGACCTCGATGACGGGGTGAAGGCCAACTATCCGAAGTTCGGCACGGCCCTGAAGAAAATCCCGGGGCTGAGTGCATGAGCGACCGGATCGCCAACGGACTGAAGCGCCTGTTCGAGGAGCACCGGATCGTCTTCTGGTACGATGCCGCGCGTGACATGCGGGGCGAGTTCGAGGCGCTGGATCTGGCGGGCGTCGAAAAGGTCGAGATCGCCAATAACGAGTTCGGTCTGAAATACCGGATGCTGCGCGAGGAGCCGAAGAAGCGGTTCCTGGCGTTCCACGAGGGCCCGGAGCCGGAGATGAAGGACAACTGGCTGCTGGACCTGCAGCTGGCCCACGCCGTCTTCAAGGCTGACCAGGCGGCGATCTGGTTGGCCGAGCTGGGGCTCCCTGCCCAGTTCGAGGACGTCGTGCGCGACCACATGGATTTCTACCGCTCCAAGCACCGGGTCGAGCATCTCAAGCGGCTTGTCACCCCCTCGGACACGAAGACAGATGTGCTGCGCCGCATGCTGGCCGTCTGCGCCGGCGCCGATGGCGCGCTAGACACCGTGATCGAGGAGCTGCTGGGCGAACTGGCCGAGGGCCGCGACGACGCGATGCGCCTGATGGAGCGGGCTGGGTTGACCGAGTTCTTCTGGAAGCAGGTCGAGAACGCCTATGGCTATGCGCACGAGGAGCCCGATTTCGAGGACTTCGCGATCACCCTGTTCCAGTCGGCCTATTGCCGAGCGCTGGAGGAGGACGGCGCGCTGAATGCCGAGGCGCTGCTGGTCTTCCGCCGCTGGAAGAACAACCGTCACTGGGGCGAGGCCTTCGAGACGCTGAGCAAGCGGTATCAAGACATCCTGAAGATCCCCGAGGATCTCGCGAACCGCGAGGTGCGCGCCCTGCATGGCGTGGATCATTTCGAAGAGATCGACCGCCACTTGATCCGATCACTGGTTGCGGCCATGGCGGCCCAGACGGTGAGCGCCGCCGACGTTCTCAAGACCGTGCGCGCACGCCGGCAGAGCCACTGGTACGGAACCTACGCGGATATCTACCAGGCGATCGGCTATGCCACCGAGTTCCAGCAGGCACTGGCCGAGTCGAACCTTGGCATGACCAGCCCCGAGGAGGGCGTGCAGCGATATGTGGCGACTTGGTACAAGCTCGATCAGCTCTACCGGAAGTTCATCTATCACATGCAGAAGAGCGGTCAGGCATCGCTCTTGGGCGCGCTCTTCGAGAGCGTCGAGAACCGGTACACGACCAGCTTCCTGCTGACGGTGAATGATGCCTGGCAAGACCAGGTGGCGCGGCTGTCCGAGTGGGCCGTGCCAGGATTTCCCCGGCAGGTCGATTTCTACCGAGAGCAAGTGGCAGACTTCCGACGGCGCGATCAGAAGGTCGTTGTGATCATTTCCGACGCCCTGCGTTACGAGGTGGCCGAGGAGTGCTTGCGGGAGATCCGCAAGCTGAACCGTTTCGACGCCGAATTGAAGCCGATGATCGGTGCCCTGCCAAGCTATACTCAGCTGGGCATGGCGGCGCTTCTGCCGAACAAGGACCTGACCCTTTTGGGTGATGCCAGCGTGTCCTCATTCGGAGAGCCGACCCAAGGCACGGTGAACCGGGAAAAGGTGCTGGGCCGCGGCCGAGACGGGGATCGCGTAAAGGCCATGAAGGCAGACGCGTTCATGGCGCTGAAGGCTGATGACGGAAAGCAGGTCTTCCGCGACCATGACGTGCTCTATCTCTATCACAACCGCATCGACGCCATGGGGGACAAACTTGCCACCGAGGAGCGGCTGCCCGAAGCGGCGGAAGACGCGATCGAGGATCTGACCAAGCTTGTCCGGAAGCTAACCACTGCGAACTTCTCGAATATCCTGATAACGGCCGACCACGGGTTTCTCTATCAGCACAGGGCGCTCGACGATGCTGAGTATTCTGTCGCCGATCCAACCGGCGCGGAAATCCTGGTCAAGAACCGCAGGTTTGTGATCGGCCGAGCACTTAACGAGACAGCAGGGATGAAGCTGTTCCGGACCAATGACCTGGGACTCTCTGGAGACGTCGACATTCTGATCCCGAACTCGATCAATCGAATGCGGGTCAAGGGGGCTGGGAGCCGCTTCGTCCACGGAGGCGCGACCCTTCAGGAAACCATCGTGCCAGTGCTGCGTGTTGGCAAACAGCGCGAGGCCGATATCGGCAAGGTGGAAGTCCAGATTATCGTGCCCGGCCGAAGCCTGATCTCATCGGGGCAGACTGCCGTCACATTCTATCAGGCGCAGCCCGTCTCGGAAAAATTGCACCAACGTGAGCTGTCTGCCGGAATCTACGCCATGGACGGCACCCTAATCTCGGACCAGCACGATCTGGTTTTCGACTTCGCGTCCGACAACCCACGTGAAAGGGAGCAACCTTTCAAGTTCCTTCTGTCCCGTGAGGCCGACAACTTCAACAATCAGGATGTTTTCCTGAAGCTGCGTGAGCGTGTCGGCAAGACCCGGCATTTCGAGGATTATGCCAGCCACCGGTTCCAACTGCGGCGCGGGATCACAACGGATTTCGATTTCTGAGAGGCGGGATGAGCAAGTTAGACGAGAAGATCAACGCGGAGTTTGCGGGCTATGTTGTCCGCAAGGATCTTGTGAAAGCCGTCAAGGGCAACGCGATCGTTCCCACCTATGTGCTCGAGTATCTGCTGGGCCAGTATTGTGCGACCGATGATGAGACATCGATCTCGACCGGGATCGAGACCGTCAAGGACATCCTGCGCAAGCACTACGTGCATCGCAACGAGGCCGGCCTGATCCAGTCCACGATCAAGGAAAAGGGCCGATATAAGGTCATCGACCAGATCAGTGTGAGCCTGAACGAAAAGACCGACAGCTACGAGGCGACTTTCGACAATCTCGGGATCAAGAAGGTTGCGGTGGATAGCGGGACCGTAAAGGCACATCCCAAGCTTCTCGTGACCGGGGTCTGGTGTATCGCGGACGTCCAGTACGAGTTCTCCGAGGACACCCGCACTGCGCCTTGGATCCTCGACGCGATCAAGCCCATCCAGATCGCCAAGGTGGACTACGAGGGATACAAGGAAGCCCGCGACCATTTCACGAAGGATGAGTGGATCGACGTACTGATGCAGTCGATCGGCCTCAACCCCGAAGCGTTCGGTCGGCGTAGCAAGCTTCTTCAGCTCATGCGCCTGATCCCCTTTGTAGAGCGAAACTACAACATCATCGAGCTCGGCCCCAAGGGCACGGGCAAGTCCCATATCTATTCAGAGTTCTCGCCGCACGGTCAGTTGATCTCAGGTGGGGAAGTCACGGTTCCGAAGCTGTTCGTAAACAATTCGAATGGCCGGATCGGCCTCGTGGGATACTGGGATGTCGTTGCATTCGACGAATTCGCTGGCCGTGAAAAAAAAGCGAACAAAGCTCTTGTCGACATCATGAAGAACTACATGGCCAACAAGACTTTCTCCCGAGGCGTCAGCCCGATGGGAGCCGAGGCCAGTTTTGCCTTCGTGGGCAATACCGATCACAACGTGCCCTTCATGCTGAAGAACAGCGACCTGTTTGAGGCGCTTCCTGCCCAGTTCCATGACTCGGCGTTCATCGACCGGCTGCATGCCTACCTTCCCGGGTGGGAAGTTGATGTCATCCGCGGGGAGATGTTCACCTCCAATTTTGGATTTATCGTGGACTATCTTGCAGAGATCCTTCGCAATTTGCGGCAGGAAGATTTCTCGAACCGCGCGCGAGTGCATTTCGAGTTCGGCAAAGGGATCTCGGAACGAGATGAAACCGCCGTGAGCAAGACCGTGTCTGGTCTTCTCAAGCTGATCTTCCCCAATGGTGGGGAAACTCCTGATGAGGTCGAGGAACTTCTGCTGCTTGCAATGGAATGCCGCAAGCGTGTGAAGGATCAACTCTTCCGGATCGACCCTACTTATCCTCCAGTGGAGTTCCACTTCCGGGGACCCGACGGCCAGAAGACTTATGTCCGAACCGTCGAGGAGGATGAATTTCCGCAGTTCTATAGCCTCAAGCCTGCTCAAGATCCGAAAGAACGAACGCAGGCCGAAAAGTCGGACGATCCTGTTGCGGTCGCGCCTGAAGATGTGGAGGTCATTGAGGCCACTGGGGCTACTTCAGTGTCGCGCGGTTCAAAGCCGGAAGAAGGCCACCACGTCTTCTCCGAAAATCGAAAAGGCATTAGCTATGATAAGCTGTTCGGCCCTTACATCGATGGCGCAACCCGTATTGTCGTAACCGACCCATACATCCGGATCTTTTATCAGATCCGCAACATGATGGAATTTGTCGAAATGGTCATCCGGCGCAAAGCGCCAGAGGATCAGGTAGCCGTCCACTTGGTGACTGGCCCAGATGAAGGCAACCTCATCAGACAGCGGGAACTGCTAGACAGTATCACGGAAGCCTGCACAGAAACTGGCGTTGAGTTCACCTGGGCATTCGACAACAGCGGCTCGGCCCATGCCCGAGACATTGTCACAGATACGGGATGGAAAATCGTACTTGATCGTGGACTCGACATCTTCCAGCCACCTGTGAAGCGCGACGGGTTTAACCTTGGTGATCGGCTTCAAGAGCATCGAATGGTCAAGAACTTCTACGTGACGTACGTGCCCGCAACGAAAGATGCGGGTGGCGCGTGAGTTTTCGCCTCTAGCACAGCACTCGAACTAAGCCATTCTCAGATCTTTGGCGGTCCATGGCGTGCCTACCTCAGCCGATCTTGCAGCCCCAGAAGGATGTCTGGTTGGCGGCGAAGTACCCATCCGCCGCGCGGAAATTGCCCTGCAGCTCGACCGTGTCGCCGGCGGTGAGCGGGACCATCGTCTGAAGCCAGAGCGCCGTCGCCTCGGAGACATGTGCCCCGCTGATTTCACCGAACGTGCCGCGGATCTCGGTCGTGCCGTTCAAAGCGAGCCGCCCGCTCATCCGCGCCGACGTACTGGCGTTGACCTTGTAGAGAAGCGTCGCGCCGAAAAGGTAGGTGCCGTCCGCAGGCGCCACAAAGCGGTTGTTCGCGGCGTCGAAAGCGCCCTGGTCGTTGTAGTCCGTGTTGTTGATGGCGATCTTCGTCCAGGACCCGATGCCGACATAGTTGTCGTAGTTAGTGTAGGCCTTGAAGCGGGGCAGCCGGGGCTGGTCGACGATGCCGGTCGCGTTGTCGACGCTCAGCCCATCGAAGAATGCGCTGCCATCGGCCGAGACCGCGAGCCGGAAGCGGTCGGTGCCGAAGAGGCCGACCAGCGCCTTGGTGACGAAACCGGTCTGCAGGGTCAGCCCGAGGTCGTCGCCCGCAGCCTCCTTGTTCATGGTGTAGAACAGATCACCCGTGCCACCCTCGGCCACGGTCTTCGCCGTCCAGAGCGCGGCATTGAGCTTGGCTGAGAACGGGTTCGAGGCGTCCGCCGTGGTGCCGAGGCCCAGCAGCGCCATGTTCTGCAGCGCCGCGGGCGTCGTCCCGATCCAGCCCGCGCCGTCGTAGACCAGCAGCAGGCCCTCGTCCTCAACCCACGCCCGCCAACCGGTCCGCGGCGGCAGGCGCAGCCACGCCCCGTCGGTCCAGAGCGCGACGTTCAGATCCCACCCCGCCCAGTCGCCCGTCGCGCCCGAGCCGACGATATAGCGGTCGCCATCGGTGGGGCTCGCAGGGGGTGCTGCCAGGTCCCGATCGATAACAGAGAGCTGGACGAGACCGTCGAGGGCCCGCAGCGCCTCGTTGTGGGTGACGTGCTTCTGGGCCTGCGCCGCGAGGATGTAGGGCAATAGGAGATGGGTCGTGGCGTCGGACATGGGTTGGCCTTCAGAGTGTCAGCGTGACGGTCTTGGGCGCACCCCGCCCGACGAGGGCGGAGAGCTGATAGATGCGGACGTCGAGCGTGTCGCCGGGCCCGAGCGGCGCGCCCCAGTCGGCGGTCTGCTGGGCGGCGGTGTAGACCGCGCTGGTGGTGGCGGTGCTCAGCACCCGCTTCACGGTAGCGCCGTTGAGGATCTCAACCTCGTAGGCTTCCAGTTCCTCGCCGAGCGGCACCTCGAGCCCGCCCCAGCTGTCGGCCGCCAACGCGCGCGACCGGCGTGTCCAGCGGATCGTCAGATCGCCGGGCGTGCGCGGTGTGCGCCATGGCTGCTCGACATGCGCGACGGAAAATGGCCGCAGTCCCGCGCCCGCGGGGGTAAAGGCCTGCGCCACATAGGTCTCGTCGCTGACCGGACGGCTCGCGGGGCCGATGCGCCAGTTCCACGGGATGCCGAGATCGGCCTCGGCGATCGGCAGCGACGTCAGCGCAGTGTCCAGCACCACGACCCGCGCGCCGGCGGGCGCGGGATTGCCCATGGCGCCTTCCGTGCCGCGCTGGCCGCGGAGCAGCCGGCTCAGAAGATAGCGGCTGGG
>PR_CR_10_Liq_1_inCRDRAFT_1001888_pt1 | contig 11248 bp, 7 predicted proteins | sample PRCRCaboRojoPR_3_FD_10241 | JGI IMG/M metagenome (IMG submission 10241) | reverse complement strand
TTACGCGGTGCCGGAATTGTGGATGCCTGCTTTGACGGGGTTAATTTTTTTTCCGCTGCTTGCGCTCTCGGTCTTTTTTCTCTCGATGACCCCGCCGCCGAGCCGTCTGGACCGCGAGCAGCGGATGCACCGTGAGCCGATGGACGGCGCCAGACGGAAAGCGTTTTTCATGAGCAATCGCCTTGGGCTCATTATGCTGATCGTTGCCTACGTCACGCTCACCGTCGTCAGGGATTTCCGTGACAACTTCGCCGTCGAAATCTGGTCCGGGCTCGGCTATGCCGAATTTCCCTCAGTGCTGGCACTGGCGGAGTTGCCTGTGGCCATGCTGGTGCTGTTTACCCTGGCGATGACAATTTGGATTCGAAAAAATGAGCATGCTGTGTTTTGGCAGCACTTCATCATTTTTTCGGGTGGGGCTTTGTTGACTCTGGCGACCTTGGCATTTGCATACGGCCTGATCGGGCCTGTTTTCTGGATGGTCGCCCTCGGTACTGGCACTTATATGGGGTACGTGCCGTTCAATTCCGTGCTCCCGGATAGGTTGACCGCCGCTCTACGATTACCGGGTAACGCGGCCTTCTTTATATATCTGGCCGACGCCAGCGGCTACGCGGGAAGCGTTTTGATAATGCTCACCAAGAATTTGGTCAGCACGGATGTCAGTTGGGTTTCTTTTCTTTCTACACTCTGCGTCACAGCTGGGCTGGCAGTAATGGTTTCGGTGACGTGTTCGGTTGTGTACTTTCATCGATTTCGATTTTCTCGGGCTATTGCGTAAATGGGAGAAAAAATGAAGATCACTCCAACATTCGGAGCTGCGTTTCTTGCTCTAATTGCCAGCGCTTCCAGCGCGACGGTCACGCAGCCAGCGTCAAACACCACTCGAGTAGCACTGCTCGGCTGTATCGATGAGGAGCGGCCGGTTCCCGCGCTGAAGCGTTATGTGGAACTGGACGCGGATCTACATTTATGGCTGGGAGATAACGTATATGTCGACACGCAAAGCGATATTGATGCGTTTTACGAAGCCTATGATTTGCTCAGCGAAAAGCCCTACTTCACCGAACTCCGCGGGCAGGGTGTTCACCTGGCGACCTGGGATGATCACGACTTCGGCGACAACAATGAGACGTCGTCATACCCACTTAAACGGGAGAGCCTTGGTGCTTTCACAGCGTTTTGGGGGAACAGTGAAGCTCTCGCAGACCCATCTGATGGTATTTACCAGCAGCATATATTGGATTTTGACGGTAAAACGCTCAATGTCATACTGCTAGACGTGCGATTCAATCGCGATCAGCCTGACGGTAATGGCGATATTCTTGGCGAGAAACAATGGCAGTGGTTGGAGCAGGCGATAGCTGCGGATGCCGACCTGACATTGCTGGTCAGTGGCACCCAATTTCTTCTCAGTTCCAATGCTGATTCAGAAACCTGGGAGAATTATCCGCTCTCGTTGGCCCGTCTGAAAGATTTGGTGCGGCTGTCAAATCCCCCGCCGGTGGTGATGATCTCAGGGGACCAACACTATGCAGAAGCCAATGTCCGCAAGCAGTGGTTCGATGTCGACGCAGTTGAGTTGCAGTTTGCAGGGGTCAACCAGATTGAGGAGCCGGAGCTAAATTATTACCGCGCTTCTCCCGTTAATACGTCGCTGAATACAGTGGGTTATCTAGACATCCAGTGGGAACCTAGCGAGCAGCACCTGCCTCACATCCTGTATACGGTCGAGGACGCGATGTCCGGCGAAGTCGAGTTCACCTATCGGATCAACCTTGGGGACCTGGTGCCAGAGCCTGAGTTGTCCGGCATTCCTGTGTTTGACGACGAGGCGGTCTTGAAGCTTACCAGTCCTTACCCTGCTCTCAGTGTGCAGTATCAGTTGATCGGGGCTACAGGACAGAGATCGCAGTGGGAGCAAGTTAACGATGGCGTTGTACGAGTAACTCGTGAGGGGGTTCTGAGAACTGCGCTGTTCTCGTCATCAGGCGTACAGCGTGGGAGGTTTGTCGAGCAACCGGTAACGCGGATGAGTCTTGAAGGGGGTGTGAAGACCAGGCCGCTTTCCGCGGGCCTGCACGTTTTTTATGAAGAAGGAGACTATGACCTCGTGCCACCTGCCAGCGCCGTGACGAGCTACCTGGGCACGGTGAACGAACCCACTGTCGATGGATTGACGACACGCGAAGATAAGTATGCATTGTGGTTCAAAGGGTTTGTCACCGTGCCGGAGAGCGGTATCTATCGCGTGACGAGCTTCTCCGATGATGGCTCTCTCGTATATCTCCATGGTGATCTGGTGGTCGACAATGATGGAAGCCACAGCCCCACGCCGGCCGGCGGACTGGTCGGGCTTAAAGCGGGTACTCATCCGTTAGCAATTGGCTATTTCGAAAACTACGCGGGTGAGACGTTGACTTTGCGATGGGCACTGAAAACCAGTGAACAGTGGCGGCCGATCAACGTCCGGTACAGCCACAACCCGGATGAAAGCGCAATGCACCAACAGGCGGGACAGCAGTGAGAGAGAAGTATGACAGTTAGCGAATCTATTGACACGGCTTGGCAGCAACTTTGCGAGATTTACACGCGTGCGGGCGATCGGGCTTACGGTGAGGCCGTAACTGAACTAACGCACGCCATACAGACAGCACTGGTCGCTGAAGAGCAGGGGGCAGCTGATTCACTGGTGGTGGCCAGCCTGCTGCATGACATTGGTCACCTTCTACATGATGAAGGTGAGGACATAGCGGATAAAGATATAGACATGAAGCACGAAGCACTCGGTGCCTCGTTTCTAAAGCAATGGTTTTTGCCGCGAGTTACATATCCGGTCGTGCTCCACGTGGCGGCAAAACGATATCTTGCCACCTGTCGTAAGGGCTATGTTGACCAGCTCAGTCCCGCCTCGCTTAAAAGCCTCTGGTTGCAAGGAGGCTATATGACGGACGAGGAACTCAAGAGCTTCAGAGCCAGCGCCTATTATCAGGATGCCATTCAGCTCAGGACCTATGATGAACTCGCAAAAGATCCAGAGAAAAAGACGCCCCGATTCAATAAGTTTGAAGGGGTTGTTAAGCGGGAACTGGCGGCCGCAGTGAGGGGCTGATTGATCGAAATGATAACAAATTTCATTGTTTCTTAATCATCCATTCACGGGGTTGTAAAAAACATTTTTTAGCCTCTGGTATGTACCAGGCTGGTACGTACCAACAGAGAGGGAGAAAAAATGTTTTCGAAAAAAGGGCTGGCCGTTGCAGTGACTGCGGCCATGGCACTCTCAGGGGGCGTTGCAAGTGCTGCTGAGTTGTCCGGCAAAGTGGCTGCCGGTGCTGACGGCACGGCGCTCGAGGGTGTGATCGTAGAGGTTATGGAGACGGGTAAGGTAACGACTACGGATCGCGCCGGTCGTTTCCGGCTGTCTGGCCTTTCCGCAGGCGAATATACGGTGCGATTCCGCTCGCTTGGCTTCACGACGAAACGTCAAAGCATTGAGTTGACAGATGAACGCACATCCGAGCTGGACGTTCGGCTGGCCCAGCTTCGCGCGGGTGACATTGAAGAGATCGTCGTGCGTGGCACAGCTTTGGGAATTAATAGGTCGTTGAACCAAATGCGGATGGCAGATAACACAGTCAACGTTATCTCCGCGGATGCACTGGGTAAGTTTCCGGACAACAATCTTGCTGAGTCCGTTTCGCGTATGCCTGGCGTGACACTGGTCAGGGATCAGAAGACGGGTGAGGGCGCCTTCGTCACCATACGTGGCCTTGACGCAGGCTTGAATGTCTACACGGTCAACGGCGTTCGAATTAGCGCCTCTGATCAGAGCAGCCGCGGCATTGACTTATCTCAGCTTACGGCCGACGGCCTTGCATCGGTGTCCATCGCCAAGACCCTGACTCCGGACATGGATGGCGATGCAATTGGCGGCACGGTCGACCTTAGGACCCCCTCAGGCTTTGACTACGGGGATGAAACGTTTTCTCTGTCTGTGACTGGTAGCTACAACGATCGTAGTGAAACCGACAGTTACGACTACTCGGCGGCTTATGGCAACGTGTTCGGCGATGAGCGCTTCGCAATCTATGCTTCAGTTTACGGTCAGGATCGCAACAACGTGGGGCAGGAGTCGGAAAATGAGGGCGATTGGCTGCCGTATCAGAGACCCGCTAATGATCAGGACCTAACCGTAGATCCACAGTCGCTGCAAATGCAGGGCATTGGCTTGGATCTCTATGAAAACGAACTGGAGCGCGTCGGAGGTAACTTCAGCTTCGATTTCCGTGCGACCGAGCACGATGAACTGCACTTCCGAGGGCAGCTCTCGAAGTTCACGAAGCGTGAAGATCATCACTATGTAGATGTTCAAAATGACGATGAGGAACCAACGCTGGACCAGGTTGATCCCTCCCGAGGGGACCTGCCGCAGCCGAATGCCAGTGTTATCGGCTTTGATCCTGGCCTGGGACGCGTATACGGCTACTCGGTTGACGAAATTGTCGATGACGATGGTGATGGCATAATCACCGACGCAGATCGACGCAACCCCGACCGGGACGACGACGGATTCTATTCCCTCGGGGGGCAGTCCGGCATCTGGGACCCACAGCGGATATTGATCCAAAGGGGGGCCGACTTTAAGGAGGAAGAAGAGACGCTCATCAATCTTTCGCTCGGCGGCAAACACCGGCGTGGCAATTGGTCGCTGGAGTGGGATGCTGCTTACTCCTATGGAGAGTTCGAGCGGCCCTACGATTATGACTTTGACTTCGATGACACAACGCCTCAGCAACGCCGCTCACCGTTCACCGATGCTGGCGTGCGCTGGAGCTTCCCGGAAGCTCAGTACCCTCAGTGGAACTTAACCGCAGATCAGCAAGCTGCCTACTTCGACCCAGCCAGCTTTCAATGGGACGGCGCGAATGGTGACTTCGAGAACCACAGCGAGGAGAACCTGCTAGCTCAGGCGGATGTTGAGTATGAGTTCAGCGACGCAGGTCCCTGGCAGTCGGTTAAGTTTGGTGCAAAGTATATTGGTCGAACTCATGAGACCGATGAGGATCAGCTGTTTGACGCCGATAGAGTAAGCGGCGTTTTCCTTTCGGACAGGCCGGATTTGATTGCTCAAGATCGCTACGGTGATTTCTTATCGGGCCGCTATTCGGGGGACGATGATTTCGGTTTCCTATTTGACCGTGCCGCCGCTTTAGAGGCCATCCGCAGTTGCGATCCGATGCTCTTCGAGAGCTGTGAAGGTTTCCAGGAAGAGCTGGGTTCCGACACGGTATCCAAGGAAGAGGTATTTTCTGCCTACGCAATGGCGAATCTCCAGCTTGGGGATCTGACTGCGATCTTCGGTGTCCGGGTTGAGCAAACAGAGGTTTCGAACGACTTTTATAGTTTTCGATCCTTCGATGCACGGCTGGCCGATGGCAGCGAATTCGGGGAGATTGAGACGACGGAGCCCGGCTCAGATAGCGCGTCCTACACGAATGTGCTCCCAAGCCTGACGCTGGTCTATCGGCCCAGTGACAATTGGGTGTACCGAGGTGCGCTATGGACCTCGATAGCAAGACCGGAATTTGGCGATATTTCCTCAGAGGAGGATGTGAGTGCAGATGTGATCGTGGACGAGAATGGAAACATTCTTGAAATTGCAGATGGCTCTGTAAGTATCAGCCGAGGTAACCCGGGTCTGGAGCCGGCAGAGTCCATCAACCTAGACCTTGGGGTCGAGTATTACACGCCCAATGGCGGACTTGCTGCAATCAATGCGTTCTACAAGGACATCGATAACTTCGTTTTTTCCGACTTTGCGCAGGAAGGGGCCGTCCCAGCGCAATTTGAGGGCGTCGATGTCGATGTTGAGTCCATCACGAACGGCGCTGGCGCATCTATCCTCGGCGTCGAGCTCACATTAACGCAGCAGTTCACCGCACTGCCGGAGCCGTGGGATGGATTCGGTATATCTGCCAATGCAACCTTCCAGGAATCCGAGGCTGATCCTGGCGACGATTGGCGGAGTAAGACCGATTTCATTAATGCACCGTCCTCCCAGTACAACGCACAGCTGTTCTTCGAGCGGTACGGCCTGCAGGCACGGCTATCTTATCAATACACCGATCGCTACTTGGAAGATCTGCGGGATTTCGGGATCAATAAGTGGATCAACGATTGGGATCGCTTGGACATGCAGATTCGCTATACCTTTGATAGCGGTCTTGCCCTGCGTTTCGAGGGTCAAAATCTTCTTGATACGCATAATTACTGGGCCATCCGTGGTAAGAACGGTGATAGCTTCCAGAAAGACTACGTCGAGAACGGCCGCGTCTTCTTTGTAGGCGTCGACTATCGTTTCTAGGGTGAGGTGATTGCCGGCTCGTTGAGCGAGCCGGCAATCACCAACAGGTGGCCTCATTATGCGAGCTGAGCTAATTATCCTTACCGTACTGGTCGGTATTTTCAGTGGTTCTGTTGCTGCCTCTGCTATCGAAAGAGACCCGTCCGGTGGGCTGGAGATACGCCCCGACAGCACCTGGTCATTGTTTTCGCAGGGTGATTTGCCCAATTACGCCCGTACCAGGACGAGTGTGCAACGCTATCAACCGCCACAATTGGAGTATCAGGAACAATCACCCGGCGTAAGCCTCTATGGCCTTATGGCAACGGATCAGCTCTTGCTCGACACTGATCTTCAGCGTTTGTCAGGTGCACCGTTCAGCCTCGAGCTGTGGATGCTCGAGCACGTCAATACCCGTGTCGGGACTGCGCTTTGGTCAGCGGGCGTGGGGAAGGTAAAGCCAGTTGCTCTGGGAGTATGGGATAGCCGTGTGGCTTGGGGGCCGGTTGGTCCCAGCGGCCCATTGATCAATATTCAGCTGGAAGAGAGTGATAAGTACGAACGCCGCTGGTGGCACCTTGTGGGAACCTTTGAGGCGGGGCAATGGTGTGTCTTTGCTAATGGAGCGCGTCTGGGTTGCGCGCGCGCCCAGGGGGCCACGCTGTCATCGTTGAAGGCGCTTGGGTTTACTGAGCATGAGCCTCATATGAAGGTGCATGACCTGCTCCACGAGGCCTCGTTTTATGCGGGGGCGCTGGGAGAGGAAGCGGTGATGGGGCGCTTTCAACAGCTTGTGGATCGGGTCGAAGCCGGAAGGCTGCGTGACGACACACTTCATATCACGGCAGGACCCTGGTTGCAGTTGCCCTCCAAAGACTCGATGAGCGTATTGATCGAGTCGAGCGAACCCAGTTTCGCTTCGCTACGGTATGGGTCCGGGGAGTTGGAGCACGTCATCAGTAGCGACAAAAAAAAGCGCCTTCATCGGTTTGAGATGACCAATTTGCAGGCGGCAACGTCCTATTTTTACCGCATAAAGCTCGAGAGCAATGGTCACGCGGTTGTTTCGACGCCCATACTGACGTTCAAAACGGCGCCGGAACCGAACCAGCCCGTCTCATTTGCCTTTCTCGGCGATACGGAGGCACGGCCTTACGTTAACCGAGCGCTCGGTAATGCCATCTGGGGAGAACGACCGGATCTTTTACTTTTGCTGGGTGACCTCACGGACGGTGGTATGGCGTCGCGGCGGTATGAGTGGACGCACGAGTTCTTTCCCGGCATCGGCGCGGTAGGTGCCCGAGTGCCCGTTGTAGCCGCCGCCGGTAACGGAGAAGCTGACCTCGAGTGGTTTCGTCACTACAACATATTGCCCGAGGGCAGAAGTTATTACAGCGTGCGTTACGGCGATGTCGAGTTCTTCGTTTTGGATTCGAATCTTGAATATCGCGAGAGGGAAGCGCCCGGCTTCCGGAGTCGTCAGACGGCCTTCCTTGAGGCAGCGGTGGATAAATCTGACGCAAAGTGGAAGGTGGCGCTTCACCATCATCCTGTCTATACCGCCGACGAAAATGACTATGGTGACACATGGCATCATCGTGTGGCCGCTGAAGGTGATCCGGAGGTGCGAGAGGATTGGATGTCAGTCTATGAGAAAGCCGGTGTTGATCTTGTTTTGTACGGTCACTTACATTTCTACGAACGCACGCGGCCGATGCGCGGGCGTGGGGTGAGTGTTGACCGCGGGATAGTGTATGTCGGCTCGGGAGGCGGTGGCGGCGGCCTTGAAGATTTCGCGCCTACACGACGGTTGTATACCAGGAAGGCCTTCCGCGGATTTCATTACGGCGTCGTCGATGTCGAAGGCGATCGCTTGAGCATCGAAGTGCGTGACATTGATGGGAATCTCAGAGACACCTTCACGATAACCCAACCATGAGGCAGGTGCCCCTTGCGCCATCGGCGGCGGCCTACGCCATCGATAGTCGCTGATTATGATCAGCCGACGAGCCAACGCAGAACGCATGAGGGGAAAGCTTGAATAGGAGGCTCTTCGTCATTCTGAGTGGATTCCCGCCACATGCTGATGCATGCTCCCGCCCGAGATCAGAGAGGGAGCCAACCCATGCGAGCCGACGACATCCTCCTCCTTGGTATCGGCATCCAGCCACCTTGGCAGCTGGTCGATCAGCATCTGGATACGAGTACAGCACCGCATGAGTTGCACCTGCAGGTGGCAGCTGATCGCGGGGCCCGCTTTCCCTGCCCCGAGTGCGGATCGGCCTGCCCGGCGCACGACTTTACGGAGAAGCGCTGGCGCCACCTCAATTTCTTCCAGCACCACTGCTACATCACGGCCTCTGTGCCAAGAGTGCGCTGCCCGGAACACGGGGTGCGGCTGGTCGAGGTGCCCTGGGCGCGCAAGGGCAGCGCCTTCACGCTGCTCTTCGAGCAGGCGGCCCTGGCGCTGGTGCGGGAAATGCCCGTCCTCGCGGCCGCCCGGCTGATGGCAATTACGGACAAGCGGTTGTGGCGCATCGTGCACCACTACGTCGCGAAGGCCGTGGCGGGCTTTGATCTTTCCGGCGTGCGTGGCCTGGGTCTGGATGAGACGGCCAGCAAGCGCGGCCACAACTACGTGACGGTGTTCATCGACATGGCTCGCCGGAGCGAGCCGGTGATCTTCGTCACGCCGGGGCGCGGCAAGGACACGCTGCGCGCGTTTGCCGAGTTCCTGCGCAGCCACGGCGGCGAGCCGGGTCAGATTCTCGAAGTCGTCTGCGACATGTCGCCGGCGTTCCTGAGCGGGGTCGCCGAGGAGCTGCCGAACGCGTCCGTCACGGTGGACTGGTTCCACATTGTGCAAGTATTTACCCGGTCGGTGGACGCGGTGCGCAAGCTGGAAGGCAAGGAGAGGCCGCTGCCGAATCACCTGCGCTGGGCCGTGCTGAAGCGCGGCCAGCTTGGCCACCTTACCGACAACCAGCTGCTCGCCCTGGCTGAGATTGTCAATCAGGGGCTGGATACGGCCACGGCCTGGCGGATCAAGGAAAAGCTGGCCTGGGTACGGCGAGCGAAGACGCCGCGGGCGGCACGCTGGCGCATCACGCACTACCTGAACTGGGCGAGGCGCCTGGTCGGAGAAGAGCCGCGCCTGGAGCCCATTCGCAAGGCGCTTACGACGCTCAAGACGCATAAGGAGCGCGTGGTTCAACGCTGGACCTCAACGTACACCAACGCTCGCCTTGAGGGTTTCAACGGGCTGTTCCAGGCGGCGCGGGCGAGAGCGCGGGGATACAGGAACGATGTCACGTATATGACCATGATCTACCTGATCGCAAGCCCGGCGGGCTCGGTCTTGAAATCCACTTGAAATGACGAAGAACCGAATAGGACAACCGGGCAGAAATTCACCGGCCCATTACAGCGCCTATGAACTGTCCCGGGAAGATCCCCACGGGTGACAGTTGATCGGTCCCGGACAGTGCGCCTTCCGCAACCCCTAAGGAGAGCTGATGACGACGGTGACCTTACGACTTAGCGTGGTGGCTCTATTCGTTGACGGCACAGAGGTGCTGCTGCTGCATCAGATGACCCCACCGGAACCGGACTGCTGGGATTTACCTGGCGGTGGCCTGGATCCTGCCGAAGACCTGGCGTCGGGGCTGCGGCGGGAGGTGGCCGAAGAAACAGGGATTTATCATTTCCAGATAGAGCGGCTGCTGACGGTGATGGAGGGCTTCTATCCCGCTGGCAGCGAAACCATGCATGCCATCAGCCTGGTATATCAGTGTCGCGTGCAGCCCAGGCCCCGGACATTTGAGTGTGACCCGAAGGAGGTAGGACCTGGGGGAGTGCGCTGGCTACAGGTGGCTGAGCTAAGTCGCGATCAGTGTTCCAGCCGCACTTGGAAAGCCCTAAGAGCGGCTGGTCTGGTTTCCTCTGGAGTAGATTCGCCTTGCAATGATGGTGGCTGACGCCCCGTCCGCGAAATCGGTGCCTAACCCCACGCGTGGGTCGGGCAGATCGGTCCACCGAACCCTTCCGCGCAAACCCGGCCACAAGGTATAGAGGAACGGTAGGCGGATATTCTTGCAACCCACTGAAAAATAAAGAGACTTGGTACCGGAGACCGGACTCGAACCGGTAAGCCCTTGCGGGCGGGGGATTTTGAATCCCCTGTGTCTACCAATTCCACCACTCCGGCAGGGACGGGGAAGGCGGCGGATTATAGCAACGCGGCCCTGCGGCGCAACGAGAACGCGCTAACTGCCTTTCTTCGGGGGGCTGCGCGGTGCTTAACCTCCTCGCGCTTTCCCGGTATCCTTCGCGCCCGATCCGAGTAACGCCCCGCCGGGGCCATGAATGCGAAAGGAGAGTGCCATGGGCATGAAGCTGATCAAGAAGACCGCCGAGTACCGCATCTACCAGCGTCGCGACGAGCGTTACGCCGTCGAGAATGCCGACCGCAAGCCGGTGAACGGTGACGAGAAAGTCGCCATCCTGCTGGCCGAGGGCCTGATCACCGCGCCGGCCGTCAAGCAGCCGGAGCCGGAAGCGCCCGAGGCGACGGAAGAAGAAGCGGCTGCCGAAGAAGGCGCCGAGGCCGAAGAAGCGCCTGCTGAGGACGACGCCGAGTAAGCGGCGTTTCCGGGGCCCCCCGGGCCCCGTCCCATGCAACGCGACGATTTCAGCTACCACCTGCCGGAGGAGCTCATCGCGCAGCGGCCCCTGGCGGACCGCTCGGCGAGCCGTCTCCTGTGCCTCGATGGCGCCACCGGCGCTATCGCGCACCGGCAGTTCCGCGACCTGCCGGCGCTGCTCCAGCCGGGGGACCTCCTCGTCTTCAACAACACGCGGGTGCTCCCGGCCCGCCTCTGGGGCCGCAAGGGGACCGGCGGG
>PR_CR_10_Liq_1_inCRDRAFT_1001886_pt1 | contig 11253 bp, 14 predicted proteins | sample PRCRCaboRojoPR_3_FD_10241 | JGI IMG/M metagenome (IMG submission 10241) | reverse complement strand
ACGACGTCTTCCCAGATCGAGCCGTAGGTCTTACCACCGGGTGAGTACTCCGCCATCATCTCGGGGTCGATCTGCCCCTGTGAGAAGGTGCCGATCAAGTCGAGCGCGGCGGCCGCCGAAGCCTCGCCCCCCTGCTGCAAGCCCTCGTACCAGCGCTTGCCCTGCGCGTGGGCGATGATGCCGGGCTTGCCCGCGGCGAGATCGGTGATGAAGCCCATGCCGTCGGAGTGATCCGCGATCACCAGCCAGTCCAGCGGCCGTCCGAGCTTGGCCGGCTGACCGCTGGAGGCCATGACCTCCTCGCCGCGGGCGAAGCGGTAGGCATCGTCCAGGCCGAGCCGGGCGCCGAACAGTCCGGCGTCCATGGACAGCGCGGTGTGCAGATGCGTGTCCCCCCAGAAGACTCGGCTCGGGAAACTGCGATGGGCGTAGGGCGAGTAGGCCTTCCCGGGATAGACCTCCGACAGAGACTGCTGCTCGCCCAGCGGGACGTACTGTGCCAGGGCCTGGCCTGACAGCAACAAGGGCGCCGCGCCGAGCAGGGCGGCAGTCGCGACGGACGTGAACCGGTTTCTATGGGTCATCACGGATTTCCTCCAGTATTTCGGTTCTGTTTGTGCCTCTGCGCGAGACATCTTTTTTCTTTGTATCGTCTGCGCGACATGACACCATCTGATGAACATGATGCCGAGGCCGCCCCCCTACTCCATTCCAGTTGTAACTACGGCGCGCCAATCTGTGACATTTGCTTAGTCACGTAGCGCGTCGAGCTGACCTTACCCAGCCAACCAACAGGAAAATAATAAGGCCAATTCCTCCAGCTATCCAGCGAACGTCAGGAATCCCAATATCGCGAGACACTGGAGCTAAAACAATCTTCAAGGCTGCCCGTTTATATGGCTCGACCTTCAGGTATTCAGGATCAGTAACCAAGTCAAAAAATGCCCGCCTTCCGGAATAGCGAACAATAAGAACACGATCCCAGTTGTCTAATTCAGGTTCATAGACAACCAGGTTGCTTTTTTCCTGGCCTTCCGAAATTCCTGAGGTGTCCCCGCCGAATAGCGGGTAAGATCCAAATTCAATCAACCTGGCGCCCATAACATCTTCGTAATGTTCGTTAGCTTCCAATGGAGTCAACGTCTCAGGAACTCCAGAAACCGGCTCAATTTCATCAAAAAATCGCATAAGATTCAGCATGTAGACAGGCTTACCATCATCTCTTTTGCCCCAATCCCGCATGCGAGCGATAAATTCATTCCGCTCTTTCATATCGACAGGAAGCGTTTTTTCCATGATGTCGATATAGCGATCGACTTCCGCCTCGGAGAGTGTGTCTGACGACTGCCAAGCCGAGACAGCTAAAAATACCAAAACCAGCACGATACCAAGAACAATCTCTACAGAATATCTCTTCATTTGCATTCCTTCTTATACAGGATCTGTCGAACCTAGGGGTGCGCATAATGCCCCCGGCCGCAGCACGGTCTTGTCATCGAAATCCCAGCCGGCGAAAGCACGGACGGTGATGCCCGAGCCGGTCGTCGGTTTCGTTGCGAAAGTCGTCCCCTTCATGGAACGACCGTATCCGGGGAGCGCTGCTTCAGGGCTCCTCGAATAATTCGAGGAGCCCGTGCGGGGCAGGATGCCCCGTCATTTTTCAAGCGCCCAAGCGCTTGAAAAATGGAGCGAAGCGGAAACCGCGTTTTCGCTTCGCGTCTTGAAAAATTGCCAGGACGGCAATTTTTCAAGGTCCCCTCAGTCATCCGGCATCACCGGAATGGCCGCCTGCGGCGCCAGGTTCTCGAAGTGCAGACGCGCGAGCCTGCCCTCGAATTCAAACGGCGCCTTGTCGAAATAGGCATTCGCTACGGGAGAACTGGTATCCATTCCGACGTCGAAGGTCTCGGAGGCGGTGAACGTAGCCGGCACGGTGCGGCGGACGGTGCCGCCGCTGGCGGGCTCGCCGTTGATCCAGAACTTCAGTTCCGCGGGCGCTGCGCGTTCCATGGGCGTGCGCATCTCCATGGCGATGGAGACCTCGCCGGCTGGCAGCGGGCCTATCTCGATCATGTCGCGCTTGAGCAGCAGGGCGCTGTACTCGTAGAAGAGCGTGCCGTCCACGGCGAACAGGCTGACGCCGCCGGCGTAACCGCCCATGGCGAAGATCACCCCGTTAACGCCCTCGGGCACCACGGCCTCGATCTCGGCCCGCAGGTTGCCGTTGCGCACGTTGGGCGCCTGGCTCTCGGGGATGCGGGTGATGCCCTCGAACAGGGCCCATTCCGTGTTCGTGCTGCGCTTCATCTCCTGGGGGTTCAGGCCCGTGAAGAGCCCCCCGCCGACCGGCAGCACCTGGTTATCCCGGGCCACCTCCATGAACAGCGCCTTCAGTTCCTCCAGCTTCTTCGGATTGTCCTCGGCGAGATCGTTCATGAGCGAGTAGTCGCTGCGGGTGTCGAACAGCTCCCATTCGTCCTGCATGGGGTCCCACTTGCTCAGGTCCGGCAACTGCGCAATCCACGGCGTCCGGGGCCCGAAGGTGCTGGCCATCCAGCCTTCGTGGTAGATACCGCGGCTGCCCAGGGTTTCAAAGTACTGCGTGCTCTTGCGTTCCGGCGCCTCGGCGGAGTCGAAGGTGTAGGCAAAGCTCACCCCGTCGATGGGGTCCTGCTCGTGGCCGTTCACCACCTTCGGCGGGGTGATGCCGAGGATCTCGTAGATCGTGGGCACGACATCGTTCACGTGGGTGAACTGCGGCCGCGGGGTTGCGTCCGGCTTGATCCGCTCCGGCCAGGACACCACCATGGGCGTGCGCGTGCCACCCCAGTCGGCGGCAATCAGCTTGGTGTAGCGGAAGGGGCTGTCGCCCGCCCAGGCCCAGCCGGCGTGGTACATGTTGTCCATCCTCGGGCCGCCGACGGCGTCGAGGCCGCCGAGCCCCTCCATCACCGCGATGTGCTCCGCGATCGTGGAGGGAATGCCGTTCTGGGCATTCAGCTCCGCCACGCTGCCATCGAGACCTTCGGCGGAGGCGCCGTTGTCGGAGACGATGTAAAGCACCAGCGTGTTGTCGCGAATGCCGCGGGCTTCCAGCTCGTCGATGAGCCGCCCGACCTGCGCGTCCGTGTGCTCGAAGAAGCCCGCGTAGACCTCCATGAGCCGGGCCTGGAAGGCCTTTTCGTCGTCGGGAATATCCTCCCAGGCGGCGATGCCTTCCGGACGCGGCGGGCGCCGCGCGTGTTCCGGGATCCAGCCCATGGCCTTCTGGCGCTCGAACACCCGCTGCTGGTAGGCGTCCCAGCCGTCGTCGAACTTGCCCTCATACTTATCCGCCCATGCCCGGGCGACATGATGCGGGCCGTGCACCGCACCGGGTGTCCACCACATCAGGAAGGGCCGGTCGGGATTCATGGCCAGGTGGCGGCGCATCCAGGTGATTGCCTTGTCGGCCATCGCCTCCGTGAGATGAAAGTCCTCGTAGTTCTCCACGTGGGGCATCGAGATCGGCGTGGTGTTCTCCCACAGGGTGGGCTCCCACTGCGAGGTTTCGCCGGCGATAAACCCGTAGAAATAGTCGAAGCCCCGCCCGGTCGGCGTCCGGTCGTAGGGGCCGTTGGCGATCTGCTCGACCGGGGTGTTGTGATCTTTGCCGAAGGCGGAGGTCGCGTAGCCGTAGTGGCCCAGCACCTCGGCAATCGTGGCCGACGACTTCGGGATCACGCCCGTGTAGCCGTCCCAGTCGTTGGCGAACTCGGCGATGATGCCGGCGCCGACCCGATGGTGGTTGCGCCCGGTCATCAGGGCGGCGCGGGTCGGCGAGCACATGGCCGTGGTGTGAAAGCGGTTGTAGGCGATGCCTTCCTCGGCCAGTCGCGTCAGGGTCGGCGTGTGGATCTCGCCGCCGAAGGTGTCGGGCTGCCCGAAGCCCGCGTCGTCGAACATGACGATGAGAATGTTCGGCGCATCTTCAGGCAGGTAACTCGGGGTCTCGCGCCACTGATGCACCGACTCCTGCAGGGTCGGGCCGACCTTGCCGCCCATGGGCGGGTCGGGGAAGGGCAGGACCTCCTGGGCCAGGGCCGGCACGGTCTGCAGGGTGAGCAGCGCCCACGTGGCGCCGAGTAGCAGTTGTCCTACCATGTCGCGTCTCCATCCGTTCATCGGTCATGCCTCGCTATCTAATGAAATCGCTGTGCCGCAGTGGCTTTGGCGACAGCTCGGTTAGGAAAAGGTGTGCATTCCTCAAATCCGAGAGTGGCGCCAAATGAATATTCTGGGCACCATCGTCGATTAACTTTCAGTGTTGAGCGGGCTACTTGTCCGTCGCCTTGCCAGGGTCCACGACCGGGCCGCCCGGCAACGTGACGATGGTCATGGTGCGCTCCAGGGCCGCGTGCTTATGCATGCCAGCGCTATGGTAGCCCTCACTCCTTACCAGCTTAAAAAACGCATCGCGATCAGGATAGTAGTTGACCGAAATCATGTCCTAGTCTTGGTTCTCGGGAATCACAGGCCGGATACGGATCCTGAGCTTCGTGCCCTCGTCAGTCAGCCCGATGCTTCGGTCCCGGCTGATCTGGATCGGTAAGGTCACTCGATCGGCGACCAGGCTCCTTGGCTCACGGGCCAGTTCGGAGGCGCTCGGCTCGGCGCTGGCAGCGACGGGCAGCGCAGTCAATGCGGCGGCGAAAAGGCTTCCGCCCGACAGGTAGCGGATCTTCATTCGAGTGGAAAGGTGCTGTGCTCGGTCGCCGCGGGCGCCGCGCGGCCCCAGGGAGCAACACAGGCACTGAGTGTCGGCTCGTCCGGTGGCCGTGGCAGGGCGTCCTTGCGCCCGTATTCTAGGCGCTCTTCGGCCACGGCCTCGCCGCCCCCTTGCCCTGTCGCAAGGGAAGGGGGCGCGTCGCCCACTCAGTCGATGTTGCCTTTTTGGTGCTGGTCGTACAGGTAACCACCGACGGTACCGGCCCCTGCGCCGATCAAGGCGCCCCTGCCAGCATTGGCGCTCATAGAGCCGATAAGGGCGCCTCCCGCCGCACCCATGGCAGCGCCGCTGCCGGCTCGTGAGCCGGTCGTCGAGCCGCAGGCGGAAAGTAAAGAAGCTGCCGAAATCACAGAAATCAAGGTAATAGGTTTCATTGTTTTCTGTCCGATCAGAGATCGATCAAATTGGTGCTTGGACGCCTCCTCCGATGAAGCCCCGGCAGCCCGCCGTGGCCGCCTCGCAATCGGCGCTACCGCGGGCTACGGCACAGATGGCATAGAGGTCACGGACCTTGAAGACCTCCGAATCTGCGGCCTGCTGTCCGAGCGCACTGCCCGACGGCAGGATGAGGAAAAGCAGGACGCCACAAATCGGCGCAACGCAAAACGGTTTCACTCTTGTCGTGTCCTCATGCTGGTATCAGTCGTCGTGACGGGCGTGAGCGGCAGCCCTCTGCCAAGCACCGAGTCTATGGCATTGTTCAAGGCTTGGCCTGTCATTCTGTGCCATGTCTTCGCCACGCTTGGGTATCCGCAGCTGCGTCACTTCGCCAGCTTCTCAAATGCTGCCAACGCGTTGTCGGTGGGGTTGTCCAGGCAGTAGTCAATGAAGCGGTCGGTCAGGTCGGACAGGACCTCCACGTCGAACTCTGTAGTCCCCATCTTCCCCAGCCTGTACCCATGCACCAAGGCCAGTGACACTTCCCGCTCGCTGCCGGATAGGCGCATGACGTCCTTGCACAGATATTGATTGAGGTCTCTGTCGGTTGTTGGCTCCTCGGCGAGGGCGGCGGCGGTTGTGCCGAACAATAGGGCGGCGGTCACTGTGACGGTCAGCAAGCGACGAAACGACTTGGACATAGGGGTCTCCTGTGCTCAGGGTTTAAGCTCAATAACGACGGGCCATACAGTCGTCGTACACGCGCCGGTAGGTGTCGTTCCTCCTCACCGCACCGGTCGTCCCGCCGACAGCGGCACCAATGCGAGCCCCCTTCCTGGCGCCCTTGCGGGAGTTGTCGCTGACGATCGCACCGATGGCGGCTCCACCAACGCTGCCGGCAGCGGCTCCGCCGATGACCCCGCCGGTATTGCGGGCCGCCCGCTCGGCCCGGGCGGCACAGTCTGCTGGCGATTGGGCATGGACCGATGTCGCCGCGGCAAACGCCATCAGCGTCAGGATGATGGCCAAAGGGATTCGACTGGGACTTCTCTGCATCATCACTGGTCTCCGGTTCTTCTGCCCTTGTTGGCGCCGGCCGGCTTGCGGCGCCAGTCGTTGTGAGTGATGGCCGTGCAACGCCGGCCGCCCGGCGATGCGGCATCGTCAGAAGTCGTAGCGCAGCGTCCCGCCCAGGATCGCGAGCATGTTGGTGTCGTAATCGCCGCGCAGGGTCACGCGCTGGGCGGTCTGCTCCAGGGCCGAGTCGCCGACGAAAACGAGAGTCGCGCCCAGCGCGAAGGCCAGCGCGTCCTTGTGTCTCCAGGCGTAAGAGGCCGAGAGCTTCCACTGCTCGTCCACCGGGAAGTCCAGGGTCCGGTACTTGTCCTTGACCGGGGAGCTCTCATAGGACAACCCGAAGGACACGAAGGACGTCGAGCTCAAGGCCCGAACGGCGGCAACGCCCCCATGCCAGGTGTTGTCCCAGTTGCGGTCCGAGACGACGACCCGGTCGTTGCTGAAACCGAGCTCGTTCTCACTGAATTTCGACCACTCCTGCCAACCGGCATTGACGTAGAGCTGGGTCCTGTCGTCGAGGCGATAACGCAGCCCCGCCTCGAGCCACTGCGGGTTGCTCCAGCCGATCTTGACATCGCGCGGCAGTGATGCGGCAAGCTGTCGGTTACGCAGCCCCTCGTACTTGATGTCGCCTTCCAGGTTCGTGTCCATCTCACTGCGGTACACGATCCCGAGCAGCAGGTCGTCGGATAACGCATAGGTCAAACCGAGGACGGCCTGAATCCCCCAGTCCTCCAGATCTTCGAACTTGATGCGGCCGTCGAGCGCCGGGTCCGGCGCGCCCTGGCGCAGCGCGATGGTCTGGCTCAGGGCCGAATAGACCACCGAGGCGCCGGCACCGATGGAGAGCCGGTCGCTGACCCGATAGGCCAGCGATGGGGTCAACGCCAGTCCCGCCAGCGCCACGTCCTGGATTGCATAGCGGCCGACGAAGTCTTTGCCGTAGTCCACGCCGCCGCCCAGCGGGGCCGTCGAGGCGAGGCCGAAGCGAAGCCGATCGGACAGGGGCCGAACATAGAAGAAGCTGGGGATGGGCGCGATCTGCCCTGCATTGCCGCCGCTGTCGCCGCTGACCGGCCCCAGGCGCCGCGGCAGGCTGGCATCGTTGCGGGCACCCTTGACGTTGAACTTGACGCTGGGAACGATGACTTGAAACCCGGCAATGACGTGCTGCCGGTCGATCCCGGTCATGCCGGCCGGGTTCGTCCACGAGGCATCCGCGCCCCGGGTGTTGGTCGGGTTGGCGACGCCCGCCGTGCCCAGGCTTCCTGGCGTGCCCACCGATGGGCTGTAGAAGCCCGCGCCATGGGCGGCATGCGTCGCCGCCAGCAGCACCAAAACCAAACAGGCCGCTCGCCTGCCGTACGTTCGATCTGCCACGTTGATGGAACCTCATGTTGTCGGGCGGACCGCCGGGGTCCAAACGGTCCTGCCGCTCACTCGCCGAACAGCGGCACCTTCGACCATACGGGACCGGAACTACCGGCGTTAATAAGAAAACGCGCAACCCCCACTCCGGTCCGATCAAGGGGTACTCCGACCAGTCCTCCCCAGCGCCGCACCCAGCTGTCGATGCCAGGCCCAAGCCGGTCGTCGCGCATGGCGGGTCGCTGGCGNGAGCGGTTCGTTCGCCCGATCTCGGGCCGGCGCGAGCGCGGTACTCCGCCTCTCGGTCCATGGGAGTATCGCCCCAGTGGCGGAAGCGCGCCTGTCATCTCGTGCCAATCCCATGTCCGACACGCCGCTTGCGCGCGGCACGGCGGCGGATATGGAGGACTCAACGACGTTCGGCGGCCTTGCGGAAGACCGACGGCGAGACGCCGATCGCGCGGCGAAAGGCGCGGGTGAAGTTCGAGGCGTCCGTGTATCCGAGATCGAGTGCGATCTCCACAACCGGCTTGTCCGTACGCTGCAGCCACTCCGCGGCTCGGCGGAGCCGTAGATCACCGAGCAGGGCCGTAAAGCTGGCCCCTTGATTGGCGAGACATCGCTGAAGACTGCGTCCACTCATCCCGAGACTTTCCGCCAGCAGCTCCAACGTCACCGCGTTTCCGGACAGCAAGGACTCGATCTGCAGGCTGACAAGGCCCGCAAGATCGTCTGGAAGGGATGGCGTGACAACGGACTGCGCTGCCACCGACCCCTGGACAGCATCACAAAGCCCCTGCCCGAGCAGTGCGCGGGGGAATTGGAGGTAGGTCTCGCCCGGTCGATAGGCCACGCGAGTGCCGTCGAAGATCTCGGCAGGCGGGAGCGCCTCCCCGGGCCTGAAACCGAAGCTGATCTCCTCCGGGGCCCAACGCGGTCCCGCGAACCTGCGGATGTTGGCGATCGTGATGGCAAAAGAATTGAGCTGTGACTGGTAGTCGCCGAGGGTCGGCTGCCAAGGCGAATCCAGATGCAACCGGACTTGGGCGCCTTGTGTCGACAGCAGGAACCGTTGTCCGAGCACGACCGACCCGTACAGGGATACGCCCTGGTGCAGGTACTCATAAAGCGTGTGTGCGCGCGAGAGAACGCTGCCATAGGGGCCGAGATCCTCATTCGCGGTCGCGGCCGCGACGTGGAGGCCCAGCTGCTGCGTGCCCAGCGACTGGCACGCCAGCTCGACCCAGCGTAAGCCCTTCTGGAGCGGAAACAACGTGTTGGGGTGCTGGAGCAGCTCCGGGCGGATGCCTGCTCGCACCAGAAGCGCCTCGGCGGGTGCTCCCAGCCTCTGCACAGTCTCGACCCAGGGTGCGATGATGAGCGCCCGGGCGACTGGGAGCGGCGATGACATGGCGCAGATGTCTATGACGTTTCTCTTAAGGCCGAGGATCTAGGTCAAGCGTAGCCTCTGCGGTCGGCTGGCGCCATATGACAGGCCGTTGCGCTTCTGTATCGTTGCAGCGCCCTGTCCGCGCGTGGCGAGGGATCACCGACAAAGTTGAAGGATCGCATCCGGGGATTCGCCCCGGCCGCTCCGGATGGATTTCCCTGCGCTCTACCGACTAAGGCGAATACTTGCCCAGTCTCAGGGCGATGTCACGAGCGCACCTGTGCTCACTGACGCGGCAACAGCCGGTCGATGAGTGCCTGATCCATCAGCCCGGCCGCTCCGAAGCGCCGCGCGGCTTCCACGTACTTGGGCGCAGCGGACATGAGCGCCTGCGCCAGCTCGGCGGCCGCCGTCTCGTCCCCGGCGTTGGCCAGCACGATGGCGCGCCACCAGGAGAGGTCCGGGTCCATCGCCGGATCAACCGCTTCGTCAGGCAGCGCCGCCAGGGCCTCCGCTGCGTGACCGTTCAAGGTCAGCTCGAAGGCCTCGACCGTCTGGTGATAACGCCAGGTGTGTTCCACCAGACGCCGCAGCTCCACCAGCGGCTCGGGGTGGTCGTCCACCCGCAGGTCGATGCAATGCCCGGCCGCGGCGACACAGGCCTCGCCGGTGTAGGCCGCGACATTGCCGTGCGCGTCCACCATGGCCACCTGGCGGCGCTCCGGGTGCGGGTCCACGCTCTTCAGGGACGTGAGCGCCTCCTGCGCGGTGAGCCCCGCGCTCAAACCGGCCAGACCAAGCTCTCCGTACATGGGCTCACCCATGGACTGGGTGGCGATCACGCCATGCCCGGGTGCGGCCCAGGACACGCTGCTGCCCACGGAGAAGGCCTGCGACTGCGTCGCGATGCCCATGTGGCCGTCCGCGGCATCCCGCGCGACGATGGAATAGGTCATGGCTCTTGACTCCCCGATGATTGATTGTCGATTTGGTCATTTGAATGAAGAAACACGCGAAATGCGCGAGCGCGCCAGTGGTTTCACGCTTCCGCGCCGGACTTTTTCGCGCTCTTCACCTGTTTCGTAGTTGGTTAGATCCGCGTAATCTACTCCGCAGGGATGCTCTGTCCAGCGATGAGCCCCCGCCGTGCCACGCCGGCGGACGCCTGCCCCAGCAACCCACAATTCGGCGTTCAGGTCGCTTGTGAGACATCTCGCAGGGACGCCCGGGTCAGCGCGGCGCCGAGCAACAGCAACAGCGCCGAGAAATAGACCCACATCAGCACCACCAGCAGCGAGGCGGCAGCGCCGTAAGCGGACGCGATAGCCGTGGAGGAGAGAAAGGCCGCGATGCCGTAGCGCCCGGCGCTCAGCATCAGCGCGGTGACCAGCGCGCCCGGCAGGACCTCCCGCCAGTTAACCTGCTTGTCCGGCAGCTGCGCCGCGATCCGCCCCTGCGCCGCATCCTCCCCGAGAACGACGCCGATGACCGTCACGGCGATGATCAGGGTCGGCGCCAGCGAGAAGAGCTGAAGAAGGCCAGCGCCCCCGCATGCAGAAAGGCATTGTGCTCCAGCCACAGCCCGACGCCGTCGCGGACGACCTGAAAGGCGCGTTGAGCCGGCTGAATCATGGGTTCCTCATCCGGCGATCGCCGCCGGATACAACGGCAACAGCCAGGGCACCAGGGCGACGCTCATCGCCCCGACGATCATGATTAGGCTCTTCATCTGGATCGAGCGATAGGCCTTGTCGAGGTCGATGCAGCCGAACAGCCCTATCATCAGGCAGCCGATCAGCGCCGCCTGCACGTTCAGCAAGATGCCGGTGGCCATCAGCACGACGACGACCAGCAGCGTGAAGACCGCATATGGCGCGCGCTTCGCCGCCGGCAGGTATTCGTCGAACTCCTGCGGCAGGTTCAGCAGCACCAGTTCCTGACCACCCTTCTGCAGCCGGCGGATGGACCGCCAGGGGCCGGCGAGCAGCAGGGTGTCGCCCGGCTTCAGCTCCTTCTCGCGCAGGTGATGGGCTCCAGCACGCCACGGCGCCGGCGCATGCCAACCAGGGTCAGCTCGAACTGCGACTCGGCTTCCGCCTCGGCGACGGTCTTGCCCATAAAGGCGGACTGGTACGGCAGCATCACCTCCACCAGGCCCACGTCCTGCGACCGGTAAGCGTCCGGCCAACTACAGGATTGCCCCCTGCGGCTTGATGTCGTCCAATTTCAAATTGTGCGGCAGCAGTGCCGCGACGGCTTCGGGGGTTTTGGC
>PR_CR_10_Liq_1_inCRDRAFT_1001885_pt1 | contig 11258 bp, 14 predicted proteins | sample PRCRCaboRojoPR_3_FD_10241 | JGI IMG/M metagenome (IMG submission 10241) | reverse complement strand
GCGAAGACTATTCCGGCGAATATGACTTCGTGGATACCTACATGTATTGGCCCATCACCCACATGGTTGCCCCGTCCGAGGACGCGCTCGATTGTGCCGCCTGCCACGCCAAGGATGGCCGCATGTCCGGCATCACCGGCGTCAACATGCCCGGAACCACGCCCTTCAANGCCGCTGGTCTTCTCGGCCTCGCCATGGTCCTCGCCGCCCTCGCCGGTGTCGTGATCCATGCCCTGATCCGCATCACTCGCAAAGGAGGCTCCCATGGCTGAGCGCTTCGTCAAGGTCTACCCCCGCTTTGAACGCTTCTGGCATTGGTCCCAAATGGCGCTGATCATGGTGCTGCTATTCACCGGTCTGGCGCTCAATGGATTGCACGCCTTCATCCCCTTCGGCCCCGCCACCATGCTGCATATCATCGCCGCGCTGGCCCTGATCGTGCTCTGGGTTTTCGCCATCTTCTGGCACCTGACCACCGGCACGTGGAAACACTACGTCCCCACCCGCGATGGCCTCCTGCGCGTCGCCAAGTTCTATGTCTGGGATATCTTCAAGGGTGATCCCCACCCCTACCGCAAGGCCTATTGGCGCAAACATAATCCACTACAGGCGGTGACTTATCTGGCTCTCAAGGTCCTGCTTTTCCCCGCCATCTGGATCACCGGCCTGCTCGCCCTCGGCTGGAACTTTTGGGAGGATATCCCCAACGCCCCAATGCTGGGCGCGCTGGTCTCCAATATCCATCTGCTGGCCGCCTATGCCATCGCCGCCTTCGTCATCGCCCATGTCTACCTTCTGACCGTGGGCCACTCCTTCCGCGAGCACGTGAAACCGATGATCACCGGCTTCGACAAGATCGACCTCACGCCTGCGGAAGAGGCCTATCTCGAAGCCGATGAACCCGGCCGCCTCAAACCCAAGGGGTAAAGCCTTTCCAGTCATTGTTGCATCACCAATACCCTGCCAGGCCTACGGCCTTCTCGGGACATTGGCGATGCAGTTTGAGTCAAGGTGAACTGGAAACGCTCTAACCATACATCGCGGCCATATCCACGGTGCTGCCCTGCCCCAGATCGTCCCTGTGCGCCGCAAGAAACCGCTCTGCCGCATAGCCCGCATCATGCAACCGATGCAGAGTCACCGGCGACGGAACCAGCTTGGTCGCCACCGACAACTCCCGCATCAGCGCGTCATCGGCAATCATATGCACATAAAGCCGCTTCATTGTGCCTTGGTTCAGCGCGCCATCGTCCAACAAACGTTGCACGAAATGAATCGCCCGCAACTCCCGTAACAGCGAGGAGTTGAAACTGATCTCGTTGATCCGGTTCTGAATGTCCTGCGGGCTTCTCGGCACCTCCTCGCGTTCCAGCGGGTTGATATGCACGATCAAAATGTCGCTCGGCAAATCCCCCTCGAACAGCGGAAAAAGCGCCGGGTTGCCGGTATATCCGCCGTCCCAATAATGCGCGCCCTTGATCTCCACCGCCTTGAACAATGTCGGCAAACAGGCCGAGGCCAAAAGCGCCTCGGTCGAAATCTCCGCCCCACGAAACACCTTGATCTTGCCGGTATGCACATTGGTGGCACCCACGAAAAATGCAGGGCCGTCCTCGGCACAAACCGTGTCATAATGAAATTGCTCCACGATACGCGTCAGCGGATTGGCATAAAACGGCCCATAGGCATAGGGGCTCACCACCCGGCTCATGGCATCAGCGAAAAGATAGGGCGGTGACAATTCCAGCGCGCCGCTAAAGGCCTCCGGCTGCGGCATGACCCCCGCCATCCAGGCGGGCATCCGCATATCCTGCACCGCGCCCATCTGCTCCCACAACCACTCCAGGTTGGCCCGCGCTCCGTCGCGCCCGCCTTCCAGCAAGCCGGATTTCACCGCTGCCCCGTTCAAGGCCCCGGCCGATGTCCCCGAAATCCCGGCAATCTCGATGCCCTCATCTTCCAAAAGACGATCCAGAACACCCCAGGTAAAGGCGCCATGCGCGCCGCCACCCTGAAGCGCCAGGTTGATCCGCTTCACATTAGACACGTGACCCTCATCTTCTTCTGTTCATAAATATCCCGGGGGTCCGGGGGCAGCGCCCCCGGCCGGTCGGATCGCGTCAGCGATCCGAGACATCCTCACATCGCGGTCCAGCCGCCATCGACACTGATCGTGGTACCCGTCACCTGCGCCGCCGCATCCGAGCACAGGTAAAGCGCGGTGCCGCCCAATTGTTCGACCGTGGCAAATTCCTTCGACGGTTGCCGCTTGAGCATGACATCCTTGATCACATCCTCGCGGCTCATGTCGTATTCTTTCATCGTATCGGGAATCTGCGCTTCCACCAGCGGCGTCAGGACATACCCGGGGCAGATCGCATTGGCGGTAATCGGCTCCTGCGCGGTCTCAAGGGCGGTGACCTTGGTCAGGCCGACAACCCCGTGCTTGGCCGCCACATAGGCCGATTTGAAGGGGCTGGCGCGCAACCCGTGGGCACTGGCGACATTGATCACCCGGCCCCAGCCCGCCTTGCGCATCATCGGCAGCGCGGCGGCAGTCGTGTGAAAGGCCGAACTCATGTTAATGGCAATGATGGCATCCCATTTGTCGACTGGAAATTCCTCGATCCCGGCGACATGTTGGATACCGGCGTTGTTGACCAGAATATCGCAGGCCCCCGCCTGTTCGATCAGGGCGCGGCACTCGTCAGGCTTGGACATATCCGCCTTGATGTAACGCGCCTCGACCCCGTGCTCCTTGCCAATCCGCTCGGCGAGGGCGTGATCCTCGTCGCTATCGGTGAAGGAATTCAGAACCACCTTGGCCCCGGCCTTGGCCAATTCCTCGGCGATGCCCAGCCCGATACCCGAGTTCGATCCGGTGATAATCGCTGTCTTGCCTGTGACGCTCATGTCGTGTCTCCCGTTGCTTTGCGATTGCAGCATAAATGCCGCGCCCGCGAATTGCACCGGGAAAGACAGGTTCCTTTTGCCCCTGCCCTCTGATTGTGAGAACAAAAAAAAACGCCGGCACGAAGCCGGCGTTAAGTTATTGAGGCAGGTTTCATACAGGCAAGAAACCTATCGAGCAGTGCCTCCTTTATAAGCAATCTGACGCCATGATCCAAGCTAAAAGTTTGAAAAGGCAAGAATCCCTGTCTACGGTCCTGCCCCAAGCATATAAAGGCCCCGGGGGATTGTTGCCAAAATGAGACCAGATTTTTTCCGTCTTGCAGGCCTCGCAGCCACGTTATTTTTACTGGTCTTCGGCACGCTGCCCGGCCACGCAGAGAAGGCGCATGGCATAGCTATGTATGGCCAACCCGCCCTTCCACCTGATTTTGTGTCATTGCCATACGTCAATCCAGATGCGCCCAAGGGCGGGCGGGTCGTAACAGGCAACGTCGGCAGCTTCGATTCGCTCAATCCTTTCATCCTCAAAGGCAGTGCGCCGTGGCAGCTTCGCTACCTCACTCACGAATCTCTCATGGGCCGATCCTGGGATGAACCCTTCTCCCTTTACGGCCTTCTCGCCGAATCGATCGAGACAGGTCCGAATCGCGAATGGGTGGAATTCACCCTCCGTGAAGAGGCCCGATTCTCCGATGGAAGCCCCATCACCGTCGAAGATGTGATCTGGTCCTATGAGGTCTTGGGCACCCAAGGGCACCCACGCTACCGCGCCTTTTGGGACAAACTCGCGTCGATTGAACAAACCGGCCCGCGAAGCCTGCGCCTCACCTTCACCGAAGAGGATCGCGAACTCGCCCTCATCGCCGGTCTGCGCCCTATCCTCCAGAAATCCCAATGGCAGGGCAAGGAATTCAGCGAAGGCACGATCAATGACATTCCCCTCGGTTCCGCCCCTTACGTTGTGGAGGACTTCGAGGTGGGCCGCCACGTCACCCTCAAACGCAACCCCGACTACTGGGGCAACGCCCTGCCCCTGCGCCAAGGTGTGCATAACTTCGATGAAATCCGCATTGAGTTCTACGGCGACAACACCGTGTTGAAAGAAGCCTTCAAAGCCAAGGCCATCTCCTACATCCGCGAGTTCAACGCCGAACGTTGGGAGAGCCAGTATGATTTTCCGGCCGTGCAATCCGGTGAAATCGTCAAATCCGAGATTCCACACCGCAAACCCTCGGGCATGACCGGCTTTGTCATGAACACCCGCAACCCACCGCTTGATGACTGGCGCGTGCGCGAGGCATTGATTCAGGCGTTTAACTTCGAGTTCATCAACGACACGCTCACCGGCGGGCGACAACCGCGCATCACCTCCTATTTCTCGGGCTCCGAACTGGCCATGCAGCCCGGCCCGGCCAAGGGGCCGGTGCGCGATTTGCTGGAACCCTTCGCCGATAGCCTCCTGCCCGGCACGCTGGACGGCTATGAGCTGCCGCAAAGCGATGGCTCCAAACGCAATCGCCGCAACCTGCGCCGTGCCATGAAGCTGCTGAACGAGGCCGGTTGGACCGTACAAGACGGCCTGTTGCGCAACGCAGCCGGCGAGGTGATGGAGCTTACAGTGCTTTTGCAGCAAGACGCGCTCATCCAGCAGGCTACGGCCATCATGGATATCTATGCCCGCGCACTGGAACGGCTTGGCATCATCCTCACCTTGCAATCCACCGACAAGGCGCAATACAACGAACGCCAGCGGGTCTATGATTTCGACCTCACCTTCGCCCGCTGGTCGCTCAGCCTCAGCCCCGGCAACGAACAACTCTATTACTGGGGCACCGAGGCCGCCGACCAACCCGGCAGCCGCAACCTTATGGGCATGAAAAGCCCCGCCGCCGAGGCCATGGTCCAAGAAATGCTGACCGCCCGCACCCAAGAAGGCTTCACCGCCGCCGTGCGTGCCTTGGACCGGGTGTTGATTTCAGGTCGCTATGTGATTCCAATTCACTCTTATGCCGTTGGCCGCATTGCCCATTTGCGCGAATTGCGTTATCCACAGGATCGCTTGCCGATCTACGGGGATGGCATCGGCTTTCTCCCGACGGTTTGGTGGCACGAGGCAGAATAAGAAGCAGTCTTGATAAACAAGAGGCACAAAGCCATGAAGAAACTGATCGCTTTCTCGCTGATCGCGGCCCTCGCCGGCTGTGCTACAGTTGATGGCGTCGGACGCGATATCTCGGGTGCGGCGCGCGGGGTTCAAAGCTGGTTCTGATCCGAACCTGACCCTAGGCTTTCGATCACCGAAACGGGCGCAGGGCTTGCCTGATGCGCCCTTTCTTCGTGTTCTGACGGTTCTTCTGCGGAAGGTGCCGCAAGAGGCGTCTGGACACGCCAAGCTCCATGACCGGACTCAACAAATCCCGCATCAGGCTTGGCTGATGTGCGTATAGGCTTTCCTCTTCGGAGGGTCCCAGCTTCAATCGGTTCTCCAGCAAGGTGCCAAGGATACGCTCATCCAGTATCCACCGGCCACGCCGCCCCTCCTCGCGATCCGTCTGCTGAAACTCGAGCCAGCGCGCGACACGCTTTCGCGCCGCGATGTCCTGATTGGGGTAGGCAAGATAAAAGCCACTGTTCACCCGTAGACAGATATTGTCCAGAACCCGTGCCGCCCCACGAAATTCCGACGGCACATCCATCTTGCGCATGTAATTGAAGCGCTCCGGCTCGCCGTTGAAGAAAACTTCCAGTGCGACGCCAAGGTCAATGCCCTTTTGCGCCATGACCCAACCAAGAACGGCTTCGGGATGCATGGACCAATCGTATTGACGGGCCAGACGAGGCAACTCCTCGCGCGCCATCTTGCGCGCCTGCGCAAGATGCTCCTTGTCCGTGCCAGTGCTCCAATCGAACGCGCCGAAAGAATGCATTCCGTTTCTCCGAAACCGCAGCTAAGTTCGCCCCCATGGTGAACACCCCTGAAGATGACCTGCGAAAACGATCAGAGTTGGGAGCAATTGTGTCCCTCTTGCGGCCATTTCTCCGGTTGGGTCATCTGGTAATGGTTTTCGGGCTGCTCGCCGCCGGTCCGGGCGCAGCACAAGGCGTTCATGTCGCCCGATATGACAGCTTGCAACGCGAACTTGATGCACGCATTACGTTCGACAGCCTGCCAAAACGCGCCGAACCGGGGCTCAACTTCAATGCCCCCATGCGCATGGGCCGCGCCCAGCTTGGACAGCATTTCGAAGGCCAGATCCCGGAGTTTGCCGATGGCTTTGACCGGATTTCCGGCGCGCCCACCGAGCCTTTGACCCTCCGCCCCGGTCAATCCGGCCAAAACCTGTCGGTCGCAATGCATCGCGGCTTCGAAAGCAACGCACTCTTTCCGCTTGGGCGGGCCGGATTTCCGGCGCTGGATGCCCGCGGGGAAGGCGCGCTCGCCATTCTTTTCGACCAAGGGCAAAGGGCCATCGCGCTGCGCATCCATTCTGATTACCCTGCCCCGCTCGGGGGCGCACCGAAGCCGGGTCATGTCACCTTGAAGCTCTTTACCCGGCAAGGTCACCTTGTTGCCCGCCACAAGGCCCAGCTTTCCACCGGCATTACCGAGATCGGTCTGCGCCGCACGGGCGGCCTTCCCGATATCGCCGGCGTCATCATCACCAATGACGATCCGGGCGGGATTGCCATTGACGATATCCTCTATCAAACTGCCCCGGCGGCGTTCTGATAAGAAAGGGCCAAAACATGCCGAAAGGTTATCGGCTGGGTCACATGGACATCGACGGTCCCCAGCAAGACGTCTCCCATAAAGCCCCCAATTCCGCGCCAGTCGGTGAATGCGGCGCAGGCCTCCCGGCGTGCGTTGGCCACTTTCAAAGCCACAAGGGTTAAGCCATGTTCCAAGGCATTCTGAACGCCCTCAAGGCACCCAAGCCCGAACCGCTTCCAGAACCCGATGCCAAACTGGCCCTCGGGGCGTTGTTGGTTCGCGTGGCGCTGTCCGATCATCGTTACCGGGTCGAGGAGATAGGCCGCATAGACCGCCTTCTTGGCCGTTTGAACGGCCTGAACCCCGTCGAGGCGGCGAAAATGCGCGCCACCTGCGAAAAACTCGACAAACAGGCTCCCGACACCGAGGACTTCGCCCATCTCATCCGCGAAGCCGTCAGTTTCGAGGCCCGGATAGACGCTCTCGAAGCGATGTGGGAAGTCGTGCTTGCCGATGGCGTGCGCCGCGATGAAGAGGTTGCCGTGATCGCCGCCGCGCAAGAGGCGCTTGGACTTTCCCAAACCGACAGTGACGCCGCCCGTGCGCGCGCCGAGTCGGAAATGAAACACGGCTGAAACTGGCCTGAGGCTCCATAAGGTTTACATCACTCCCATGTTTGCAGATTTCATCAAATCCCTCCTCCAGGAGAACCCCGAACCCCTGACCGATACCGATGCGCGTATCCCGCTCACCGCTCTGCTTGTGCGCATCGCCCGGTCAGACAATGACTATGCCGCCTCTGAAATGATCCGCATCGAAGAGATCGCGCAAACCCGCTTCGGCCTCAGCAAGACCGAGGCCGCGCGCCTGCGCGCCGACGCCGAGCAATTCGAATCCGAGGCCCCCGATACCGTCCGTTTCACACGCGCCATCAAGGATGCCGTGCCCTACGAGGCCCGCATCGGTGTGATCGAAGCCCTGTGGCAGGTCGCTCTCGCCGATGGCGAGCGTGATCAGCACGAAGATGCCCTGATCCGCCTTGCCGCCAACCTTCTTGGGGTAAACGATCGCGACAGCGCGCTGGCCCGTCAACGCGTCGACACCCAAAGCTGATATCTGCCTCCAAAACGGGCTGACCCTGCGTCAGATTGGCCAAATTTTCCCCTGGACGTCCGTTTTGCAAGTTGCATCGCGCCATTTTTTCGGCCCTATTGTCGGGTCAGATAAATCAAACACTCACGGATGCTGACTTGGCCGACACCACGCCCGTTATCGAAATCCGCAACTTGCACAAGGCCTATGGCGCGCTCGAAGTCATCAAGGGCGTCGATATCACCGCCCACAAGGGCGATGTGGTCTCGCTGATCGGTTCGTCGGGGTCGGGCAAGTCCACGATCCTGCGCTGCGCCAATCTTTTGGAAGACAGCCAACAGGGCGATATCCTGTTCAAGGGCGAGCCGGTGAAATGGAAGGGCCAAGGCCTGAACCGCCACCCCTCCGATCCGCAGCAAGTCCTGCGTATCCGCACGAATTTGTCCATGGTCTTTCAACAGTTCAACCTGTGGGCTCATATGACAATTCTGGAAAACGTGATGGAGGCCCCTGTCACCGTGCTTGGACGAGACCGCGCCGAGGTGGAACAGGCCGCGCGGGGCTATTTGGACAAAGTGGGTATCGGCGACAAGGCCGATGTCTACCCTGCGCAAATGTCCGGCGGCCAGCAACAGCGCGCCGCGATTGCCCGCGCGCTTTGCATGGAGCCTGAGGCGCTTTTGTTCGATGAACCCACCTCCGCGCTCGACCCCGAGCTTGAGCAGGAGGTGGTCCGCGTCATCAAGGATCTGGCGGGCGAGGGCCGCACCATGATGATCGTCACCCACGACATGAAGATGGCGGCGGATGTCTCCGATCACGCCGTCTTCCTGCACCAAGGGCTGATCGAGGAACAGGGCGCACCAGACGCCCTCTTCGGCGCCCCCAAATCCGAGCGGCTCAAGCAGTTCCTAAGCTCGACAATGGCCGCCTGATAAACCAACCAAAGGGAGAAACTTGATGAAAAAAACTGATCCTCTCCACCGCGGCACTGGCTTTCACCGCCAGCTTCGCCATGGCCCAGGACGTGGTGCGCATGGGCACCGAGGGCGCCTACCCTCCGTGGAACTTTCTCAACGATGCGGGCGAAGTTGACGGCTTCGAGCGTGAGCTTGGCGATGAGCTGTGCAAGCGTGCCGAACTCAACTGCGAATGGGTCACCAACGAGTGGGATTCGATCATTCCCAACCTCGTCTCGGGCAACTACGATGTGATCATCGCCGGTATGTCCATCACCGACGAGCGCGACGAAGTGATTGATTTCACGCAGAACTACACGCCGCCCGACCCTTCAGCCTATGTCGCCATGTCCGATGGCGTTGACGTGGAGACCGGCGTGATCGCGGCGCAAACCGGAACCCTGCAAGCGGGCTACATCGCGGATTCCGACGCCACTCTGGTCGAGTTCGCAACGCCCGAAGAAACGCTGGCCGCCGTCCGCAACGGCGAGGCCGATGCGGTTCTGGCTGACAAGTCGTTTCTCGCGCCGATCGTCGATGAAGATGCCGATCTCGTCTTCACTGGTCCTGACGTCCCGCTCGGCGGTGGCGTGGGCATGGGCCTGCGCGAGTCCGACAATGAGCTGCGCGACAAGTTTGACGCCGCCATTCAGTCTATGAAAGACGACGGCTCGCTCAACGAAATGATCACCAAGTGGGAAGTCTCGTCCACGTTCTGATCTGAAAGCACTGACGGAGGCCGCGGGCGGCCTCCGTCTTCCTTTGCGGGCTGACCTGAATGTTCTCCTACTGCGCCGACCCTGAAACGCTCTCGGGCCTGACATGGCTCTCATGCTACCTCACCACGGGGAAGCACATGGCGTTCTACGTCTCCTTCGGCGTCGTGCTTCTTTTGCTCGCAATCACCGCACCCACGGCGCTGGCCTTCGGCTTTGGCGGGGCGGCGGCGGCGCGCTCACGGTTCTTGCCACTTCAACTCTTCGGCAAAGGTTATATCGCCATCGTGCGCGGCGTCCCCGATATCGCCTTTTTCCTGTTTTTCGTTATTGCCCTCGACCAAGGCTTCGAATGGCTGCGCCATCAGGTGCTTTGCCCCGATTGGGATGAACCCATCCGCCAAGGCAATGATTTTGTCGTCTGCCAAGCAGCCAAANTGCCCTTGGGCAATGCCCCCCAATGGATTCACGAGGTCTATGGCTTCTTTCTTGCCGTGCTGACCTTTGCCATCGTCTTTGGCGCTTTCGCGGCCAATGTCCTGTTCGGTGCCATGCGTGCCGTGCCACACGCTCAGCTTGAGACCGCCGAAGCCTACGGCATGACCCGCCGCCAGACCTTCTGGCGCATCCTTGTGCCGCAAATGTGGGTCTATGCTCTGCCCGGTCTGTCCAACCTCTGGATGGTATTGATCAAAGCCACCCCCTTGCTCTTCCTGCTCGGGGTCGAAGATATCGTCTATTGGGCGCGAGAACTGGGCGCCACCGCGAATCCACGCTTCACCCAATACCCGCACGGCGATTGGCGCATGTGGTACTTCCTCGCGCTTCTGGTCTTTTATCTCGGCTTCACCCGGGTCTCCGAGGTGCTGCTGGAACGCCTCATGCAGAAACTCACCCACGGCCAAGCCACCACCGGCGGCGAAGCGCAACGGAAGGCAACGGCATGAGCTGCTGGGAAACCATCGCGGACTACGGCTTGCGCAGCCTCGGCATCGGCGAACGCCTATTGCCGCGTGAAAATTTCACGCTCTGCCAACAATTCACGCTGATCGGCTCTGGGCTTCTGTGGAACATCTACTTCGGTGTTCTGGCGCTCCTGACCGGGTTTTTCCTCGCCACCGCCGTGGCCTTGGGCAAGTTTTCTAACATCTGGGCGGTCCGGAAAACCTCGGAATGGTTCATCTTCGTCTTCCGCGGCTCGCCCCTCTTCATCCAGTTCTTCTTTGCCTATTTCGCCTTCCAGTCGCTGAAATCGGTCTACCCGTTCTTCGACCCCTTCACCGCCGCATGGCTGGGCGCGCTGATCGTGCTGTTCCTCAATACCGCCGCCTACTCGGGTGAGATCTTCTACGGCGCGCTGCGCTCCATTCCCAAAGGCGATGTGGAAGCCGCAGATGCCTACGGCTTCTCAGGCTGGGCGCGATTTCGTCGGATCATCTGGCCCACAATGCTGCGCCTTGCCTGGCCTGCCTATACCAACGAGGCGATCTTTCTCTTTCACGCCACGACGCTCGTGTTCTTCTCGGGTTTTCCGGCCTGGCAACAACGCGGCGACGCGCTCTATTACGCAAGCTACTTCGCCGACAAGACCTTCAACCCCTTCGTCCCCTACCCCATTCTGGCGGGATATTTCATCTTACTGACGCTTGTGGTGATCGGGGTTTTCGGGCTGATCAACAAACGCCTCAATCGCCACCTGCCGCAAGAGGCCAGGCGCGGGCTGAAACTACGCATGAACTTGATCCGCTAACGCCCAAGCCCGTTCGAACGGGCTTGAGACACGCGGTTTCTAAACCGCGTCACAAGGGCCTTCGAAGGCCCTTGCACCAAGCCGCTTCGAAGCGGCTTGGACATTACTCCGCCGCC
>PR_CR_10_Liq_1_inCRDRAFT_1001884_pt1 | contig 11259 bp, 9 predicted proteins | sample PRCRCaboRojoPR_3_FD_10241 | JGI IMG/M metagenome (IMG submission 10241) | reverse complement strand
GCCGGCGGCAACTTTTGGTGACAGTGTGCTGAGCCGTCAAGACGGCGGCGCGCAGGCCGGGAGTAGGCTTCCCCGTCCAGCCTTGTCCAGCCTTGTCCAGCAAGTCGCGATATTACGTATACCGTCACCGCTTCCGCGCCCAAGGGCTTGACCAGATATTAAGTATGCCGTCCCCGTTATTGGTCCGCGGTTGTTGGCTCTGCCGACGGGCGGCGGCCGGCGATTGTGACGGCGGGTGTTTACGGAACGAAACATCATGGAACGGTTGTCGAGACGGGGCGAACGTGCACGATCAGCGCCGAGGCGCCGGGCGGCTGGGGTTGCAATCGTTTGGGTTCGAAGCAATTTCCGTGGCATGGTATTCCCCCCTGGGAGTCCACGCCGGCAGCGCCAGGCCGTGTCGGCGTGGGCTGCGAGCTCATCGATAACCAGCGAGAACAACCATGACCCATTACACAGACGAGCGCACGGCCAAGGAGAAACGCGCGCTGGCGAAGAAGCTCAAGGAGGTTGAGCGCAAAGCCCGCCAGAAGGCGATTCGGGAACGCGACAAGTTCGTCGGCCTCCAAATCAGGCCCACGGCCTCCTACGAGGACGACGCCCCGCGCCGGGAGCCCGGCGACAACAACTGGAGCGGATTCGGCTTCGATCTCCACCCACATGTCACCTTCGTCTCGAGCTTCGTGCTCATCGTGTTCATCCTGCTGACGCTGATGTTCAAGGACGAGGCGGGTGCCTTCTTCGACGGCGCCATGTCACTCATCACCGGCACCATGGGCTGGTTCCTGATTCTCGTATCGAACATCTTCATCCTTGCCGCTATCTACTTTGCAGTCAGCAAGTTCGGCCACATCCGCATCGGCGGCGTCGACGCCAAGCCGGAATTCTCGACCCTCGGCTGGTACGCCATGCTCTTGAGCGCCGGTATGGGCATCGGGCTCATGTTCTGGAGCGTTGGCGAGCCCATGTACCACTACCAGACGCCATCACCGATGTTCAACGGCATCGAGGCGGGGACGCCCGAGGCCGCGCAGGCCGCCATGGGCGTGACCTACTTCCATTGGGGCATCCACCCCTGGGCCATCTACGCCATCGTCGCGCTGGGACTCGCGTTTTTCGCCTTCAATCGCGGTCTGCCGCTCACCATCCGCTCCGTCTTCTACCCGCTGCTGGGTGACAAGATCTATGGCTTCTGGGGCAACCTCATCGACATCCTGTCGGTGCTGGCGACCCTGGTGGGCCTGGCGACATCGCTCGGGCTCGGCGTGCAGCAGGTGAATGCCGGCCTCGATCACCTGTTTGGGATCGGCATCAGCACCGAGGCGCAGGTGATCCTCATCGCCGTCATCACCGGGTTCGCGACGCTCTCGGTGTTTGCCGGGCTGGATGCCGGCGTCAAGCGCCTGAGCCAGGCCAACATGATCACGGCCGCCGTCTTCATGCTGTTCCTGCTGGTGGTGGGGCCGACCGTATACATCCTGAGCGGCTTCACGCAGAATCTCGGCTTCTACCTGACCATCCTGCCGGAGATGAGTCTCTGGACCGAGACCTTCCGCGCCAGCAACTGGCAGGGCTCCTGGACGGTGTTCTACTGGGCCTGGTGGATCTCCTGGTCGCCCTTCGTCGGCATGTTCATCGCCCGCATCTCCAAGGGCCGTACGGTGCGGGAGTTCATCTTCGGCGTCATCCTGATTCCGACGCTGCTGTCCTTCGTCTGGATGTCCGTCTTCGGCGGCACGGCGCTCAACCTGCAGGCGAGCGGCATCGCCGACATCGCCGCGGCGGTCAATGACGATGTGGCCAAGGCCATGTTCGCGATGCTCGACAACTTCCCGGTGGCGGAGGTGCTCTCCGGCATCGCCATCATCCTGGTGACCATCTTCTTCGTCACCTCCTCGGACTCGGGCTCCCTGGTGGTGGACCACCTCACCTCCGGCGGCAAGCTCGACTCGCCCACGACCCAGCGCGTGTTCTGGGCCGTGATGGAGGGCGTCGTCGCGGCTGTGCTGCTCATCGGCGGTGGCCTCGCGACCCTGCAGACGGCTGCCGTCAGCACTGGCCTGCCGTTCGCGCTGGTGCTGCTGGTGGGTGTCTATGCCCTCTACATCGGGCTCAACCAGGAGCTCTATGTCGAGACGGCCGTGCAGAAGGCGGTCACTGACGCCGAGGACGAGCACAAGCTCCACGAGGCCGTCGAGACGGTGGTGCAGAGCACCACCAGTGATGCGGCCACGGAGCCTGCCCCCTCCGGCTGACGCGCTACCCGCCAGCTGCCCACCAGCGCCCACAGGCCCGACGCCGCGTCGGGCCTGTGGGCGTTGTTTTTTTTGTCAGCAGCGATGATCCGTGCGCCCGTCTCCCAAGGGCGCAGTGGGCGTTCAGTCCAAACCCGCCTCAGCCGCGCCCGCGTCCGGTGAATTCGCCGATGCGGCGACGGTCGCGCTTGGTGGGACGACCCCGCTCCGGTGCCGGCGCATGGCCCGCCTCCCGGCGCTCGCGCACCTGCTCCTGGCGCTTGACGCGGCTCGCTTCGTCTTCGATGTAAAGAAGGGCGGCCTCGGCGGCCGGGCGGCGCTGCTTGGAGAGGGCCTGCACCTCGATGCGCCATTCCAGCTCGCCCTTGTGGATGGTCAGCCGGGTGCCGGGGCGGATGCTGCGGCCGGGCTTTACGCGCTGGCCGTCCACCTGCACCTTGCCGCCGTTGATGGCCTCCACCGCCAGCGGGCGGGTCTTGAAGAAGCGCGCGGCCCAGAGCCACTTGTCCAGACGCTGGCCGGCCGTCTCGGCGGCGGTCTGCGCGGTGGCATTGCCCATGGTCGTGCCCCAGTCGCTGGCCGGCTCGGCCGATGCCGCAGCTCAGTCGAGGCCGAGCAGGGGGTCCAGCTTGCCGGCGCGGTCCAGCGCGGCCATGTCGTCGTAGCCGCCCACGTGGGTGTCGCCGATGAAGATCTGCGGCACCGTGGTGCGGTTGGCGCGGAGCGTCATCTCCTGAAAGCGCTCGCGGTCGCCGTCCACGGAGACCTCCTCCCAGGTCACCCCCTTGCGCTCCAGCAGGCGGCGTGCCCGCACGCAATAGGGGCAGAAGGCGGTGGCGTACATGCGCACCGGTGCATGGGACGCGGGGGCGTCCGCCTGGGCGGACGCACCTTCCTGCTCGGTCTGCTGGCGGCTCGGACGGGTGCTGCTCGGGTACATCTGGCTCCTCGTGGCTTCGTCGGTGTCTTGGTGCTGAGCTGTTGTCGTGCCCGCCCGGCCACCGCCTGCGCTTGAAAAGCCGCCGCCGCGGCCGGACAAGCCAAAAGACTGACATAAGGGGGCCGGCTGCGCCAGACTTGCCCCGCGCACCGGCACCGGTCCGCCGCCGACGGCAGGCCAGCCGGACACGCCGCGCGAGACACAGTACGACAACCGCCGAGAGCATCACCCACATGTATCGAACCACGCCACCGGTCATCCACCTCAAAGACTATCGCCCACCGGAGTTCCTCATCGACCAGGTGGCTTTGCGCTTCGACCTCGGCATCGAAGAGACCGCAGTGCATGCGGAGCTCGACATCCGCCGCAACCCGGCGGCCAAGCGCGGCGACGGCGACCTGCACCTGGACGGCGAGCACCTGGAGCTGCTGGAGGTGGCACTCGACGACCGCAGCCTGCCGCCGGCGGAGTACGCCGTGCGCGAGGACGCGCTGGTGGTGCACCGGGTGCCGGACCGCTTTCGGCTGCGCACCCGGGTTCTGATTCGCCCCGCGGAGAACACCGCGCTGGAGGGGCTCTACGTCTCCGGCGACATGCTCTGCACCCAGTGCGAGGCGGAGGGCTTTCGGCGCATCACCTATTTCATCGACCGCCCGGACGTCATGGCCCGCTTCCGCGTGGCGCTGGCCGCGGACGCCGAGCGCTTTCCGGTGCTGCTGTCCAACGGCAATCCGGTGGGGGAAGAGACGCTGCCCGACGGCCGCAGGCTCGCGCACTGGGACGACCCCTTCCCGAAGCCGAGCTATCTGTTCGCCGTGGTGGCGGGGGACCTCGCCGCCGTCTCGGACAGCTTCACCACCCGCTCCGGCCGGGAGGTACCGCTCAACATCTACGTGGAGCCAGAAAACACCGACAAGTGCGACCACGCCATGCGCTCCCTCAAGGCCGCCATGCGCTGGGACGAGGAGCGCTACGGGCGCGAGTATGATCTCAACGTGTTCAACATTGTCGCGGTCAGCCACTTCAACATGGGCGCCATGGAGAACAAGGGCCTCAATGTCTTCAACGCCAAGTACATCCTGGCCCGCCCGGACACGGCCACGGACGCGGACTTCGCCGGCATCGAAGGGGTCGTCGCCCACGAATACTTCCATAACTGGACCGGCAACCGCATCACCTGCCGCGACTGGTTCCAGCTGAGCCTCAAGGAGGGCTTCACCGTCTACCGGGACCAGGAGTTCAGTGCCGACATGAATTCCCGTGGCGTCAAGCGCATTGAGGACGTGCGCATGCTGCGCGCGCGCCAGTTCCCGGAGGACGCGGGGCCCATGGCACACCCGGTGCGTCCCGACTCCTACATCGAGATCAACAACTTCTACACCGCCACCGTGTACGAAAAGGGCGCCGAAGTGGTGCGCATGCAGGCCAACCTGCTCGGGCCTGAGCGCTTCCGCAAGGGCACGGACCTCTATTTCGAGCGCTTCGATGGCCAGGCGGTGACCACCGAGGACTTCGTGGCCTGCATGGAGGAGGCGGGCGACGTGGACCTGAGTCAGTTCCGCCGCTGGTACTCCCAGGCCGGCACGCCGGTGCTGGAGTGTGCGGACAGCTTCGACGAGCGCACCGGCACCTACCGGCTGGAGGTCCGCCAGCACACGCCGGCCACACCCGGGCAGTCCACCAAGCTGCCGCTGCAGATCCCCTTCGCCCTCGGGCTGCTGGACGCCGACGGCCGCGACCTGCCGGTGCAGCTGGCCGGGGAGGCGGAGCCGCCCCCGCCCGGCACCCGCATGCTCGCCCTGCGCGAGTCCGTGGAGCGCTTCGAGCTCGTGGGTCTCGACGCCGAGCCGGTGCCGTCCCTGCTGCGCGGCTTCTCGGCGCCGGTGATGGTGCGCTACCCCTACACCGAGCAGCAGCTCACCTTCCTGATGGCCCATGACAGCGACGGCTTCAACCGCTGGGACGCGGCGCAGAGCCTGAGCGTGCGCCTGCTGCTGGACCTCATCGCCGACCCCGAGAAGGCCGTGCCGGAGGATTACCTCGCCGCCGTCCGCCGCGCGCTGGCGCAGGACGGTCCCGACGCCGACCGCGCCCTGCTGGCGGAGGTGCTGACCCTGCCGTCCGAGAGCTACCTGGGCGACCAGATGACCGTGGTGGACGTGGACGGCATCCACCGCGCCCGGGAGCGGCTCGCCGCCGCCATCGGCGCCGAGCTGCGCGAGGACCTGCTCGCGGTATTCGAGCGCAACCAGGAGCCCGCCGAGTACGACCTCGCACCCGCCGCCATGGGTCGCCGGGCGCTGCGCAACTGCGTGCTGGGTTATCTCATGCGGGCGCCGACGCCGGCGCTCGTCGAGCGCTGCCGGGCGCAGTTCGACGCCGGGCACAACATGACCGATGTCATCGCCGCGCTGCGCTGCCTGGTGGACGCGGCGCCCGAGCACGTGGGCGCCGCCGGCGAGGAGGCCCTCACCGCCTTCTTCGCGCGCTGGTCCGAAGACCCGCTGGTGCTGGACAAGTGGTTCGCGCTGCAGGCCCAGAGCAGCCGCCCGGACACCCTGGCACGGGTGGAGGGGCTGCTGGAGCATCCCAAGTTCTCCCTCACCAACCCCAACCGCGTGCGGGCCGTCATCGGCGCCTTCGCCGTCGGCAACCCGTTGCGCTTCCACGCCGCGGACGGCGCCGGATACCGCTTCCTCGCCGACCGCATCCTGGAGCTGGACCCGCTCAATCCGCAGATCGCCTCGCGCCTGCTCTATCCCATGACCCGCTGGCGTCGCTACGACGAGATCCGCCAGGCACTCATGCGCGCCCAGCTGGAGCGCATCCTGGAGGTGGAAGGCCTCTCCAACGACGTCTACGAGGTCGTCTCCAAGAGCCTCGGGCAGGAGCAGGACTGAGCCGCTCCGCCGGGCCGCAGGCATGGCGGCGGCCCGGTGACGGTCGATCGGTCGCGGCACGGATGGGTTGCGAGAGTTGAGTTTACTGTCCCCGAAAACGTAAGTAATTGTGATTGGATCAGTTAAGGTTACCGTCCCCGGAATTTGTCCCCGGAATTTTGTCCCCGGAATTGGGGGGCTAGATGGACAGGCGGCAGCCGCAGGCGAGGGTGATCTGCTGGGGGGCGACACTGCGGGTCGCGCTGCCCTGGCGCACATGCAGCACCAGGAGGGTGCGCGGGTCGAAGACAAGCACGTCCTTGACGCCCTGGGACAGATAGAAGGGGGGGCCGACCTCCAAGTCCTTGGCTTCGTAGTTGGGGCTCACCACTTCCACCACCGCCTCCGGGATCAGTGTCAGCGCGCTGTCCTGCTCCTCGTCGGTGGGCTCGCGACAGAAGATCGAGATGTCCGGGCGCTTCAGGCCGTTCGGGAACTGGATATAGACATCCAGCGCGTGCACGCAGCCGCAGCCGCCGTTGCCTTCGGCCGGCTCGATGGTCTGCGCGATGCGCTCCACGTGCTTCTGGTGCCGGTAGAGCGGCTGCGCTTCCCAGATGGCAAGCCCGTTGACGATCTCCAACCGAATGCCGAGCTCGTCGGCGCGCAGAAACTTGCTGTCGATGGACATGGGATCACCTCAATACGCAGACCAGATATTCGGGGACGGTATATGGAATTATCGAGGACCTGGCGCCCTTTCGACCTCCGCTGACCAGCCTCAGTCAAGGCCGCTGCCGGCGCTGCGGCGCAGCCCCCAATTGCGCGGAGATCTCCCGCCCCGCGTCCATCAGCGGCTGGATCCAGTCCATCTGCCGGCGCTCGATGGGGGCGGACACCGACAGCCCGCCCGCCACGCGGCCGGTGGCGTCCTTGAGCAGCACGCCGATGCAGCCCACGTCCATCTCGGCCTCCTGGTTGTCCAGCGCGTAGCCCCGCTCCAGCGCCTGGACGCACTCGGCGATGAGGCGCTCCACCTGGGTGAGGCTGTTGCGGGTGTAGGCGGGCAGGTTGGTGCGCTCGGCATAGGCACGGATGGCCGCCTCGCCGCCCGCCGCGAGCATCAGCTTGCCCACGGCGGTCACGTGCAGCGGCGCGCGGGAGCCGATGAGCTGCTGCACATGGATGCTGCGGTTCGGGGTGGCCTTATCGATGTAGACCACCTGGTCGCCCTCGCGGATGGTGAGGTTGATGGTCTCGCCGAGGCGGTCGCGCAGGGACTCCATCACCGGGCGGGCCAGCGCGCGCATGTCCACGTCGCCGTGCAGGCGCACGCCGAGCTGCAACAATCGCAGCCCCAGCCGATAGCGGCCGGCGGCGTCACGCTCCACGAAGCCGTTGTCCAGCAGTGAGGCCAGGATGCGGTGGGCGGTGGACGGATGCAGGCCCGTCTCGGCTCCGAGCACCTTGAGGCTCACCGGCTCCGAGTAGCGCGCAATGGCGTCCAGCAGCGCCGCGGCGCGGTCGATGACCTGGATGCGGTTGCCGGTGCGCCCGGCGTCGCTGCCCGTGGCCATGCCGGTCCGCTGCTTCCGTCAGGCGCCCGCGGCGCCGAAGCGTGCATCCAGCGCCGGCAGCAGGCGCTCCAGCGCCATGCCGCGGGAGCCCTTGATGAGCAGGGTGGCGTCCGCCGCGAGCCCGGCGGCGATCTCCGCCGCCAGCGCATCGGACCACTCCGGGTGGGCGCTGACGGCGCGCCCGTCCAGCATGAGCTGCGCTGCGGCCGCCGCAAAGTGCGGGCCGATGAGCACGCAGCGCTCGGCGGTGTCCGCCGCCAGTGCCGCGATGTCGCGGTGGGCGGAAGGGGTCACGGCACCCAGCTCCAGCATGTCGCCCAGCACCGCCACCCGGGGCGCCGGCGACGCACCAAGTACCGCCAGCGCCGCGCGCATGGAGGTGGGGTTGGCGTTGTAGGCGTCGTTGATGACCGTGGGCCGGCTGGTGTCTTCGGCATGGAGCACCTCGCCGCGCATGGGGGCATGGCCGGCGGCGGGCCAGGCGCCGCGGATGATGTCCTCCGCGATGCCGAAGCGACGGGCGACCGCGGAGGCCGCCGAGGCGTTGAGCCGGTTGTGCTCGCCGGGCAGGGGCAGGTCGGCGGTGACCGGGTCGAGGTCGAAGCGCTCGATGGCGAAGGCCGGCGCCTGCGGCAGGGTCAGCGCCACCGGCAGGCGCTCGACCGTCAGCAGGATGGCCGTGCCGCCGTCGGCGACGTGCTCCAGCACGGCGGATTCCTCCCGCGCCACGCCGGTGAGGTCGCGGAAGAACTCCAGGTGCTCCTCGCCGATGCTGGTGAGGACGGCGATGTCCGGGCGCACGATGGCCGCGAGCTCGGCGATCTCCCCCGGGTGGTTGGTGCCGATCTCGGCCACCAGAAAGTCATGCGCTGCCCGGGCGCCGAGCAGCGTCAGCGGCACGCCCAGGTGGTTGTTGAAGCTCTTGGGGCTCTGGGTGCCCGTGAGCCCCGCGTGGCTCAGCACATGGTGGATCAGGTGCCGCGTGGTGGTTTTGCCGTTGCTGCCGCAGACGCTCACGACACGGCAGCCCGCCCCACGCAGCACATCCCGCCAGGCGACGGCCAGAGCCTGCAGCGCGGCGATCGTCGAGTCCACCCGCAGCAGCGCGAGCGCGGCCGTGCCCGCGGCATCCGGCGGCGTCACATCCCGCTCCACGATGGCCAGGCGTGCCCCGGACGCCCGTACCTGATCCAAAAAGTCATGGCCGTCGAAGCGCTCCCCGGCAATGGCGACGAAGGCCTCGCCCGAGTGCAGGGCGCGGCTGTCGATGCCGAGGCCGGTGACGGCGGCATTGGCATCCCCGGGCGGCACCAGCCAGTGGCCTCGGGTGATCTCGGCGAAGGCGGCGGGGGTCCAGAAGCGTGCGGGGTCGGTCATGGGCTCACAGGGGTCTGGCTGCGGATCGGGCACCGCGGACAACTCCGGAGCATAGCAGCAGCATGGGCGGCCTTCTCGCCGAAGGCCGCTCGGTGACGGCTGCGGGCTGTGGGAGCGGCGTCCCCGCCGCGACGCAACCGCGCGGCCGGCCGGGCATGTTGACGGAAGGCTTGGGGCCGAGCCACCGCTTGCCTGCGGCGAACTGAGACGCGCCGTCCCCGCGGGGCGACTGGAGTCGGGGTACACCTGGGCGGTCTCGTTGTGTGCGCATTGGTGCGCTACGGGTGGAGCAGCCGCGCCACCAGCGCCTGCAGCCGCCGGTGATGGCTGCCTTCCCAATAGCTGCGCCCACAGCCGGGGCAGCGCCAGAAGCGGTCCTGGCGCGCCAGCACGCCGGGCGGCAGGTCGGGCAGGCGTGCGGGGTCGATGGGCTCGATGAGGGTGTTGCAGCAGGTGCAGCGGGTGAAGGGCGAGGCCAGGTGCCGGAGCCCGAGGCGCTCCAGGAGCCCCCGCAGCTGGGTGTCCACCGGCGCCTGGGGCACCTCCAGGGCCTGGGACAGGTCCGGGCGGGCGAGCAGCGCGCGATCACGGGTGAGCAGGATGCGCTGCTCCACCCGCGCCAGACGCACCAGGGCGTCGTCGCCCGCGTCTGCGCCGCCCGGGTGTCCGCCGGTGATGTCCTGGGCCAGCACGGTGTCGAAGCCGAGCAGCCGCAGCCGCCGGCCGAGCTTGCCGAGGTGGGTGTCGCACAGGAACCTGGGCCTGTGCTGCGGCGTCGGGGCGGCGGCGCTGTTCCCGCCGCGGGCCGCCCCCAATTCTTCGGTCATGGATCAGGCACGCTTAAAGTCACACAAATGGGCCAACGGGCTGCAGTCCGCGTTGCTGGTGGCGACCCTGGCCGCGCTCCTGGGCCTGCTCGCCTGGATCGTCGGCGATGGCCCGCTGGCGGTGTTCGCGCTGGCGTTGGTGACCGGGCTGTATTTCGCCAACCCCGCCGCCTCGCCGCGGCTGGTGACCCTGCTCTACCCGGGCCGGCTGCTGCATCCGGCGGAAGCACCGCGCCAGTTCGCGCTTCTGGCGGAGCTCGCCCGCCGCGCCGGTCTGCCCCGGGTGCCCCGACTCTATTACATCCCGTCGCGCGTCATGAACGCCTTTGCCACCGGTGGCCGTGACGATGCCCTGATCGCCGTCTCCGACGGTCTGCTGCGCCGCCTGGACCTGCGCGAGCAGGCGGGGGTGCTGGCGCACGAGGTGAGCCACGTCGCCAATGGCGACCTCGCTGTCATGGCCTTCGCGGACATGGTGAGCCGCATCGCCGGCGCCTTCGGGCTGTTCGGGCAAATCCTGTTTCTGGTGAGCCTGCCCACGGCGCTGGTGACCGGGGCGGACATGCCCTGGCTCGCCCTCCTCATTCTGCTCGCGGCGCCCACGGTGAGCGCCCTGGTGCAGCTGGCCCTGTCGCGCAACCGCGAGTACGAGGCGGACCTCGCCGCCGCCGAGCTCACCGGCGACCCGGCGGGGCTCGCCGCCGCGCTGGACAAGCTGGAGCGTTATCAGGGCCGCTACTGGGAGCAGATTCTCATGCCGGGCCGCGGCGTCCCCGAGCCCTCCCTGCTGCGCACCCATCCGGACACGCAGGACCGCATTGCCCGGCTGCTGGCGCTGGTGCCGGCGCGGCGCAGCCCGCTGGCCCTGAGCGGGGATGCGCGCCCCGGGGCCTATGCCTCGCCGCCGCTGCACCCGCGCTGGCGCCCGCCCGGACTCTGGTACTGAACTGCCGCCTGCCGCCCGCGGTCACGGCGCGTGCGCCCGGCGGCTGACACAGCCGCACAATGGTGGTAGCACCGATGGCAACGTGCACACAGCCCGGCATGATGGATTGTTCCGGGGCCGCGGGTCCCGCTCCACCACCAGATAGGGGGCGATCATGCGAGTGCCGTTTGCTGTCGGGATGCTGATTCTGGCGACCGCCGCCGGGGCGCGGGCCGATGCGACGCTGGACTTCCGGCTCGCGGGCGGCGACGGTGCGGCAGAGCAGACGCTGCGCATCGCCGTCGCCCGTTTCTTCGCGCGGGTGGAGGCGTCGGCCGCGCCGGACGGCTGGTGGCTGTACGAGGCGGGTAAGTTCTTCCCGCTCTATCGCGTCAACGAGGCCGAGCGCACCTGGACCCGCCTCACGCCGGAGGTGACGCCCCGGCTCGGGCCCGTCAGCCGCTCAGCCAGGCCGGCGG
>PR_CR_10_Liq_1_inCRDRAFT_1001883_pt1 | contig 11264 bp, 8 predicted proteins | sample PRCRCaboRojoPR_3_FD_10241 | JGI IMG/M metagenome (IMG submission 10241) | reverse complement strand
TGGGTGCTTCGGCGGCGGCAGCCTCTTCGGCCCGCGTCGCTACGGGCGGGTCCGCGGGCTCGACGTCCGCGGCCATTGCATCTGTGTTGGCGCCCGTGCCCGACGGCGGCGCTGGCGCGGTGCTGCCCGGGTCTGGCGCCGCAGCCGACGGTGTCGGGGGCGCTGCGGATAACGGCGTGGCCGCATCGGCATCGACAGTGGTCGCCGGCGACGCCTCCGTTTTGCCACCGCCGGGCTGCGGCGCAGCGGCGGTGGCGGTAGGTGTCGAGTCGCCGTCGGCGACGTCGGGGACGGCCTGCGCCCAGGATGCGCCGCCTGCCGCGACGCCAAAGAGCAGCAGCAGCAGTGCTGCAACCGGCGGGGTGGGCACAGTCCCGGATGGACGATGAAATCTGAACAGGCGCGGCGAGCCCATGAGTGCAGCGTTCTCAGCGTTGTTCGTTGCGTTCCACAGGCACGGGCGGCGGCGTGCGCCGATCGCCGGTTGAGCGATCAGGGCGCTGACGGACAGCCGTCGCCGATGCGTTATCAGTCGTTGCGGGGCTGGTGACGACCATCGCCGACACCCGGCGTATGGGCCCGGCAAATCTCACCGGCCCAGCCCTGCGGGCGCCCGTGCGACGACCACCATCCAGCCCGCGGCGGTGCGCGTTGGCGAACCGCCGCTTGCCGGGCTCGGCGCGGCCTATTCGGCGGACTCGCTGCCGAGACACTCTTTGGTCTTGGTGTTGTAGTTGCCGCAGTTCACCGGGTCGGTCCAGTCACCCTTGAGATCCTTGGAGCCTTCCAGGTAGTCGGACCAGGCGTCGCCGGGCACCTCCGCATCGGTTTGCCAGACGACGGCGAACTGACCGTCTTCCTGAATCTCGCCGATGAGCACGGGCTTGGTGATGTGGTGGTTCGGCAGCATGGTCGCCGTGCCGCCGGTGAGATTCTGGGTCTCGAGACCGACGATGGCGTCGATGACGGCGTCCGGATCGGTGGTGCCGGCCTTCTCCACCGCCTTCACCCAGAGGTCGAAGCCGATTTTGTGGGCTTCCATGGGGTCATTGGTGACCCGATCCGGGTTTTCGATGAATGTATGCCAGGTTTCGATGAAGGCATCGTTGTCGTCGGTGGGCACGCTCATGAAATAGTTCCACGCCGCCAGATGCCCCACCAACGGTTTGGTGTCGATGCCGGAGAGCTCCTCCTCGCCCACGGAGAAGGCGACGACGGGGATATCCTCGGCGGAGATGCCCTGGTTACCGAGCTCTTTGTAGAACGGCACATTGGCGTCGCCGTTGATGGTGGAGACCACCGCGGTCTTCTTGCCGGCGGAACCGAAGCGCTTGATGTCGGCGACGATGGACTGCCAATCGGAATGGCCGAAGGGCGTGTAGTTGATCATGATGTCTTCCTCGGCGACACCGTTCTGCTTCAGGTACGCCTCGAGGATCTTATTGGTGGTACGCGGGTAGACGTAGTCGGTGCCCGCCAGCACCCAGCGCTCCACGCCGAGCTCGTCTTTCAGGTAGTCGACGGCGGGGATGGCCTGCTGGTTGGGCGCTGCGCCGGTGTAGAAGACGTTGCGTGAGGACTCTTCACCTTCGTACTGCACCGGGTAGAAGAGCAGTCCGTTCAGCTCTTCGAACACCGGCAACACGGACTTGCGTGACACCGACGTCCAGCAGCCGAACACCACGGCGACCTTGTCCTGCTCCAACAGTTCACGCGCCTTCTCGGCGAACAGCGGCCAGTCCGACGCCGGATCGACTACCACGGCCTCCAGCGGCTTGCCGAGCAGGCCGCCCTTCTCGTTTTGTTGCTCGATGAGCATCAGCATGGTGTCCTTCAGCGTCGTCTCGCTGATGGCCATGGTGCCGGAGAGCGAGTGCAGGACACCCACCTTGATGGTGTCGCCGGCGGCTGCGTCGTCCTGGTCTTCGGCCTGCAACAGGCCGGCGCCGAGCACCAGGCCGGCGGCGAGCGTGAAGGATTGAATCAGTCGGGCACGGACACTTGCGGTCCGGGCGGTGGCACGTTTCGGCATCTAGTCTGGCTCCGTCTCGAGGAAATTGCAGCGGGTGCTGGCACACCCGCCATGGCAACGCCTGCCAAGCAAAGACCAAGCCAAAGTAGCAAGCCATTCACGTTGCTGGGAAAGCCGTCACATCCGCCGGACTCACACCAGGAGCATCCAGCCGGTGCGCCCTATGCCGGTGCGCAGTACGCACCGGTCAACGGGATATTGCACAATCCTGGTGCGCCGCCGATCACGACCGCGGCCCATGCGCTCAGGCCCGGTCCGCTGAGAAGGTGAGCACCGCGTCGATGCGCTCGGCGCCGAGTGCGCACATGAGCAACCGATCCAGGCCCAGGGCGACCCCGGCACAGGGCGGCAACCCCGCCTCCAGCGCCGCGAGGAAACGTTCATCCGGGCTCACCGGACACTGATCATGCGCCGCTCGCCGCACCTGATTGCCACGGAAGCGCCGGCGTTGCTCTGCCGCATCCAACAGCTCATCGAAGCCATTCGCCAACTCCATGCCGGCGAGATAGACCTCAAAGCGTCGCGCCACCGGCCGTGGACCGGGCAGCACCCGGGCCAGGGCGGCCTGGCTCGGCGGATAGTCCTGGACGAAGGTCAGGCGGCCGCGGCCGAGATGGGGCTCCAGGCAATGGCTGAGCAGCAGATCCAGCCAGCCGTCGGTGTCCAGCGCCAGCTCGCCGGCGCCGGCGATGCCGCGGGTGGCGGCGACGCTGCGCAGCTGCGCCGGCGTGGCAGTCCATGGATCGATGCCGAGCGTATCCAGGAACAGGTCGCGGTAGCGCAGACGCTCGATGGGCAATGCCGGGCGGCTGAGGAGTCGGCGCACCAGGGCGGCCACCTCGTCCATCAGATCCTCCAACGGGAATCCCGGTCGGTACCACTCCAGCAGTGAGAATTCCGGATGGTGCCGGCGACCACACTCGTCGGCGCGAAATACCTTGCAGACCTGGTAGATGGGCCCGCTGCCGGCGGCGAGCAGACGCTTCATCGGCAATTCCGGCGAGGTCTGCAGGAACCAACGCCGCGCGCCCGTGCCGGTGAGATCCGCCTGCAGATGCAGCGGCTCGATGGCCGGATCAGGGTTTGCCGCGGCGCTGAGGACGGGGGTTTCGACCTCCAGCACGCCGCGCGCCGCAAAGAATGCCCGCAGCTCGGCGAGGAGTCGTGCGCGGGCGCGCAGCGCCGTGTGATCGGCGCACGGGCGCCAAGGGTCGTCGCGGGTCACGGCAAATCCGGCCTAAGCACATCGGCGGCTGAAGGTTGCGCGCATGGACCTGCGCGAGCGCCTTCGATGGACGCTCGCGGCCGGCGTGAGCACCGGCGCCGACGGGCACGGGCACCCGCCGGTGCGGCGCGGCTGCGCATGCGTGCACCTGCACACCGTGATGCGCCGCTCAGGCTTCCTTGGCGCGGGACAGATACTCGCCGCTGCGGGTGTCGACGCGGATCATCTCGCCCGCCTCCAGGAACAGCGGCACATTGACCACGGCGCCCGTTTCCAACGTTGCGGGCTTGGTGCCACCGGTGGCGGTATCACCGCGCAAGCCGGGGTCGGTCTCGGTGATGGTGAGCACGACAAAATTCGGCGGATCCACGGACAGGGGGGCACCGTTGTAGAGCGTGACCTTACACAGATCCTGCTCCTTCAGCCACTTGGCAGCATCGCCCACGGCGGCGGCGTCGGCACCGATCTGCTCGAAGGTCTCGGTGTCCATGAAGTGCCACATTTCGCCGTCATTGTAGAGGTACTGCAGGTCTGTCTCGTGGACGTCCGCCGCCTCCACCGAGTCGCCGGACTTGAATGTCTTTTCCACCACACGGCCGGTCTTCAGGTTGCGGACCTTGACGCGATTGAAGGCTTGCCCCTTGCCCGGCTTGACGAATTCATTCTCGACGATGGTGTATGGATCACCATCCAGCATGATCTTGAGACCACCCTTGAATTCGTTCGTTTTGTAGCTCGCCATGGTGCGTATCTCCGAAATATCCAAAGCAATCGCACATGATACCCCGAAGTTGGGTCTGCAGCGGACATCCATGGGCCTGTCTGTGGGGTGTGCGCCCTGCCGTGACGGATCACGGCACGGCGTCGCGGCGTCCCCACGAGCATCGGCGCGAGGCGTGTCGCGGGCGGCGTCAATCGCCGACCAGTCGATACAGGTTGAGATCGGCGGCGAACGCCAGTACCGAGCCCGGTGGGCTCTCCGCGCTGGCGCCGTTCACGACCGTTGTGAAGACCTGCTTGAGCTTGACATTGACACTCAGCACAGCGCCGACGAAATAGCCGTGGGCGTCGCCGACACCCACTGCGCCCGTGACATCCACATAGAAGGCATTGACGGCGACGAGGTTCTTGATGTGGCTGCCGAGCCGCGGCAGCTGCTCCTCGCCCGGCTTGCGCCGCGACCACTTGAGGGCGAAGTCATCCTCGTTGATGAACACATAGACACGATTGCGCACATCGAGCGCCTGTACCCAGGTGTCGTGGCCGGCGTTGTTGGCGTCCGCAGCAATCAGGCAGACGTTGTCGAAGATCAGCGAGCGCGCACCGCTCATGCCCGGCTGCAGCGCGTATTTGAGCAGATAATTGCCCATGCTGTGGCACAGGAGGCTCAGTTTGGTGCCGCACCCCTCGCTGCAGAGCTTCGCATAGAGGGCCTGAGCGCGCCCGGGGTTGCTCGGATGGCGCTCGACGGCTTGGGCGCGCAGCGTCTTGCGCATCCCCGCCGTCAGTGTCTCGTGGAAGAACTGCAGCTTCTCGAAGAACCGGTTCAGCGCATCCATGGATGCACGGGCGTCCTTCTTGTCGCGACGATAGGCGAGCGTGCCGCTGATGACACCACCGCCGTTCGCGGGCCAGCTGAAAACCAAGCAGATCACGCCATGGTCGCGCTCGATACGCTCGGCGGTCTCAACCACATCGCGCATGTCATTGTTGTAGCCATGCACATAGACAGCGAGATTGCGGCCCGTCGTGCGGGTCTGCTCGTATAGATCACAGGCCACCTGCAGACTGGCATGGCGGATGGCCCTGGGATCGATGTCCAGGTTCCACTGATCGCGCAGCGCACGCGCCTCGCGGACCAACAAGACGTCTTTCAGCGTGTGGGCAACCCAATCGTCGCCCGAACGCTCGACGCGCACGATGCGCAGCTCATTGGGACCTGCGGGATTCGGCTGCTCGCCGAACATAGTCAGGTCCGAGGGCTCGCCGGGCTTGGTCTCCCTGACTGCGCGGTTGGTGATGACGTACATGCGGCTTCCCCCATGACCTGCGGACGGGACAGCGCTGATTCCCGCAGCGGAGCACCGATGCGGCCGGCGCCGGTTATGGGAATGCAACGCGCCTCGCAGGTTGCCTGCGAGCGCCAGGATATGCAGCACATGTCGGACCGCCGCCGCGGACCGTCCGACGCTTTGCGGCGTCGGCGAGACCGGTCACTTCAGTAGCCGTAGCCACCGCGCTCGATGTGCTTGATACGTCCTTCCTCGATGGTGATGCGCTGAATGAAGCGCCGCGGACCGAAGTTGTAGGTCCAGATCTCCATGGGCACGGTGTCGTACGCGGTGGTGTAGCGATCGTGGACACGATCGTAGATCTGATAGGGCACCTGGCGCTCGGTCTCTTCTCGGAGCGCCGGCTCACCGCAGGTCTGCAGCAGTTCGAAAGTGCTGTCACCTTCACTGACGACACCGGTGCCACAGCGCAGCGCATGGGCAGGAACGGCACAGATGATACCAAGCAGAAAGATGGCCAGCCGAGACATCGTCATCTCCAGTCTCCAGTCTCCAGTCTTTGGACGCCGTCCCTGGACGGCGGACCGATGATTATTCGTAGCGGACTTCGAGCACCTCAAGCTCCCGCTTGCCGCCGGGCGCCTCAACCATGGCCACGTCGCCCTCGCTCTTGCCGATCAGGCCGCGGGCGAAGGGCGAGCTGACGCTGATCTTGCCCTGTTTGATGTCCGCCTCGTCGTCGCCGACGATGACGAAGGTGCGCTCTTCGTCCTTGTCCACATCGAGCACGGTGACGGTGACCCCGAAGACGACCTTGCCGGTGCGGGGCAACTGGCCGACATCGATGATCTGTGCATTGGAGAGCTTGCCCTCGATCTCCTGGATGCGGCCTTCGACGAAGCCCTGCTGCTCGCGCGCGGCGTGATACTCGGCATTCTCCTTCAAATCGCCGTGCGCACGCGCCTCGGCGATGGCCTCGATGATGCGTGGGCGCTCGATCTTCTTGAGGTGCTCGAGCTCGGCGCGCAATTGTTCGGCGCCCCTGGCGGTGAGAGGTACCTGGGTCATGTGTGAAATCCTCTTCCGCGCCGTGGCGCGAGCATCCGCGCACGGCGTGTTGTGTTGGTTTCGCTGCGGGATCGCCGGCGCAGATCAAGTGGCCGACACGCGGTTGGCTAACCGGATGCAGCAGCCCGCCCCGTGAATGCGGTGGCCTGTAGCTGGCGACTGCGTCGGCTTCAAGCGTAGCGTCGACGCGGAGGTCAGTAAAGCGCCTGTAACGGGCTGACGCTAAGGAGGTCGCCCTGGCGCAGGGCCATGCACGTGGCCTCGGCGCCCGCGATGGTGGTGGTGTAGGTGACTTTGTGCTGCAGGGCCGCGCGGCGGATCTCGGCGGAGTCTGCGATGGCCTGGGCGCCTTCGGTGGTGTTGACGATGAACACGATCTCGTCGTTCTTGATCATATCGACGATATGCGGACGCCCCTCCTTGACCTTGTTGACGCCGATGCATGCCATCCCCGCCTCGCGCACGGCGCGGGCGGTGCCATGGGTGCCGTAGAGGGTATAGCCGAGGGCGTGCAGTGCCTGCGCCACCGCCACCAGACGCTCACGGTCCGCCGCGCGCACACTGAGCATGGCGTTACCGCGCCTGGGCAGCGACTGACCGGCGCCCTCCACAGCCTTGCCAAAGGCCTCGGCAAAGCTATTACCGATGCCCATCACCTCGCCGGTGGATTTCATCTCCGGGCCGAGCACCGTATCCACACCCGGGAATTTGACGAAGGGGAACACCGCCTCCTTGACGAAGTAGCGCGGCGGTGCGACGTCCAGCCGCAGGCCCTGCTCGGCGAGGCTGCGTCCGGCCATACAACGGGCCCCCACCTTGGCCAGGGGCACGCCGACGGATTTGGAGACGAAGGGCACGGTGCGCGAGGCCCGGGGGTTCACCTCCAGGATGAAGATCTCATCGTCCTGGATGGCGAACTGCGCATTCATGAGGCCGCGCACGCCCAGCGCGAGCCCGAGCTGGGTCATCTGCTCGCGCAGGCGCTGCTGCACGTCGGCGCAGAGGGTGTAGGGCGGCAGCGAGCAGGCGGAATCGCCGGAGTGCACGCCCGCCTGCTCGATGTGCTCCATGATGCCGCCGATGAGCACCTGCTCGCCGTCGCAGACGGCGTCCACGTCGACCTCGATGGCGTTATCGAGGAACCGATCCAGCAACACCGGGGCCTCGTTGGAGACACTGACGGCATTGCGAATGTAGCGGGCCAGCTCGATGTCGTCGTACACCAGCTCCATGGCCCGGCCGCCCAGCACATAGGACGGGCGCACCACCAGCGGGTAGCCGATGGCGGCAGCCTGCTCCAGGGCCTCGCTTTCGCTGCGGGCGGTGGCGTTGGGGGGCTGCCTGAGATTGAGCGCGTGCACCAGACGCTGGAAGCGCTCGCGGTCTTCGGCCCGGTCGATGGAGTCCGGCGAGGTGCCGATGATGGGCACGCCGGCCGCTTCCAGGTCCCGCGCCAGCTTGAGCGGTGTCTGCCCGCCGTACTGGACGATGACACCCAGCGGACGCTCCACCGCCACCACCTCCAGCACATCCTCCAGCGTCAGCGGCTCGAAGTACAGCCGGTCGGAGGTGTCATAGTCGGTGGAGACGGTCTCCGGGTTGCAGTTGACCATGATGGTCTCGTAGCCGTCCGCACGCAGCGCCAGGGCCGCGTGCACGCAGCAATAATCGAACTCGATGCCCTGGCCGATGCGGTTCGGCCCGCCGCCGAGGACCATGACCTTCTGCCGCGTCGAGGGCGCCGCCTCGCACTCCTCCTCGTAGGTGGAATACATGTAGGCCGTCGCCGTGGCGAATTCCGCGGCGCAGGTGTCCACGCGCTTGAAGACCGGGCGGATGCCATGGTCTCGGCGCAGTCGGCGGATGCGCGCCTCATCGCTGCCCACGAGCGTCGCCAGGCGCTTGTCGGAAAAGCCCTTGCGCTTGAGCATGCGCAGCCGCTCGGCGTTCAGGCCGTCGATGCCCCCCGCCCTGACCTCGGCCTCGAGCACGACCAGCTCTTCCACCTGGGCGAGGAACCAGGGATCGATGCCGGAGAGCCCCTGGACTGTTTCTACCGACCAGCCCATGCGCATGGCATCGGCGATATAAAAGATTCGGTCCGGCCCCGGCTGGCGGATCTCGCGGCGCAGGCTATCCGTGGCTTTGGCGTCGGCGGGGTTGATGGCGCCGTTCAGCCCGTCGCGATCGGTCTCCAACCCGCGCAGGGCCTTCTGCAGGGACTCCTGAAAGGTGCGGCCGATGGCCATGACCTCGCCGACGGACTTCATCTGTGTCGTCAGACGGGAGTCCGCCTCGCGGAACTTCTCGAAGGCGAACCGCGGTATCTTGGTGACGACATAATCGATGCTCGGCTCGAAAGAGGCGGGCGTCGCCCCGCCGGTGATGTCGTTGCGGAGCTCATCGAGGGTATAGCCCACCGCCAATTTCGCAGCCACCTTGGCGATGGGGAAGCCCGTGGCCTTGGATGCCAGCGCCGAGCTGCGCGAGACGCGCGGATTCATCTCGATGACGATCATGCGCCCGTCATCGGGATTGATGGCGAACTGCACGTTCGAGCCGCCGGTGTCGACGCCGATCTCGCGCAGCACCGCCAGCGAGGCGTCGCGCATGATCTGATATTCCTTATCCGTCAGCGTCTGCGCCGGCGCCACCGTGATGGAGTCGCCGGTGTGCACACCCATGGCATCGAAGTTCTCGATGGCGCAGATGATGATGCAGTTGTCCGCATGATCGCGCACCACCTCCATCTCGAACTCCTTCCAGCCGAGCACCGACTCTTCGATCAGCAGCTCACGGGTGGGCGAGAGATCCAGGCCGCGGCGACAGATGTCTTCGAACTCCTCGGCGTTATAAGCGATGCCGCCGCCGCTGCCGCCCATGGTGAACGATGGCCGGATGATGGCGGGGAAGCCCACCTGCGCCTGCACCTGCTGCGCCTCTTCCAAGCTGTGCGCCATGGCCGAGCGCGGCAGACCCAGACCGATACGCCGCATGGCCTGGCGGAACAGATCGCGGTCCTCGGCTTTATCGATGGCCTCGCGCGTGGCGCCGATCATCTCGACGCCGAAGCGCTCCAGCACCCCCTCGCGGGCCAGATCCAGGGCACAGTTCAGCGCCGTTTGCCCGCCCATGGTGGGCAACAGCGCATCCGGGCGCTCGCGCTCGATGATGCGCTCCAGCACCCGCCAGTTGATGGGCTCGATGTAGGTGGCATCGGCCATCTCCGGGTCCGTCATGATGGTGGCCGGATTGGAATTGACCAGGATGACCCGGAAGCCCTCTTCCTTGAGCGCCTTGCAGGCCTGCGCGCCGGAGTAGTCGAACTCACAGGCCTGGCCGATGACGATGGGCCCGGCGCCGATGATGAGCACGCTGTGGATGTCGCTGCGCTTTGGCATGACCGCTGACTTCGTGGTTGCTTCGCTGCTACCGCCGCCGCCAGACGCGCCGGTGCCAGGCTCACCCGGGCGCTAGGTCGTCGGCGGCAGCGCCCTGTGGGCGTGGTTGGTGTCTGGCGCCGGTATCGAGCTGTGAGATCCGGCGCTGCTATCCGGCGTTGATATTAGGCACGCTCGGCCATGGCGGCGATGAAGCCGTCGAACAGCGGCGCCGCGTCGTGCGGGCCGGGGCTCGCCTCAGGATGNCCCTGAAAGCTGAACGCCGGCCGCTCGCGGTGACGAATCCCCTGCAGGGAGCCATCGAACAACGAGCGATGGGTCGCCATGACCTCCGCCGGCAGCGTGGCCTCGTCGACGGCAAAGCCATGATTTTGGCTCGAGATCATGACCTTGCCGGTGGCGAGTTCCAACACGGGATGGTTGGCGCCGTGGTGCCCGAACTTCATTTTCAGCGTGCGCGCCCCGCAAGCGAGCCCGAGCAGCTGGTGTCCGAGGCAGATGCCGAAGAGCGGCATCCCCGCGTCCATCAGGGTGCGGATAGCTCTGATGGCGTAGTCGCAGGGCTCAGGATCGCCGGGCCCGTTGCTCAGGAAGACGCCGTTGGGGCGCAGCGCCAGCACGTCGGCCGCCGGCGTCTCGGCGGGCACCACGGTGATGCGGCAGCCGCGCGCGGCGAGCATGCGCAGGATGTTGCGCTTGATGCCGAAGTCGTAGGCGACGACGTGGTGCGCGAGCGCCGGGTCATCGTCGGCGCGCGGGGCCCCCTGACCGAGCGCCAATGACCACAGCCCCGCGGTCCAGGTGTATGGCTGCGCCGTGGTCACCGAGCGTGCCAGATCCATGCCGGCGAGCCCCGGGAAGGCTCGCGCCGCCGCCAGTGCCGCCGCCTCGTCCAGGCCCTCGCCCGCCTGCAGACAACCATTCTGCGCCCCCTTCTCGCGCAGGATNCGCGTCAGCCTGCGGGTATCGATGTCGGCGATGCCGGGCACACCCTGCAGGCGCAGGTATGTCGATAAGTCCTGCTGGCGACGCCAGTTGCTCGCTCGCGCCGGTAAGTCGCGGACGACCAGCCCGGCCGCGTGCACAGCAGCGGACTCCTCGTCCTCGTCGGTGACGCCCGTGTTGCCGATATGCGGATAGGTGAGCGTCACCAGCTGGCGGCTGTAGGAGGGGTCGGTCAGGATCTCCTGGTAGCCGGTCAGGGCCGTATTGAAGACCACCTCACCGACGCTCTGTCCAGCTGCTCCGATGGAGATGCCGCGGAAGACCGAGCCGTCTTCCAAGACCAGCACTGCGGGTTGGCGCAAGTCGACCTCCGGCCAGACCTTAAGGGCGTTGGGCAGACGCAGGGTGACGCGGCGCCAGCCGTCGAGTCTGTCGCCGTATCGAGCCGCGTGGAGCATGGGGCGGACGGAACCGACGCCTAAGCGTGGCTCTACCCGGCGGACTATGGTAAATCATGGCCCGCATGCTGTCCATGTGGCAGCGCCGAGAGGGCTATCGCCCATGCGGCGGCGCCGGGGGAC
>PR_CR_10_Liq_1_inCRDRAFT_1001882_pt1 | contig 11270 bp, 14 predicted proteins | sample PRCRCaboRojoPR_3_FD_10241 | JGI IMG/M metagenome (IMG submission 10241) | reverse complement strand
CGGCCAGGGCACGCTCGTGTCCCATGTCGCGGCACGGCTCGGCCCGCAGGTCTCGGCGCTGGCGCTCAACGCCAATGGCGATGCGACACGCTTTGCCGCGCTGGGCCTGCCCGTGCTGGCCGACAGCCTGCCCGATCACCCGGGGCCGCTGGCGGGCATCCTCGCGGCGATGGACTGGGCCGCGGGGCAGGGCGCGCACATGGTGGTGACCGCCCCCGCGGACACGCCATTTCTGCCCCGCGACCTGGTCTCGCAGCTTGAGCGGGTCGCGGAAGCCTCGGGAGCGGCCATCGCCGCCTCGGGTGGGCGCACGCACCCGGTCTGCGGCCTTTGGCCCGTGGCCGCCCGCGCCGATCTGCGCGCGGCATTGGCGGGCGGCATGCGGCGCCTGAGCGACTGGACCGACCGGCTGGGGGCGGGCATCGCTCCCTTTCCCGACACGCCCGAGGACCCGTTCTTCAACGTCAACACGCCCGAGGATCTGGCCCGCGCCCGCGCCCGGATCGGCGCGGAGGGCTGAGCGCCCTTGGCAAGCCCGTCCACCCCGCGTATACGCGCCGCCTGAGCGACAAGGAGCCATTCGCGATGCAGGGCAGCGCCAATCTCAACATCATGATCAAGGCCGCACGCAAGGCGGGCCGCAGCCTGGTCAAGGATTTCCGCGAGGTCGAGAACCTTCAGGTCTCGTCCAAGGGTGCGGGCGATTTCGTCAGCCGGGCGGATATCGCGGCCGAAAACATCCTGCGCGAAGAGCTGCGCGGCGCGCGCCCGACCTATGGCTGGCTCGGCGAGGAGACCGGCGAAGAGGCGGGCGAGGACCCGACCCGGCGCTGGATCGTCGATCCGCTCGACGGCACCACGAATTACCTGCACGGCCTGCCGCACTGGGCGGTGTCCATCGCGCTGGAACACAAGGGGCAGATCGTGGCCGGGGTGGTCTTCGACGCCGCCAAGGACGAGATGTTCTATGCCGAAAAAGGGTCCGGCGCATGGCTCAACGATGCGCGCCGCCTGCGGGTGTCGAACCGCAAGCGCATGATCGAGGCGATCTTTGCCACCGGTGTGCCCTTTGCCGCGAAAAAGACGCTGCCCGCCACGCTGCAGGACCTTGCACGCCTGATGCCCGAATGCGCCGGTGTGCGCCGCTGGGGCTCGGCCGCGCTTGACCTCGCTTATGTGGCCGCGGGCCGCTATGACGGCTATTGGGAGCGTGAGCTGAATATCTGGGACATCGCCGCCGGCAGCCTGATCGCGACCGAGGCGGGCGCGCTTCTGGGCCCGATCCGCGACGGTCAGGACCCGATGGATGGTAACCTGGTGGTCGCCAACAGCGAGATCTTCGACAGCTTTGCCAAGGTGATCCGCGCGCGCGAAGGCTGACGCCCTAGCGGATCACGATCTCGTCGTGACGCAAGAGGCCCAGGATGTCGCGGGCCTGCTGATCCAGCAAATCCAGATCCAGATAGGCGTCGGACAGGCGGCGGGTGAGGTTCTCCATCCGCGCCACCTCGGCGCGCAGCCGGTCGCGTTCGGCGCGCAGGGTGTCCGCCTCGGCCGTGATCTCGGCGCGGCGGAACAGCCCGTAATCCCCCTGCACGGCGGCAAAGGTGAAGTAGAGGCCAAGGCAGAACGCCACGGCGAAATACACCAGGACTCCGACGGCAGGTCGTTTGGATTGGGATCGCATGCTGGCCTCGAAACCGCCTCTGACGGGCGTGTGCGGGGACTATGGCACAGCGCCCCGGACAGGTGAATCCGGCACGGGCGCACAAGGGGCTTGCGTGATTCTCGCGCAACACCCCGGGCCCCGCGGGCCTGCGCCGGTCTGTGAGGTGACAGCCGCGGGCCCGCCCGCCTCGAAGGGCGGACGAGGCGCGGAAGACCCCGTGTCAGCCCGCCACGGAGGCCTGGTAGATGCTGTCGATGGCTGCCCCAAGCGCCGCGTCGAATTCCGCGTCGGACTGCTGGGCCGACAGCCCCTCGGTCAGGGCGCGCGAGAAACTTGCGATCACGCCGGTCTGGCGCGACAGCCGCGCATTGGCCTCGTCCCGGGAGTAGCCGCCCGACAGGGCCACGACGCGCATCACCTTCGGATGCTCCACCAGCGGGAGGTAGTGATTGTCCACCTCGGGCAGGGTCAGCTTGAGCATGATCTCCTGCCCCTCGGGCAGCGCATCGAGCTCGGCCAAGATCGCGTCGCGGAGCAGGTCTTCGGCCGCGGCCTTGTCGGCGATGGAAATGGTGACCTCCGGCTCGATGATCGGCATCAGGCCGTGGCCAAGGATCTGTCGGCCGATCTCGAATTGCTGGGCGACGTTGGCCTTGATCCCCTCTGGGTTGGCCGCGTCGATCACCGACCGCATCTTGGTCCCGAAAATCCCCGCCCCGACCGCGCGGGACAAAAGCCCGTCCAGATCGCCCATGGGCTTCATCAGGCGCACGCCGTGCTCGGTCTCTGCGAGACCCTTGTCGACCTTCAGGAAGGGCACGACCCGGCGTTCGTCCCACAGGTACTGGGCCGAGGGCTTGCCGCCGATCTCGCGGTCCATGGTCATCTCGAACAGGATCGCGCCGATCACCTTGTCGCCGGTAAAGGCCGGGCTTTGCGCGATGCGCGACCGCATCTGGTGGATCAGGTCGAACATCTCGGCCTCGGAGCCGTAGGCATCCTCATCAACGCCATAAAGTTTCAGCGCCTTGGGGGTCGAGCCGCCCGACTGGTCCAGCGCCGCGATAAAGCCTTGGCCCGTCCGCATCTGCTGCGCTTGTTCCTGGTTCATGTCCCGTCTCCCGCGTTCCGGTGTGTTTGTTGTCCCGGTTCTTAAGCAGGCGCAGCGCGCCCCGCAATTCTGGTCGCGCTAACGGGTCGGGGAAAGTGCCGCGCCGGTTGGCCCGGTGGTCAGCCCAGGGCCGCGACACCGGGCAGGGTCTTGCCCTCCATCCACTCGAGGAAGGCACCGCCTGCGGTCGAGATATAGGTGAAATCCCCGGCCGCCCCGGCCTTGTTCAGCGCCGCCACCGTGTCGCCGCCGCCCGCAACCGACACCAACGCGCCCGCGCGGGTTTTTTCCGCCGCATAGGCCGCAGCGGCATTGGTGGCCGCGTCGAAAGGCGCGATCTCGAAGGCCCCCAAGGGGCCGTTCCAGATCAGCGTTTTTGCCCGGTCGATGGCCATCTTCACATGGTCCACGCTGTCGGGCCCGGCATCGAGGATCATCGCATCCGCCGGGCAGGCCTCGGCCGGGACGACCTCATGCGCGGCGCCCGCCTTGAATTCCCGTGCCACGACCACGTCGCGGGGCAACAGGATCTCGCAGCCGGTGGCGGCGGCCTTTTCCGCGATCGCCTTGGCGGTGTCGGTCATGTCGTGCTCACACAGCGACTTGCCCACGTCGATGCCTTGCGCGGCCAGGAACGTGTTGGCCATCCCCCCGCCGATCACGAGGATATCGACCTTTTCGACCAGGTTGCCCAGCAGGTCGAGCTTGGTCGACACCTTGGCGCCGCCCACGACGGCGAGCACCGGGCGTTCCGGCGACCCCAGCGCCTTTTCAAGCGCGGTCAGCTCGGCGGCCATGCCGCGCCCCGCGCAAGAGGGCAGCAGGTGCGCCACCCCTTCGGTCGAGGCGTGCGCCCGATGCGCGGCCGAGAACGCATCGTTGCAGTAGACATCCCCCAGCGACGCCAGGAACTGCGCCATTTGCTGGTCGTTCTTTTCTTCCATGGGCGAAAAGCGTGTGTTCTCCACCAGGATCACGGCCCCCTCCGGCGTGGCGTCGATGCCCGCGCGGTCGGGGCGTTCGATGAAGGTCACGTCACGGCCCAGCACCTCCTGAAGCGCGGGCAGGGTGACGCGCAGGGACATCCCGGGCACGACCTGCCCCTTGGGCCGCCCGAAATGCGCCAGCAGCACGGGTTTGCCGCCCTTGGCCAGGATGTCGTCGACGGTGGGCTTGATCCGCTCGATCCGGGTCGCGTCGGTCACGCGGCCGTCCTCCACGGGGACGTTGATATCGACGCGGGTCAGCACGACCTTGCCGTCCAGGTCCATGTCGTCCAGGGTTTTCCAGGTCATCGCATCGCCTCCGCTTGTGCCGCTTTGCGCCGGTCTTCGCCCGGAAGCGCCCCGCGCGTCAATCGCCGCCTTGGCAAGCGCGGCCCCGGGTCATAGGTATCGTGCCAATCACCAAGCCCGGAAAGGACCCCGCATGGCCGAGATCAAGGACCCCGAGAACACCATCCTGATGGAGCTGAAGGACGGCACCGTCACTATCGAGCTTCTGAGCGATATCGCGCCCAACCATTGCGACCGGATGAAAGAGCTCGCCCGCAGCGGGGCCTATGACAACGTGGCCTTTCACCGGGTGATCGACGGGTTCATGGCCCAGACCGGCGATGTGGAACACGCCAATATGGAAAAGGACTACAACCCGCGCCGCGCGGGCACCGGCGGGTCGGACCTGCCCAACCTCAAGGCCGAGTTCAGCCGCATCCCCCATGACCGCGGCACCCTGGGTGCGGCGCGCAGCCAGAACCCGGACAGTGCGAACAGCCAGTTCTTCATCAATTTCAAGGACAACCACTTCCTGAACGGGCAGTACACGGTCTATGGCCGGGTCATTTCGGGGATGGAGCATGTGGATGCCATCACCCGCGGCGAGCCGCCCGCGAACCCCGACCGGATGATCAGCGTGAAGGTGGCCGCCGATGCGTAAGCTTGCCGTACTTCTGACCGTCATGGCGGGGCCCGCGCTGGCCTCTGGCCTTCAGATCGACATCGCGGGCGAGGCCAATGGCACCGTGACCATCGACCTTCTCGAAGATGTGGCCCCCGCCCATGTGGAGCAGATCACGGCGCTTGCCGCCGAGGGTGCCTATGACGGGGTCGTCTTTCACCGCGTGATCGACGGGTTCATGGCCCAGACGGGCGATGTCCAGTTCGGCAAGCTCGACGGCGGCAACATGCGCCGCGCGGGCATGGGCGGCTCGTCCCGACCCGATCTGCCGGCCGAGTTCTCTGACGTGCCCTTTGACCGCGGCGTCGTGGGCATGGCCCGCAGCCAGAACCCCGACAGCGCCAACAGCCAGTTCTTCATCATGTTCGACGAGGGCTATTTCCTGAATGGCCAATACACCGTCGTCGGCCGCGTGACCGAAGGCATGGAGGTCGTCGATGCGATCAAGCGCGGCGAGGGGCGCAACGGTGCCGTGATCGGTCAGCCCGACGTGATGCAGACGGTGACGGTCACGGACTGACGGGGCCGCCCGATGGACACGGGGGCCTATCCGCCGCTCGATACCCTCAAGCCCGTGGGCGAGGGGATCTGGCTGGCGGACGGGCCCCCGATCCGGTTCTACGGCATGCCCTTTGCGACGCGGGCCACCATCGTGCGCCTGTCGGACGGCGGGCTTTGGGTTCATTCCCCGATCCGTTGGTCGCAAGGTCTTGCCGATGAACTGACCATGCTGGGCCCCGTCCGGCACCTCATCGCGCCCAACTGGATCCACTACGCCCATATCCCCGGCTGGCAGGCGCAGTACCCCAAGGCCCGATGCTGGGCCGCGCCGGGTGTGGGCAGGCGGGCCGCGTCGCGCCAAGTCGCACTGCGCATCGACCATGACCTGACCGGCACCGCGCCCACCGCCTGGGCGGGCGAGATCGACCAGCTCCTGGTCGCAGGCAGCCGGATCCACCGCGAGGTCGTGTTCTTTCTCCGCGCCACGCGCACGTTGATCCTGACCGACCTGATCGAGAATTTCGAAGCCGCACGCCTGCCGCTCTGGATGCGCCCCCTGGCCTGGCTGGGCGGCATCCTCGACCCGGATGGCAAGATGCCCGTGGACATGCGCCTGAGCTTTCGCGACCGTGCCGCGCTGCGGCAAGCGGTCGAGACGATGATCGCCTGGGGGCCTGAGCGGATCATCCTGGCCCATGGCCGCTGGTACGACCGCGACGGCGTGGCCGAGCTGCGCCGGGCCTTTCGACACGTGTTGTCCTAGCACATCCGATCACATCCCCGTGCTGCCGCTAGGCAGACAGCCGTCGATTGCGCACCCTGATCCTGCCCGCCACAGGAGATGCGCCCATGTACCTTCGTACCCTTGCCGCCGTCCTGGCCCTCACCGCCACCACCGCCGCCGCCGACCCCGAGTTCTGGCAGCATGAATGGCCCGACACGGATTTCGAGCAGACCAGCATCGACAACTGGGTCGAGATCATGTCGGGCGGCCCGCCCAAGGACGGGATCCCGGCGCTCGACGCGCCCGCATTCATCGCTGTGGGCGACGAGACCCGCATCGGCGACCGCGAACCCGTCATCGCGGTTGAGATCGACGGAGCCACGCCGCGCGCCTACCCGATCCGCTATCTCACCTGGCACGAGATCGTGAATGACACCGTGGGCGGCGTGCCGGTCGCCGTCACCTTCTGCCCCTTGTGCAATTCCGGCATCACCTTCGACCGGCGGACAAAGGCGGGCGTGCTCAGCTTCGGCGTCTCGGGCAAGCTGCGCAATTCGGACATGATCATGTACGACCGCGAAACCGAAAGCTGGTGGCAGCAGGCCCTGGGCGAGGCGATCGTGGGCGAGCTGACCGGCACCACGCTCACCACGTTGCCCACCTGGATGGAAAGCTGGGCCGAGTTCCGCGCCCGCAACCCCGAAGGTCTGGTCATGGATGAACCCGACTATCCCCGCAGCTATGGCCGCAACCCCTATGCGGGTTACGACACGCGCAACCGGCCCTTTCTCTATAGCGGAGAGATGCCGCCTCACGGCATCCCGCCGCTCGTGCGGGTCGTACGCGTGGGCGACCGCGCCTGGCCGCTTACCCGCCTGGCCGAGGCGGGCCGGATCGACGAGGGCGGCGTGACGCTCAGCTGGTCGGCGGGGCAGGCCTCGGCGCTCGACACCGATGTGATCGCCCGGGGGCGCGACGTGGGCACCGTGCGCGTGCGCGATGGCGCGGGCGCCGATCTGCCCCATGACGTGATGTTCGCCTTTGCCTTCCACGCCTTCTGGCCCGAGGGCCAATGGATGCTGGGCGAGTGACCGCACCGGCGGCCGGACGCGGATCACAACCGGTAAAATCATTGTTTAGCAAAGACTTGCCGATTTCGGCCTGCGCATGGGCCAGTCCCCGCCGGGCCGTTTGAACCTGCGGTCCGGACCCTTACCTGCCATACTGACCGAGGCAGTCCCGCCCCGGAGAAGAGCAGAGAAAAGGACGAATACCATGACCAAACGTCTGATGAGCGCGGCCCTTGCCGCCACCCTGTTGTCGACCCCGCTGATGGCCGGATCGATGGACCCCGCCACGCCCGAGCCGCAGCCGATGCAGCCCGTGACACCCGCGCCGGTGATGATGGGCGGCGACTGGACCGGGCCCTACGCCGGTGTGCAGTTCGGCAACCTGAGCGTCGATGACGATGTCGAGGGCGACGACCTGATCTACGGCCTGCACGCGGGCTACGATTACGATTTCGGCCGCTTCGTGATGGGCGGCGAGATTGACTATGACGCAGGCCCCGTCGACCTGGGCGGCCCGGATCTGGACAGCGTGACCCGTCTCAAGCTGCGCGCAGGCTATGACCTGGGCCAGACGCTCGTCTACGCGACCGCGGGCGCGGCGCGCGCCGACACCGATGTGGGCGACGCCGACGGTGCCTTTGGCGGGATCGGCATGGCCTACAAGGTCACCGACCAGATCGACATCGGCGCCGAGATTCTGACCCACCGGTTCGAGGATATCGGCGATACCGATCTCGACGCGGATGCGAACAGCATCAACCTGCGGGCCTCGTTCCGCTTCTGATCTGACGGGGCAGGGCGGCGCGGTCCGTCCTGTCCGCCACCCCCAAGGTCCGACCCGGGGGCCTGCCCCGGGCCTGACCCGGGGCCTCCCCTCCGAACGTCCTATAACCCCGCGAAGGGCGCGCTGCGCGTCGGCGGCCTACCCCGCCTGTGCTGCCGCGAAATCACACAGGGTTTCCAGGGCCACGGCGAAACGCGCATCCTCGATCGTCATGGCCACGCGCACATGGCCCGCCGCGGCCCGGCCAAAGCTTTCGCCGGGCATCACCGCGATCCGGTGTGCATCGAGCAGTGCATTGGCGAACCCCTCACCGCTCAGCCCCGTCGCGCGGATATCCAGCATCAGGTACATCGCGCCCTGGCTGGGGATCAGGCGCACGGCCTGCTGGCCTGCCAGCACCTTCTGGGCAAGGGCCCGGCGGCGGCGAAAGGGGGCCGCGATCAGGTGCTCGAGCTCGTGCCCCTGATCGAGCGCAAAGCACCCGGCCTCCTGGATATAGCCGGGCACGCCATAGGTGGTGTGGGTGGCGAGGGTGATCAGGTGCCCGATCACCTCTTCCGGGCCCGCGACCCAGCCCACGCGGCTGCCGGTCATCGCGTGGCTTTTCGACAGCGACCCCACCACGAGCGTGCGCGGGGCGAGGCCGGGCAGGGCGCGAGGGCTCAGATGCGCACCCTCCCAGACCTGGGTGTCATAGACTTCGTCTGAGATCAGCCACAGGTCATGGTCCTGCACCACGTCCGCGATCCCCTCGAGAGTGTCGCGCCCGTAGACCGTGCCCGTGGGGTTGTTGGGCGTGTTGATCAGCAGCGAGGCCGCACCAGGCGCCTCGGCCGCGATATCCGCCGCGCGAGGTTGAAAGGCGTCCTCGGGCCGGGTCTGGATGGCCACCGGCACACCGCCCGCCCCGCGGATCGAGCCGGGATAGGTGGCGTAATAGGGATCGAGATAGAGCGCCCGGTCGCCCGGATTGCACACCGCCACATGCGCCGCGAACAGCGCGGCCTGCCCGCCGGGGGTGATCAGGATGTTCTCGGGCGCGGTCTCGACGCCCGTGCGCGCGGTCAGCCGCGCGGCCACCCGGCGGCGCAGGTCGGGGATGCCCGGCACGGCGGCATAGCCCGTGGCCCCGCGCCGGGCCGCGTCATGCATCGCGTCCAGGATCGCGGGGTCGGTGCGGATGTCATGCTCGCCGATGGTCAGCTCCAGCACATCCTCGCCCGCGGCGACCATGGCCCGGGCGCGGTAGAACACGTCCCAGCCGTCCGATCCGCCGCCGGTCAACGTGGTTATGCGTTTGGAGAGAGAGGGCATGTCGGGCTCCGCTGGGCACTTGGGTCCGGACCGTCTTGCCAGTTCTGCGGGCCGGGGAAAAGGCGCGTCGACGCGCCTTGGAAAAAGCGGCGTCGACGCCGCTTGAAAACGCGATGTCGACATCGCGTCAACCATGGCCTTTCGAAAGGCCATGCGCCCGGCTCAGAGCGTGGGCAGCACCAGGGCCAGCGTGGTGTAGTGCCCCAGCCCATCGCAGCGGTTCAGTTCCGCCCGGGGCAGACGCGTCGCCAGGGCCTCGGCCATATCGACCGGCGCCCAGCGATCATCAGACCCGTGCCATAGGGTGACGGGGCATCGCACATGTGCCAGATGCCCGGACCAGGGCTGCACATAGGCGGGCAGCTCGCGCAGATAGACCGCCCGGCCCCGGGTCAGCCCGTCGCGCACAATCTGGGACAGGAGCGCCCGCCGCCCGGGCTCGGCAAAGAACGCCGCATCCGCCGGCCCGCAGTCGCGCAACAGCATCCGCACCACCAGCCCGGGGCTGAGCCGCATCAGCACCGACTGCACTTTCGTCATCGCCGCCAGCTGCCCATGGCTGCGCGCCGCGCGGAACACCGCCGCCCCGGCCATGCGCGGCAGGAAATCGCCCAGCTCCAGCGGGGCCGCGGCCGAGATCAGCGTGAGCCGCGCCACCGCATCGGGCCGCAACGCGGCAAGCCGCAGTGCCGCCGCCGCGCCCAGCGAAAAGCCCACAAGGTGCAGCGGCCCCGGTGGCAGGCGATTGGCCAGTTGCGCGAAACTGGGCGCGTCGCGGTCCAGCACGGCAAGGTCCGGACGACAGGCCAGATCACGTTCCCGCCCGCTTCCGGGCAGTCCGTGCAGGTAAAGCGGGGTCATGGCGGGTGCTCCGGTCGGCAGGGCATGGCGTCACCCTCTTGCCGGCGCGGCCGCTTGTCCAGCGTCAACCCTCCGGTGCATGGTTCAATCCCCGGTCAGCTTGGCCGGGCCGGGCCCCCTGGCCGCCAGCCGGTCGTCGGGATTGTAAAGCGCGCAGGTCTCGAGGCTAAGGCAGCCGCAGCCGATGCACCCGTCAAGCCGGTCGCGCAGACGCTCCAAGTCGCGGATGCGCGTCTCGATATCGCCACGCATCGCGGTCGAGATGCGGGTCCAGTCCGCTTTCGTGGGGGGCTTGTGCGCGGGCAGATGGGCCATCTGCGCGGCGATATCCGACAGGGCAAAGCCCAGCCGCTGCGCGATCATCGCGAAACTCAGCCGCCGCAGATCTTGGCGGCCATAGCGCCGGTGCCCGCCCGCGTTGCGTACCGGGTGCACGATGCCGTGGGTTTCGCAGAACCGGATGGCGGCGACGGAGAGCCCCTTTCGCTCCGCCAGGTCGCCGATGGTCAGCCCGTCCTTGGCCATGGGCAATACGCCTTGATCTGAAGTGCACTTGAGAGATTACACACGAGTCGCACCGAATTTCACAGAACCAAGGAGAGACGCCATGAAACCCGAAAACTCTGCCTCGACCCGGGCGCGATCCGGCATATCCAGGCCGATGGTCTGGGCTGGGGCCATGACCTCGATTGCGGATGCTTTCGCATCGACACCGCGCCGCGCCCGGGCCTCTTCGCCCGGCTTCCGTCCCGCTTGCAGGCACGAGGCTGAGCCATGGCGCATCTGGAACATCTGAACGTCACCGTCAAAGACCCTGCCGCCACCGCCGAGATGCTGCAGGCGCTTTTCGGCTGGCAAATCCGCTGGCAGGGCGCGGCCAAAAATTACGGCTAAACGATACATGTGGGGGACAGCGACAGCTACCTCGCGCTTTATACCGGGCCGAACGGGGGCCGAGATCAGCAACCGGCAGGCGACAGCTATCGCACGCGCGCGGCGCTTAACCATATCGGGGTCGTGGTCGATAATCTCGACGCGGTCGAGAAGGCGGTGATCGCCCGGGGCTACACGCCCCATTCCCATGGCGACTACGAGCCCGGCCACCGTTTCTATTTCCACGAGGAGAACGGGATCGAGATCGAAGTCGTTCAGTACGGCTGACCCTGTTAGGCCCGCGGCGGCAGGCCAGGTGAATCGCACTTGAGCTTTGACAGTTGTGCAGAACTGGATTCTTGAGGTTTCATCATCAGATGGAGCTTCGAGATGCCGGCATTATCCAA
>PR_CR_10_Liq_1_inCRDRAFT_1001880_pt1 | contig 11279 bp, 7 predicted proteins | sample PRCRCaboRojoPR_3_FD_10241 | JGI IMG/M metagenome (IMG submission 10241) | reverse complement strand
GGGGATCTGCCTGTCTACAACAACTTCATATCCAACATCACCATGGGAGATATCGTTGCCCGTAACACAGGTCTGACCGACGTGCCGCTGGATGCCTTCAGTTACAACGGAGATCCGGTCGTTGAAGACAATGCCGCCAACACCGACCTGGCCAACACCGATCCGGTGAACACAAACCAGGAGACCACCAACCAGACGAACACCGACGAGACAAACACCGACCCGGTGACTGACAACCAGACCCTGACCACCACGACGGACAATACCAATTCTGGCAACACCGGTGGCACAACGCAAACCGACACGACGACAANAGAGGAGACCGAAAACCAGACCGCCGAGGATAACAGCGCCCAACAGTCTCAGGGCGGTGCGTCCAACGGGACTGAAACTGAAACCGAAATCGAAACCACTGAAACCAACGAGGATACGTCCGAGGGCACCGACACCACGCCCGACACGACGACAACAGAGGAGACCGAAAACCAGACCGCCGAGGATAACAGCGCCCAACAGTCTCAGGGCGGTGCGTCCAACGAGACTGAAACTGAAACCGAAATCGAAACCACTGAAACCAACGAGGATACGTCCGAGGGCACCGACACCACGCCCGAGGCGACGGAATCTGAGACCGAAACCCAGACATCGACACCGGACAAGTCCGCACCGCAGGACGAGGAAGCCCCGGCCGAGGCGATCGTCGAAAGCGGCACCGACATGGGCGACGCCCTGGTCGGCGCGGCAGGCGGCGATATCCTCAGCGGGATGGCGGGCGACGACATGCTCGTGGGCAATGCCGGCGACGACATGCTCTTCGGTGGCGATGGCCGCGACGACATGCTCGGTGGCGATGGCGCCGACATGCTCTCGGGCGGTGCCGGCAGCGACCATATCCTGGGCGGCGACGGCGATGACATGATCATCGGCGGAACCGGCTCGGATATCCTGATGGGCAATGCAGGCGACGACACGTTCCTCGGAACGGATGGCGACTGCAACGACCTCATCTACGGTGGCGAAGGGACGGACACGATCGACATGGCGTCGGTCACCTCCGACCTCACGGTGCGCCTCGGCAGTGACGGGACGGATCGTGGCTCGGTCACCACGGCAGAGGGCGGTCGCGACACGATCTGGAGCATCGAGAACTTCGTCGGTGGATCGGATGACGACACCATCTACGCCAGCGACGCGGCCAACGTGCTCGATGGCGGGGACGGTAACGACACCTTCGTGTTCGAAACCGCGGCCAGCGCGCAGGGCGATCACATCACGGGCCTCAACGCCGGCGATGTCCTGCAGTTCGGCAGCGGCGCGGATGCGGTCACGATCTCCTCGCGGGACCAGGCCATCGAAGCCGGCTTCAATGTCGAGCATGACGCCGCCAACGACGTCTCGACGATCAGCGGCAACCTTGACGGGGAAGACTTCGACCTGACCGTCAGCGGACGCTTCGAGTACGACCAGATCGCCTGATCCTCACTTGGATGAAAACACCATCGGCAGCCGGATACCCACCGGCTGCCGATCTCGTTTGACACAGTGCCTTGTGAAAGATCCGGGCAACCCGCCACCCGGCGCGCAGGCCCTCAGGCGAACGGATCTTGCGGATAGCCCACACCAGCCAGGTACAGCCCCTGCGGCGGGCAGACCGGGCCACAGGCCGCGCGGTCCCGTGCCTCGAGTGCTGCTTTCACATCCCCCAGCGCCCAACTTCCCGTGCCGACCCGTTCCAGCGTGCCCACGATGCTGCGCACCTGGTTGTGCAGGAACGACCTGGCGCGCAGGTGAAACCGCAATTCCGGCCCACCCAGCCCGTCCACCTCTTCGATGTCCAGGGCATCCAGCGTCTTGAGCGGGCTTGTCGCCTGGCAGATCAAGGATCGGAAGGTGGTGAAATCATGCTTGCCCAGCAGATGCCGTGCCCCGTCGCGCATCGCCTGCGCATCGAGCCTTTGTGGCACGCGCCAGACGCGCCCCGCCTCCAGCGTCTCGGGCGCGCGCCGCATCAGCAGCCGGAACAGATAGCGCCGCTCGAGCGCTGAAAATCTGGCATGCCAGTCCTCGGCCACGGGCGCGCGATCTGCCGCAAGCTCAAGGCCACCAACCGCGTACAGGCTGTCGTCATTGCCCGCAACAACGCCTTGATCGATTTCTGATAACCGTCACGGCACCTGGCATCGTGAAGGGCAGGCCGCCCCGATCATGCTGGTTCCGCTTGCCCTGTGACAGGTCCGTTGCCGGCGCGGCACGGGGTGTTTGAATCGTGGCGCCTCTCAGGCGTCCGGCCCTTGGGTGCTGTGGTTCAGCAATCCCAGAAGCCTGTCCACCTGTTCGGAATCGAACGGCTTGCGCAGCACAGCGTTCATCCCGGCCTCAAGACACATCTGCTGTTCCTTGTGGCTGGTATGCGCGGTCAGCGCCACTACCGGCAATTGCTTCCCCGCGGCATCGCTTCGGATCCGGCGCGTGGTCTCTAGTCCGTCCATGCCCGGCATGCTCAGGTCCATCAGCACCACGTCAAAGGTTTCATCCTTGACCAGGTCCAGCGCCTCCGGGCCACTTGCGGCTTCCATCACGCGGTAGTTTCTGCGTTCCATGAGAACGCGAACAACCATGCGGTTGATCTCGTCGTCATCGACGACCAGTATGTTGCTCTGCTCGGTCATCGGCGGCATCCGCCGTCCCGGCGCGTCAGTGATTGTTTCATGCCAACTCGATCGGGGTCCATATCTCAAACCGCGTTCCTTCGTGAACTTTGCTTGCGCAGGTGATGCGGCCTCCGAACTTGTTCGCGATGGCCTGCGCAACGGACAGTCCAATGCCCATTCCGCGATACGATCTTGTAAAGGATGATTCACCCTGTTCGAACGGCATGAAGATACGCTCCAGCTGTGCCTCATCGATCCCGATCCCGGTATCGCTGATGGCCACCTTAAGCCATTTGCGCTCATCATGCTCCAGAATTTCTGAATCGAGCGTGATACTGCCTTCCTTGGTGAACTTGATGGCGTTCTCCATGATCTTCCAGATCATTTGCGACAGCCGCGCAGGATCCGATACGATCTGCGTGCTGCCATCGCCAAGCCCCGTACGGTGGAACTCGAGCCCCGCATTGCGTGCGAGGTTCCCGTAGAGCGCTTCGATTTCCCGGATCTTCGCCTCGATATCGAACGCCATTGGATCAAGCCGGATCGACTCGGTCGTGCCCTCGGCATAGTCCACCATGTGATCGACCAGCGCGTTCAATTCCTTCGCCGAGGACCACGCGACATCCAGGTAACGGTCCCGGTCCGCATCGTCCTCTTGCTCACGGCAAATCGTCAGCATGCCTACCACACCGCTCAGCGGCGTCCGCAGCTCGTGACCGGCGATCACAAGGAAGTCGCTCTTGCGCTTGTTCTCTTCCGCTTCCAGCCGCAGCGCCTCCCGCAGCTTGTGGTTCGAAGTGCGCACTTGGTGGATCATCGTCTTGAGGGATTCGTTGAGTTGCCACATCTCCGTCGATGACCGTTCCTGGTCCGGCAGGGTGATGGTGTATTCTCCATCGCTGATCTTGCGGCTGATCTCGGTGAAATGCTGCACAGGGCGGGCAAGGCGGCGTGACACGGCCCACCCTGCGGCGCCCAGAAGCGCGGCAAGGATCACCGCCAGAAGATAGGATTTCGACAGGCTGCCGTTCACCGCATCGGACAATTCATAGATCGGCTGTGGGACCATCACGGGCCAGCCAGTCTCGGGGACAAAGGTAATGCCCGCGATCATGTCCAATTGCATGGGGGGCGAAAAAAACATCTCGACACCGGTTTCCCGGTTCAGCATCCGCCGCACCGCCGAAATGCCCGAGGCATCCACCATATTTTCCTCGACCTTGGGCGAGGGGTGCGCGATGGCTCGCCCGAACTGATCGAAGATCGCGGAATGCCCGTACTCGCCAAAGGCAATGCTCTGCTGTACCGACTTGATGTAGTCGGTTTTCATGTAGCCGATGGCCAGCCTCTGATCCGGCAGCTCATAGCCGAGGATGAAGTACTTCTCGTCTGCGATTTGCTGCAGCCCGGAAATCTGAACGCCGCCAAGCGACGTGTTGGTCCCTAAGCGCAGGTCATCCAGCACCACTTGATCTGGCAGCGGCAGGTCTTTGCCAAGCCTGTTCGGGGGCGGCTGATCCGCTGCGAAGGTCGGCAGGATAACCAGTGTGTCCACGTTCAGCGACTGCAGCAACGTCAGGTGGACTGCACGTGTGCTGTCGCTGTTGTTGTTGCTGACCTCGACCGCCGCATGAGCAAACACGCGGGCCACGTCCGTCACGTAGCGCGACAGCGACAACGAGAGGTTCTGCGCGATCACAAGATGCTTTTCCTGTGTCCGCTCGATCTCGGTGTTCATGAAGGTGCGATAGTTCCACAGCTGGATCACTAGCGCGAACACCAGGATCGCGGCAAGAACCATGACCGCGATCTGCTGCTGCAGGGGCCAGACCAATCCCTTGATGCTGGTCTTGTTCGCTTCGCTGCCAGACAATCCCGGTAACGACTGCTCGGGTGTATTTGCGTCCGCGCTCACGACACCTCCTGAGGTTTGGTCATCGGTTATACACCCGAGGGTATATCACACCAGTCCCGTTGGCCTGATGCGGCATAAGATTTAACTTTGATATGCCATCTGCGTAAGACGCCGTCCAGTCTTCCGGATGCCGGGTGATGTGGCGTCCATGGTCGGGGACCCGCCCTGGACGAAGGTCTGACTCTTGGTCCGACATAGCGTGGAGTGCCGATCTGCGGCCTTGCGTCATAAGCCTTGGGACAGTTTTGACCCAAAGGAGCACATGACATGGCCCGATCCTCTGCACGACAGTCTGAAAAGGATGCCCGCCTTGCCCGCCTGACAGCAGGGCTGCGGCCGGTGTTTCTCTACGTCTTCGGTTTGTCCGGGATCATCAACATCCTCGCGCTGACCGGTGCATTCTACATGATGCAGATCTACGACCGCGCCTTGATGAGCGGCAGCATACCCACGCTCGTCCTGATCTCGGTTCTGGCACTTGGTCTTTACATGTTCCAGGGCGGTCTTGATGTCATCCGCTCTCAGATCCTCCACCGGGTCGGCGCGCGCTTCGACGCCAGGGTTGCCCCGGATATCCACCGCATGAGCATCGACATGCCCCGCTACGGGTTTTCCGTGGCAGAGGCGATGGAGCGCGGTCGCACCGTCGACACCCTGCGCAACTTCTTCGGCGGGCCGGCACTCGTGTCGCTGTTCGATCTACCGTGGATGCCGGTATTCCTGGCCTTCGTTTTCGTCCTGCACCCGTATCTCGGGGCGCTGGCAATAGGTGGTGCCGTGGTCCTGACGCTGATGACCGTCCTGACCGAGCTCATGACCCGCAAGGCCAACGCCCAGGTCAATCGCGCCGCCGTACAGCGCAGCTCGATTGCCGAAGCCAACGCCCGCAACGCCGATGTGATCAAGGCGATGGGTTTCTCGTCGCAGGCCCTGGCCCAGTTCCAGCAGGCCAACGAAGCGCATCTGACGCTGCAATCCGGCTCCAGCGACGTGACCCGCACCGTGGGCGCCCTGTCCAAGGTGCTGCGCATGATGCTGCAATCTGCGGTGCTTGGGCTTGGCGCCTACCTTACGATCATGGGCGAGATGACGGCCGGCGCGATCATTGCCGCCTCTGTCGCCTCGGCCCGTGCTCTGGCGCCGATCGACTCGACCATCGCGAACTGGAAGAACCTGATCGCCGCCCGTAACGCGATGTCCACGATTCGGCAGACGATGGCGGCTCTCCCCGAAGAAAGCCGCCCCCTGCAGATGCCCGACCCTGGGCGGTCGTTCTCGGCCGAAGGCATCACCGTTGTCGCCCCCGGATCCGGTCGTGTGCTGTTGTCGGATGTGACCATTCAGCTGGAAGCGGGGCAGGCGCTTGGTCTCATCGGTCCCAGTGGCGGCGGCAAATCCTCGCTGATGCGGGCGATGGCCGGGGTCTGGCCTGTGCTGCGCGGCCATGTCCGCCTGGATGGCGCCGATCTGGTGCAATGGGACGAAGACGCGATCTCGCGCAGCTTCGGTTACCTGCCGCAGGACTACACGCTGTTCGATACCACGATCGCCCGCAACATTTCGCGCCTTGCTGATCCTGACCCCGAAAAGGTCATCGCGGCGGCCCGTGCGGCGGGCGTTCACGAGATGATCCTCGCCATGCCCGATGGCTACGAGACCGAGCTGGGCTCCAACGCCACCAGCCTCTCGGGCGGTCAGCGCCAGCGCATCGCCCTGGCACGGGCCCTCTATGGCGATCCGTTCGTCGTCCTGCTGGATGAGCCGAACTCGAACCTCGACGCCGAAGGTGAGCGCGCGGTCAGCCAGGCGATCCAGAGCGTCCGTGATCGCGGTGGCATCGTGATTGTCGTCGCCCACCGCCCAAGTGCGCTCGAGAACGTCGATCTGGTCGGCGTCGTCCAGGATGGTGCGCTCAGCCGCTTTGGTCCCAAGTCCGAGATCATGCGCGTCAAGGCGGCCCCGACATCTTCGGCCAAGACAATTCGCGAAGCAGGCGCCGTAACCCCGGCGACCTCCGCAAAAGAGGAAACAGGTACATGATCGAGGTACAGTCATCCAGGAAAGCCCAGACGCCGGGCAAAGAGCGTCTGACCGCGATGGAGGGAATCCGCCAGGCGGTGACGGCCATTCCCAAACGCAAGATCGGTATGGCGATGATGGCCATGTTCGGTCTGGTCGCCTACATCAAGACACTGTTCGGCGGGTCCGAGGTTGCGGCGCAATCCGCACCCGAGGCGCCGAACCTGGGTGAAGATGGCGCGGCACCCATCTGCGAGACGGACAATTCCTCGGCCGACAACAGCGGTCGTATCCCCTACGGCAACGCCGAATTGTTCCGCGCGAGTGATCGCAGCGATGAGGAGGGCGGTTTTGACGCCACCACCTTTGGCGGTGGTCCGGGCAATTCGGTTTTGAAACCAGCGGGTCTCTTGCCTGAGCGCTTCCAGGCGCCCGATATCTCGGCAGCCGCTGTCAACCTTCAACAGGCGTTTGACCCTGTAAATACCAATGGCGGCGATGACGACGAGCTTTTCCCCGATCCCGAGGATCCGGCTGGCGGCAACGGCCCGGCAGGTCCGGGCGGTGGCGGTGGGGACACGACCCCACCTCCGCAGGAAGACAATGAACCTGACGGGGAAGAAGATGATGATGATCTGCCCGGGACAGAGGACGACGGTGATCAGCCAGCTGAAGATCCAGTAGTCAATGGCGGCGGTGACGGTGACGGTGGGGGCACGCCCCCAACTCCGCAGGAAGACAACGACCCTGAACAGAAAGAAGACGAAGATCTGCCCGTGGCGGATGACGAAGATGAAGAGCCTGTCGAAGATCCCGTGATGAACGAGGAAGAGGAACGCGAAGAAGAGCAGGAGCGCGAGGAAGAGCGCGAGGAAGAAGAACAGGAGCGCGAGGAAGAGCGCGAGGAAGAAGAACAGGAGCGCGAGGAAGAGCGCGAGGAAGAAGAACAGGAAGAGCCTGAGGAAGAGCGCGAGGAAGAGGAAGAAGAGCAGGATCGCGAGGAAGAGGATCGCGAAGAAGAGGAAGAAAAAGAAGCAGAAGACAACGAGCAAGAGGACGACGAAGATAAAATAGAGGACCACGAAAAAGACGCGGACTGCGATGACGCCACGGATTGCGGCGACCAGGATGACCACTCGGATGGCCCCAACGCCCATGACGAGACATCCTGCGACGATGCCGCGGAAGACGACTACGCGTCCGAGACCTGCGACCAGCACGATGCAGCCGATGACGATTGCTTCGACGATCCGATGATGGCGCGTGGCGAAATCGTCTACGGCCTGGATACGCCTGACCATATCGAGGGCGGCGAAGATGCGGATCTCGTTTACGGAGGCGAGGGCGCCGATGATCTGTTAGGGCATGCGGGTGATGACTTTTTGATCGGCGCGGATGGCGACGATACCCTCGATGGTGGTGACGGTGATGACCGCATATCCGGTGGCCATGGTGAAGACCGCCTATACGGGGACGCCGGGGATGACATTCTGACCGGTGGTTCGGATGACGATGTTCTGCACGACGGGCATGGTGCAGACCGCCTGTTCGGTGACGCAGGCAACGACACCATTCACCTTGCCGATGATCTGGAAGCCGATCAGGTTCACGGGGGTGCGGGTGACGACATGCTTGACCTCACGGCCTCGGCTCGAGCCACCCATGTGGATATGGCGGCTGGCACCGTCACGCGGGCTGATCGCCTCACCGATACCTTCGACGGGATCGAGATTTTCACGGCAGGGGATGGGGCAGACCTTTTCGATCTGTCCGGGTTCTTCACACCGGGAGGCAGCCGCGTGTCTGAAACCGTGTTCCAGATCCGCAACTTCGGTCACGACGATACGTTGGTTCTTGCTGACGATGTCCGTCTGGCCCTGTCCGACCTGCAACAGGTCGCTGACAAGCCGGATATCAAGAGCGACGGCTCTGATTTTGAGGCGCGCATCACGTCCTTCGATCCCGAAGCTTCGGCGGAAGAGCACGGGCGCCCCGGTTTCCGCCAGGATGATCAGGATGACCTGATGATCCATCGGATCGACCTGCGTCTCGAACAAGAGACGGACGGCACCGAAATAGAACTCTGGGTCACAAGTGACCTGGGCCACAAGCAATCAGACGACTTCACGTCGTGAGCAGGAGAAACCCTATGTCACGCAAGATCAAAGACCCGAATGCCGCCAAAGATGCGATTTACTCCATCCGGGGCCGCGTCATCACCGGTATGTTCATGGCCGGGCTCCTGGTTGCCGCCGTATTCGGCTGGGCTGCCAATGCCAACCTGGTCAGCGCGGTTGTCGTCAGCGGCGAGGTGTCCGTGGACCGCGACCTGCGCGTCGTCCAGCACCGCGATGGCGGCATCGTTAAGGAGATCCCCGTCAGCGCCGGCGATCATGTCAAGAAGGGTGACATCCTCTTGCGACTGGATGACACCTCTGCCCGGACCGAACGCGCCATCCTGCACGGCAAGATCGCCGAGCTGGCCATTCGCAAAAGCCGACTTGAGGCGCAGCGCGATCTGCGCGAGGAATTTGCGATGCCTGCGGGTCTCGATGAATTGATCGTGCCCCCTGCGGCGCTGCAGGCCATCTATGTGGGTGAGCATCGTATTTTTGAGGGCAACCTGTCGTCCTTCGTCAGCCGCAAGGAACAGATTGATCTGGGGATCGAGCAGGTCCGCACCGAAATCGATGGCCTTGAAGCTCGCCTTGACGCCAAACAGGATGAAATCCTGCTGGTTAAAGCTGAGAGCGCGCGCGTTGAAGATTTGTCCGAGCGCCAGCTCGCGGTACGCAACGCTGCCTTCTCTATTGAGCGTGAAAATGTCCGCCTGCGTGGCGAACACGGCGAGATCCTGTCGGCCCTGGGCCGCGCCCGCAGCCGCGTCAGCGAGCTCGAGCTGGAAATCCTCTCCATGCAGGAAAAACTGCGCACCGACGCACAGCGCGAACTGCGTGAGATCGAAACCCAGCTGTCCGAACTCAATGAAAAGCGTTTTGTGATCGAAGACACCCTGTCGCGCACCGAAATCCGCGCGCCGATCTCGGGTCTGATCAACGACCTGAACGTCAACTCCGTGGGCGGCGTCATCAGCCCCGCCGAAATCCTGGCGACGATTGTCCCCGAAGAGGCCGAACTGGTCTTCACGGCCCGCGTCCCGGCGGTATCCATCGAACAGGTCGACACCGGATATACGGCCCGGATGCGCTTTGTGGCGTTCGACCAGAACGAAACCCCCGAGATCGAAGGCACCGTCTCCTACGTGGCCGCCGCCGCGACAAGCGACCCCAAGATGCCGGGGGATTTCTACTCCATCAAGGTGGATGTCTCCGGCGATCAGCTGGCTCTGCTGGGGGGCAAGGAACTGCGCCCGGGCATGCCGGTCGAAGTCTATGTCACCACCGCCGAACGCACGGCGCTCTCCTATCTCGTCAAGCCCTTCAGCGATCAGTTCGCACGGGCCTTCAAGGAAAGGTAACACCATGCTGCGTACTGTTATTCCGACTCTGATGGTTCTGGCAGCCTCGTCTGCTGCAGCCCAAGAGAAGAACATGACCTGGAAGGCGCTTGAAGGTGACAGGCTGAATTTGAACGGAAGGATCATGCAGGTCCATGGCATCTCTTGCCCGTCTCCCAGGATTGCCTCCGGCATGAGTGCCAAGCGACTTGCCAACACGTTCTTGCGCGGCGGTATGGTGGTCTGTGCCACATCACGGCTCGAGGATGGAAGCGAGCTCGTGGATTGCGCCAAACGGGGTAATAATGGGCTGACGCTGAGCCAGATGTTGGTGTTCAGCGACCTGTGCAGGCCCCGGCGTGACCAGGAATGCTTTCCAATTTTCGATGCCATGCCGACCTATGCGCCACCGCCGCCACGCCCGCGTGACGTTTGAACAGAGTTTTAGCTTACACGTGTGTCACACAGCATTGACAGCTGAGCTGAACATGCCGGACAAGTAGCTTAGGTAAGAAATATAATATGGGGGAGAGCAACATGGGCTTTGACACGTGCGACCGGGACACCGAGAGGGACAGCATGTCGGAGGACAGGTTTCAGATCAGTTTCACCCAAGATGGTGAGACACGTGTGATCACGCTTGAGGGCAACCGCGCGGACTACGAGATCGAGTTCGAGGATGGCGAGCTTGAAATCGAAGCGCGGGAGGGGGATTTTGAGTGGGAATTCGGCGATGTGGACAGCTTCGAATTCCTACCCTTAAGCTCTGAAGACGATCCGGCAGATCCTGGTGTAGGCAGCCCCGAAGCCGGTCGTGTTGCAACGCTGGCTGGTCCTCTGCATGATTTCGACTTTCTGATACAGGATGGCGCACTGGCGGTTCGCAATCGTTTTGATGGTGAGGTGGAGTCGCTGTCAGAGTTCGATAGCTTCGTTGCTGGTACGGAAACTTTCCGGAGGGCTGATATCCTGGCACAACTCGAGCAGCCAGGCCCCGACCTCCTGGCCGAAGGCGGCCCGCGCCTTATGATGGTCAATACGCCCGAAGTCACTCCAAGTGTCCTCTGGGATCAGATCCTGCAATCAATCGTTGTGGAAAGTGGCGGCGGGCCGACCAACGCGTCGCGATCATTCTCGATTATGCATACCGCAATTTATGATGCACAGGCCAGTTATGACCCGGTCGCCCAACGTGTGTCGATCGACCTTGAGGGTGACAACTTGGATGTTGCTGCCC
>PR_CR_10_Liq_1_inCRDRAFT_1001879_pt1 | contig 11282 bp, 9 predicted proteins | sample PRCRCaboRojoPR_3_FD_10241 | JGI IMG/M metagenome (IMG submission 10241) | reverse complement strand
GGCGTCTTTATCGTAGTAGACGTTGATTGCCATGGTCGTTCCTTAAAGCACGGGAAGCAGATCTTGGTAATGGGTGTGGCTTGGGGGAGTGGCGAGGGGGTATTCCGGGCCGCGCGTCACAGGTGTCGGGGCAGACGGGGGCGTTTCACCGATGCGCCCCCTGCGCGCCTCTTCACCCGTCATGCGTCACCGGCCCCCTAGACCGTCAGACCCTTTTCGCCGCGGGAGATACCGGTGGGCCCGGAGCGGACCACTTCGGTGATCAACCCCTCCGGAACCGCTTCGATAAATGCGTCGAGCTTCTTCGAGGCACCCGTCAGCTCGACGACGTAGCTTGCGTCCGTCACATCGATGACTTTGGCGCGGAAGATCTCGGTGAGCCGCTTCAGCTCTTCGCGGTCCGGGCGGGCGGCCTTCAGCTTGATGAGCATCATCTCGCGCTCGATGTGCTCGCCCTCGGACAGGTCCTGGAGCTTCACCACATCGATGAGCTTGTTGAGCTGCTTTTTGATCTGCTCGACGATGTCATCGTTGCCGCTGGTCACCAGCGTCATGCGCGAGAGCGTCGGCTCATCCGTCGGCGCGACGGTGAGGGACTCGATGTTGTAGCCGCGGGCGGAGAAGAGGCCGGCGATGCGCGACAGCGCGCCGGATTCGTTCTCGACCAGCATGGAGAGGATGTGTCTCATTCGGGTTGACTTACGAATGGGCGGTGGACGTTAAGCTCGATCGTGCGGCCGGGGGCGGCTTGAGGGCCGCGTTGGGGGCGCGCCTTAGCATCATGCAGGGTGTGCGGCGCTGCTTGGGGCCAGTCGTGCGGTCTTTTCAGCGCTGCGCGGATGCGCGGGCGGGCACCGCGCGTGTCTGCGTCGTTCAGTCGCCGGCGTGGCGCTTGCTGTCACGCCGGCGTCCGGCGGCTCCCCGGGCGCCCCACTGGTCTCACTGCCGGGCGACCCATCAGGCGAGCTCCCGCTCCGACATGGTCGGCGGCAGCTCCATCTCGTGATGCCCCTTGCCCGCGGCGATCATCGGGTAGACGTTTTCGGCCGGATCGACGATGACGTCAAGGAATACGAAGCGGTCTTTCATGGCGAAGGCCTCGCGCATCGCCGCCTCCAGCTCATCGGGCTTGTCCACCCGCATGCCGACATGGCCGAAGCTCTGGGCGAGCTGCACGAAGTCCGGCAGGGCATCCACATAGGAATGCGCGTAACGGCTCTCGTAGAAGAATTCCTGCCATTGCCGCACCATGCCCATGTAGCCATTGTTGAGCAGAACGACTTTCACCGGCAGGTCGTACTGTTTGCAGGTGGCCATCTCCTGGATGCACATGAGGATGCTGGCCTCGCCGGAGATACAGGCGACGGGGGCGTCCGGATAGGCCAGCTGCACCCCCATGGCCGCCGGCAGACCGAAGCCCATGGTGCCCAGACCACCGGAGTTGATCCAGCGCCGGGGCTTGTCGAAGGGATAGAACTGGGCCGCGAACATCTGATGCTGACCCACGTCGGAAGTCAGGAACAGCTCGCCGTTGGTGACCTTGTACAGGGTCTCCACCGCAAACTGGGGCTTGATGACCGGGCTGGTGCGGTCGTAGCGCAGGCAGTCGATGCGCTTCCAGTCATCGATCTGCCCCCACCAGGCGGTGAGCGCATCGCGGTCCGGGCGGGCGTTGCTGTCTTTCAGCACCGCCAGCATGTCGTCCAGCACGGATTGCACCGGCCCGACGATGGGGATATGGACCTTGACGGTCTTGGAAATGGACGACGGGTCCACGTCGACGTGGATGATCTCGGCGTGCGGGCAGAAATGCGCGATCTTGCCGGTGACACGGTCGTCGAAGCGGGCACCGATGGCGATGAGACAATCCGTCTCGTGCATGGCCATGTTGGCTTCGTAGGTGCCGTGCATGCCGAGCATGCCGAGGAACTGCTTGTCGGTCATGGGATAGGCGCCGAGCCCCATCAGGGTGCTGGTGATGGGGAAGCCCAGCTCGCGCACCAGCGCCGTCAGCGCCGCGCCGGCATCGCCGAGCACCACGCCGCCGCCGGTGTAGACCACCGGGCGCTTGGCGGCGAGCATGCGCTCGACGGCCTTTTTGATCTGCCCCTGGTGACCGCGCTGCGCCGGGTGGTAGGAGCGTATCGCAACCTCCGCCGGATAGCGGTAGGGGATCTTGATGTTCGGGTCGGTGACGTCCTTGGGGATGTCCACCACCACCGGTCCGGGGCGGCCCGAGCGGGCGATGAAAAACGCCTTCTTGATGGTCTCGGCGAGATCCTCCACCCGTTTCACCAGGAAGTTGTGCTTGACGCACGGGCGGGTGATGCCGACGGTGTCCACCTCCTGGAAGGCGTCGCTGCCGATGACCGGCGTCGGCACCTGGCCGGTGATGATCACCATGGGAATGGAGTCCATGTGCGCCGTGGCGATGCCCGTGACGGCATTGGTGGCGCCGGGGCCCGAGGTCACCAGGCAGACGCCGACCTTGCCGGTCGCCCGGGCATAGCCATCGGCGGCGTGGGTTGCGCCCTGCTCGTGGCGCACCAGGATGTGCTTGACCTCGTCGCGCTTGAACAGCGCATCATAGATGTGGAGCACGGCGCCGCCGGGATAGCCGAACACGAGCTCGACCCCCTCATCGATCAGGGCCTGTACCGTAATCTCGGCGCCGCTCAGCTCAGGCGTCGATTGCTCCACGCTGAGCCCGGCACTCGATAGGGGGTGCTCCGGCTTGAGTTGATCCGGCTTGACTTGATCCATGGGGGCTGACCTCTCGAAGACGGGTACCGGCAACAAATATCGGCGGCGGGCGGGCAGCGCAAGCGCTTGGGCACATGCGCACCAACAATTAGCGCGCCACAGCGCGCGGGACGAGGGCCCGCGGCTACCCACAGGCGGTGGTGGATGCTCGCCGCGGGACAACGGCCGTCGCCGCCACAGGACGCGCTTAGGCGCCGGTAAACGCTCGAAAATACGTGAATCCGACGACGGCGGTCAAGACTCCATCGTTCTCCGGCCGGACTTCCCGGCGGCGAGGCCTGCGACGGGGCGGGCGGGCGCAGGGCCTGGCGGCGGGCAGATGCGCCGGCCCGATGCGGCTTGTCCGCACCAGCAGGCGTCGCTAGACTCCGGCGTTTCCGCCCAAGGCGCCGCCCCAGGGCCCTGTCATTGCAGCCAACCGCCATGCGCACGTCCCGGTTTCCGCTTCAAACCGTCAAAGAAACCCCCGCTGACGCAGAGATCGCCAGCCACCGGCTGATGCTGCGCGCCGGCATGATTCGCAAGCTCGCCGCCGGTCTTTACACCTGGCTGCCGCTGGGGCTCAGGGTGCTGCGCAAAGTCGAGCGCATCGTGCGCGAGGAAATGGACCGCGCCGGTGCGCTCGAGGTGTCCATGCCGGCGGTGCAGCCGGCGGAGCTGTGGCAGGAATCCGGCCGCTGGGAGCAGTACGGCCCGGAGCTGCTGCGGATCAAAGACCGGCATCAACGGGAGTTCTGCTTCGGCCCGACGCACGAGGAGATCATCACCGATCTCGCCCGCAATGAGCTGAAGAGCTACAAGCAGCTGCCCGTCAATTATTATCAGATCCAGACCAAGTTCCGCGACGAGGTGCGCCCGCGCTTTGGGGTGATGCGTGCCCGCGAGTTCCTGATGAAGGACGCCTACTCCTTCCACCTGAGCCAGGACTCGCTGGCCGCCACCTACAACGTCATGTACGACACCTACAGCCGCATCTTCCGCCGCTGCGGGCTGGACTTCCGCGCCGTACAGGCGGACACCGGTGCCATCGGCGGCAACGCCTCCCACGAGTTCCACGTGCTGGCGGCCTCCGGCGAGGACGCCATCGCCTTCTCCACCGCCAGCGACTACGCCGCCAATGTGGAGCTGGCGGAGGCGGTTGCCCCCGCCTCTGCACCGGCGCCGGCGGCGGAAGACGCCCGCCTCGTCGACACGCCGGAGGCCAGGACCATCGCCGACCTGGTGCAGGGCTTCGGCCAACCCATCGAGCGCACCATCAAGACGCTGGTGGTGGCGGCGGCGGATCCGCAAACGGGCGAAGCGCAGGGCCTGGTGGCCCTGCTGGTGCGCGGCGACCACGAGCTGAACATCGTCAAGGCCGAGAAACTGCCCGGGGTGCTGGCGCCGCTGCGCATGGCCACAGAAGACGAAATCCGCGCCGCCGTCGGCGCCGGCCCCGGCTCACTCGGCCCCCGAGACCTGCCCCTGCCCTGCATCGCCGACCGGGCGGCGGCCGTCGCCGCCGACTTCAGCGCCGGCGCCAACATCGACGGCAAGCATTGGTTCGGCCTCAACTGGGGCCGGGACCTGCCCCTGCCGGAGGTGGCCGACCTGCGCAATGTGGTGGAAGGGGATGCGAGCCCGGACGGTGCCGGCCACATCACCATCGCCCGCGGCATCGAGGTGGGTCACATCTTTCAGCTGGGCACCAAGTACGCCGAGGCCATGCAGGCCAAGGTGCTCGACGAGGCGGGCCGCGCCGTCACCATGACCATGGGCTGCTACGGCATCGGCGTCTCCCGCGTCGTCGCCGCCGCCATCGAGCAGCACCACGACGACCGCGGCATTCTCTGGCCGGCGGCCATCGCCCCGTTCGAGGTCGCCCTGTTGCCCATGAAGTATGCCAAGTCTTTCCGTGTGCGCGAGGTCGTGGCGGATCTCTACGAGCGCCTCCGCGCCGTGGGCCTCGAGGTGCTGCTCGACGACCGCGACGTGCGTCCGGGCTTCATGTTCGCGGACATGGAGCTGATCGGCATCCCGCACCGGGTGGTGGTGGGCGACAAGCACCTGGATGACGGTCGCGTGGAATATCAGGGTCGCGGCGACGCCGAGATGCAGCTCATCGGTCTCGACGACATCGTGCCCTTTCTGGAGCGCAAGCTCGCCGGCTGAGCCCGCAGACCTCCTTGTATGCCGCCACACCGGCGGCGGCCCGCCCGCAGGAGCCGGCGCGGCCCATTCCAGCCAACGCACAGGACCCACAGCGCGCATGAGCAGAACCGAATCCTTCGACCGCGAGCAGTTGCTCGCCTGCGGCTACGGCGACATGTTCGGCCCCGGCAATGCACAGTTGCCGGTGCCCAACATGCTGATGATGGATCGCATCACGCGCATCGCCGATCACGGCGGCGCCTACGGCAAGGGCGAGATCGTCGCCGAGCTGGATATCAGTCCCGAGCTGTGGTTCTTCGGCTGCCACTTCCCCGGCGATCCGGTCATGCCAGGCTGTCTGGGCCTCGATGCCATGTGGCAGATCGTCGGCTTCTACCTGGCCTGGATCGGTAACCCCGGCCACGGCCGGGCGCTGGGTGTCGGCGAGGTCAAGTTCACCGGGCAGGTGCTGCCCGCCGCGAAGCAGGTCACCTATCACGTGCACATGAAACGGGTGATCTCGCGCAAGCTGGTGCTCGGCATCGCCGACGGCACCATGGACGTGGACGGCCGCGAGATCTACACCGCCAAAGACCTGCGCGTGGGTCTGTTCACATCCACCGAGGGCTTCTGAGCCGCCGCGTCTGACCCGTGCCCCATCGCACCAGGCGAAGGACGGCGTCCCCACGGGCGTCTTCCCAGGTACCCCAGGCGCCGCGCTGGCGGGCGGCGCACTGGGCGGCCGCCGTGCTGGGCGGGCTCGCCCTGCTCGCAGGCGCCGCCGGACTCTTCGCCGGCTATGCCGGACTGGAGGTGACGCAAACCAAGGTCGGCGCCATCCCCGTGACGGTGTTCCAGGCGCAGGACGCCCCGCCGGGCCCGGTGGTGGTGGTGGCCCACGGCTTCGCGGGCTCGCGGCAGCTCATGCACCCGCTGGCCGTGAGCCTGGCCCGGGCCGGCTACCGGGCGCTGGTCTTCGACTTCCCGGGGCACGGCCGTCACGCGCAGCCGCTGGCCGGGCGCATCGGCGACGAGGCCCGCGCCGCCGCCCTGCTCGATGCCCTCGCGGCGGTGGTGGACTACGCCCGCACCCTGCCCCAGGGGAATGCGCCGCTGGCGCTGCTGGGCCACTCCATGGCAGGCGACATCGCCACGCGCTATGCCAATGACCACGCCGGCGTGCGCGCCCTGGTGGCGGTTTCACCCTACCTGTCGCTGCCCGTGGAGCAACTGCCGGCGGTGAACCTGCTGTTCGTCTACGGCGCCTGGGAGCCGCCCGTGATCCAGGCCCAGGGGCGCGCCGCCGTCGCCGCGGTGGCCGATGTGGCCGCCGCCGCCGTCGCACCGGAGACCACCTACGGCAGCTTCGCGCACGGCACCGCCCGGCGGCTGGTGATCGCCGACGGCGTCGAGCACATCGGCGTGCTCTACAGCGCCACGACCCTGCGCGCGACGGTGGCCTGGCTGCGAGCAGCCTTCGGCGAGCGCGCGCCCGCCGCCATCGCAGACGGCGTCGATCAACGCCCGCGCTGGCTCGGGCTGTACTACCTCGGCGTGCTGTTGCTGGCCTGGCCCCTGACGCTGCGCCTGCCGCAGGTGTCGGCGCAGCGCCTCGGCGCCGGCGCCGCCCCCGGCTGGGGCTGGCGGCGCTTCTGGCCCATCGCCGTGGCGCCGGCGCTGCTGACACCGCTGCTGCTCTGGCCGGTGCCGACGGACTTTCTGGCCATTGCCATCGGCGACTACATCGCCCTCCACTTCGGGCTCTATGGGCTCCTCACCCTGATCGGTCTGTGGCGGGCAGGCGCGCTGCCCCGGCTCGGCGATGCCTCGGTCAGGGCCCTGGTAACAGCAGTCGCCCTGGTGGTGGTATTCGAGACCCTGGCCCTGTCGTTGCCGACGGATCACTTCGTCGCCAGCTATCTGCCGCCGCCGCATCGCCTCGCCACGGTGGCTGCGCTCCTCGTCGGTACGCTCCTCTGGTGCGTCGCCGACGAATGGCTGACCCGCGGCCCGGCGGCCCCCGGGGCGGCCTATGCGCTCACCAAGGCACTGTTCCTGGTCTCCCTCATGATCGCCGTGGCGCTGAACCTGAGCGAGCTCTTCTTCCTGGTGATCATCATCCCCGCCATGCTGGTGCTCTTTCTGGTCTACGGCCTGTTCAGCGGCTGGATTTACCGCCGCACCGGCCAGCCGCTGGTGGCGGCCGTCAGCAACGCCCTGGCCTTCGCCGGCGCCATCGCCGTAAGCTTCCCACTGATTGGCTAGGCTGGCCGTCACCCAGCCCGCCCCCAATCGGCTTGTCGGCTCAATCAAGCTCCACGTAGCGCCCGCCCAGGGTGACCTCCAGCGACCTGCGGGCGCCATTGCGCAGCACATCCAGGGTCACGGTATCGCCCACCGAGTAACGCTCCAGCAAATCGATGAGCCCGCGCATGGAAGTCACGGACACGCCATCGAGACGCTGGATCACATCGCCCGGAATGATGTCACCGGAGCCGGTGACGCGGGTGCCCTGGAGCCCGGCGCGGTCCGCCGGCGACTGCGGCTCCACCCGCAGCACCAGCACCCCCTCGAGGCCGAGCTCGGCGAGCACCGGAGCGCTGATGTCGTCGTCGCCGAAGATGCCGATCCGCGGGCGCACATACTCACCGTGGGCAATGAGATCGGGCACCACCCGGTTGACGGTATCCACCGGCACGGCGAAGCCAATGCCCGAGAAGCTGCCCGACGGACTGTAGATGGCGGTGTTGATGCCGATCAGCCGCCCGGCGCTGTCCAGCAGCGGCCCGCCGGAATTGCCCGGGTTGATGGCGGCATCGGTCTGGATCAGGCCGTGAACTTCGCCCGCCAGCTCTGACACGATGGTGCGATCCAGCGCCGAGACGACACCGGTGGTGAGGCTGTAGTCAAAACCGAAGGGGTTGCCGATGGCGAGCACCTTCTGCCCCACACTGAGATCCGCGCTGGAGCCGATGATAGCGGGCTGCAGCCGCGCCGCCGAGGCGCCAATGCGCAGCACGGCGAGGTCGTGCTCCGGACTCGCGCCGATGAAGCGGGCGTTGTAGGTGCGACCATCGGCGAGCCCGACGCGGGCGCTGCGCGCCTCCTCGATCACATGCCAATTGGTGACGATGTGCCCGTCGCGGTCCCAGACGACACCGGAGCCCGTGCCCCGGCGGACCTGGGTGAGATTACGGGACCAGGGGCTCAGCAGCGGCGCCGTGGTGGCGATGTAGGCCACCGACGGGCTCGCCGTCTGGAAGATCTCGATGGTGGTCTGCTCGTCGTCGGCGAGCGCGCCGCGCGCCGCCACCGGCCTCGGCTCCGCCTGCATACTGACGAACAGCGCCTCCAGCCAGGGCTTCATCGCCAGCGAGACAAGAAACAGGAGGGCGGCCCAGAACAGGAGCCGCGACAGTTGAAAGCCATGCATGTCGGTTGCTGCGGGGTGGAGGTTGAACTGCGGGGGAGCGCGGATGTCGGAGTAGTATCGACAGCGCCGGCACGCGGCGGGCGGCATCCCATGATCCCATACACCTATGGTCCCACAGATGCGGCAGGTCGCGGAATGCGGCGCGCCGCCAACGGCGGTGCCGCGACGCGGCGGTGATTGTCGGATCGCAACGACCGGCCCTCGCCGCGACAATACACTGGCCCCCGTGAAACGATGTTGAATGGCGCCCCCGTGGCCGTCACAACCGTGCCACCGTCGCGGGCCCTGTGACGATACGGCCGCAGACGGCGAACGAGCGCTTCGCAACCACAGCCACCCCCCACGATAGGAACCCTGACATGGTCAAGAATATCGGTCTACAGGATCGCAACATCCGCTACGGCGTCGGCGCCGTGCTCATTCTGGCGGGCCTGTTCGGGCAAAACTGGCTCCTCGGCATCCTCGGGTTGATCGCCGTCGGCACCGCCTATTTCGGCACCTGCCTGGCCTACGTCCCGCTCAACATCAACACCAAGAAGCAGGGCGAGTAATCACGACCCGTCGCCACCGGCGTCACGGCGCCGGTGTCCGGCGGATGCTGCGCGCCGATCCAGCGTGCAAAGCAGGCCCCGGCGCCCCAGGCGCCGGGGCCTGCTTTTGTGCGAGACTGGCGACGACCCTGAGTGTCCCCATCTACGCCGCATGCAAAGCGCCGTGACACCCCAAGCCACCACCACCCCGCTGATCGAGGCCCGTGCGCTTCACAAGCACTTCCCGGGCGTCAAGGCGGTGGATGGCATCAGCTTTGGCGTGCGGCCCGGCCAATGCTTTGGCCTGCTCGGCCCCAACGGCGCCGGCAAGACGACGACCCTGGAAATGCTCGAGGGTATTCAGGCCCCAACCCACGGGCAGGTCCTGTTCCGGGGCGAGCCCGTGGGGGCTGCCTTCCGCGAGGCCATCGGCATTCAGTTCCAGGCCACGGCGCTGCAGGATTTCCAGACCGTCGGCGAGTCGCTCGCCATGTTCGCCCGTTTCTACCGGCGCACCGCGGATCATGACGAACTGATCCAACTCTGTCACTTACACGATATCCTGCACCGCGACACGCGCAAGCTCTCCGGCGGTCAGCGCCAACGGCTGCTGCTCGCCATCGCCCTGGTGAATGATCCGGATCTGGTATTCCTGGACGAGCCGACGACGGGTCTCGATCCCCAGTCCCGCCGCAACTTCTGGCACCTCATCGAAACGGTCCGCACCCGGGGCAAGACCATCCTGCTCACCACGCACTACATGGAAGAAGCCCAGCGCCTGTGCGACGAGATCGCCATCGTCGACCACGGCCGCATCATCACCCAGGGGGCGCCCCAGGCCCTGGTGCACCAGCACTTCCCACCCGCCGTGGTGCGTCTGCCCGCGGACGCCTGGCCCGCCGGTGAGCCCCTGCCGGCGTACGCACACCGCCGCGAGCACGACATCGAGCTGCACACCGCCGAAGTCCAGCCGGTGCTGGAGTATCTGGAGCGCATCGGCGCCGCGCTCACCGCGCTGCGGGTGGAGACGCCGAGCCTGGAAGATCTGTTCCTGAAGCTCACGGGCCACTCGCTTCGCGCCTGAGCGCGGTGGCGGGGCTTGGTTATCGGTTATTGGTTGTCCGCTATTCCACCATGCTCCAGCGCATCGCCGCCGTCCTCGTCGCCCGCAACCGGGAGTTCTACCGCGACACCGCCGGGCTCATCTGGAACATCATGATGCCGGTGATGATGATCGTCGCCTTCGCATTCATCTTCGGCGGCGGCCCGGATGATCTGTTCAAAGTGGGCGTGCTCGGCGATCCGGACACCGCCGCCGACGCGACGGGCTTCCTCGCCACCCCGCATGTCAATTTCGTGCCCGTCGCGGAGCAGGACGACGCGGTCACCAAGATCGCCCGCCATCAGCTCGACCTGCTGGTGGACACCCGCGGCCCCGGCGGCGCGGTGACCGGTTATTGGGTGAATCCGCAATCGCCCAACGGTCAGATCGTCGAGCGCCTGCTCCTGGGCGCCCATGCGCGCGGCGCCGAGGCGGCGCCGGAGCGACGCCTCGCCGCCGGCGAGGCGCTCAGCTACGCCGACTGGGTGCTGCCCGGCGTGCTGGCCATGAACGTGATGTTCTCGAGCCTCTGGGGCGTCGGCTGGGTGGTGGTGCGCTACCGCAAGAACGGCGTGCTGCGCCGGCTCAAGGCGACGCCCCTGCGGCCGCTGGAGTTCCTCACCGCCCAGGTGCTGTCGCGGCTGCTGGTGGCCATGACCTCCAGCGTGGTGGTCTATCTGGGCGCCCTGGCTATCCTGGACTTCCCGATGCGCGGCTCCTATGCGGCGCTGGCGCTCGTCTACATCGCCGGCGCCCTCTGTATGATCAGCCTGGGCCTGCTGGTGGCCTCGCGCCTGCGCACCGAGGAGCTCGCCGACGGGCTGCTGAATCTGCTGGCCTGGCCCATGGTGCTGCTCTCGGGCGTCTGGTTCTCCATGGAGGGCACCAGCGCCGCGGCGCAATGGCTGTCTCAGCTCATGCCGCTGACCCATGTGGTGGATGCCGCCCGCGGCATCATGATCGACGGCATGGGCCTGGTGCAGATCCTGCCGCAAATCGTCTTACTGCTGGCGCTGGCAGCGGTGCTGCTGGCGACGGCTGCCAGGCTGTTTCGCTGGGAATAGCCAGCAAGGCGCAGATCTCTCTGGCATGCCTCTCACCATGAAGCCCGCCCGACGACGCCTGGCCCTGCTGCTGGGCTTGTCGCTGCTTATCACCGGCGCCAGCCGCGCGCAGGAGCAGCCCCTCGACGAGTCGGCCCTCTGGCGGCTGATCCGCAATGGTGAGGCCGTCGTCCTGCTACGCCATGCCCTGGCGCCCGGCATCGGCGACCCGTCGGATTTCGAGCTCGGGGATTGCGCCACCCAGCGCAATCTCTCCGCGG
>PR_CR_10_Liq_1_inCRDRAFT_1001878_pt1 | contig 11283 bp, 9 predicted proteins | sample PRCRCaboRojoPR_3_FD_10241 | JGI IMG/M metagenome (IMG submission 10241) | reverse complement strand
CAGGGCGGCGAGCGTCGCCTCACCCGCCGCGAGGCGGGTCTTCCAGGCGGCGCGCCGGCGGCGCACGTCGGCGGCGGTGCGCAGCGCGTCGCGGCGTGCCTCGTCGTCGAGCGGCGGGACGGGCACGGCGCCTCCGGGGTGGCGGACGCCCGGACGCTAGTCGGCGCGGACGCGGGCGGCGAGCGGTGCGCGGCAAGTAGCGTGCGCGGCGGAGCCGGTGCGGTGGAGGGACGTGCATGTCGGAGCTGGTGCTCGGCGTCGATCTCGACGGCGTCTGCGCCGACTACGAGGGTGCGCTGCGCCGTTCGGTGGCGGCCCGCCGGTCGGTCGACCCCGCCTCGCTCCCGCCGCAGACGTCGACGGACCATTTCAAGGAGTGGGGCCTGACCGCGGACGGGTTCCGTGAGGCGCACCGGCTCGCCGTCACCGAGGACCGCATCTTCCGCACCATGGCCCCGCAGCCGGATGTCGCCGAGGTGCTGTGGCGCCTGTCGGACGCGGGGGTGTGGATCCGCATCATCACCCACCGGCTGCTGTTCAACGGGCTGCACGAGGCCAGCGCCGCCGACACGGCCGTCTGGCTCGACCAGCACGACATCCCCTACCGGGACCTGTGCTTCATCGGGGACAAGGCGACGGTCGGCGCGGACCTGTACGTCGACGACAGCCCGCACATCATCGACGCGCTGCGGGCCGCCGGACGCACCGCCATCGTGTACGACCAGCCGTACAACCAGCTGCTCGACGGGCCCCGGGCGTACGGCTGGCACGACGTGGAGGCGCTCGTCCGCGACCACCTCGACGGCGCTGGGGCGCGTGGCGGCGCCGACGAGCAGGAGGACCTCGGTGGCTGAGCGTGCACTGGACGACGCCGGGGTCGACCGCCTCGTGGCGGTCCTCGCCGACGCGGAGGTCCTCACCTTCGGGGCGCTGACGACGAAGTCGGGCCGGCCGACGCCGTACTTCGTCGACTTCGGCCGGGTCCGCACGGGCCCGCAGCTCGCCGCGCTCGCCGAGTGCTACGCCGACGGGGTGCTGCGCACGTACGGCGACGACGTCGACCTGCTGTTCGGTCCGGCCTACAAGGGCATCCCGCTGGCGGTGGCCACGTCGCTGGCCCTGGCCCGCCGCGGCGTCGACGTCGGGTTCGCCTTCGACCGCAAGGAGGCGAAGGACCATGGCGAGGGCGGGACGCTCGTCGGGCGGCGTCCGTCGGACGGCGACCGCGTCGTCGTGCTCGAGGACGTGACGACGGCGGGCACGTCGCTGCACCACACGATCCCGCTGCTGCGGGCCGCGGCCGACGTCGACGTCGTCGGCGTGCTCGTCGGGGTGGACCGGCTGGAGCATGCCGACGTCCCGACCGAGACGGCGCTGACGAGCGTGTCGCGCGCCCTCGACGTGCGCGTCGCTGCGCTCGCGACCATCACCGACGTCGCCGCGCGCCTGCAGGGCGACCTCCTCGATGACGCGGGCGCGGCACGGATCCGTGCCCACCTGGATCGGTACGGCGCCCGCGCGGGGTGAGCGGACGCCCGCCCGGCGACGCGCCCCTGACCGGATGCGGGTGCGGTCGGCCGGAGCCGTCAGAGGGTGGCGACGATGCCCTCGAGGGCGGCGACGGGATCGTCCGCGCGGGTGATGGGCCGGCCGACGACCAGCACGTCGGCACCGGCGCGGACGGCGTCCGCGGCGCTCATCGCGCGCGCGTGGTCGTCGGTGCCGGCGGCGTCGGCGCGGATCCCGGGCGTGACGACGAGCGGGTCGTCGCCGACGCTCCCCCGGACCCGTCCGAGGTCCGCGGGGGCGCACACGATGCCGTCGACGCCGCTCGCGGTCGCGAGGGCGGCGAGGCGTGGGACCTGCGTGGCCGCGTCGTCGACGCCCATGCGGGCCAGTTCCGCGTCCGCGGTGGACGTGAGGACGGTGACGGCGAGCAGGCGCAGCGGCGCACCGGACGGGCGGGCCGCGCCGGCGTCGGCGGCCGCGTCGGCCGCGGCGCGCAGCATCGTCGGTCCCCCCGAGGCGTGCACGGTGAGCAGTCCGACGTCGAGCGTCGCGGCCGCGGCGACGCTGCGGGCGACCGTCGTGGGGATGTCGTGCAGCTTCAGGTCGAGGAACACCGGCCCGTGCGCGGCGATCGCGGCGACGGCGCGCGGCCCCTCGCGGACGAACAGCTCGAGCCCGACCTTGAACCAGCCGACCCGGCCGTGCAGGCGCGCCGCGAGCGCCGTGGCCGCGTCGAGGTCGTCGACGTCGAGGGCGACGGCGATGCGTGCGGCCGGGCCGGTGGCGACGCTCACCCGGCGTCCCGCACGGTCGCGGTGCCGACGAGGTCGCTGACGGCCGTGTGGCCGTGCTCCGCCATCCACGCGGCGAGGCCCTCGCGCAGCGTCTCGGTGGCGAACGGGTCGACGAAGCCGCCGGTGCCCACGGCCACGGCGCGGGCACCGGCGCGCAGGAACTGGACGACGTCCTCGACGGTGCGCACGCCCCCGCAGCCGATGATGGGGACGTCGGGGAGCGCCTGGTGCACCTGGTGCACGACGCGCACCGCGATCGGTCGGATCGCCGGTCCGCTCAGCCCCCCGTAGGTGTTGGCGAGCTCGGCGACGCCGGAGACGGGGTCGATGGCCATCCCCAGGACGGTGTTGATCAGCGTGAGCCCGTCCGCACCGGCGTCGACGACGGCCCGGGCGATGGCGACGACGTCCGACGCGTCGGCGGTGAGCTTGGCGATGACGGGCACGTCGCTGGCGCGGGCGACGGCCCGGACGAGCTCGGCCGACGCCTGCGGGTCGAGGGCGAACACGAGCCCACGGTGCTCGACGTTCGGGCACGAGAGGTTCACCTCGATGGCGGCGACCCCCTCGACGCCGCGCAGGCGGCGTGCGACGTGCGCGAAGTCGTCGACGCTGTCACCGGCGACGGACACGACGACGGTCGCTCCCCGTTCGACGAGCCACGGCAGGTCGTTCGCGAGCCAGGCGTCGACCCCGGGGTTCTGCAGGCCGATCGCGTTGAGCATGCCGGACGGCGTCTCGACCATCCGGGGGGTGGGCAGCCCCTCGCGGGGGGCGGCGGTCAGCGACTTGACGACGACCGCGCCGATGCGTCCGACGTCGACGAAGCGCTGCATCTCGCGGCCGGAGGCGAAGCAGCCGGAGGCGGTGACGATGGGGTTGTCGAGCCGCAGCCCGGCGAGGCGCGTGGTCAGGTCGACGTTCGTCCCGGTCACGGGGCGTCCGTCCCGGCGGCGGCGAGGTCGACCCGCTCGGCGGCCTCGACCGCACCGGCGAGGCCGAGCGCACGCCACTGGACGCGGGCGCCGTCCATCACCGGCCCGTCGATGCACGAGCGGCGCATCCGGACCTCGTCGTCACGGTCGCGCACGGGGATGACGCAGGTGAAGCACACGCCGAGCCCGCACGCCATCCGCTCCTCGAGGGCGACCCGCACGGGGATGCCCGCGCGTGTCGCGACGGTCGAGACGGCGGCGAGCATCGCGTTGGGGCCGCAGGCGTAGACGACGTCGACGTCTCCGCGGGCGAGCACCGCCGGCATCGCATCGGTGACCCGGCCGTGCAGGCCCGCGCTGCCGTCGTCGGTGGTGGTGCGCAGGCTGTGGGCGAGCCGCTTCGCCTCGATGGAGTGCAGCAGCGTGTCCTCGGTGGCGGCACCGACGATCAGGTCGACCCGGTGCCCCAGCGGCACCAGCACCTCGGTCAGGTAGTGCAGGGGCGCGGCGCCGTAGCCGCCGCCGACGAGCAGGCAGGTGGCCGGCCGTTGCGGGATGGGGAACGCGCGCCCGAGCGGGCCGACGACGTCGAGCTGCTGGCCGGTCCGCACCCGTCCGAGCCAGGCGGAGCCCTCCCCCTCCGGGCCGACGACGAGCGACACGGTGCCCAGCGACCCGGCCTCCCCGACCTCGGCGCGCGCGATCGACAGGGGGCGTCGCAGCAGGGTGCCGGGCACGTCGACGGCGACCTCGAGGAACTGTCCGGGACGGCAGCGGGCGGCCAGCTCGGGTGCGGCCAGCACGAGCGTCACGTACGGCCCCGACGGTCGCCGTGCGACGACCTCGGCGACGACGCGCAGCGGCCCGTCCTCCTCGACGCGTCCCATGACGTCGCTCATCGGCCGCCGCCCGTGCGGTCGGCGACACGTGCGGCCACCGCCGCATGCCGGTCCTGCAGCGAACGGACGGCGAAGCCGGGCCGCTGCAGCGCCTCGACGCCGAGCAGCGCGGCGCTCATCCCGGCGACGGTCGTCACGCACGGGACGCCCTGGCTCACCGCCGTCTGCCGGATGAGGATGCCGTCGCCGCGCGCGTCGGCCCCGAACGGCGTGTTCAGCACGAGGTCGATGCTGCCGTCACGCAGGCCCCGCACGACCGTGTCGTCCCCGTCGGTGATCTTCCCGACGCGGGTGACGGGGACCCCCCAGCGCTGCAGCACCCGGGCGGTGCCGTCGGTGGCGACGAGGTCGAGGCCGAGGTCGACGAGCCGGCGGGCGACGAGCACGACGGCCCGCTTGTCGCGGTCGGCGACGGACACGAACACCGTCCCGCCGGTGGGGAGGGTGAGCGTGCCGGTGCCACCCTGCGCGCGGGCGTACGCGTCGCCGAAGTCGGCGGCGACCCCCATCACCTCACCGGTCGAACGCATCTCGGGGGTGAGCGCCGGGTCCGCACCCGGGAACCGTTCGAAGGGCAGCACGGCCTCCTTGACCGCCACGTAGTCGAGCAGGTCGGGGTCGTAGCCGTGCACGGGCAGCGTGCCCTCCGCCCGCAGCTCGGCCAGGCTGCTGCCGGCCATGACACGGGCGGCGACCTTCGCCAGCGGCGTGCCCAGGACCTTGGACACGAACGGCACGGTGCGGGACGCGCGCGGGTTGGCCTCGATGCAGAACAGCTGCTGGTCGCGGACGGCGAACTGGACGTTCATCAGGCCGACGACGCCCAGGCCGCGGGCGATGCGTCCGGCGACGTCGATGACCTCGCGTTCGAGCGCCCGCGAGAGCGTCACCGGGGGGACGGCGCAGGCCGAGTCGCCCGAGTGGACCCCGGCCTCCTCGATGTGCTCGAGGATGCCGCCGACGAGCAGCTCCTCGCCGTCGTAGACGACGTCGACGTCGACCTCGATGGCGGACTCGAGGAACCGGTCGACGAGGATCGTCTGGTCGCCGGCCGCGGCGAGCGCGTCCCCGACCTCGCGCTCGAGCGCCTCGACGTCGTCCACGACCCGCATGGCACGCCCGCCGAGCACGAACGAGGGCCGCACGAGCACGGGGTAGCCGACGCGACCCGCGACGGCCCGTGCCTCCTCGGCACTGCGGGCCGTGCCACCGGCCGGCATGCGCGCGCCGATGTCGTCCATCATGGCGGCGAACATGCCGCGGTCCTCCGCGGTGTCGATCGCGTCGGGGGAGGTCCCCCAGATCGGGACGCCGGCCTCGGCGAGCCCCCGTGCGAGCTTCAGCGGCGTCTGCCCGCCGAACTGGACGATCACGCCCTCGGGGCGTTCCCGTGCGACGACCTCGAGGACGTCCTCCAGCGACAGCGGTTCGAAGTACAGGCGGTCCGCGGTGTCGTAGTCGGTGGAGACGGTCTCCGGGTTGCAGTTGACCATGATGGTCTCGTAGCCGGCGTCCTTGAGGCGAGGACCGCGTGGACGCAGCAGTAGTCGAACTCGACCCCCTGCCCGATGCGGTTGGGCCCGGACCCGAGGACGATGACCGCGGGCCGGTCGTGCGGTGCGACCTCGTCCTCCTCGTCGTAGGTGGCGTAGTGGTACGGGGTCGTCGAGTCGAACTCGGCCGCGCACGTGTCGACGGTGCGGTAGACGGGGCGCACGCCCAGCCGGTGGCGGGCCGCACGGACCTCGGCCTCGTCGACGTCGGCGAGCACGGCGATGAGCCGGTCCCCCAGCCCGTCACGCTTCGCGGCGCGCAGCAGCGGCTCGTCGGTGAGCACCCGCTCCCCCGCGGCGGCGACCTGCGCCTGCAGGTCGGTCAGGCGCGCCATCTGGTCGACGAACCACGGGTCGAACGCGGTCAGCGCGGTGACCTCCGCCGGGTCCATGCCGCGGGCGAGGGCCTGCGCGACGCGGAGGATGCGCCCGGGGTTGGGACGGGCCAGGTCGGCCCGCAGGGTCGCGTCGTCGACGCCGTCGTCGGGCCGGTGGAACCCGATCGTGCCGTCCTCCAGGCTGCGCAGCGCGCGCTGGAGCGCGTCGCGGAACGACCGGCCGAACGCCATCGCCTCCCCCACGGAGTGCATGCGGGTGGTGAGCGTGTCGTCGGCCCCGGGGAACTTCTCGAAGTCGAAGCGCGGGACCTTCACGACGACGTAGTCGATCGACGGTTCGAACGCGGCCCGTGTCCGGCCGGTGATGTCGTTCGCGATCTCGTCGAGCGTGTAGCCGAGGGCGAGGCGGGCGGCGATCTTCGCGATGGGGAACCCGGTCGCCTTCGACGCGAGCGCCGACGAGCGCGACACCCGAGGGTTCATCTCGATGACGAGCTGCCGGCCGGTCCTGGGGTCGACGGCGAACTGGACGTTCGAGCCGCCGGTGTCGACCCCGATGCGGCGCAGGACGGTGAAGGCGGCGTCGCGCATCGTCTGCAGCTCGGGGTCGGACAGGGTCATGGCGGGGGCGACGGTGATGGAGTCCCCGGTGTGCACCCCCATCGCGTCGAGGTTCTCGATGGAGCACACGATCACGCAGTTGTCGTTGCGGTCGCGCATGACCTCGAGCTCGTACTCCTTCCAGCCCAGCACCGACTCCTCGACGAGCACCTCGTGCACCGGGGAGTCGGCGAGCCCCCTCGCGATGCGGTCACGGAGGTCGGCCTCGTCGTGGGCGATGCCGCCGCCCTTGCCGCCCAGCGTGAACGACGGGCGGAGCACCAGCGGGTAGCCGAGCTGGTCCGCGGCGGCGACCGCCTCGTCGACCGAGCGGACGTACTCGGAACGGGGCGACTCGAGACCGACCTCGCTCATCGCCTGCCGGAAACGTTCCCGGTCCTCGGCCGTGCGGATCGCCTCGATGTCGGCGCCGAGCAGCTCGACCCCGAACTCGTCGAGCACCCCCGCCTCGGCCAGCTCGATCGCGAGGTTCAGGGCGGTCTGACCGCCGAGGGTGGCGAGCAGCGCGTCGGGCCGTTCGGCCGCGATCACGGCGCGGACGGAGTCGACGGTGAGGGGCTCGACGTAGGTCGCGTCGGCGACGTCGGGGTCGGTCATGATCGTCGCCGGGTTCGAGTTGACGAGCACGACCCGCAGCCCCTCCTCGCGCAGGACGCGGCAGGCCTGCGTGCCGGAGTAGTCGAACTCGCCGGCCTGGCCGATGACGATCGGGCCGGAGCCGAGGACGAGGACGCTGGTCAGGTCGTCGCGACGCGGCATCAGGCGACCTCCCCGGTCACGTCGAGCTCGAGGACGGAGCGGGCCCGGCCGTCACGCACCGCGAGCATCAGGTCCGCGAACCGGTCGAACAGGTAGCGCGCGTCGGACGGTCCGGGGGCGGCCTCCGGGTGGTACTGCACGCTGAACGCGGGCACGTCGGCGGCGGCGAGCCCCTCACACACGTCGTCGTTGAGGTTGACGTGGCTGACCTCGACCTCCCCGTGGGCCGCGGTGCGGTAGCGCTGCTCCCCCACCCGCTCCCCGAGGCTCGCCGCGTCGACGGCGAAGCCGTGGTTGTGGCTGGTGATCTCGACGACACCCTCACGGCGACGCAGCACGGGCTGGTTGATCCCGCGGTGACCGAACGCGAGCTTGTAGGTGTCGGCACCGAGTGCACGGCCGAGCAGCTGCGAGCCGAGGCAGATGCCGAACACCGGGACCTCCCCGAGCAGCGCCGCGGTGGTGGCCACCGCCGCCTCGACGGTCGCCGGGTCGCCCGGACCGTTGGAGACGAACAGGCCGTCGGGCTCGAGGGCGCGCACCTCGTCGGCCGTCGTCGTCGACGGCAGCAGGTGGACCTCCGCGCCGAGCCCGGCCAGGCCGGTGACCATCGAGCGCTTCATGCCGAGGTCGAGGGCGGCGACGCGCAGACGGACGTCCCCGTCGGGGCGGACGACGCGGGGTTCGCGCACGCCGACCTCGCTGACCAGCTCCCGCCCCTCCATCGAGGGGCTCTCGCGCACGAGCGCCAGCAGCGCGTCGACGTCGAGGACCTCGCTGGACAGTCCCGCACGCATCGCGCCGTGCTCGCGCAGCCGTCGGGTGAGCCGGCGCGTGTCGACGTCCTCGATGCCGACGACGCCGGCGTCGTGCAGCGCCTGCGGCAGGTCCCCCCGGGCACGCCACGAGGACGGCCGGTGGGCCATCTCGCGGACGACGAAGCCGGCGACCTGCATCGCGTCCGACTCGGCATGGTCAGGGTGCATCCCGTAGTTGCCGACGTGCGCGGCGGTCATCGCGACGATCTGGCCGCGGTAGGAGGGGTCGGTCAGCACCTCCTGGTAGCCGGTCATCCCCGTGTTGAACACGGCCTCACCCAGGACGGTGCCGGTCGCCCCGACGCTGCGGCCGCGGAACACCGTGCCGTCCTCGAGGACGAGCAGCGCGTCAGGCATCGGGCACCTCCGGGGTGGGGTCGCCGTCGCGGAGGGTCGGGCGTCCGCGCAGCACCGTATGGCGCGTGCGACCGACCAGCGTGCGGCCGTGGAAGGGGGTGTTGTCGGCGCGGCTGCGCAGGCGCGCCCGGTCGACGGTCCAGGTGACCTCGGGGTCGAAGACCTGCAGGTTGGCGGGCGCGCCGACGGTGAGGGGCCCGCCGTGACCGCGGGTGTCGCGCACGGCCGCCGGGCCGGTCGTGAACCGGGCGACCGCGGTGAGCGGGTCGAGCAGGCCCGTGCGGACGAGTTCGGTGTGCACGAGCGGGAACGCGGTCTCGAGCCCGAGCATGCCGCAGGGCGCGTGCTCCCACGGCTGGCGCTTCGCCTCCCGGCCGTGGGGGGCGTGGTCGGTCGCGACCGCGTCGATGGTGCCGTCGGCCAGCGCCGCCCGGAGCGCGTCGACGTCGCTGCGGGTCCGCAGCGGCGGGTTGACCTTCATCACGGCGTCGTAGGCGCCGACCTCGGTGTCGTCGAGGGTCAGATGGTGAGGGGTGACCTCGGCGGTGACGCGGGTGCCCGCCGCCTTGGCGCGCCGGACGAGGTCGACGCCGCCGGCGGTGGTGAGGTGGGGGACGTGCAGGCGTGCGCCGACCCCGTGGGCGAGGATCAGGTCGCGGGCGAGCATGACCTCCTCGGCCTCGCGCGGCCAGCCGGGCAGCCCGAGCACCGACGACGTCGCCCCCTCGTTCATCTGCGCGTCGGCGGTGAGGACGGGGTCCTCGGAGTGGTTGCAGAGCACGACGTCGAACGCGCTCGCGTACTGCAGCGCCCGGCGCATCACGAGGCTGTCGCCGAGGGGGATGCCGTCGTCGGAGAAGAAGTCGACGCGCGCGTCGGAGCGGGCGAGCTCCCCCATCGGGGTCAGCTCGGCGCCGCCGAGGCCGCGGGTGATCGACGCGACGGGGAGCAGGTCGACGAGGCCGACCTCCCGGCCGCGGCGCAGGACCAGCTCGACGACCACGGCCGTGTCCGCGACCGGGTCGGTGTTCGCCATCGGCGCGACGGCGGTGTACCCGCCGGCGACCGCGGCGGCCGATCCGGTCGCGATGTCCTCGGCACCCTCGCCGCCCGGCTCGCGCAGGTGGGTGTGCAGGTCGATGAGGCCGGGGGTGACCCAGCAGCCGGACGCGTCGAGCCGGTCGGCACCGTCCGCGCCGCCGGCGGCGTCGGGGCCGACGGCGACGATCACCCCGTCGCGCACGAGGAGGTCGGCGACGGTGTCGGTGCCGCTGGCAGGGTCGAGGAGGCGTCCGCCGGTCACGAGGAGGAGGCTCACGCGTCGACCTCCGGGCGTGGTGCGGCGGACAGCAGCCGGTACAGGCAGGCCATGCGCACGGCGATGCCGTTGGTGACCTGCTCGGTGATGACGGCGCGGGGATCCGCCATCGCGTCGCTGGTCAGCTCGACCCCACGGTTGACGGGGCCGGGATGCATCAGCAGCGCGTCGCCGGGCAGCCGGCGCAGCCGGGCGGCGTCGACCCCCCAGACGCGCGCGTACTCGCGGGTCGACGGGAAGAACGCGCGGTGCAGCCGTTCGCGCTGCACGCGCAGGACGTAGAGCACCTCGGTCGTCGGCAGAACGGCGTCGAGGTCGGCGCTGACCGTGACCCCCCACCCGCTGACGTCGGGCAGCAGCGTCGGCGGGGCGACGAGGGTGACGTCGGCGCCGAGGAGGCGGAGCAGCTCGACCTCGCTGCGGGCGACGCGGGAGTGGAGGATGTCCCCGACGATGGTGACCTTCGCGCCCGTCAGGTCGTCACGGTGCTGCAGCAGCGTCAACGCGTCGAGCAGCGCCTGCGTGGGATGCTGGTGCCATCCGTCCCCGGCGTTGAGGACGGGGACGGCGACCTCGCGCGCCAGCTGGACGGGAGCCCCGGCGGACGAGGTGCGCAGCACGATGAGGTCGACGCCGAGGGCCATGAGCGTCTCGGCGGTGTCGAGCAGCGACTCGCCCTTCTTGACCGACGTGCCCTGGGCGGTGAAGTCGACGACGTCGGCGGACAGCCGCTTCGCGGCGAGGTCGAAGCTGAGGCGCGTGCGGGTCGAGTCCTCGAGGAAGAGGTTGCAGACGATGCGGCCGCGCAGCGTCGGGACGCTGGCCCGCTCCCGCCGGGCGATGGGGAGCAGCTCGCGGGCGGTGTCGAGCAGGTCGTCGACCTGGGCACGGTCGAGGTCGCGGATCGCGATGAGGTCGGTGAGCGGCGCGGTCATCGGCCGGCCCCGACGACGACCTCGTCGACCCCGTCGGTCTCCGCGAGGCGGACGACGACGGTGTCCTCCGCTGCCGTGGGCAGGTTCTTGCCGACGTGGTCGGCGCGCACGGGCAGCTCACGGTGCCCCCGGTCGATGAGGCAGACGAGCCGGACGCGGGCGGGCCGGCCGAGGGCGCTGGTGGCGTCGAGCGCGGCACGGACGGTGCGGCCGGTGTAGAGGACGTCGTCGACGAGCACGACGGTGCGCCCCTCGACGTCGGGGGGGACGTCGGTCGCCCCGATCGGCATCGGGTCGCGCAGCGCGAGGTCGTCGCGGTAGAGGGTCACGTCGAGCTCGCCGACGGGGACGTCGACGTCCTCGATCGTGGCGATGGCGGCGGCGAGGCGACGTGCGAGCGGGACGCCGCGGGTGCGGACCCCGAGGAGGACGAGCCCTGCGGCCCCA
>PR_CR_10_Liq_1_inCRDRAFT_1001877_pt1 | contig 11283 bp, 3 predicted proteins | sample PRCRCaboRojoPR_3_FD_10241 | JGI IMG/M metagenome (IMG submission 10241) | reverse complement strand
TTCGCACCACTTTTTAAGGATGTGGAAGCCCTGGTGAGGGTAAGTGTCTTTGTAAAGGTGGTATCTGTGGCCATAGAATCCCCAAGCAAACTTGGGGTCTTTGTGGAACCACCTAGGATTTGAAGTTTCTGGGAAGGTAAGACCTTTTTTGGCCATTGGAGGGTAACTTTTCCAGAAACCCTCAGAGCCTCTGAAGTCAGGAAGTCCAGAGTCAACTCCGAGTCCAGCACCACTGGTTACTATGAGGTAGTTGGCTTGTTTGACTGCCTCCGCTGCTTTCTTTAAGTAACTTTTCATAACCAATATAATGAAATCAAACAAGACAAAAGTTAGGATAGAAAGTGCAAAGCACGGGTCCCTCATAGAAAGGAACCTTTGGCACTACAACAGCATCCTTAACCCCCAAAGAGCCTGGAGCAACTCTGGAATCACTTACGAGTCGGGATCCACTCAAATCACTGAAGAGTCTGTTGTGAAATTTCTATACTCTCAGTACAAAATACTGATATACATAGACTTGTCGCCTTCAATATTTTCCTATCATCCCCAACTCAAAGACACCTTAGTGAACACAATTACCCCCACGCTCCAAAAGGTGCTTTCCAAACTAAAAAGCATTTCAGAAAGCAAAGGAGTCAACATAGAAATAGGAATGTTGCTGGCGGGACTAGCTGGGAAGCCTCTTAAAGTAGTGGCTATGAACCACTTAATAAACTCCCAAGACTCTGTTAACCAAGTGATAGACCTGCTCAGTTACCACTTATCTCTACTCCAGATGAGCAGACACAGTCACCTTACTGAGAGTGGAATAGAAATGGCAACAGCTCTTAAGTGGTGTATTTTCTCACTTTACTCGATGAAAACCCAAGCAAAGCCCTCAGTGATTTTTGTGACGGACGGAGTAAACTGCAACTTTGAGTTAGGAATATATGACGGACTAGTTATGCAATACTGCAGAGCAGACGTGAACTTCCACGTGATAAGTTTAGCTGAAGACTTAGAACCCCACAGTTTGGAGTTTGGATACGTGCCGGACTCTTCTGGTTTGGAGCTAGTAGCAAGGTCTACAGGTGGGTTGTTTTTGACTNGTTCTGACTTAGGGAACCTAGAAGACTTGCTTTACATAGAGTCTTGCCTGAACTGTTCGAGCACCTTAAACATAGCCACTAGTGGCAGCAGTATAGAAGAAGAAATTGACAGAGTCAACAAATACGCAATAGACGAGTACTTGCTGGAGCTACCTTTGGAAATCATACTTAAATGCAGACTCCGAGAAGGATTTAAAATATCCGAAGCAAACTCTGAACGAGTGTGTTTAAGGTTCGATGCCCACTTCAACACTAAACTTGAGTACGTTGCAGTTCCTAAAGACTCTGGCTCTTGCAAGATTCAGCTGAGTTTAATCAGTAGGCACTCTTTATACGAAAAATTACTGAAACTCAACTTTTCAACTTCAGTAAACAGTGGGTCTAAGCCAAACTCAGCCCAAAGAATCACTTGGGTCATAACTAAGGCCAAAGAAACTGAGGGCATTGCTTTGGAACTGTGGCAAGCGACTTCTGGCAAAGTTAGTTTAAAGAAAATAGCTGAAAAAGTAAGTAACTTGCAGATTTCAAAGTGGCACAGGTGGTTTGATATGCAACGACTAGACATAGTGATATCTAAAAGCAAACAAGAAAACTTAATTCAGCAAGGAAAAGACAGACTCAAAGACAAATTTAAGCAGTTAGGTAAAGGACTGTTAGTTAAAAACACTTACGTAGAACTCATTGACTCTTTAAGTCTTATTTGTGCTAAAGTTGAGTGGGAGGGCGACAACAAGATTACTTGTTACTTTGGGTTCTTTCAGTGTTCGAACGAATTCATGGTAACTAAGAAACAAGAAGTCATTAACCACTTCACCAACGGAACTCAACTTGAAGTTTACACAAGACCTCTAGGCAAACTGCTTGTGGAGAACTTAAGTCACGAAAAGTACAACGTTTCTAGAGTTTACTCTATCTTTAACTACAAACCACACGTGCAAGCCATAAGGGCTTTTATGCATTCTTACTCTGTGTCCAAGAAGCTCTGCTCCAAAAAGTCAGCAAGTATGCTTTTATCTATTTTGTACCAGTTAAGACTGAGGTCTGGGTTTTACTACTTAGGAGAGTCAGAAAGCAGCAAGTACGTTTTAGTCAAAAACATTGAAGTTAAGGGTCAAACACACTTTATTCAGTACTTGATTTACCAAGAAAATTTAGAAGTACACTCTAACTTGTACCTAGAACCAGGAATAGCTAGTGCTTTAGATAAGTCAGAAGAAAAGGTACTGAGTGACTTCACTGAGGAGTTCCAGAGTTTCGACAACTTTTTGTACGAGTGCTTTGCCACCCTGGACTTTTTGGTTTACAAAAGTCTGCAAAAAAAACTTAACGACGAAGACTTACAACCAGACGAAATCTCGCAAGAAAACACTGGGATATCTGAAGACGACGACTTGTACTGTTACTTTGAAACTGAAGAACTAAGTCAGTGCAGTAACTACGAAGAATTGAAGCTAGAGTACTTTGAAAAGTTTTATTCCTTCTTAGAAAAACTAGAAGAAACTGACTTCGAACCTAAATTAGACAGCTTGCTGCAAACTGGAGTTTCTTACTTCTTAGAGCTAGAGTTTTTTGATATGGTGAGCTTGGGCAAGTCTGACTGCATATTTGAAACTCTGTCTAAAAACATACACAAAGCTTTTCGGGGAGTTTCAGACTACAACTTGAAGTTCAGAGGCAACCAGTACTATGTAAGGTTTGTCTGCGAAGAAGCTGTGCTTCTTTGGAAACTTCCAGACTTAACTAACGCTAGCAAAAAGGTTGACTTAGAAATCTGTGAGTGTGATTACAGCAGAATAGACATTCAGTTAACTCTTGGAAGAAGGAAGTCCTTTATCTCTGCGCTTGACTCTAAGTCACAAAACACGCTTACAAAGACACTTACTCTTATACAAAGGGTTTACAAACAAGCGCTTTACTCTACTTGCTACAACAGTCTCCGAGAAGGAAGCATTATTCTCAACTCAGATGATTTGCTTGCCTTTATTTCTAATTGCGATAAGCTCAGTCTTACTTTCAAAGTTGACAAACTCATTGGTTTGCTCCGCACTAACTGGGAAAGAGTCGAAGAACTAACTGCTGGACTTATTCAAAAAGCCGTGTACTCCAACAACCACATATGCAAAGCAATGGACTTGCATTTTTCAAAGTTACTTGAAAAACACTTTGAGAAGATAGGAGGAACTGAGTACTTTATGTACAGAGACACTTCACAAAAGTTCTTTTTCAGAATGGGTAAAAACTTAACTCGTTTGAGTCAGCACTTGTACCACACAGAACTTGAGTACACAATCTACACCTTCCACTACCCTTCTTATTTCTACAAAGAATGGAAAACTCACAACTGTGTTCCTAAGCACTTAGTTACTCAAAACCGACAACACGAAGAAGGAGTGCTTAAAACTGTAGTGAAGGAAGCTAAATCTTTGCTGGCTGAAAGGACTCTGGAGTTACTTACTGACTGCTTGCCTCTTGATGAAAGTGTTTTGAAACAAGTCCACCTGTGCTTTAAGCAGATCAAAAAGATCAAAAGGTCCAAACATCCTTTGGAGTTCATAGTTAACAACCAAGACTACTCTAGTTTGCTGCACAAAGAACTCGCAAAGAACTACATAATTAACCTCCGCAGAGTAGGCGACTACTACGTTGTTGTGAACTCCAAATACAACAAGTCAATATTTTTCAAAGAAGAGTACGAAAGCGACGTGTGTTACCTAGAAGAAGTGGACGAAGACCCCGAAAGTTACTGGGTGCCCTTTTGGATGGTGATTGGAGTTAAAAAGAACACACTGGTATTCCAGTACTTCTTGCCAGACTACCTTAAGTACAAACAACTCAACGACTCTGAAATGGACCAGAAAATCAAAGAATGGTGCAAAAGCATAGAAGCGCGAATAAGCCAAAGTATACTGCTCAAACAACTCCTGGACACTGGCAACATCTCACAGATCTTGCTGCCTCCTTCACACAGCACTTTGAACGAGTCTTCTCACACTTTTGTGAAGGAGTCTCGCGAAAGAATCAAAAAGAAGTATGTAAGGAATTCAAGTTCCCGCATTCAAGAAAGCAAGCAAGAAAAACTCAACCCTCCAAAAGCCCCCTTCACTCTTAACCTGCACCACGTGAATTACTTCATCATCAGCGACAGGCTTCAAAAAGACGAAGCTAAAAACGCACTTGACTCTAAGTTCTCAATTCCGCCTTTTTTGATTTACAACAACGATGAGTTTTACATGCTGCCTCAGGATAACGAAACTTACGTGTTTAGGTTTTTCGAAGGCAACAAGCAAAAAGACTCCAAGTTCCCTTCGATTTCCAAAAACATGGATAAACTAACTGAAAAAAACCCTTACAAAGTCAGAGTAGTTAACCTTGAAATCTACGGTATTGACCCTCCTTCCAAAGAAACCATTTCTAAACTCGAACAAACTGTACAAGAACAACTTCAACAAATTTCTCTGTTTAAACTTGCTGACTCTTTAGTTAAAAACCAAAAGTCCATTATGACTTACAACGACGCTCAGTTCATACAAGGCAACCAACCTCCTCTTATCCAAATGTACTCCATTCCTAACTCCATCACTAATCTTCCTTTGCTTTTGAGTTACCTTAAACAGAACCTTGCAAGGTTCTTGTTTAGTTTCAAAATAAAAGAAGTTGAAGAAACTGCACTTGTTTACAACTACTTAAAGCTAGTTGGAGTTCCTACTAGTAAACAAACTAAGCCTTCAGACTCTAGGAAAAAAGCAACAGTGTTAGCTAAGCAAAGCCACTCCAAAACTGAAGACTCAGTTCCTTTTTTAGGAAACACCTTTGGAAAAGCACTGGCTTTAATTTACCTAGGCAGAGTTTACTTCAACGGAGAAAGCATCGAAGAAAGTGAGGATTTGTTCCAAGAGGACGAGTGGATTTTGCCTGAAACTATTGAGTCACTCAAGCGCCATCAAGTTATTGGCATAGGGAGTCCTGCTAACCCTGGATACTATTTAGAAATTAAGATTTACAAAAACGGACCTTTAAACGAAAGTGCTTTCATTGACTACTTAAACCAGTGCGTGAAACAAGTTATGTCTGAGTACTTTTTAGAAGCTATTTTCAGTTACACTCTGAAAACCAACTTTCCCTCTGATGTGCTTTACTCGCAAATCGCTGAGTACTCCAGAATAGCTGTTCATAACTCCTTAGAGAACCACGTCCACTCCATCAGTCACTATGCACCTCCTTTTACTCTGTTTAGTTTTTACTCGAAAATAGTTTCTGCTGCACGAAAAGCTTTGAACTACATTGACACAGTGTACTGCTTAGAAAGCAACAACCAAAAGTTACTTACAGACAGCATGCAGCAAACCCGAAAACTCTGGAACCAAAACTGTGACGAAGTAGAGTACATCGGAAACGACATAAAGCTAAGTGCCATGATGGGTCCTTTAATAGTCAACAAAATAATCAACGAAATGCCTATATTTAAACAAACCAACGACTTAAAACTATACCATAGCAACGCCCAAGAAGACATCACTCGTTCTTTGTTTGTGTCAATCGAAGTAACTAAAACCAACATAGAAGTCCTCTCTTACAACCTGAACCGAGCAGTTCTTTTAAAACTCCACAAAAAAGTCCAAAAACAAGTTTCTCTAGCCAAAGCAGACTATCGCCTTCTAAACAACGGGCTTACTCAAAAACTAGGACTTTACCACCACAACGTTACTATGAGCTCAGACATCTGTTCACGGAATTCTTTTCAAAAAGAACAGATCTCCAACTTGCTGCCTAGAGCTTGCAACATCTTCCAAATCAAAGACGAGAAAAAGTCCCTTGAGGATACTTTTGAACTCGGAGAAGAAGAAGGCCTACGGAACTTTAAGCTCCAGGGCATGTGGCCTATGATCAAGTACAACATCCCAACTCAACACAACCGGAGCAAAGTAGCTATGCACGGAGGATTCTTGCGCGACATGCTTACTGTCAAGCACGGACTGTTGGACGACTGCATGAAGGTTTCTAAAGCTTACAAAAAATGGTGCTCTGAAAAACAAGGCAACGTAAACAACATCATTAGCCAAGTACTTCCAAGAAACACTTTGTCTACAAATGACTTAGTTACTGCACACGACATCATCCAACTTGCTCAGGTGGTTAAAATAGACAAAGCCATTATTCAGTTTGTGCACTCCAAAAAGAGCTTTAAAGAACCTGAAGACAAGCAAAAAATGACCAACACCATTTCTACTTTCATTAAAGTTTACGCAAACGAGTTGAAGAAACTAACTAAGTTGGACATTCTAACTAAAGAAGACCACATGTCCTCCACAAGCAATATTCTCCACGAGCACTCTCCCCAAACTTCGCAGTCTAGTCTCAGAAAAGGTTCCAGTTCAGGCAACATAGACCACAAAAGAGAAAACATGCAGTTTTACCTTAAAAAAGCTTTTGAACAAAGCATCTTTTTAGTTGAGATCTCTTATGAAGAACCCCACATCACTACAACAGCTTACTGCATTGAAAACATACAAAAGTTCTTTCCTTCTTACCAGTGGGAAGAGTCCTACCCCAACCAGAACCTTAAAAAAGAAATCCACAGACTCAAGTCCAGCATCAAAACTCCAGTTTTCATATATGATATCCAAATCAAGCACCTCTGCATATTCCTTTGCAGGCCCAGAGACTACCCAGCCATTGACTTACTGGCAACTCTTAACTGCATCAACAGACTGTCTCCTAAGTCACCTCCTGGAGCTTCCAACTCGCTTTACGTAGGAATACTTTGCATAGACTTAGGAGAACTCAACGGAGTTAGCGTAGAAGAGATTTACAAGTACTTTTTACTGAACAGTGACGAGTACAACTTCGAAAGTTACCCTTACAAAGGAGAAACTGAAGCTGTTTACACTGTCACTAACCCTTCAGAAGACATTTCCTCTTCAGAACTCTTAAAAAACTCCATTTCCACTGAAGACATTAAGTTCTTGAACTCACTCAGAGGTGTCGTGTACACCAAAGTTCAGCACAACGAGAAGTCACACAGAACTAGGCCTGTGGTGTCCCTTGAAAGCACTCAAACTGAAAATAAACTTAGAATCGCTTACTACATAATCAACTACGAGAAACAAAGAAAAGGCCCTAAAGAAACCATCAAAGCCATCAAGTCCAAAGCTGAAGAAGACGTTGTAGAAGCCATTCGCAAGTCTAAAGGCCATTACAGAAGAGACCGACTTTGGCATAAACTTGAAAGGGCTTCCGAATCAGAAAGTTTTTCTTTTGAAGAATTCAGGCACTTACTAGCAGCTTCAGAAGTTCAGTGTATGCAAGAGATTGACCTCCGAATCAAAGACATCACTAGTCTTTCGAACATTTTTAACTCAGAGTGCTTTGACTACCTAAAACTAGTTTACGGACACAAGTGCAAAAGGTTCGCTAAGCCTGCTGAGTGGCATTTGGTGGTGTTTTACTCGCCTAAAATACTAGCTCACTTAGAAACTAGCTCTGAAGGAGACTTAAAGCTGAACCTAGTTAAAAAGTCACCAGAAACCAAAAAGGACGAAGAAGACGAGTTCATCACTGACTTAGTGAGCAAAATACTCCAGTGGCTTTGGGCAAGTTTGAATTCTGCTATTAACAATTAACTTACTTATGCAGGTCTTCGTGCAAAGTTTGCAAAGCTTGCAGAAACTGGGAGGCATTGAGCTTTTTGCACTTAGACTGCACTGTAGGGTTCTGAGGAAGCTTAGGTCTAGCTTCTTCTTGTCTTTTCAAAAACTGCTTCACGCCTTTGAATTCTTTTAGGTCTTTTTGAGCGAACTTTTTAGGAGGGTGGATTTCAGGAGTGAAACTGCACTCTTCTATTTCATCTTGCAGTTCTCTATCCCGAGTTAGCTTGAGTCTTTCGTCTCTGTCAGTTGCCCAACCGTTAAGTTTAGAAACTAGTTTTTCAAAGTCAACCTTTTTTTTGGGCTGGAAAGTGCAGTTTTGGTCAGAGTCAAAGGTGTTTTGTTCGATTAAGAACTTTCTTCTTTCTTGGTAAAAATTACTGAGTTCGTAAAGTGCTTCGCATCTGTCTAGTTTCTTTTTGCTGTTGTGTTTTTGTCTGTTGTCGAGTTTGGATGACTTAGAGTTAACTAGTGGTTTAAAGCAGCACTCTGGGTCTTCTATTTCAAACACTTCAGGAGTGGGGCTTCTAGTTAGCCTTTCAAAAGACTTGCCCATTCTTGAAGCCAAAGCTGAACTCTTTTTGGAAATCATAGGTTTGAAACTAAAACTTGAGTCTGGAGTTTTAGCAGTTTTTTTCCTCAGAAGTCGTTCTCTGGACTTTTTGGAGTCCTTAGGAGACCTGTAAGAAGGCTCAGGAGTCCAAGAAGACTCCTGCATGAGTTGTTTTTGCTTCCTTCTTTCTTGGTAAACAGTATAGAAGTTGTAGAGTCTTTGGGAAACTTCACAGTTCCTTTTAAGTCTTTTGGCCATAGGAGAGATGTTGGGCTTACTAGACCACTTTTTGGCAAGTTCTTTAAGGACTCTTTTGGTCCTTAGGATTTCTTTGCTTCTTGAGCCGTTGTCTAGGAGTCTCTGTTCAACTTTGTGAGGATGTCCACAGCTTTCAAAGATTTCTTGGGATTTCTTGCAGATTTCTGGAGGCCTACAGAGGCTTTTTTCTTGAGTTTCGAGTTTTAGTTTTAGGTCTTCTTTGCGTTGTTGGTAGACTTGGCCAATTGCAGTAAGTCTGTTTTCAACTCTGGAAGGAGAAGTTGACTTGTGCATGGACTGGAGTTCTTCTTGTTCTTCTTGTTCTTGTTGGGCTTTTGCTTTGCGTTGCTTTTCAAGTTTGGTTTTGTAAAGGTCACCTGCTGCTAAAAGTCGGTCCACTACTTGGAGCTGGGAACCTTTAGTTGGGGTTTTGTTAGTTAAAGGGTAAAAGGGTAGTTTTTCGCGTTCTTGTTCTTCAAGTAGTTGTTTCTTTTTGAGTTTTCTGGCTTGGTACTGCCTTCCTTTTTCGTGGAGGAAGGTTTCTCGGCGTGGAGTGCTGAAAACTGAACTTTGGTCGTTTGTGCTGTGTTCAATTGAGTCTAGCCAGTGCTTGAACTGCTTAATTTTTTCGTTAGTTTCAAATGACCTCATATTTAGCAATATACAGTTTATTTAAGCTAAGTTTGAAAGGGTAAAAGCTAATTCTTGGGTAAGCTGTGTTTTGATAGTGTAATCAGGTTCTTTCCAAGTGTCTCTGATGATTGAAACAAATTCCTCATCGCGTTTTATTGTGCAGGAAACGCAATTGTAGTAATCCTCGAAGTCTTGGTAAATAACCACTCCTCTGTGAGTTCCTCTAACTACATGGTGGATTTCAAAGGTCCTCAAGAACTCTTCTAGAACTTCGTCGGGTTCCTTTTTCTTCTTCACTACGCAAGGGTGGCCCTGGGCATTATATCCTTTCGGAATGTCTACCATTCGTACTTCGCCCGACTGGTTTGTGTCTAATTTGGAAAAAGCTTCTTTTACAGATGCCTTTCTTAAGTCATTCATCTGTAAAGCCTCCAGAAACCTTTGGTAGGTTACACTACCTGAGTTGTCTGTGCTTATTTTAGCAAAGCCTGGCTGGATTTCAATTTCAGGTATGTTGGCTCCAACGTATTTCATTACCCTTGCAAAGGTGTACTGGTTCATAACCATTCCACAACTACTAAAGCACTTAAAAAGTTTCAGAAACCAAACAATTTGCAAAAAGCCTAACCTGCTTAACATTGCTTTGAAAGGATCTTCTTTCGGAGGGAGCTTAACTTTAGGGCCTTCAGGCTTTTTCCCTTCAGCTTCACTTTTAAGTTCTTGGATGAACTCATTTTTAAGCCAGTTTTTAACTTGTGCCCACTTAGCCCAGCAGTCTTTGTGCTCACCATCTAAGCAGCACATTAATTCAAAGTTTTTGCAGAGGTCACTAATGCTCTCCTTGAAAAAAATTAAGTCCACATAGTCTTTGAAGATTTCTGGGTCGAAGCTACTGAAAAATTCTCTGACGTAGGGACGACTAAAGCTTTTGTAACTACAGTCTTGGGACGAAGGGTCTGACTTAGTGCTTGATAGCTCCTGTATGTTGCTCAGCGACCTGAACTTTTCACTAAGTGTGTTCCATAAAGCCTGAGATGCAGGGTCTCTGTGATTGAACTTGTGAATTTTCCCTCTTGGCAGCTTTTTGAGGATTGACTCGCGCATAGCTTTTTTTACCCCTCTTATGAGCTTAGCGCTGACGTACTCCAGCTTGACTTGGCTCAATTTGGGGGTTTTGTCGCGTGTTTTAGAATTTCTAAAAAACTCTCTGAAAACTTCATTGAATCTTGAGTTGACTTTAGTCCTAGTTCTCTTTAATTCTTTAGTTTTTACCGGATTCTGGGGCCCCACAGTAGATTCTGAGGCTGGAATTTGAGTAGTACTTGAATTGCATCCATTCATATTATAGTTAACCTTACTTAGAAAATTCTAAATTATTTTACCATGGTTGGGATGTTTCTACTTGTGATTGGTTTTTGGGACGGGCATAAATGGGTTGGTTTGAACTCAGAATCCAGCCTGGACTTTGAACATTGCTCTGATTAGTTTCAAAGACTGTGACTTCTTGGCGGACTTGAGTGACTCTGTCCTTCTTTCGCTGGTAGCATTCGTGGATCTTGAATCCCAACTTTATGATCATCCCTAGCATCCTCAAGCAGGTCACTCCGAACGCTCCAAACATTATTGCACTCTCCATCAGTTCCTCATGGTCTTTGGAGCCACTTTTCAGGAAGTAAATGACTCCTAAGAATATAAGGAAAGTCCCAAATTCCACAAAGATAGAAATAATGCGGTTAGTCTTGTCTTCGTAAGGTCTCACTCCTCCAACAAAGCCCGCAAACAAAAGCATCACTCCACAGTTTATGCAAGCTTGTAAGTAAGGGTAGTTTCCTAGAAATATTAAGCTTGCTGAGAATAGGAGTCTCTGCAGAGTGAAGAATACGTAGGTGAAGCAGGCTTTGAACTTGCTTTGATACCTCAGTTCGTAGAATAGAGTCCCATACCTCTTGTAAGTACGTGACTCTTCATACATGAATTCTAGTTGGTCTTTTTTTCGGTAGAAGAAAGTAGCTATTGATATAGGAGTAGCTACAAGTAGAGCAGCAGCAAGCATAGCAGCAATAATGTTGTTGACTACTACTCTTTTGATGCTTGAAAATGAGGATAA
>PR_CR_10_Liq_1_inCRDRAFT_1001875_pt1 | contig 11289 bp, 10 predicted proteins | sample PRCRCaboRojoPR_3_FD_10241 | JGI IMG/M metagenome (IMG submission 10241) | reverse complement strand
AACTACTTAAGTAGACCAAATAGTTCTCGCCCATCAAACCACTTCCGTTGTGGCGGATGACTGCTTTGTGTTCTTTGAGCAAAAAGTGTTTGTAAGAAAACAACTGGAACCGCATTTTGTTGTCAACTGAGGGCTCTATGTGGACTCGGTGGTCTCCTGTGCGCACTGAAGAACACGAGTACAACAACTCAATGCAGGCTTCTGAGTTGCTTTCAAGGCAAACTTTAAAAGCCATGTGCAGGATTTGGCCTGTCCTTAAGTTGACTTCACAGAGGTTGGGGTCTTCAGCGGCAAAGCATCCTTTGAAATTCCAGTTTCTGAGAACCAACCCTGTATGTGCACAGTTGACTACTTTCAGTTTGAGTAAGTGAGTTTCCTTCCCTTTAAGTAAACAGGAAGTTACGTTTAAAGGCTGTATGATTTCCATGTCGGAAGAACAAGTTTCCTCCGAAAAAANACCTTTTCTTTCGAACCTAAGAGGAGTTCTTACGTTAAAGATTTCAGTGAAGGGCGAAAGTTTCCTTGAAAGAGTATGTCGGGTTTCATCGCTAACTGAGGTGTTCAGTGTGCTAAGTCTCGAAACTGAACTAAACGAAGTTTGGGTTTCCATAACTGCTTCGCCGTTAACTACTGCAAACAACTCAAGTATCACGAAAATTCGACAGTTCATCTTGAGTTCAGGGATTTTGATTACGTTGTTGTGGAACTTAAACTCTATGTTTTGTTTTTTGTCACCTTCGTAAAGGAGTCCCTGGGCTTTGTTTTTAACAACTAAGTCCCTCGACTCCTGGATTTCCAACTCTAAGTTCTTCAGGGTTTCTTGTCTAGTTGAGATTTCGACAGCAAACAACTGCACTTGGTTCACTACTAAAAGAGAAGGCATTTTGTGTTTGAGCGTAACACTTTTTTCTGACTCTTCTACGCTTATGCACACAGGCGGTATTTCCACTTGCAGAGTCAGTTCTTTGATTTGGACTGAAAGTCTGTAAGTAGAAAGTTTGCCTGAGTTAGAAACAAGTCCAGTCAAGCAAAGAGTATTTGGGCCTGGAAAGAGCTTTACGTCTTCTGCGCTTAACTGGACTTCCCTTCCGTACTCGTTGCAAAGAGTAGTGTAAATCCTTTTGAAGTCGAGAAAACAAGGCAAACGGCTCTGGATAATTGCAGTTGCAGTTAACCAGTTGCCTAGTTTTTCTCCGTGCCGGGGGAAGATCAACCTGGCATCAAAAACACCCGAGCAAGGCAAAATGATTCCCGAAGAGTCCGAAGCCATTTCCTCCAAGCACATAAGTACCCTGGACATTTGGTTGGGGGGAAGGACTTCTGGGAACCTGCAAATATTCAAGGCAGTCTGCAAAGCTTGGGGGTGGTTGTTAACAGCAATGTAGCACTGCAGAAGATGCAGTTGCACCATTACTTCGAGTTGGCCCCACTCTTCAAACTCTACTCCAACCAGAACACGCACTGCTTGTTCGTAGTGTCCCTTCCCAGCAAGCATCATGCCGTACTCAGACTTGTAGCGTTTGGCAATTTTAAAGTGGTTTGAAAGGTTGAATTCTTCAAATAAGGAGTTGGTAAGGTACATCATAGTTTCATCGTAACGAGAACGCGAACTAAGCACTGTTTCAAGGTTGAGTTCCATTTCTGCTGCACTTGAAGTTTCAGAAAGAGGCAAGTCGCCCCCGTGACCAGGAATTTCAGGAGTTTCAGGAGCTGTTACCTGAGGGACTCTTGTTTGGCCTTCTGCTTTGACGGGGGACCTTTCTACTGCTAACTCTATACTTGTGTTTTCGACTAGTTTGGCATAACCCAGTTCTGAGCCTCCAAGTTTCTCCAAACGACTCCTGGCAAGAGCAAAAAGCAAACCTATGCTGTAGTGGAGTTTGGCTTTGATTTGTGCGTCAGGGGGTTCCTGGATGTCTATGAAGTCCATGCAGTTCTGTAAGTAAGTGGCTAGCGGCAAAGCTGTTTTGTACACCCAAGAACTTTCGTGCTTGACTTGTAGGTCTTCAGGCAAAGACGAAAACAGCCTAATGCAGGTAGAAATTAACTTGAGACTGAGTTCTCCAATTAGTTTGTACTCGCCCATTTGTTCCAGTTCCTTTTTTTGTTTGGAGAAAATGTACTCTTTGAAGGATAGTTCAGATAAACTTCCAGTTTCCATGGAGTTGCGGAAAGCGTCTACGTTTAGAGGAGCAGCTCCTCTAAGGTCATGGTCTGACAAGGGAACGAACTCGCAAGGGAAGTAGTCTGGTGGAGGGTTGAGTAAACTGTCGTAGCACTCCAGAGCTTCAGCATGCAGTCCTATTGAAGAAAAAATCATTGCCATGGCTTCTTTGATTAAACAGTACTTATAAAAGTCAGGGTCCAATTCCAAGCGACTCAGGTACTCGTAGTAAACTAGAATCCTTTCTTCGATTCCGTTAGCCACTCCTTCAGAAAGTCCGTTCATGAAGTCCACCCAGTACTCTTCGCCTTCTGAGTCCTTCAGGTCTAGGAAAGTGCGTGTGCTGTGTGAATATAGCCGGTAGCACTTGCGGTACCCCGACATGCTGTGTAGGTCGCTTGCTATTTTGTCGTAAACTTTATTGAAGTGTTTGTGAGTGCGTGTGAGGTTGAAAAGTCCAGGTATGTAGAGCACTAACCACTCCACTCTTTGTTCACTCATTGTGTTGATCCATTCCCTCAGAATGTGCTTTTTTTCTCGCTTGTAGATGTCATAAGACTCACAGATTAAAACATAAACCCAAAGGTAGGGCTTCAAGTAAGAGTTTTCAGGACGCGAGTCCCAAGAAGCGTCTGCATGGGGGATTATGTTGATTTCGAGTTTTTCAAGGGTTTTGGACTCTTGGTGCTTGAGCACTACGTTCTGCAGAGGTAGTCTGACTAGTATTTCTTTGCCTACGTAGTTCCAAACCCCTCCTTCGTCAAAGTATGCTACGGGAATGCAGTTAAGTTCCATTAATACTCACAATAAATTATTTATTTGAGGCTAAAGGGAGTCGGAGCAGAGGACCCTGTTCTTGGTTTGGGGCTTTGGAGTGTTTTTCTGTGTTGTAGCAAATGAGTTCTTTCCAGATGTCTTGGTGGGACTCTTGTATTTCAGTTTGGAATTCTTTTTGGAGTTCTTGGATTGCCTTGACTTCTGAGGCCAGTTGTTCTACTTTCTTAAAGAACTCTTGGGGAATGGCTTGTTTTTCAGAGGGCTTTTTAAGGTCTTTTTTTAAGTTCTCGAGTTCTTCTTCTAGTTTGCTGTGGTGTCTGGAAATAGTTTCTTGGATGGTGCCTTCAGCCTTCTCTTCTACTATTTTGTAAGAAAAACTGACTTCTTTTTTCCCAAACAAACTCTTCAAAACAAGCACTGTCACTCCTAAACTCAAAAGGTAGAACACAGCTGCGTTGCAGAAAGGGTAGGACCTAAGACTTAGGTAGGCTTTGCCTAATGCTTGTTCTGTGGCTAAAGCAAAGGATGTTAGGTACTCAAGAGGCACTTGGTAGAAGTCAGATTGGGACTGAACCGGCACGGCTTTTGAAGGGTTTTTGGGGTAACCCGAAGCAGCTAGTGAAGCCAAGCACAAAACAAGCAAAGCCTTTTTCATCTTTATTTACATTAAGAAGCAAAGCGTAAGTATTGACCCAAAAGACAAGACCAAAAGTCCGTCTTCATCTTGGTCAGACTTGTCTTGGGTGTTTGATTCTTCAGAACTATTGAAGTTCGGAGCGTCTTCTAGATCGCTGTTGTCGTTGGCTTCGTCAAACACCTGCCCGATGTCTTCTTCTAAAGACTTGTCAATGTCTTCTTTTACTGTTTCGTCTACTTGGTCCACTGGGTCAGTTGGGTCACTAAACTCACTGGGCTGTACAGTTTCGACAGGGCTTGACTCGGTAAGATTGGACTCTTTTACAAGCAAAGGAGTTGACTCTTCAATTATGATGTCTAAGTCCTCAGTTGAGTCTATTTCTTCTAAACTCCCAGATGGGTAGTCAAAGTGCTCTTCTTCAAAGTATAAACTTCTTTCTTCTTCTTGTTCTGAAGAGTCCAGTCCGTAACCCCTTAAGTTTGGTCCTTCTGAAAACCCAGTTTTGAAGTCGCCATGCTCCCAGTCGTAGACTCCTTCAGGAATGCCTTCTATTTGGGTTTCTTCTGAGTATCCAGCACCTAAAAACTCAGTCCCTAAGTTGTGCTCCCACTCAGAGACTCCTTCTGGTTCTTCAGAGTCCAGTTCTTCGTATGTACTAAAGTAGTATTTAGACTCTACTTCTTCATTGTACTCAGTTGGATCAATTATGAAGTTTTCTGAAATTCCGTCTAGTTTACTTGCAAAGCCATCAAAATACAGTTGCCTTTTGGAAGTTTGGGCAAAACTAAATACTGATAGTGTAAGTATTTGTGCAAAAGTCTTTAAAAGCATTTTATAATGGATTTTTCCGACTTTAATATACCTTTGAAGGAGAATTCCCATGGCAGCCCTGAGTTGAGTAAGGTCTCCTAACAAGCCAGATTGACTCAGTGGCATTCACGCCACATGATTATAATAAAAATGCCCAACCGGTGCCGGATTTATGTTGGTCGATTATCGCGAAGAACCCGAGTGCGTGACCTCGAAGGCGTCTTTGGCAGATACGGCCGGATCCGTGACCTCGAAATCAAGCACGACTACGCATTCATCGTAGGGACGAACTCAGGAGTACAAAGACCCGCGAGCTGCGGAAGAAGCTGTTGAAGACATGAACCGCCGTAGCCTCGACGGATCCCGCATCATTGTGGAGTTCGCAGGTGAAAGGCGCGAGAGACGCAGAGGACCAAGCAGCAAGGACGTGTGTTACAACTGCGGCAAAACAGGCCACTGGTAAGGTCTATGCAGGGCCAACGAGTGTGAAGAAGGTGACTGGCGGGATAAGTGCTACAAGTGCGGAGGGTTCGGCCACGTGAAAAAAGACTGTCCTTCTAGCAGGAGTCGGTCTCCTAAACGCCATAGGAGCCGGTCCAGAGAAAAGTCTCCTTCTCCCAAACAACCGTCACCCCAACAGTAACCTTTACGCAGAGAGGAACAACTGGAGGAATATGAAGCTTAATTTATTCTTTTTATTCTAAATTAAACTAGAGAGGGTCAAAAACACCATGGTTCCGAGAGTCAACAAGCCAGAGACAAAGGGCTTCATCACAAAATCAAAGGGGTCGTCTTCTTCAAGTTTTCTACGGATTGGAAGTGAAACCCCCTGGAGAACTAGTTTTGGGTTGCTGGGTTCTTTCTTTGGGGGTTCTCGGGTTTCAGGGGTTTCTTGTTGAGGCACAAAGGACTCTTCTGGAGTAGGTTCAGAGGGTTCTTCTTTTTGTTCTTCAGGTTGGTTGGCTTCTTGTTGAGACTCAGAAGACTCTTCTCTAGGGGGTTCGGAGGGTTCTTCTTTTTGTTCTTCAAGCACGTCGTACTCCTGGGAAAGATCTTCACTCTCTGACATTTTTTTGACAGCGATATTGTTGCCTTTGAAGTCTTTCTGATCAAGCATCAAAGCAGAACTCACAGAGTCTTCGTCTTGGAGCTTGATTAAAGCCTTTGCACCCAGAAGCTTGATTTCTTCGACGCCAGCCACTGCTGAGAATTCTTGTTCGAGTTCTTCTTTAGTTGTTCCTTCTGGGAGATTACACACTTCCACTCCGAGCATATTTATTACATACAACTTAATGGAATCCTTCAGTGTTTCTACCCTAAATTTACCTTCAAACTTACTAAACCTAGAAGTGGCTATTTCACTTTAAACTCCTGCTTAACTATTCAGAGTACACTTTGAATTGTTGGATAAATGGTCACTTCAGGTAATGCCTACCTAGACTTTTTGAAGGTTTTTTTTCTGATGGTCATACTAATTGTAGGGATCGTAGCTGGAATCATTCCTATAACAAGTAAGAGTTTCAAGGAGTCCTCCAAACTCAAAAGCATTGCTAATGCTTACGGAGCGGGGATATTTTTTACTGCAGGAGTCCTGCACTTGCTTCACGAAGCTGACGAGAAACTAGACGAATGGTGCGGAGGCCACTGCTCGTACCCTATGGCTTCGGTCATAACGGTTGGAAGCTACTTAGCTTTCTTTTTCCTGATAAAGGTTGTTTCTCCTAAAAAACTCCAGGAAACCTCCTTTGAAGGCCTTGAGTCCGAAATAGAGATGGAAACCATTACTCCAGAAGCCACAAAAACGGAAGTTTGTAAATACTATAACAAGTGCAGTGCTTACTGCTTGATGGCTGCATTAATAGTCCACAGCATAATTGCTGGAACTGCTTTGGGTATTCAAGCAACCCCAACTACAGTACTGCATGTTTTTTTAGGTGTGGTGTCTCACAAGTGGGCAGCATCCTTGGCACTGGGAGTGTTTTTCACCAAAACTTCTCTGACTCTCAGAAAAAGTTTATTCTTGATAGTGGTTTTTTCAGTTTCAACTCCTGTGGGGGTGGTATTTGGCATGCTCATTGAAAGCCAAGGAAACTTATTGATCAACGGAGTGGTGTTGGCAATATCAGCAGGAACTTTCTTTTTCATCTCGATGTCTGAAGTCCTTGAAGAAGAGTTCAGAAGCCAAAAAGACAAGTACTCCAAGTTCCTTTTCTTGTTCATGGGGTCTTTAACCTTGGCACTGATTCTACTTATAAGCCACGATTAAGTTATCTATAAATTAGTTGCGAGAAGTCCACTTTTCTCTTTTGCCGTTCCTCCACTCTCCTTCACGTCTGTTGCCTGAAGCAGTGTAGTATACAGCTCTTCCATGCTGCTTGCCGTTGAGCCACCCGCCTTCGTACTTCCTTCCATCTGGCCAAATAAACACTCCGTAGCCTTCTTTTTTGTCGTTTTTGTACTCACCTTCGTAGCTCCTTCCGTCGTTCCAAGTGAACTTGCCTTTACCGTCCATCTTGTTGTTTTTCCACTCACCTATGTACTTCCTTCCGTCTGACCAAGTGTAAGTGCCTTGTCCGTGAATATTATTGTCCAAAAACTCTCCATCGTAAGTGCTTCCGTCAGCCCACTCAAACCTTCCTTTGCCTTGTTTTTTGCCTTGAGCATACTCTCCTTGGTACTTAGCTCCGTCTGGCCAAGTCTCAGTTCCCATGCCATGCTGTTTGTCTTGCTCCCAGTTGCCTTCGTACTTAGCACCATCAGTGTGCAGGTACACTCCGTATCCGTGGGCTTTATCGTCTTTCCAGTCTCCTTGGTAGATGTCTCCGTCAGCATGGTACAGTCTGCCTTTGCCGTTAGCTTTGTCGTTCACCCAGTAGCCCTCGTAGTGGGAGCCGTCGGCCCAGGACTGCACTCCGTAGCCATGTCTTTCTCCTTGGGGGTTCCACTCTCCAGTGTACTTAATACCTTCCTCGAGTTCCACAGTTCCTTTTTTCTCTTTGGGAACTGAGTCGTTTTCGGGGGGAGTGAGTTCCATAAGCACTACTTGGTTGGGCTTGCCTAGGGTTTCTTGGGAGTGGGGGCGCCAGGGGCGCTGGATTTCTTCGCCTTGAGGTGCAGGGTGGGTGGAGACTCTTTTGATAGGTTTCTTTTCAGCTGTGATTGAAACCCTCACAACTTCCCCGTGGTAGATTTCCTTTACTTTTTTCCTGTCTAGGAACCCCCTGAGGACGCTTTGGAGCTTTACAATAGAACCTATGTCTAAATTGAGGTCTAAGAGGTCCCTTTCTATGCCTTCGTCTATGGTGGCTTCTTTGCTGAAAAACTGCTGCTCGGGTTTTTCCTTTTCTACAGTGAATTGGTTTGCTTCGCAGGAATTGTTTTTGAAACAAGAACAGTTCGCTCCCATATATATTATTGTATATAATGTTTAAACTTAACTACACAACTGTCTAACTCATCTGGTTGTGCCATATTATAAGTTATAATAATTAAAAAGAGCAATGTCTCGGTCACCATGTCTCGCTTCCCCAGTTCCAAAACGAGGAAAAGCTTGCTACTCGGACCCGAGCACCCCGCTCTTCTGCCAGCAGTCCTCAGTGCTGGAGGCTGATTCTATATTATACGAACTCACTAACATCATTACAAACCCTAACGAAGAGGAGGACTTTCCCCTTCCAATCAGAACGAGTCTTTTTGACAGGATTCCTTCCCGTCCTCCTACCCGACACAGTACTAACCCTGTAGTTATGGACTCTACTTTCCAAGAAATTAACCATGTCCTGTGCTCACAGAATCAGCCAGTGCTTTAATAGTATAATTAATTTTTGACTCCTAACTAAGAACATTCTATTTTCCACAAGCTCTAGTTAACTAACAATGTTATCATTTCGCACTGGCATGGATCTACCTTACTGCACATTGGAATGCAGTACTTGGTCCTAGTTTATATAGTCTGTTTCAGTTAATATAAATGACCTCCAGAGACAAAGCCCAGTCCAAAGCCCAAACGGCTGCTTTGCAAATAATTAAGAACCCCAAACAACGCAAGAAGTTCCAAAAACTAATGCTGGAAGGCGAAGAGTGGATTTTCAAACTGTGTGATCTCTACGGGCCCTTTTCGGGGTATGAGTTAAATGAATTCATCAGCACTTTCAAAGAAGCCAAAAAAAAAGTTCCTAAAAGCAAAAGTCTTCCGAAGGCCTACGAAACCAACTCTTCTGAAATCAAAAGATTTGAGTCTAGTGCTGCAGCTTCCAAGTACGGCTCAGAAACAAGCCAAGAAACTGCTTCCAAAAACAAACTTATTGAACAAGCCACTAACGAGTTCTGCCAACAAGGAACTAAATTTACCTTCAAGGCCAAACAGAGGTTCAAAGACATAAACCAGTTAATCCAAACTTACGGAGGAGAAGTTCCTGAGTACGAAGTACTCCACTTGCCCGAAAAAGAGTGCGAAGAAATCCAAAAACCCCTTCCTCTCCACATAGACGAAAGGTTCGAAGCCTTTATCCTAGAAGAAATCCCCTCTGCTCCGGAAATTCACACTGAAACTAAAGAAAAACCCCCCTTTGTAAGTAAGTTTTCACTGCCTGACAAAAACACAAGGAAAGCCATGGTTGCGAAAAAACAAGCTACTGAAAAACACGAACCTGTAGACACTTCCAAACACAGGTTCAGGGACGACTACGAACCTAAAGCTTATGGAAAATCTGACTTCATGTTGAGACTCCCTAAACCTGAAGCACCCAAACAAGAGTTAGTAACTGAACCACTAGAAAAATTCAAACCCCAAATGAAGGCTGAAAAAAAGCAACAAGAAGAACAACTGAAGCTCAGAAGAACCTTTATTTCAGGCAACTACAGAGGAGAATGGGAAGCTAAGTTCAAACCTACTTCCAAAACTATGGAAATGGGAACTAAAACCCACCACAAAGTTCTTCCCCGAGAAGACTACGTTCCTCCCGTTACTATGATTTTAAGAGACGATTAAATAAATGAAGGAATTACTCACAGCTTTCTTAACCGCCTTAGTTGCTGGTAGTTTTGCAGGCTGTGCTGTGGACTTGACTCTCTACCCCCTCGACTTTTTCAAAACCCGAATCCAGTCTAGGTCTTCCAAACCTTTTAAATTGTCCCAAGTTTACTCAGGCTTGTCGTGGACACTTTTGGCTTCAATGCCTTGTGCAGGCACTTTCTGGGGTGCTTACACGCTAGCTAAGTACACTTTAGGATCCCAGACACTAGCTGCCTTAGCAGGGTCACTAAGTGCTTCCTTAGTAAGGAATCCCTTTGAAGTTCTTAAGCAGCAACTGCAAGCAGGTTACCAACAAACTCCACTGAATATTTTAAACACTCAAGGAATTAGTGGTTTGTATGTAGGTGTTGGGTCGCTAGTAATGAGGGAACTCCCCTTTGATACCTTGCAAATGGTAGTGTACGAGTTCTTGAAACAAAGTATGGACTTAGGACCCTTGAAAGGAGCAGTGTCTGGAAGTTTAGCAGCCTTTGTAACTACTCCAATAGACGTAGCTAAAACCCGAATAATGACAGATTCAGGCAAAGGAGTGTACAAAAACTTATTGCAAACTGTAAGTTTGGTTTACAAGGACGAAGGTTTAGCTAGTCTTTGGGCAGGTTGCTTAGTAAGGGTTTTGTTTGCTACCTTTGGAGGGATGATCTTTTTCAATACTTATGAACTGGTATTCAGTATTATTAGTTATAATTAAGTGTTTTGATGCGAGTATTTTCTTATTTGGGGCCTCCTCGGAACAAACATGGTCTTATTACCAAGGGACTTGGCAATGAACCTAGGGGTATGCTCGGTCTTTTTACTTGATTGAATGCAGTAAAGAGACTCCTGGGAGCATTGGTTTTCCAAAGAGTTTAAAACTAGTTTCTGTTGGGGGGTTTCATTCAACCTTCCGTTTAAAGCTTTAGGTGTTAGGGTGTTGGGCTGCTGGTTTCTTGTTTCTGAGTAGGGTTCATTATCTGACTCCATTTTAGGATTCATATTTAATGAAGTCATTTTACCGAGAAATTAATCCATTATAATAAATGAACAAAAGGGGGCAGAATTCAAAACGAAGCGTTAAAAAAAGCACCAAAGAGTCTTCGGACCTGCAAGACTCCTACTCCATCAACATAACACCTGTACAGAACTCACGTCAGTTACACCCAAACAAATTCAAAATTCCTGTAACTTCCAGACTCAACAAGTCCCACTACAAAAGCCAAACAGAACGCTTGGACAGAAGTATTGAAAAGATCACTTTGAAACTAGAAAAACTCCACAGCTTCAGAGAAAGCTTGGAAGAGCTTGAGTTGTCTACTTCTGAGTCTTCACAAAGCTCATTTTCAAGGTCACCTGTAACTTCTTCTAGAAACGAGTCTCCTCTGCCTGCTTTGGACCACCCCAAGTGTAAAGAACACCCTTCGAGGTTCATGTCCAAAGGGGAAATCCAAAAGTACATAGGCACCAAGAAGAAAGCCCCTTTTAAGCCTGCTGAGTTAAGTGACTTAGACATTGAAAGACAGGCCCAGGAAAGATTCGACTCTGTTTTTATGTAAATACTTCCATAAACTAACTTAAATGGGCAGAAAGAACAAAAAACTAGCTAAACTCCAGCAAGCCCAATTGGCTAGAGAAGTCCTTAGGAACCAAGAAAAACCCCCTTCCTACACACACTTGAGTTCCCACGAAAAAAGGATTGAAATAGCCCATGCTTGCACACTCTTACTGTCCAACCCCGAACTCCAGCACCCCAAGTTGGCAGCTCTCCTTGAACTCACCAAAGACGAAGACCCTTATGTCCAAGCCCTTACTATAACTTCCCTGGCTTCGGTGTTTGTGGACATACTTCCTGGGTACAGAATAGCTCCTCTTACTCAAAGCAAAGGAATG
>PR_CR_10_Liq_1_inCRDRAFT_1001874_pt1 | contig 11289 bp, 10 predicted proteins | sample PRCRCaboRojoPR_3_FD_10241 | JGI IMG/M metagenome (IMG submission 10241) | reverse complement strand
GGCAAGGCCAGTAAACAAGCGACCATCGCTGCTAGCGAGCTGCGTATTAAAACGGGCCAAGCGCAAAGCGGCACAGGCGGTGTAGATAAAGGCGGCCACCCATCCGGCCTTGCCGGCAGTGACCAGAGACCAATTGAACACCAACAGTGCAGGCGCCACACCGAAGGACACCATATCGGACATACTGTCGTACTCAGCGCCAAATGCGCTGGTGGTATTGGTTAAACGTGCTATGCGGCCGTCCAGACCGTCGAGCACCATGGCCACAAAAATCGCCACCGAGCCCGCGTAGAAGTCCTGCTGCATACCCGCCACCACTGCGTAAAACCCCGCAAATAGGGCGCCAGTAGTGATCATATTCGGCAGTAAAAATACGCCTCGTGTGGGCTTACTGTCAGTGCCCACTTCTTGATAGTCACCGATCACTGACGCCAGTGGGCGCTCAAGGGTTTCAGCGGCTCGCTCGAGCTCATCGCTGCTATCAGACTGTGTGCTTGGGTGATCTTGGGCATTCATTATCGATTTCTCACCTCGGGAAGAAATTTATAGCGTGACAGGGTACTATGCGCTCCCCAGATTTTGCCTTGTTTTTTTTACCGCCTGTCATCAGGCAACGCACCCAGGAGATAACGGTGAGCAACTACTTTAATACCCTGCCCCTGCGCATACAGCTCGAAGAGTTGAGCAAATGTCGATTTATGGACCGTTCGGAGTTCAGCGAAGGGGTCACCCCGCTCAAGGGTAAGAAGATCGTCATTATCGGCTGCGGCGCACAGGGCCTCAATCAAGGTCTGAACCTGCGAGACTCCGGCCTCAACGTGGCCTACGCCCTGCGCGCCGAGGCCATTGCCGAAAAAAGAGCGTCTTGGCAGCGAGCTACTGAGAACGGTTTTACAGTGGGCACCTATGAGGAACTGATTCCTGACGCTGACGTGGTGATGAATTTAACTCCCGACAAACAACACACAGCCGTGGTCAATGCGGTCATGCCGCTGATGAAAGAGGGAGCCTGCCTGGATTACGCCCACGGTTTCAACTTGGTTGAAGAGGGCATGCAAATCCGCAAAGACATCACCGTTGTTATGTGCTGCCCCAAATGCCCTGGCACCGAAGTTCGCGAAGAGTACAAGCGTGGCTTTGGCGTACCGACACTTATTGCTGTACACCGGGAAAACGACCCGAAGGGCGAAGGCATGACCATTGCCAAAGCACTGGCATCGGGTACCGGCGGCGACCGAGCTGGTGTTCTTGAATCATCCCCAATCGCGGAGGTGAAGTCGGATTTAATGGGTGAGCAAACCATCCTGTGTGGCATGCTTCAATCGGGTTCACTGCTCTGCTTCGACCGCATGGTAGAGCTGGGGGTCGATCCCGCCTATGCTGCCAAACTGGTGCAGTACGGCTGGGAAACCGTCACCGAGGGCTTAAAGCAAGGCGGCATCACCAACATGATGGATCGTCTTTCCAACCCCGCCAAAATACGGGCCTACGAACTCGCCGAGGAAATGAAAGATTTGCTGCGTCCTCTGTTCGAGAAACATCAGGACGATATTATGTCCGGCGAGTTCTCTCGCACCATGATGGCAGACTGGGCCAACGACGATGCCAATTTATTGCGCTGGCGCGCCGAGACCAATGAAACCGCCTTCGAGCGTCAGGAGCTCACTTCAGAGCCCATCAGCGAGCAGGAGTACTATGACAAGGGCATCCTGATGATTGCCATGGTCAAAGCGGGTGTAGAGCTGGCTTTCGACACCATGGTGGCTGCAGGCATCGTTGAAGAATCCGCGTACTACGAATCCCTGCACGAGACCCCCCTCATCGCCAACACTATCGCTCGCAAAAAACTTTACGAGATGAACGTGGTGATCTCGGATACCGCTGAGTATGGCTGCTACTTGTTCGATCAGGCGGCGCGTCCATTGCTGAAGGACTTTATGCAGACGGTAGGTACCGATGTAATTGGCGTAGGCATGGGAGGCGATAACAGCGTCGACAACCGTACGCTTATTCAAGTAAACGCGGAAATTCGAAACCACATGGTGGAGTTAGTCGGTGAGGAGCTCCGCGGTTACATGACCGGTATGAAAGCGATTTCCTCAGCGGGCTGAATCACCGCCCCAAGAAAAAAGGCGCCGATGGCGCCTTTTTTTTGTGATCGCTGTCTGTGACCAGCTTAAGGGGCGAGTATTTTTTCGCCACGAGCCATACCGGCAACACCCGAGCGTACGACCTCGAGAATCACGACATCACCGAGCGCCGTTATAAACGAATCCAGTTTTTGGGTGGGACCTGTTAACTGAACAATGTATGTGGTTGGACCTACATCGACAATTTGCCCCCGAAAAATATCGGTGGTTCGCTTCACTTCATCGCGCTGGGCGCCCTCGGCACGCACTTTTACCAGCAGCGTGTCTCGCTCGACGTGGGCTCCCTCGGTGAGATCCACTACCTTAATGACGTCAATGAGTTTATTGAGTTGCTTAGTAATCTGCTCAATCTTCAGATCATCACCGGTAGTGGTTAAGGTTAAACGCGAAAGGGAGTGATCATCGGTCGGTGCCACATTCAACGTTTCGATGTTGTAGCCGCGCTGAGAGAATAAACCAACAACCGCGACAGCGCGCCCGATTCATTCTCTAGTAGTAATGACAAAATTCGGCGCATGTCAGGTCCTCTCCGTTTTGCTGAGCCACATATCCTTCATCGCCCCATTGGGCGCTACCAACATGGGATAAACGTGTTCGTGGGGCTCAACAAACACATCAAGGAAGACTAATCGGTCTTTCAAGGCGAACGCCTCGCGCATCGCTGGCTCAAGATCGTCTTTCTTTTCCACCTTGATCCCGACATGCCCGTAGGATTCGGCCAATTTAACAAAGTCGGGTAGCGAAGCTGCGTAGTGGCTTTCCGAGTAACGACCTTCATACTGCATGTCCTGCCACTGCTTAACCATGCCCAAATAATTATTACGCAAGCTAATAATTTTGATCGGGGTGGCGTATTGGGTGCAGGTACTCAGCTCTTGAATATTCATCTGGATGCTGCCCTCGCCCGTCACACAGGCAACTTCAGCATCGGGTAAGGCCAATTTGATACCCATGGCGGCGGGCAGACCAAAACCCATCGTCCCCAAACCGCCAGAGTTAATCCAGCGTCGCGGGTAATCAAATTTGTAGTACTGGGCCGCAAACATCTGGTGCTGGCCCACATCAGACGTGACATATGCTTCACCGTTGGTCACGTCGTATAGACACTTGATAACGTCTTGCGGCATCGCAAAGTCGCTTTCGCCGTACCGGCGCCCATGCCAGAGCCCGTGAGCTGCACGCCAACCCTCAATCTGCTGCCACCACTCGGACAGCGCGTCCCCATCGGGGAGAGGCCTATCACTGGCCGCAATATGGGCATCAACTTGAGCCAGTAAATCGGTGAGCACGGTGCTCACCGGCCCCACGATTGGTATATCCACCGGCACGATTTTGGCGATTGATGCGGGGTCCACATCGATGTGAATGATCTTAGCCCCTGGGCAAAACTTGCTAACCGTATTGGTGACACGATCATCGAAGCGAGCCCCCACAGCCAAGATGACATCACTGTGATGCATAGCCATGTTGGCTTCATAAAAACCGTGCATCCCCAGCATACCCAAGAATTGTCGATCAGAACCTGGGTACGCACCCAAGCCCATCAAGGTGTTAGTGACCGGATAGTTCAAACGGCGCGCTAATTCGGTGAGAAGCTCTGAACCATCCCCTTGAATAACACCACCACCCGCATAAATCACCGGGCGTTTGGCGCTCAATAACAGCCGTGCAGCTTTTCGAATTTGTCCTGAGTGCCCTTTCTGCGCGGGCTGATAAGACCGCAAACTCACCGACTCTGGATAGTGGTACTCATATTTGTTTTCTGGCGCCGTCAGATTTTTGGGTATATCGACGACGACGGGGCCAGGCCGACCACTGGTTGCAATGTAAAAGGCCTGCTTCACGATCGAGGGAATATCTTCAGTGCGCTTGACCATGAAACTGTGCTTCACGATCGGCCTGGAGATACCGACCATATCGGTTTCCTGAAATGCATCTTCACCGATGAGATGGGTGGGTACCTGCCCCGACAGCACTACCATCGGTATCGAGTCCATAAATGCGGTCGCAATACCGGTAATGGCATTGGTTGCCCCTGGCCCTGAGGTCACCAAAACAACACCGGGCTTTCCCGTGGCCCGGGCATAACCGTCGGCCGCATGGGTCGCCGCCTGCTCATGGCGCACCAGAATATGCGGTACCGCATCAGCCTTAAACAGTGCATCGTAAATGTGGAGTGCAGCTCCACCGGGATAGCCGAAAACGTATTCAACGCCCTCGTCTTCTAAAGCGCGGACAAGCATTTCTCCGCCAGACAGCATTTCCATAGGTCGCTCCCAACCAATTGGATGTGATCTAGTTGGCGGAAATTGGTGAATTGACCCACGAAAGGCTAGACCCAGCTACCGCCGCTTTCTGTCCCACGAACCACTGGCCGGATAAGGTCCGGTCTACCGCACCGGAGCAACGATCACGAACCCGTGTATCGGTGACCTGCGAGGTAGCGCAGTGTCGAGCCCGAAATGCGCAAGCGCATGTGACGGAACCCGCAAACAGCCACCACAACTGATCCCGTTGTGATGGTAGGCCAGAGGGCGAGGGTACCCGCCGATAACCGTTGCCGTTCGCGCGACGAGCCGAATTTCAATACCCAGTTCACAGAATGTCAAGAAATGTCGGTCATTTACACGCAATGATATTGCGAGGTCGCGCGCAGCTCGCTAGCTTTGGCAACAGAGGTGAGGAGGTGCACATGGTTCGCGGTAGTAACAACACCAATGCGTGGAGGCAGTCCCCTAAAGGCAACCATGCCAATGGGCGTGTCCTGGCAATGGCGCTACAGCTATTGCTAGCAGCGAGCTTAATGCCGTCTGCCGCAGGAGCAACGACGCTGTATCGCTGGAATGATGACAACGGCAATCCGGTGATGAGTGACCGCCCACCCCCAGTGGGAACAACGTACACTACCATCAACAGCAGCCGTTACGGGGGTACATCCAAACCCGCGTCCACAACACCGCAACCCCAGCTGGGTGAGCAAGCCAGAGCAACGACAAGTTCTGTAGCCCCTAGCGAGGTAGCCAAAAAAGACCCTGCGCTGTGCTCACAAGCCAAAGACAGCATTTTCAAATTAGAGACCTTCGCACGTATTAGAACAACCGATGATGACGGCACCGTGCGATTTTTGTCCGATGCCGAGCGCGACGATCGACTGCAGCGGGCCCAAAGCATAGCCGCAGCCTATTGTGCCGAGTGAGCGGGTGGCACCGGCTCGGCTCGTTGAGCCATCAGCGAGAGCGATGCCATTTCGTGACTACCCAGTACTGCAAGGGTGGCAATAAGCAACAATCCCAACACCGACACCAAAGTCACAAAGCCATTTTTGCCCATTATTAACATCCTTTGGGACTCACTGAGCAGTCGCCAAGGTCACTGCCACTGCCTGTAGAGGTATCTCTCTCAAGGAAGCTGCGCCCAAGGCTACCTCCCTTATAGGGGCCGTGACTGAAAGAACCAACGGCCGAAAGATCGGTTAACCACTGCCGCACCAAAGGTGCCCGCTGTGCACGTGTAATACGCTTGTCCTTACGCCACCCCCTGAGTAGCAAACGCATACGTACCCCCGAGGGATCCGGTTGTTCCAACTGCCACGCCACCACACCCGGTAGTAGCATTTCAGCACGACCAAAACCCCCACCTGTCGGTTGGAACGATTTAACCATGAGTGCACCCAAACCATCCCCGGGCACCCAAGCATATTGCCGGAGATAAAACAGCCTGCGCTGCCACTGTTCTCGAGCGGTATCAATCATCAAGGCAGATGCACCCTCGATCGCATGGGTCGCGGTTACGCAATCGAGGGTAGCGAGATCCACCACACGAATTACACCCTTCGAGGGTGACTGCGGCGCATCACAGATTGATGCCTCAAAAGACGTCATACCACCGGCCGCCAACACCCCATTGGGCTGAACATCAGCAACCACTGCCTCAAAAAACGCCAGCAGAAACCCCGCGCGCTCGTTCAATTCTGCGCGGTCGTCGCTTAACGCTGAAACATGGAGTAAGTAGATCACGCTGTTCGAGACAGCTACCACCAACAAGGCACTCAAGGTCATTGCCAGCAATAGCTCGACCAGGGATACACCCGCCTCGCTCCCTGAAAGGCCTCTCACAGAGTGGCCTCGAGTTCAGTGCTTAAGGGCCGAATAGACCAGCGACGGGTAATACGCACAGCACCGCCCTCGTGACAGCTCTCGGAGGCCACCCAAACCACCTCATGGTCCTCGATGCTTTTAGCCACACACACGGACGATGGCCAATGCCCCGGGGGAGTAATTGACTGATTCGCCGCACACCACTGCTCGAGCCATTGCCACTGATCGAGCGACTGAGAGTGCGGCCCATCGCAGAGCTTACCNAGGGGTAGCCGGGCATCGAGGCCCTGTCTGAGGGCCAGACGCTGGCGACCTTCAAGATCTGCGAGCTGCGTCTCTGCCAATAGACGTTGGCGGCCCAATCTGTTGAGTCGCTCTGCATCGATCGACAGGGTCATTAAGGATGCACTGAGTATGGCTGCCAGCAATGAAGCCACCAACACATCGAACATCATGGCCAGAGATCCCTAGGTGAACGACGACCGAGACCATCGATACTCAGCAACGGAAAGTGGCTATCTTGGGCCAATGGCACCAGGCGTAGCAGGAAACCGCTAGGGTTATCCAGCTCGACACTCAAGTGGTAGTGGTCCCTCAGAGAAACAGGTAACGGTCGAGAGTGCAGTAGCGCTTGGGCAGACTGATAGTGTCCTTTAGTTAAACGTAATTGCTCCTGCAATGCCGCCAGCATGGTCAAGTGGAAGGCCCCCTCCCTGGCCAATGCTCTTCGCTGCAAAGCAGCGTAGCTGGGGAGAGTCAACGCGGCTAACAACGCTACGATAGCCAGCACAACCAAACACTCGACGAGAGTGAAGCCTGATGCTCTCACCCACAAGCGTTGCACCCACAAGCGCTGCACCAACAAGCGCCGCACCAACAAGCGCCGCACCAACAAACAATCGCTCAGCCCGTTCGAACACTCACCACAGCGACCAAGGGAAGGCTCAAGAAGCTGCCAACGTGAATCCCGGTCACTTCCCTGCATACCTTCGCCCCCTCGCCCAGCGTCGTTATTGAGTAAGCGATGAGAGTAGCCGAGACAGGGGCTGGGTCAGTCATCACCGCCGGCCTGGGATGATGACTGACCACTTTCCGCCGAAAGTTTAACGACTGAAGGTAATACCGTCCGGCGTCAACTGGGCGTGGATGGTGTCACCCGCAACAAAATCACCCGACAGGATATGTTGCGCCAAAGGATTCTCCAGTAATTGTTGGATAGCTCGCTTTAAGGGGCGCGCTCCATAAACCGGATCGAAACCCACCTCGGCCAGGTGCGCCATGGCCGCATCGTCAACCTCCAGGCCCAACTCACGCTCGGCCAGACGCTGGCGAAGGGACGACAACTGGATCGTAGCAATGCCACGAATTTGGTCAGCCCGCAGCGGGTGGAAGACCACCGTCTCATCGACACGGTTGATGAACTCGGGGCGGAAATGCTGGCCCACCACCGTCATCACGGCGGATTTAATCGCCCCGTAGTTCTCGTCACCTGCCATCTCCTGAATCAGATCGGAACCCAAGTTTGAGGTCATCACGATCACCGTGTTTCGGAAGTCCACCGTTCGACCTTGTCCGTCGGTAAGACGACCATCCTCGAGCACCTGCAGCAGGATATTGAAGACATCGGGATGCGCCTTTTCGACCTCGTCTAACAGTAGTAACGAATAGGGTCGACGCCGCACCGCCTCGGTTAGGTAGCCTCCCTCCTCGTAACCCACATAGCCGGGTGGAGCGCCGATCAAACGCGCTACCGAGTGTTTCTCCATAAACTCAGACATATCGATGCGCACCATGGCCTGCTCTGAATCGAACAAATATTCGGCCAATGACTTACACAGTTCGGTCTTACCCACCCCCGTGGGGCCCAGAAATAGGAATGAGCCATTCGGTCGATTGGGGTCTGACAAGCCCGCCCGAGAGCGACGTACCGCATTGGCAACAGCTACCACGGCCTCGTCTTGTCCGACGACCCGCTCGTGCAAACTATCCTCCATACGCAACAGTTTTTCCCGATCGCCCTCCAGCATCTTGGCAACGGGGATACCGGTCCATCGTGACACTACCTCTGCCACTTCCTCTTCGGTTACCCGATTGCGTAACAGTTGTGTCGGGCTGGGCTCATGTTGACTCTCTGCGGCAAGGCGCTTCTCTAAATCGGGCAATATGCCGTATTGGATTTCCGACATACGGGTAAGATCACCCGAGCGCCGAGCAGCCTCGAGATCTAACTTCGCCTGTTCAATAGCGCTTTTGACTTGCGCGGCACCCTGAACCACCGCTTTCTCAGCGGTCAGAATTTCCTCGAGATCAGCCAGCTCCCGCTCCAACACTTCAATGTGCTCATCGAGTAAAGCCACCTGTTTGCGGGCGCCCTCAGAGCTATCTTTGCTCACCGCTTCCCGCTCAATCTTCAATTGAATTAAGCGTCGCTCCAGTCTGTCCATGGACTCTGGTTTACTGTCGATTTCCATTCGGATTCGACTAGCCGCCTCGTCCACAAGATCGATAGCTTTATCGGGTAATTGGCGATCGGTGATGTAACGCTGGCTGAGACGCGCCGCGGCAATAATCGCACTGTCGGTGATGTCGACGCCGTGGTGGACTTCGTAACGCTCTTTCAAACCACGCAAGATAGCAATGGTGTCCTCTTCAGAGGGTTCATCGACCAAGACTTTTTGAAAGCGCCGCTCCAGGGCAGCATCTTTTTCCACATACTGCCGATACTCATTGAGCGTCGTAGCGCCAACACAATGCAACTCACCACGGGCCAGGGCGGGTTTCAGCATGTTACCCGCGTCCATGGATCCTTCCGCTTTACCGGCTCCCACCATGGTGTGGAGCTCATCGATAAAGAGAATAACCCGTCCCTCTTCCTTCGAGAGTTCATTGAGTACCGCTTTCAAACGCTCTTCAAAATCACCCCGAAACTTGGCCCCCGCCAACAATGCACCTAAATCGAGGGACAAAATGCGTTTGTCCTTTAAGCCTTCCGGAACCTCTTTATTTACCACCCGCTGGGCGAGCCCTTCGATGATGGCGGTCTTGCCGACACCTGGTTCACCGATGAGCACAGGGTTATTCTTGGTCCGCCGCTGCAATACTTGAATAGTTCGTCGAATTTCGTCATCTCGACCAATTACCGGATCGAGCTTACCCGCCTCTGCACGAGCCGTGAGGTCGACGGTGTATTTCTCGAGGGCTTGGCGCGTTTCTTCCGCCTCAGGTGACGTCACCCCCTCACCGCCACGAACCTCGTCAATCGCACGCTGCAGGCCGATTTGATCGACACCAGCCTCTGTTAAAAATCGGGCAACAGGGCAGCTCTTGTCCATCATGGCCAACAGCACCAACTCCGAGGACAAATACGTGTCCTTACGCTCCTGGCTTAATTTATCGGCCCGGTTCAACAGCCGACTGCTATCTTGAGAAATGTGCACATCGCCGGCTGATCCGGTAACCGAGGGCAATTGCGCGAGCGCCCTGTCGATGGCGGCACTCAACGAGCCCATATCAGCACCGGCTTTTTGTAGCAGCGGGCGCGCAACCGAGCCCGATTGATCGAGCAAGGCCCTGAAAATATGTGCCGGTTCAATGAATTGATGATCACGACCCACCGCCAGAGATTGGGCGTCGGCCAGTGCACTTTGGAGCTGATTCGTCAGTTTATCCATTCGCATATCGGTATCCTCTTGTGCCCGTTGTTGGGCTAACCACTTGGCAATATAAGTGGCGGCTTAAAAGCCTTATTTCAAGTAGGGCAATAGCGACATCGAATACAGCAAGACAAGCAACCTAGAAGGAGCGCACCATGGCGACGGTGGCCATACGACCGGTGACACCATCGCGTCGGTAGGAATAAAACTGTTGCGGCGCGCTGTAGGTACACCAGCCACCACCTTGGATACGGGGCACCCCCAACTGCGCAAGGCGCCATGTAGCCAATTGCCAAAGATCCCCGTGGTAACGATCACCCTGCCCCGGCGTAAAGCAAGGCGCTACCCCATCACCCCAGGCATTCATGAAAGTGGCACGCACCTCGGGTCCAATCTCGAAGGCATCCGGACCAATAGCAGGTCCCAGCCAGGCCTGCAGCTCACCTGGACCCACCGGAAGCGTGCTGAGGGTTTCACCGATGATATCTGCGGCCAAGCCACGCCAACCCGCATGCAGCACCGCCACTAGCGGTCTATTTCGAGCTGCCAACACAATAGGTAGGCAATCAGCGGTGAGCACTACGCAGGGGCTATTGGGTTGCTCGCTCCAAAGGGCATCGGCGATACAACCGTCAGTCATTTCATCGGCATTAACGACCTCACATCCATGCACCTGCTCAAGCCATCCCTTGGGTGCATAATCATCGCAGAGCTGTGTCAACGTCTGCCGATTACGTATGACTGACGATCGCTTGTCACCCACATGAAAAGCCAGATTAAAACCCGCATAGGGACCGTCACTTCCAGCGGATCCTCGACAGGTGGTAAACGCCAATACATGGGGTACAAACTGCACCGGTCGTACTACCTGGCAGCCCCCCAGGGTTACGCATTCAGATGCTTCGGAGCGCAGCACAGGAGCAGGGATGTCATCATTCATCGGGATCTTCGCTACGCAGTGTCGTCAGTAACGCTTCAAAATCCTCGGGAAGTGGCGTTGTAAACGCCATCTGTGCGCCGGTAGCCGGATGCTCGAAGCTGAGACTCCGAGCATGCAAGGCCTGACGGGGAAAAGACCGCAGCATGGCTTGCAATGGCTCAGATGCGCCTGCTGGCATTTGTGGTCGACCCGCATACACCGGATCACCGATGAGCGGATGCCGCCGATGGGCCATGTGCACCCGAATTTGATGGGTTCTACCGGTCTCAAGGTTCACAGCGAGATAACTGTGATGCCCAAACCGTTCTTTCAAACGGTAGTGGGTCACAGCCGGTTTACCATTAGCAGTGACCGCCATTTTCACTCGAGCACTGGGGTGGCGTCCTATTGGCTCCGCTATGGTTCCCCCGCCAGATAATGCGCCTCGGCATACTGCAGCGTACTCGCGG
>PR_CR_10_Liq_1_inCRDRAFT_1001873_pt1 | contig 11298 bp, 11 predicted proteins | sample PRCRCaboRojoPR_3_FD_10241 | JGI IMG/M metagenome (IMG submission 10241) | reverse complement strand
CTGGCCACGGCCGCCCCCGAGGCTGAGCCACGCGACTACCGGCTCGAAGCCGTGCGCTTTGCCGCGCCCGCCGATCTGACGGTGTCCGAGGCCAATTCCTTCTACCCGGTGGCCGATATCGTCTGGCGCGGTGACCCGATGGGCGATCGCAAGATGCAGATCTCCGAGATTTTCCAAACCGCGATCCGCCAGGGCGCTGAAGGTCTGGACGGCGCCACCCCGGTGATCGTCGACGTGACGCTGGCCCGGTTCCACTCCCTGACCGAGCGGACCCGGTATTCCGTGGGCGGCGTGCACTCGATCAAGTTCGACCTGACCATTCGCGATGCTGAAACCGGGGCCGTGCTGGAGCCCACCCGCCGCGTGAACGCCGATCTGCCGGGGCTGGGTGGCCAGGCCGCGATCATGGCCGAGCAGCGCGGCGAGACGCAGAAGGTGCGTATCCTTGCTCATCTGACCGCTTTGTTCCGCGACAACCTGACCGGCCTGCCGGGGCAGGGTGCCGCGCCCGACCAGCCCGCCAGCTGACCCCTTTCCCAACACGCCGGAACCGATTAGGAGGGCTGCCATGACGCAGCCCTCCTTGCCGTTCGTGCGGCTTCTTCCCAAGACGAAACCCCAGGCGATCCGGCACGGATTCCCTTGGGTCTATGCCAATGAACTGGTCCTGGACCGCCGCACCAAGGCGCTCGCGCCCGGAAGTTTGGCCGTCTTGCAGGATGCCGACCGCCGCGACCTCGCGCTGGTCACGGTCAACCCGGCGTCGCGCATCGCCGCGCGGGTGCTGGACCGCGACCCGGCCGCGCAGCTGGACGAGACCTGGCTGCGGGGGCGGCTGAACCGGGCGCTTTCGATGCGCGCGGCGCTTTATGATGCGCCCTATTACAGGCTGATCCATGCCGAGGCGGATGGCCTGCCCGGTGTCGTCATCGACCGGTTCGGTGACGTGGCCGTTGTGCAGCCCAACGCGGCCTGGGCCGAGGCGCATCTGGATATCCTGGTTCAGGCGCTGGTGGCGGAAACCGGCGTGGATTGCGTGATCAAGAATGGCACCGGCCGGGCGCGCGGGCTGGAGGGCTTGCCCGAGGAGATGGCCGTGGTCCATGGCACGGCCCCGGATGGCCCGGTGCCGGTGCCGATGAACGGCGCAACCTACATGGCCGACCTGATAGGCGGGCAGAAAACCGGCCTGTTCTACGACCAGCGCCCCAACCATGCCTTTGTCGCCGGCCTGTCACGCGGTGCGCGGGTGCTGGATGTCTTCTCCCATGTCGGGGGCTTTTCGCTGGCGGCGCTGGCCGGTGGGGCGGCCTCGGCGCTGGCGGTGGACGGGTCCGCCCAAGCGCTCGACCTTGCCCGGGCGGGCGCCGAGGCGGGCGGCATGGCTGACCGCTTCGAGACCCGGCAGGGCGACGCGTTCGAGGTTCTCGCCGCGCTGGCCGAGGACGGCGCCACCTTCGACGTGGTCATCTGCGACCCACCGGCCTTTGCCCCCAGCAAGAAGGCGCTGGAGGCCGGCCTGCGCGCCTATGAGCGGATCGCCCGCATGGCCGCGCCCCTGGTGGCCGAGGGCGGGTTCCTGACCTTGTGTTCCTGTTCCCATGCCGCGGATCTGAAACGGTTCCGCGATGCCAGCGCGCGGGGTATCGGCAAGGCCGGGCGGCGCGGGCCGCTGATCCATACCGGCTTTGCCGGACCGGATCATCCCCAGCTGCCGCAACTGGCCGAAAGCGGCTATCTCAAATCGCTGGTCTTCCGCCTGTGAAAGTCCTGATCGACGCCTGCGTGCTCTATCCCACGGTGATGCGCCAGATGGTGCTGGGTGTCGCCGAGGCGGGGGCCTTCACCCCGCTCTGGTCCGAGCGCATCGAAGAGGAATGGGCCCGTGCGGCCCGCAAGATCGGCCCCGAGGGCGAGACCATTGCGCGGGGCGAAATCGCCGCGCTGAGCTTGCGCTTTCCCAAGGCGGTGGTGCCCGTGCCGCAGGGGGCCGAACGGCGCTTCTGGCTGCCCGATCCGGCGGATATTCACGTCTTGGCAGCGGCGGTCGGGGCCTCGGCCGATGCGATCATGACGCTGAACGCCCGGGACTTCCCCCGCGATGTGCTGGCCGAGGAAGGCCTTGCACGGGTCGATCCGGACACGTTCCTGATGGGCATCTGGCAGGCCCAGCCAGAGCTGGTTGCCCNTGTGGGCCAAGCCGTTCTGNCCGATGCCCGGCGCCTGTCGGGCGAGGAATGGGANATCCGCGCGCTGCTGCGCAAGGCACGGTTGCCACGGCTGGGCAAGGCGCTGGCAGGGCGGGGCGCTTAGCCGCCCCACTTGGCCTCGTTCGCCTCGATGGCCTTGATGCGCTCCGCGGTCTTCGGATGGCTCATCAACCAGGCCGGCATGGCCGCGCCACCCGCGCCGGTCATCCCGTCCAGCTTCTCGAACAGGGATTTCTGCGGCGCGGTCCCGATCCCGGCCTTGAGCAGCAGGGCCGAGGCATAGGCGTCCGCCTCGTATTCATCCGACCGGCTAAGCCGCGCCATCAGCAGCGACATGGCCGAATTGGCGATGATCGGTCCGATGCCGGGCAGGAAGCGCGACAGGATCATCGCCAGCGCCGTGCGCAGGGCGTTCTGGCCGGAAAAGTCGATCATCCGGCGCCGGGCATGGCCAAGGGCCACATGGCCCAGCTCGTGCGCGATAACGCTGGCCAGTTCGCCCGCCGTGACCTCGCCCGCGCGATACTTGTTGTAGAAGCCCCGTGATGAAGATCCGTCCGTCCGGCGCGGCCAACCCGTTCACGGCCTCGATCTCGTAGAGATGCACCTTGATGCGGGGCACATCGACCACGCGGGCCAGATCGTCGGTCAGGGCCTTCAGTGTGGGATCGACCAGCTCGGTCGAGCGGGCGTCAAGCTCTCGCTTGGTCCGCCAGACGGAAAAGCGATAGAGCAGGAGGCCATAGAGGAGGGCCAGAAGGATCGGGGCGAAGCGCAGCATGACCATGAGATAGGCGCGCGGGGCAGGGGCGGCAAGCGTGCATCTGCGCGGTCGAACATTGTGCAGGCGGAGCGGGCCACTCCTTATCGCCCCAGCACCCGCATGCCGCGCTCGATCCCTTCCAGAGTCATGGGCACCATGCGCTCGGGGCCGAGGATCTGGCGGATCATGCCGATGGACTGGGTATAGCCCCAATAGCGTTCCGGCACCGGGTTCAGCCAGAGCGTATCGGGCCATTGCTCCAGCGCCCGTGTGATCCACACCTGGCCCGCCTCTTCATTCCAATGCTCGTTGGCACCGCCCGGATAGGCGATCTCGTAGGGCGACATCGACGCATCGCCCACGAAGATGCATTTGTAGTCCGGCCCGTAGGTGCGCAGCACATCCCATGTCGGGGTCTGGGCGTTCCAGCGGCGCCGGTTGTCGCGCCAGACGCCCTCATACAGGCAGTTGTGGAAATAGTAGTATTCGAGGTGCTTGAACTCGGTCTTGGCCGCCGAGAACAGCTCTTCGACCATTTTCACATGCGGGTCCATGGACCCGCCCACGTCGAGAAACAGCAGCACTTTGACGGCGTTGCGTCGCTCTGGGCGGGTTTTCACGTCGAGATAGCCATGTTCGGCGGTGGCCTGGATGGTCCCGTGCAGGTCCAGCTCGTCCTCGGCCCCGTCGCGGACCCATTTGCGCAGCCGTTTCAGGGCCACCTTGATGTTGCGGGTGCCGATCTCGATGCTGTCGTCATATTCGCGGAATTCGCGCTTGTCCCAGACCTTGACCGCGCGTTGGTGGCGCGATTTGTCCTGCCCGATGCGCACGCCCTCGGGGTTGTAGCCATAGGCCCCGAAGGGCGAGGTGCCGGCCGTGCCGATCCACTTGTTGCCGCCCTGATGGCGGCCCTGCTGTTCCTTGAGCCGCTCTTTCAGCGTCTCCATCAGCTTGTCGAAGCCCCCCAGCGCCTCGATCTCGGCGCGTTCTTCCGCGCTCAGGTGCTTTTCGGCCAATTTCTCCAGCCATTCAGCGGGCAGGTCCACGGCCTCGATCATGTCGACGGCGCTGATCGCCTCCAGCCCCTCGAAACTTGCGGCGAAGGCGCGGTCGAACTTGTCGATGTTCTTTTCATCCTTCACCAGCGTCGTGCGGGCCAGGTAATAGAACGCCTCGATATCATAGGTCGCCAGCCCGGCGGCCATGGCGTCGAGGAACGACAGATGTTCGCGCAAAGAGACCGGAACCCGGTGCGCGCGCAGCATCTCGAAAAAGCGCAGGAACATGCCGGTTTAAACGGCGGCCCGGGTGATGCCGACGGTGATGAACAGGCCGACCAGCCCCAGGATGATCGCCAGCACCGCCGCCCATTGGGCGATGTCCAGTGCGCCGCCCCCCTTGCGCTTGGCCATCACCGCGCCTGCCAATGCTCCGATCAGAAGGCCGCCGAGGGGGTAGATCATCGCCTAGAGTCCTTGTTCTGGGGTCAACGCCCGGATTTCCCGCATCCGTGCGCGCACATTCGCGTCCGAGCCGAAGCCGTAGCGCGCCCATCCGAAAGAGTCCATGCGCAGCGCCTGCGCCTCGGCGTCGCGGCCCTGAAGCTCCAGCGCCTCGGCCTTGAACATCATCAGGGTGGCCATCAACGCGGCGTTCTCGTGCTGACGCGCCACCGGGATCGACTGGTCGGCCAGCGCGATGACCGTGCCCGCATCCCCGGCGGACAGCGCGAAGGCTGCCAGTTGCACCGCCACATGGGCCGCGTGCAGCCGGGTTTCGGCGCTGCGCCCGTAAACCTGCATGGCCCGCTGGAAACTGGTCAGGGCGATCTGCGGGTCATAGCCCACGTTCAGCCGGCCAAAGGCGTAGTGGGCAAAGCCATCACGCGGGCCCTGCCAGTTCATCGCCCCGGCCAGGCTGATCGCTTCGAAGGCCGCGTTGCGGCGCCTTGCGGGCGAGGGACCGGCCGACAGGGCCAGTTCGATATTCTCGATCCAGTCGCGGGTCGTGTCGTTCTGCGGGCGCGCGGGGCCGGTCTGCCCGGCGGGGTTCAGCCGCGCCAGAATGCCGGACAACCGGGCCGCGACCTCGCCACGTGTCATCCCGTTGGCGAGGGCCGGATCGTAATAGGCCCGCAGGATCAGCATGTCGAAGCTGGTGAGCACCGCATGGATATTGTCATCGTTGAAGGTGCTGTCGGGCAGGCGGTAAAGGTCGTTGAGAGGCCCGAGCGCCTGGGCCAGTTCCTCGTGCAGGCAGTCGCGGATTTCCTGCGGCGCCACGTCCGAGGGCACGAAGACGGCGGCCCGGTCGCGCCGTTCCAGCGTGGTCCAGTCCACCTGCGGGGTGCGGCGGGCGCGCTTGAATTCCTCCCAGTTGGACACGCGCGGCACCACGAAACAGGCGGCGCGCGGAACCGCATCGTTCAGCACGGCACGCGGGATCGCCTGGATCGTGATCGCGGCCCGAGGCGCGCCGGTCAGGAAGATGTCGATGCCGGCTTCGTTCCGCAGCCGCGCCAGCAGGCCGCGCAGGTCGTGGGGCAGGCTGGCGGGCACATCGCCGGTCACGCGCACGCTGATCGGCTGAACGAAGCGGGTCAGCCGCGCAACCGGGCGCCCACTTTCCATGCGGAAGGACAGGTCCATGAAATCCTTTGCGATTTCACGGTTCGACCGGGTCGGCGTGGTAACGCGCTGGCCCGAGAAGGACCGCATGGCCGGCATTGTGCTGTCGGTCATGCCGATGGCCCGGGTCGGGGTGACAGGCTCTTGCGGGACCGGAGTGCAGGCCGTGAGGAAAGCCACCGAGATGGCCAACAACCGGCGAAAGCTCTGGCCCATCATGGCGCCGGCCTTTGATACCTGATGAACGGTGTCAGGGTCGCGACCCGGTCGTAGAGCTGTCGGGCCGTGGTGTTGAAATCCTGCGTCAGCCAGTAGACCGAGGGTGAGCCGGCCGCATCGGCGGCGGCATAGACGGCCTCGATCAGGGCACGCCCGACACCGTGGCCCCGCACATCCGGGTCGGCATAGAGATCCTGCAGGTAGCATACATTTTCGATGCGCCAGGCGTGGCGGTGAAAGAGGTAGTGGGTCAGGCCGACCGGGCGGTCCTCGACCCAGGCGATGAGGCAGGAAAAGTCGGCCGGGTCATCCTCCAGCAAACGCGCGAACGTGCTGGAATAGACAGCGTCCTCGACGCTGGCCTCGTAAAAGGTCAGATAGTCGGTCCACAGCCTGCGCCACTCCGCTTCGTCGGCGGATGTGAGCGGGCGGATATCGACCGGCATTTTTGCCTTGGCCAAACCTGCTCTCCTTGATGTCACAGTGCCGACCTGCCAGCGGACTGCGGCCCCATTGGGGGCGAATTAAGGAAATTCGACGACCCCCGTAGCGGCCCGTCCATTTAGACCGCAGGACAGACCCTCCGAGCGACCGGAAATCGCCGGAATCATCGGGATCGATCCCGAGTGTGATTCAAAAGACTCAACGGGTTAGTGGCCCGGTTTCGCGGGGCCACTAGATATGGTCAATTCCGCCTAGCGGCCCGACCGGGCCATGAAGGCCAGCCGTTCGAACAGGTGCACGTCCTGTTCGTTCTTCAGTAGCGCGCCGTGCAGCTTGGGCAGGGCATCGGCCCCGTCGCGTTTCAAATCCGCCGGGTCCAGATCCTCGGCCAGCAGCAGTTTCAGCCAGTCGAGCACTTCCGAGGTCGAGGGTTTCTTCTTCAGCCCGGCCTGGTCGCGGATCTCGTAGAATTGCGTCAGCGCCGTGGTCAGAAGCGCCTCCTTGATGCCGGGGTGATGCACCTCGACGATCTGCTTGAGGGTCTCCATGTCCGGGAATCGGATGTAATGGAAGAAACAGCGCCGCAGGAAGGCGTCGGGCAGCTCTTTTTCGTTGTTCGAAGTGATGATGACGATCGGGCGCTGTTTCGCGCGGACGGTCTGGCCGGTTTCGTAGACGTGAAATTCCATCCGGTCGAGTTCCTGCAAAAGGTCGTTGGGAAACTCGATATCGGCCTTGTCGATTTCGTCGATCAGCAAAACGGTTTTGCCGTCGGCCTCGAAGGCCTCCCACAATTTGCCGCGCTTGATGTAGTTGGCCACGTCGTGCACGCGCTCGTCGCCCAGTTGGCTGTCGCGCAGCCGGCTGACCGCATCGTATTCGTAAAGGCCTTGCTGCGCCTTGGTCGTGGACTTGATATGCCATTCGATCATCGGCAGTCCCAGCGCCGCGGAAACCTGGCGAGCCAGCTCGGTCTTGCCGGTGCCCGGTTCGCCCTTGACCAGCAGCGGCCGTTCCAGCGCGATGGCAGCATTCACCGCCATCGTCAGGTCCTCGGTGGCGACATAGGAATCGGTGCCTTGGAAATGCATGTTTTTCTGGCCTTTCGCGCAATTCGTGAACAGGGACGGAATGGTAACGGTATCAGGTCGCGCGGCGCCTTCAAGCCGCGATGAATTGGCCGAGATCAGGGGGTGACAGCGTCCCGTGATGGGGGTAAAGACGCCCTCAAAGGAGGCCGGACATTGTCACATGATTTCGACGCTTCGGCGCCCGTCCTTTCCAGGGGAGACACGATGAAAGCAGAAGTTTTCCTGCCGGAGGATTACAAGCCGGCCGAAGATGAACCCTTCATGAACGACCGCCAGCTGGAGTACTTTCGGCGCAAGCTGATCGAGTGGAAGGCCGAGATCCTCGAGGACAGCCGCGACACGATCGAAGGCATGAAGGACAGCACCCGCAACATTCCCGACATTGCCGATCGCGCCAGCGAGGAAACCGACCGCGCCCTTGAACTGCGCACCCGGGATCGCCAGCGCAAGCTGGTTGCCAAGATCGACAGCGCCCTGCGCCGCATCGAGGAAGGCGAATACGGCTATTGCGAAATCACCGGCGAACCGATCAGCCTCAAGCGGCTGGATGCGCGGCCCATCGCGACCATGAGCCTAGAGGCGCAGGAACGCCATGAACGCCGCGAAAAGGTCCATCGGGACGACTGACGTGACGGAAACCGGCAAGACATCACGCGGCGGCCTCAACCGGGGCCGCCGCGTTGCCGTTGTGGGGGGCGGGCTGGGCGGTCTGGCCGCCGCGCTGGCCTTTGCCCGGGGTGGGGCCACGGTCGAGGTGTTCGAACGCGCCCCCGCGATCACCGAGGTTGGCGCGGGCATTCAGGTCTCGCCCAATGGGGCGCGGGTTCTGGCCGCACTGGGTCTAGAGGATGCGGCCGCCGCGCGATCCATCGCCGCCGAGGCCGTCGAGCCGATGGATGCGGTCGCGGGCCGTCGCCTGACGCGGTTCGACCTGACCCAACGGCCCGGACCGGCCTATCGCTTTTTCCACCGGGCCGACCTCATCGACATTCTGTTGACGGCCTGCCGCGACGCCGGTGTCGCAGTCCATACCGGGGCCGAGGTCACGCCCGGTACGATGCCCGAGGCCGACCTCGTGGTGGGCGGCGACGGTATCCGTTCCGTGCTGCGGCCGATGCTCAATGGCGAGGACGCGCCGTTCTTCACCGGGCAGGTGGCGTGGCGTGCGGTGATCGACCATCCCGATGCCGCGCCCGTGGCCCGGGTCTGGATGGCGCCCAAACGACACGCCGTGACCTATCCGCTGCCCGGCGGGCGGCTGAACATCGTCGCGGTGCAGGAACGCCAGCAATGGGCCAAGGAAGGCTGGAACATCCATGACGACCCCGGCAACCTGCGCCATGCCTTCCGGGGCCTGTCGGGGCGGCTGACCGGGCTTCTGGACAAGGTCGAGGCCGTGGGGCTTTGGGGGCTGTTCCGGCACCCGGTGGCAGGCCATTGGCACAAGGACAACATCGCGATCCTGGGGGATGCCGCCCATCCGACGCTGCCCTTCCTCGCGCAGGGCGCGAACCTGGCCTTCGAGGATGCCTGGGTGCTGGCGGCCTGTTGCGACGGGGCAGAGATCGCCGAGGCCCTGCCGCGTTACCAGCAGATGCGGCGTGACCGGGTCCAGCGGGCGATCTCCACCGCCAATGGCAATGCCGTGAAATATCATTTGGGCGGTCTGCCGCGCCGCGTGGCGCATCTGGGCCTGCGCGGGATTGGGGCGCTGGCGCCCGGGGCCTACCTGAACCGGTTGAACTGGCTTTACGATCACGACGTGACGCAGGGCTGATGCCCCGCGCCCCGGTCAACGCATCAGCACAACCGGCACCTTGCACGACCGCAGCATTTCCGTCGTGGTCGAGCCGATCAGCAGCGACCGGACGCGGCTGTGGCCATAGGCGCCCATGACCAGCAGGTCATAGCCTTCGTTTTCCGTCATATCGGCCAGCACTTTTTCCGGTTCGCCGGGCATGGTCTTCGTGTCGGCCTCGAACCCGCCTGCGCGCAGGGTGGCCGATGCGTCCTCCAGCGCCTTGTCCACCTCGGCATTGGCGTTTCCGGCAAAGACGAGCGTCACATGCAGACCTGCGAAAAGCGGGCTGCGGGCGATGTAGTCCACCGCCTTGAGGGACGAGGCCCCGCCATCGAAGGCCACCAGCACTTTCCTGGGGGTCTGGAAGGCGCGGTTGGCCACGAAGACCGGGCGGTGGCTGGCGCGCACGATCCGTTCGAGGTTGGAGCCAAGATGCTCCATCGCCACGCCCGCCGCTTCGCCGCGCTTGCCGATCACGATCATGTCGCCGGTGTCTTCCTTGGCGGTGATCGTATCGACAAGGTCGCCCTGGCGCAGGCGGGTTTCGACGGTGATGTCGCCGTCGCCCTCGATGATCGCCTTTGCGTCTTCGAGGATCGCGCGGCCGTGTTCATGGGCCAGCTTGGCGCGTTCTGCATCCAGCTCTGACAGCTGCTCCAGAAGGCGCGACCGGGCGCCAAGGCGGATGGCGCCGCTCAGGTCCTGTTTCTCGGGGGCGTCCCGGCGGCCCATGACGTGGTAGACCTTGACCTTGAAGCCGGTCCGGCCCGCGATCCATGCCGCGTGGTGGCAGACGCTTTCGGAATAGGCGGAGCCATCGACGAGGGCGATCAGCGTGTTGGTGGTCATCTTGTCTCTCCTCAATGGCCCAGCAGGTCTTCCATGGCGCCTGGCTTGTCATGCACGGCCAGCCTATCGACGATGGTTTCGGACGCCTCGTTCATGCCGATCAGCTCGACCTCGGCGCCCTCGCGGCGGAACTTGAGCACGGCCATGTCCAGCGCCGCAACCGAGGAAATGTCCCAGATATGGGCGCGGCTGACATCAATNGTNACCTTGTCGGGCGCTTCCTTGAAGTCGAACGCCTTCATGAAGTCCTCGGAGGAGGCAAAGAACAGCTGCCCCTCGACGAAATAGGTCCGGTGGGTGCCGTCCGGCGTGATCTCGGAGCGCACGCGGAACAGCTGGGCGATCTTCCAGGCAAAGAAGATGCCCGACAGAAGCACGCCGACCAGCACCCCGATGGCAAGGTTATGGGTGTAGATCACGAAGAAGACCGTCGCCAGCATGACGATCGAGGAGGACCGGGGATGGTCGCGCAGGTTCTTGATCGAGGACCAGCTGAACGTGCCGATCGAAACCATGATCATGATCGCCACAAGGGCGGCCATGGGAATGATTCCGACGATATCGCCCAGCCCGACGACGAGGATCAGCAGGACCACACCGGCCACGAAGCTCGACAGCCGCCCGCGGCCGCCCGATTTCACGTTGATGATGGACTGGCCGATCATCGCGCAACCTGCCATGCCGCCAATGAAGCCGGTCGCGGTATTGGCAAGGCCCTGGCCGATGCATTCCTGGTTGCGGTTGGAATTGGTGTCGGTCAGATCGTCCACGATCTGCTGGGTCATCAGGCTTTCCAGCAGGCCCACCACGGCCACGGCCAGCGCGTAGGGGAAGATGATCTGCAGCGTCTCGAAATTCAGCGGAATGTCGGGGATCAGGAAGACGGGCAGGGTGTCGGGCAATTGCCCCATATCGCCCACCGTGCGCACGTCCCAGCCCATGGCGACCGTCAGGATGGTCAGCACGATGATGGTGACAAGCGGCGAGGGGACGGCGGTGGTCAGGCGTGGGAACAGGTAGATGATCGCCAGCCCGGCCGCGACAAGCGCATAGGTCAGCGGNGGNACNGCGCGCGGGTCCAGTTCCGGCAGTTGCGCCATGAAGATCAGGATCGCCAGGGCGTTGACGAAACCGGTCATGACCGAGCGCGACACGAAGCGCATGACATAGCCCAAACGCAAGAAGCCCGCCACGATCTGCAAAAGGCCGGCCAGCACGGTCGCGGCCAGCAGGTATTGCAGCCCGTGATCCTTGACCAGCGTCACCATCAGGACCGCCGTAGCGGCGGTGG
>PR_CR_10_Liq_1_inCRDRAFT_1001869_pt1 | contig 11315 bp, 7 predicted proteins | sample PRCRCaboRojoPR_3_FD_10241 | JGI IMG/M metagenome (IMG submission 10241) | reverse complement strand
GCTGACCCATGGGGTTGGTTTCTCCAGCTGCATGTCGTTAAGGTCAAATGGTATACCATAAGATCAAAACGCCATAAATGTTGCTTCAGGGCTAGGTCGTGCTTCAATGTACAGAGACCCGCTTAACAAGGCGCCGCACAGGGGCGCTATCAGTGAGATGAATGCGTGAGTGATTCGGCAGAAAAAGCTTACACGGAAATTTACCGGCGCATTTGTACCGGCCAGTTAGCCCCCGGTGCTCGGTTGGTGGAGCGCCATCTGTGCGCTGAGTTAGCGGTTAGCCGAACCCCGGTGCGCGAAGCATTGCGCCGGCTCACCGCCGAGGGCTTGGTGGAAAGTCGGCCGCGGCGGGGTGTTGTCGTGGCGCAGTTGTCATCGCAAGAGCTGCGCGAGGTGTTCGAGGTCGGGGTAGTACTCGAGTCATTCTGTGCTTCCCTGGCTGCACGCAACGCGGGCGGGCAAGCTATCCCCGCCCTGCGTACGTTGGTCGACGAAATGGCGCTAGCGCTGGCTTCAGAGTCTCCTGATGTGCCCGCTTACATTGAGTTGGACCATCGATTTCACCTGACGGTGGCCCAGCTGACCGGTAATCAGCGGGTGTTGGGGCTGTTGAAGTCCACCACCGATCTTAGGGTGCTAAGCCAGGCCTTCAGTCATTACGACGTCGCGCAGTTACAGCGCTCACTGCGTCAGCATGTGACCCTATTGGAGGCCATAGAGGCCGGTGACGAAGACTGGGCCGCTTCGGCGATGCGGGCACATATTCTTTCGGGGCGCGCCATCAGTGCCAGTACTGCGCCGTCAAAATAAGCGCCAGCCCGGTTGAGTATAGCTGTTGTGGTCGCGGTTACTGCCGGTTACTACAGTCTTGCACTGGGCTTTCCAGAACCCCCAGAATCTCCCATTTAAACCCATAAGTCCTTGCTCTTGGCATGTTCTCTTATACCTTTGAGCTTGTGCTGCCCAACAACATTTGGTATACCAAATGTGTTTGCAACGTCGGGGGTATTGCTTGAAGCGCATTGGCATCGATATTGGTGGCACGTTCACTGATCTGGTGTTCTGGGATGACGCGTCCCAGCGCCGCGTGATTCACAAGCGCGCATCCACCCCCGATGATCCGGCTCGGGCTGGCATAGAAGGGGTGCTCGAGCTGTGCGCCAAAGCAGGTGCATCACTGGCCGAGATCGACCTCATTCTTCATGGCACCACGGTCGCAACCAATATTCTTTTAGAGCGTAATGGCGCCAAGGTAGGCCTCATTACCAATGCAGGCTTCCGGGACATTCTGCACATCGGCCGTAAAAACCGGCCCTGTAACTTTGCCCACAATCAGGTGGTTACGCGTCAACACTATCCACTGGTGGCGCGGCAGTATCGGGTGGGGGTTGCCGGTCGCATTGAAGCGCCTTCGGGTAAAGAAATTGAAGCCCTCGATGTGGCAGCGGTCGAGCAGACGGTGCAAGCGTGGCGTGACAGGGGTGAGATCACGGCTATCGCGGTGTGTTGTCTGCACGCCTATCTCAATCCAGTGCATGAGCAACACATTGTGGCGGAGATCAACCGTCTATGGCCCGAGGTGTTCGTGTCGGCGAGTCACGACATCGTACCCCTGTATCGGGAGTACGAGCGCATGTCGACCACGGCGCTGAACGCCTATGTGGGCCCTGGCACTAGTCGTTATTTACAGCGTTTTAGCAAGGCACTGAGCACCGAGGGTTATGCCGCCGAGCTCTGTCTGATGACCTCCGCAGGTGGTGTGGTTGGGGTCGATGAAGCCAGTCGGCGTCCGGTGAGTTTGCTGTTGTCGGGGCCTGTAGGTGCATTGATTGCCGGCGTGCAGGCGGGTATCGAGACCAAGACGGACCATGTCATTACGTTAGATGTGGGTGGTACCTCTGCGGATATCGGTGTGGCGCCCGCAGGGCAGGTGCGTATGCGCGCGCTGCTCGATACCCAAATTGGTGGCTACGACGCCATGGTTCCCATGTGTGACATTGACACCATTGGTGCGGGCGGTGGCTCTATTGCCTGGATCGACGAGGGCGGTGCTTTCCGTGTCGGCCCTCAGAGCGCCGGCGCCGACCCGGGTCCTGCCTGCTACAACCGCGGTGGCAGCCAACCCACCGTAACCGATGCGTTGGTGGTACTAGGGTGGTACCGGGCCGACGCCCTGCGTAATTCTGGTTTAGATATTGACCCGGAGTTAGCGGTTGCTGCCATTGAGCAGCACATTGCCACGCCCCTTGGGTTAACGGTGTATCAAGCGGCGGCGGGTATCTACCAGCTGGCGGTTCACAGCATGGTCGAGTCGGTGCGGGTGAACAGTGTTGCCCGGGGTTTAGATCCAAGGGAGTTTGCACTGGTGGCCTACGGTGGTGCCGGTGCCGCTTTCGCGGTGGCGGTGGCACAAGAGTTATCGATGCCCAAGGTGATTGTGCCACCTGCCGCGGGCGTGGGTGCTGCAGGTGGGCTGTTGGCTACCGATATGAAGTACACCCGCCAAGCCACCCTGTGGCAGCCCTTATCCAGTGCCGACCAACCGCGAATTCAAGCAGTGGCCGACGAGTTAGCCGCCACGGCGGTGGCTCCTCTTCACAAGGACGGCTTTGGGTCCGAAGACATCGTGATCAGTTACAGCGCCGATTGCCGTTATGTGGGGCAAGGGTATGAGCTGCAGGTACCGGTATCGGCCAATTTTGGCGACCCAGACTGGTGCCAGGGTGTTGCCGACGCCTTTCACGGGGCGCACCAGCGGGCTCACCACCGGGCGTTCCCCGACAGCCCCGTGATGCTCGTGAATCTTGGGGTAACCGCCACCGGGCGTATACGAGCCCCTGCCTCGGCGCCGCTGTCTGCTTCAGGAGGATGTTCAGACAGTCAGCAGCAGCCCGCTCGATTCCGTGTGGCAGGGCAGCTTGACTGTGTTGCCACTCAATTTGTAGCGCGAGGTCAGCTGGCCCCGGGCACCCGCATGACAGGACCGGTGGTCATTGAGCAAGATGACACAACGACGGTGGTGCCCCCAGGCTACAGTGTGGTGGTGCATCCCCTGGGTCATTTGCAAATTGAACTGCAGGAGAGGGTTGCCCATGTTGCTTGACGGTACCCTCAACTCTGAAGTGCTCAACCCGCAAGCGCTCAATCCAGAAGCGCTGCATGCCTTGTCGGCCTCTACCGCCATTGGTGCCGACGTTGAGCGCTACTGGCAAACCGTCGATGTCGACCCGGTGAGCCGACAGGTCATTGGCGGCGGAATTGCCGCCATTGCCCACGAAATGGCAGAGCATCTGTTTCGCATGGCCTACTCCAGCATTATGCGCGAGTCGCGGGATATCGGTGCCGGTCTTCTCGATCGGTTTGGCAGACAAATTTGCGAGAGTGATTCTACCCCCATGCACTGTGGCTCCTTGCCTGCTTATGTGCGGGGTATCGACCGTCTCCATCATGGGCGCTACCAAGAAGGTGACGTGTACCTACACAACCACCCTTATCACGGCGCCTCCCACAGCCCCGATTACGGTGTCTTGGTCCCTATTTTTGTGGCGGGTATGCATGTGGGCTTTGCGGGTTGTACCGGTCACATGGTGGATATTGGCGCCGCTAATCCCGGCTTTTCGGTGGATGTACCCGACTACTTCGCCGAGGGCCAAGTGATTGATGCGGTCAAGATCTGTGATCGCAATGGCCGTATTGCCGGGGTGTGGTCATTACTCATGAGCAATGTGCGTACCCCCGAGGCCAATACCGGTGACCTGGAAGCTATGATTGCCTGTTGTGAATTGGGCCGCGAACGTTTTGTGGCCTTGGCACAAAAATACGGCTTAGATCAGGTGATGAGTGCCGCTGACGCGGCCATGGACTATAGCGAGCGCTTAATGCGTGCTCGCATCGCTGCTCTGCCTGATGGTGTCTACGATGCACCTACGGCATGGCTCGAGGATGACGGTAAGCACTGGGGCCAGCCTTTGCGCATTGCCACCCGTGTCGTGGTTTCGGGTAGCGACATTTACATTGATCTTACCGGTTCGAATGAGCAGGTCAGCACCGGTTTCAACTGTCCCTTCGAGGGCAGTGTCTTGCCTACCGCTAATTTTGCCATTCGTAGTTTGCTGTTGTCGGAAACCGGCGATGGCAGGGGGGTTCCCCAAAACGACGGCGTATTCCGGCCGGTGCACGTCATTGCCCCCTTGGGCAGCCTGTTTAATCCGACACCCCCTAGGGGGTGTGAGGCCCGCTTCACCCAGATTAACCGTATCCCGGATCAGATCATGCAAGCCCTAGCCACTGTGATGCCCGAGCAAGTCACCGCGGGTAATTCCGCGAATGTGTGCTGCTTTGTCTATGCGGGGGAATCATCGGAGGCCGATGGTGATGACTACTGGGTATCGGTAGAGGTCAATGAAGGTGCCTACGGCGCGAGCTATGGCAGCGATGGTTTAGACGCCATCGATAATCTGATGGCCAACACGCGCAACACACCCATTGAAGAAGTGGAATTAACAGCGCCTATGCGCTGTGAGTGTTATGAGTTGCTGGCGGATCCGCCGGCACCGGGTCGCTGGCGAGGGGGTCTCGGTGCCACCCGGATGTGGCTGTTCAATGCACCGCTACAGGCGAGTTCAACCGGTGACAACCGATCGATCGATCCGCCCCGGGGGTTATTCGGCGGCTGTCATGGCCGGGCAGGAGCCATTTTGCATCACCGTGCTAATGGCGAGACCGAGACCCTGCCCGCGAAAATTTCCAACCACCGTTTTGCCCCGGGTGACCGCCTAGAGCTCAAATTGGTTTCTGGCGCTGGCTACGGCGACCCGAAACAGCGTGATCCCGCCGCGGTCTGGCGCGATTACTGCGATGGATTGATCTCGGCACAGGATGCCCAACGGGACTATGGGGTGGTGTTTACCGCCGACCAACAAGGTGTTGATTGGGAAGCCACGACCCAGTGGCGGCAGCAGGGAAGTAAGCCCTAATGGAGAACCCAATGGCAACGACTAAGCCCAGGGGTGGTATCACGGGTCTTGCGGGCTACTCGTTGTTCGTGCTGACCGTTGCGTATTTTCTGTCCTACATCGATCGGCAAATTCTGTCGTTGATGGTGGGGCCCATAAAGCGTGATTTGGGCCTCACGGATACGGCATTTAGCCTGCTACACGGTTTGGCTTTTGCGCTGTTCTACACCTTGCTGGGTATACCCATTGCCAAACTTGCGGATAACCGTAACCGCACGCGCTTAATTGCCGCGGGCATTGCCCTGTGGTCACTGGCCACGGTGGTCAGCGGTATGGCGCGCAGTTTTGGACAACTATTTTTGGCTCGCATTGTGGTGGGTGTCGGTGAAGCGTCGTTATCACCCGCCGCCTATTCCATCATCGCCGACCGTTTTGGTGTCAGCGGTATGGGGCGCGCCATCGGGGTGTATTCCAGCGCGGTGTTCCTGGGCATTGGCGCCTCTTTCATTATCGGCGGTGTGTTGGTGAGCGGTCTCGAGGCCGCCGGTGGTCTGACCCTGCCTATCTTGGGTCACCTCAGTTCATGGCAGGCCACCTTCGTGATTATTGGGTTACCCGGGTTACTGGTGGCACTGTGGGTACTGACCCTGCCTGAACCCAAGCGTGTCAGCTTGGCCGGCACCGACGCTGGTGCTGCACTTAGCAATTCACAAATCTTGGGGTGGTTGGGCGCCAATCGCCGCGTCTACCTACTGCACTTTAGCGGCTTTGCCATGGTGACTTTGCTGTTTAACGCCGTGCTGGCATGGGCCCCCGAGTTGTTTATTCGTATCCATGGCCTAGAGCGCGCTGACATTGGTATTAAGTTGGGGGGCATGACCGCTGCGGTCGGTGCCGCTGGCGTCATTGCCGGCGGTTGGTTTAGCGATTTCTTGGCCAAGCGGGGGGATAGCAGCGCGCCCATTACCTCGGCGCTGGTGGGTTGTGTGTGCCTTACTCCCTGTGCCATTGCAGCGCCACTCATGCCAACGGCCAGTGCTGCCCTGTGGCTGTTTGCACCGCTGTTATTCTTCGCCAGTTTTCCTTTCGGCCCCGCCGCTTCATCGTTACAGGTCATCACGCCACCACGAATGCGCGCCCAAGTATCGGCGGTGTACTTGTTCGTGGTGAATCTCACGGGTATTGGTTTCGGCGGTACTGCCACGGCGCTGGTAACCGATTATGTGTTTGCGGATCCGCAGCGACTACACCACGCCATGGGGCTTATCTCGCTCTTGGCTGGACTGGCCTCCTGCCTGCTTCTGTACGCGGTCTTGAAGCCGTTCCGGCGCTTACAAACCGGCTTGCTCGAGGCGGCCCAGTGAATTCGCAGGCCTTGATGTCCCGTTTCCCGATCGATCATCTAGGTCTGGTGGGCTCGGACATTGGGGCATTGGTTGCGGCCTTTCGTGGCCTTGGGTTTCAGGTAACAGAACCCGCCCAATTGATGACCAGCGCCGGTGATAGCCACGGTGTTCAGCACAGTGCCCACGTTATGGTGGGCAATGGCTATTTGGAGTTAACAGCGGTGTCGGGGGCAACCGCCGAGCATCACCTTGCCCCGTACTTGGGTATGCCCCCGGGGATTCGCATTGTGATTTTGTCGTGTATCGATGCACAAGCCGAGCAAACGCAGTTGAGTGACAAGGGAATAGGCGTGACGGCGGTGCAAACCGCCCGCCGCCGCCTGCACTACGGTGGCGGTGAGGAGGTGGGCTTTAGGTGGTTTGCCGCCGATCCGCAGCCCGTTAACACCCTGCTTGTGGGATGGGTGCAGCATGAAAACTCCGACGAACTGTATCACCCGGATGTTTGCCAGCATCGCAATACGGCGGCGTGTTTGTTGGCATTACACGGCAATCCCAAGGTGCTCCCCGCGACCATCGAAACGAGTGATGGGCTGCCCTGGTACGCGAGCAGCTCTACGCACAGACCTGTTCAACCCGCCGCAAAGTCGGAGCCGCCGGTGTCTGCCGATGCTGGGTCGCTCGCCGAATTGACCTCGCCGATCAGCGCCATCGAGTGGGGTGTTATGGATTTAGCCCGCTGCATTGCATCGTTACCAGACAGCGCGGTGATTGCCGACGATGAGGCGCGCATACCCGCCTCGAGGGTCTTAGGTGTTGAGCTTATTTTTCGCGAACTGGGGGGGTGATCGGCGATGACCGATTAAGTTTGCGCAGAGGTTGTTGGCCAAGGGCTTTTTGCAAGCACGGCTAAACCGTCTCTGTTTTATCCGATGGTGTTGTATTCGATGGGAATCAGGGCGTAGCGGTATCAAACTAAAAGAGGGCACTCAAATGAAACACTATTACAAGCAAAGCGCAGTGATGTTGGCTGTGGTGGCCGCCTTACCAGCGTTGGCACAGAACGGCGCTCCAAGGGTACTGGAAGAGATCATTGTCACCGCCGAGAAGCGCGAGTCGAGCTTGCAAGACACGGCAATGGCCATTGCAGCGTACTCGGGGGATCGTATACAAGCGCTAGACATTAATGATGTGCAGAGTCTGGTTCTGGCAGACCCCAGCATGTCATTCAGTCGAGCAGGCGGCGAAGGGCAGGTGTTTATTCGTGGTGTCGGCTCTAACCTCTTGGGTATCGGACAAGACTCAAGTGTCGCAATCCATCAAGACGGGGTTTATTTGGGCCGTCCACAAATGGCCCTGTCACAGTTTCTTGATGTCGAGCGAGTGGAAGTGCTGCGAGGGCCCCAAGGTACCCTCTATGGCCGTAATGCCACCGCCGGTGTGGTGAATATCATCTCCCGTAAACCCACTGCCGAGACCGAAGGCTATGTGCGCGGTTACATGGGTAATTTTGACCGTAGGGAGTTGGAGGCGGCCGTGGGTGGTGCCATTAACCCCAACATGGGTTATCGGCTGGCGGGCCGTTGGGTGCAAGACAACGGCTTTACCGACGACTTAGAGCCCGCAGGTGGCAGTGTTATCGACGACCGAAACAACCACGGTGTGCGGGCGATTGTTGATTTCCGCCCATCCGATACCTTTAGCGCCGAATTGATTCTGGAGTCCGGGCAGGCAGACGGTCGCAATATGAGCGTGATGCGTCGAGACGATCTGCACACCAGTCAGCGCTTGGGTGCGCTGCCCAATGCTGATTTTGGGGCTACCCGAAACGAGTTGGATACCCTGCAGAAATGGGAAAACACTGGCGCTACCTTAACCCTGCAATGGCAGTTGGCTGATCACTTATCTTTGGTATCGATTACCGGCTACCGGGACTTTGAAGATGATTTCAGCTTCAATACTGACGGTGTCGAACTGTTTGTGACCAACACCCAATACCGCCGCGAGTCTGATCAGATTACCCAAGAGCTGCGTTTAACCACCGATTCAGACGGACCCCTGAATTGGATGGTGGGTGGTTTCTACATGACCGAAGACAAAGACGAGGCGCTGGGCTTACCGTCGATTAACTTTGGGGGTAACTTCAATATTTTTGCCACCAATGAGACCACCGCCTATGCGGTGTTTGGCGAGCTTTACTTCGACGTCAGTGACCAGCTGCGCTTAATTGCGGGTCTGCGTTACAACGATGAAGAGAAGGATGACTTTTCGACCCGGGGCTTGGTGTTTTTCACGCCCAGCACAGACCCGCTGCTCAATGACCCCAACACAATTCCTTTGGGATTAAATATTCCCAACCCCGCAGATTTCAACTCTCCCTTTGGTTCTCGTACCACCAGCGACAGTTGGGACGATGTCACTCCCAAGCTGGGCATAGAGTATCGACCCTCTGACGATATGCTGGTGTATGCCTCGGTGACAAAAGGCTTTAAATCGGGGGGCACCAACTCGTTGGATACCTCGCCACCGTTCGACCAGGAGCAGCTGATCAGTTATGAGATGGGGCTTAAGTCTAGCTGGAACCAACAGCGGGTCACTCTGAATGCGGCGTTGTTCCATTACGATTACGACGACCTGCAAGTCTCGACCTTTGCTGAAGGGACGACTCGTATCGAGAATGCTGCATCGGCCAAGCTCACGGGCTTAGAGCTGACCTTGGCTGCGTTGGTATCCGATAACCTAACACTGCAGGTGGCGGGAACGTTCCTCGATAGTGAGTACAACGATTTCATTACCACCTTTGGTAACGCCCCTGAAGGCGGCCCTAACGTGGTGGATTTGTCGGGTAACGAGCTGATCAATGCGCCCAACACCAAGGTGGTAACCAGTGTGAACTACGATATCCCCATGGGTGATAACGGAGCCTATCTCATGGGTCAGTGGACCTACGTGTCAGAGCTGTGGCACTCCCAGTTCAATGAGCCCACTGTTGGCCAAGATGATGTCAATTTGGTGGATTTACGGGCGGGTTATCGTTTTGGTGCCGGTCAGTCGTGGGAGGTAGCGGCGTTGATTCGTAACGCCACCAACGAGCAGTATTTCCAAAACTCGGTACGCTTTACCTCCTTGTCCGATACCACCACCGATCCATTGCGTATCGGCGCAGCACTGGGCTACCCGGCCGAAGGGCGCAGCTACGGGCTGCAGGTTAGCTACACCTTCTGACGGCTAACTATCACCACCTGCTTGCGGCTTGTCATTGGTGGGCAGGTGGTGAACTTAGTGATGGCTCCCAATCTCGGGAGCCTCATGCTGGTTGATGTCGTCTAATGATGCCTCTGGCTAATGGGTTCGGCGGCTAGCACGCGGCTGCTCGCACATCGGCTGAAACACCATGGGCTGGCAGTGTGCCCTCAGGGTTTCACGGCTCAGTGGATGCCGGGCTACCAGTACTGACCAGCGCAAGAACCACCGCTAGTACCAAAATAGCGGCGGCCGCTAACCCCGAGATGACAGCGCTCAGGCTGTAAAGGCTGCCGCACAAAAGCGGCCCCAAGACAAAACCAGCGGCGGGCACCGCGGTAACCAGCCCTGCCGCTGCCCCTTGCTCGGTATTGGTGACCGCCAGCGACGCAGCTGCGGCAATGGCGGGCACCACTAAGCCCAAGCCTGCGCCCATACTGGCCATGCCAACCATGGTGGTCGCCAAATTACTGGACAGCGCCACGGCAATAGCCCCCGCTAACATGAACCCAGCACCAACTCGGACCAAGATCATGGGTGAGCCTTGAAAGCGTTGTGCCACCGTCATTTGCATGCCGAAGGTGCACAGGGCGCTGATCATTAAGCACAGGCCAGTCTTTTGTACGGTGGCGGTACCCGATAGCGCCAACATGTCTTGTAGTCGAAAGCCCAGGGTTTGCTGAATGCCGGCGAACCCAGTGAACACCATAAAGGAGCACAGCAAATAGGCGCGCAGACGCGGGTCAAGGGGCGACAGTTTCTTGTGATCACGGCTGCCCCTGACGATGCGCTCATCGGGGGGTAAGGCCACCGCAATGGCCAGCGCCGCAAGTAGCGCCAGGGCAGCGGCAAAGAACAGAGGGAACAAAAGACCAAAGCCTGCTAGTGCACCCGCAATGGCGGGGCCGGCAATTAACCCAAGGCTACTGGCTGAACTGAGCCGCGCTAGGGCCCGCGTGCGCTGAAGTCGATCGGTTCGATCGGCGGCATAGGCGGCAGTACCCGGGTTGGTGGCCGACATAATGACCGATTGGGTACAGCGCACCACCATAACCAGTGCGAACAGGGAGCCCCCAGACATCCAGCCGTTTAGGCCCACCTGAAAACTCAGAGCAAACAGCACGGTACCACCGGCGTAGCCAAATAGGCCGATTAACATCACCGGTTTGCGTCCCAGTTGATCCGACAGGCGCCCCCACCAGGCCGATCCCACGCTGAAGATCAGTGCTGAAAAAGCAATAATGCTGTTAATTTGCAGTTCACTAAACTGCACCTCCCGGCCCAGGGGCGGCAAGATGGCAAAAATGAACGACTGACCCACTGCGGTGGTCAGTAGCCCCGCCATGAGCAGTGCAAAAGGCCCTTTGGTTAGCCCTACTTCCTGAGCGTTGGCGGCATTTTGCACAATAGTTTGGCCTATATAGTGGGCAGATAGGGGTGCTTGCAGAACCCAAGGCGGGCCTATTCAGATGGCCGATTTTAGGGCCTTGGCCAAGTTTACATGGTTGTTACTGCAGCGTATTACAGCGTCTAGGACCTGTTCTCCTTGTTAGTGTAGCGTACAACGCAACGAACATAATCGGCGGCCCGGCCGATGGACACTGACAGGCGCTTATCGTAGACTGCGCACCCAGCCTGTAATGGGCAAGGCCTGCGGCAAATGGCAGTTTTCGGCCTCGGTTTTAGCGCTTAACGCTGCCGACTCGGTTCAAGCTGCAACGGTCCATGCCCAACAATTATCTAATATCCAGCCCGTGCGGATGGCTGCTTT
>PR_CR_10_Liq_1_inCRDRAFT_1001868_pt1 | contig 11318 bp, 13 predicted proteins | sample PRCRCaboRojoPR_3_FD_10241 | JGI IMG/M metagenome (IMG submission 10241) | reverse complement strand
GCGAGGATGCGCTGGCGGTGCAGGGTGACGTGCTCCTCCAGCCGCGTGCCGAGCGCGGCGAAGAGCTCCTCGAAGACCGGCCGCATGGTCAGCACCGTCGGCCCCGCGTCCACCGGGCCGGCGGGGCTTTCGAGCACGCGCATCTTGCCGCCGGGCGCCGGGTGGCGCTCCAGCACCGTGACGCGCCGGCCGGCCGCGGCGAGGCGCGCCGCCGCGGCGAGCCCCGCGATGCCGGCCCCGACGACGATGGTGCCGTCTTCGGCGAATTCGTTGGACGTCATGGCGGGGATTGTTGACTCGTCAGCGGAAAGTGTCCAGTCTAATTTACAGTCGCGCTGTCATGTGTCGCAGACGCATGCCGCCGGCGCGGCCGCCGAGGGACAGAGGCAGAGGAGCGCCCGCATGGATCTTCACGCGCGGATCGACACGGCGATGGCCCGCGCCGTCGCGCTGGGGCAGGGGGGCACGCCGCCCGCCCGGCTGGCCGAGGCGCTGGACTACGCCACCGCGCCGGGCGGCGCGCGCATCCGGCCCACGATTCTCACCTCCGTCGCGCTCGCCTGCGGCGACGACCGCCCGGCGCTGACCGACGCGGCGGCCGCGGCGCTGGAGCTCGTGCACTGCGCGAGCCTCGTGCACGACGACCTGCCCTGCTTCGACGATGCGGCGACGCGCCGCGGCAAGCCCGCGCTGCATCGCGCCTACGGCGAGCCGCTGGCGGTGCTGACGGGCGACAGCCTCATCATCCTCGCCTTCGAGGTGCTCGCGCGCGCCGCGCCCGAGGACGCGCAGCGCGCCGCGCAACTCGTCCTGACGCTGGCGCAGCGCTCCGGCATGCCCGGCGGCATCTGCGCCGGTCAGGGCTGGGAGAGCGAGCCGCAGGTGGACCTCGCCGCCTATCACCGCTCCAAGACCGGGGCGCTCTTCATCGCGGCGACGCAGATGGGCGCGATCGCGGCCGGCCACGAGCCGGAGCCGTGGTTCGAGCTCGGCGACCGCATCGGCGAGGCCTTTCAGGTCGCCGACGACCTGCGCGACGCGGTGATGGACGCCGAGGCGCTGGGCAAGCCCGTCGGGCAGGACGCCGCGCACGGCCGGCCGAGCGCCGTGGCCGAACTCGGCGTCGAGGGCGCGGTGGCGCGGCTGCGCGACACGCTCGCCGGGGCCATCGCCTCGATCCCGTCCTGCCCGGGCGAGGCGCAGCTCGCCAAGATGGTGCGGATGCAGTCCGAGCGCATCATGCCCGCCGCCGTGCGGCATCTGGCCTGACGCCATGGCGGAGGTGGCGGGCGCGCGCCCCGAGCGGCCCCGGCGCCGCGATCTTCCGACCGCGCTCGCGCGGCTCGCCGCGCGGCCCGGCTTTCAGCGCTGGGCGGCGGCCTTTCCCCTGACCCGGCGGCTGGTGCGGCGCGAGGGCGACGCGCTGATGGATCTCGTCGCGGGCTTCGTGCAGGCGCAGGCGCTCGCCGCGCTGGTCGAGCTGCGCGTGATCGAGACGCTTCTGGAGGGCCCGCAGGACGCGGGTGCCCTCGGGCGCGCGCACGACATTCCCGAAGAGCGGATGCAGGCGCTGTTGCAGGCGGGGGCCGCGATGGGCCTGCTGAGGCGCCGCCGCGGCGCGCGCTTCTCGGTCACGGCGCGCGGCGCGGCGCTGACCGGGGTGCCGGGGCTTCTGCCGATGATCCGGCATCACGGCGCGTTCTACCGCGACATGGGCGATCCGGTCGCGCTGCTGCGCGGCGAGGCGGAGACCGAGCTCGCCGGGGTCTGGCCCTATGTCTTCGGCGCGCGGGAGGGCATCGACCCCGCGACGGCGCGCGCCTACTCCGACCTGATGACGCAGAGCCAGGCGCTCGTGGCCGAGGACACGCTGCGGCTGGTGTCGCTCAAGGGCGTCGCGCGGCTTCTGGACGTGGGCGGCGGCACGGGCGCCTTCCTGCGCGCCGCGGCGGCGAAACGGCCCGACCTCGGGCTCATGCTCATGGACCTGCCCGAGGTGGTCGAGGCCGCGCGCGAGCAGATGGCCGAGGCGGGGCTCGGGGATCGCGCGACGCTGCACCCCGGCTCCTTCCGCGACGCGCCGCTGCCCGAGGGCGCCGACGCGATTTCCCTGATTCGCGTGCTCTACGACCACGAGGACGCGACGGTGCGCGCCTTCTGGCCAAGTGCTTCGCCGCGCTGCCGCCGGGCGGGCGGCTGATCGTCTCGGAGCCGATGTCGGGCGGCGCGAAGCCCGACCGNGCNACCGACGTCTATTTCGCCTTCTACTGCATGGCGATGCGCACGGGGCGCACNCGCTCGGCCGCNGAGATCGCCGCGCTCCTGCGCGAGGCGGGCTTCGAGACGCCGGAGCGGGAGAAGAGCCTGCGCCCCTACGTCACCACCGCCCTCGTGGCGCGCAAGCCGGTGCAATCTGTCGCGTCCGATTGACAGGAAATTCGTAAGCACCGATTGACATGCAGAGGTGTAAAGTTAAACTGACACCACTTACGCCGACCGTGCCGTCGGGCGACTCGCCCCGGCCCCGGTGAAGGGAGAGAGACGATGCACACCCCTGCGGTGCTCCTGAACGGACCGAAGGATCTGCACCTCGACAGCGTGCCGCTGGTCGCGCCGGGCGAGGGCGATCTCGTGGTGCGCATCGATCACTCCGGCATCTCCACCGGCACGGAAAAGCTCTTCTACACCGGGCAGATGCCGCCGTTTCCGGGCATGGGCTATCCGCTGGTCCCCGGCTACGAGGCCGCCGGCGAGGTGGTCGAGGCCGACCCGGCCACCGGCTACCGCCCCGGCCAGCACGTCTTCGTCCCCGGCGCGAACTGCTTCGACGGGGCCTTCGGCCTCTTCGGGGGCGCGGCGCATCTGCTCGTCACGCAGGCCGACCGCGTCACGCCGATCGAGGCGGGCTGGGGCGCGGAGGGCGCGCTCCTCGCGCTCGCCGCGACCGCGCGCCACGCGATGGCCGGCCTCGACAAGCGGGTGCCCGACCTGATCGTCGGTCACGGCGTGCTCGGCCGGCTGCTGGCGCGGCTGACCATCGCCGCCGGCGCGCCCGCGCCGACCGTCTGGGAAGTCTCGGAGGGCCGCTCGGGCGGCGCGGAGGGCTACGAGGTCCTGCGCCCCGAGGACGACCCGAAGCGCGACTACCGTTCCATCTACGACGCCTCCGGCAACGCCGCGATCCTCGACGACCTGATCGGGCGGCTGGAGAAGGGCGGCGAGGTGGTGCTCGCCGGGTTCTATCCCGAGGGCCTCTCCTTCGCCTTCCCGCCCGCCTTCATGAAGGAGGCGCGCCTGCGCGTCGCCGCCGAATGGGCGCGCGAGGATCTCGCCGCGACCCGGGCGCTGGTCGAGAGCGGCGCGCTCTCGCTGTCCGGGCTCATCACGCACACGGCCCCTGCCGCGGAGGCCGAGACCGCCTACAGGACCGCCTTCGAGGACGAGTCCTGCCTGAAAATGATTCTCAACTGGGAGGATGCGGCGTGAAGGACGAAGTGCCCAACCTGAAGGATTTCGATCAGCGTCTCCGGGACGAAGCGGCCGAAGAGCCGACGCTCGAGGTGCCGGCCGAGGAGCCCACGAAACACACGCAGATCATCGCGATCTACGGCAAGGGCGGCATCGGCAAGTCGTTCACCCTGGCGAACCTCAGCCACATGATGGCCGAGCAGGGCAAGCGCGTGCTGCTGATCGGCTGCGACCCGAAGTCGGACACCACCTCGCTCCTGTTCGGGGGCAAGGCCTGCCCGACGATCATCGAGACCTCGACGAAGAAGAAGCTCGCCGGCGAGGAAGTCGAGATCGGCGACGTCTGCTTCAAGCGCGGCGGCGTCTTCGCGATGGAACTCGGCGGCCCGGAAGTGGGCCGCGGCTGCGGCGGGCGCGGCATCATCCACGGCTTCGAGCAGCTCGAGAAGCTCGGCTTCCACGACTGGGATTTCGACTACGTGCTGCTCGACTTCCTCGGCGACGTGGTCTGCGGCGGCTTCGGCCTGCCGATCGCGCGGGACATGGCGCAGAAGGTCATCCTCGTCGCGTCGAACGACCTGCAGTCGCTCTACGTGGCCAACAACGTCTGCTCGGCGGTGGAGTATTTCCGCAAGCTCGGCGGCAACGTCGGCGTCGCCGGCCTCGTGGTGAACAAGGACGACCAGTCGGGCGAGGCCCAGGCCTTCGCCGAGTCGGTCGATATCCCGGTCCTCGCCGCGATCCCGGCCGACGACGACCTGCGCAAGAAATCCGCGAACTACCAGATCGTCGGCACCGCCGAGAGCCAGTGGGGCGAGCTGTTCGCCGGGCTCGCCGAAGAGGTCGCCGGCGCGCCGCCGCTCCGGCCCACGCCGCTCAGCCAGGACGCCCTGCTCGATCTCTTCGACAGCAAGGACACCGGCGCGGACTTCGTGCTGGAGCCGGCGACCGACGCCGACATGCGCGGCAAGAACTACGCGCCGAAGGAGTCCCTGGAGGTGGTCTATGACGACGTCTGATCCGCAGGAGGCCATTCGCCTCGCGCGGCTCCGGCGGCTGGTCGAGACCGCGCCGCCGGAGCGCCTGCGCCGGCTGATGGAGGACATCCGCAAGTCCCCGGGCGACGACGGGAGGGCGGCATGACCGACGAAGTGCGTTACGACGCCGCCGCCGACGCGGTGGTGATCGAGGGCGAGCGCCGCGCGGCCCCCGAGGCCGGCGCCGCCCCCGCCGAGCCGCAGCCGGGCGTGGACGGCATGGGCTGCCACTCCGGCGCCGAGATGGAGACGGCCGCGCGCATGGCCGGCCAGTCCGAGATCCTCGACCAGTACGCGGCCGACTATCCGCAGGGCCCGCACGACAAGCCGCAGAGCATGTGCCCCGCCTTCGGCAGCCTGCGCGTCGGGCTCCGGATGCGCCGGGTGGGAACGATGCTCTCGGGCTCGGCCTGCTGCGTCTACGGGCTGACCTTCGTGAGCCACTTCTACGGCGCGCGGCGCTCGGTGGGCTACGTGCCCTTCAGCTCCGAGACGCTGGTGACCGGCAAGCTCTTCGAGGACATCCGCGACGCCGTCTACGAGATGGCCGATCCGGACCACTACGACGCGATCGTGGTCACCAATCTCTGCGTGCCGACCGCCTCCGGCGTGCCGCTGCGGCTCCTGCCGGACGAGATCAACGGCGTGCGCATCGTGGGCATCGACGTGCCGGGCTTCGGCGTGCCGACCCATGCCGAGGCGAAGGACGTGCTCGCCGGGGCGATGCTCAACTACGCCCGCGCCGAGGTTGAGGCCGGCCCCGTCGCCGCCCCCGAGGGCGGGCGCGGCTCGCGGCCCACGGTGACGATGCTGGGCGAGATGTTCCCGGCCGATCCGATGATGATCGGGCGGATGCTCGACCCCCTCGGCCTCGCCGCCGGGCCGGTGGTGCCGGCCCGCGAGTGGCGCGAGCTCTACGCCGCGCTCGACAGTTCGGTGGTCGCGGCGATCCATCCCTTCTACACCGCCGCGATCCGCGAGTTCGAGGCGGCGGGCCGGCCGATCGTCGGCTCCGCGCCCGTGGGCTACGAGGGCACGGCCGCGTGGCTGAAGGCCATCGGCGAGGCGCACGGCGTCTCCGCCGGGAAGATCGCCGAGGCGCAGAACGCGGTGCTGCCGTCGATCCGGAGGCGCTCGAGGGCGCGCGGCTCGAGGGGCGGATCACGCTCTCGGGCTACGAGGGCAGCGAGCTTCTGGTCGCGCGGCTGCTGTCGAGAGCGGGGCGGAGGTCGCCTACGTCGGCACCGCCTGCCCGAAGACGCCCTGGAGCGCGGAGGACGCCGCCTGGCTCGAGGCGCATGGCGCGAAGGTCACCTTCCGCGCGAGCCTCGAGGACGACTGCGCGGCGATGGAGGCGGTGCAGCCCGACCTCGCCATCGGCACGACGCCGGTGGTGCAGAAGGCCAAGGAGCTCTCGATCCCCTCGCTCTACTTCACGAACCTCATCTCGGCCCGGCCGCTGATGGGGCCCGCGGGCGCCGGCTCGCTGCAGCAGGTGATGCGCGCGGCGATGGGGAACAAGGACCGCATGGCCCACATGACCGAGTTCTTCCACGGCGTGGGCGAGGGCGACACCGCCGGCATCTGGGAAGGCGCGCCGAACCTGCACCCCGAGTTCGCGGAACGCCACCGCAGGAAGCTCGAGAAGCAGGCCCGCGCCGCCAAGGCGGAGCAGATGATATGACCGCCGCGGTCCGCAATCAGCCCGCAGGGCGCGCGCGCGCCCTGCGCGACGCGGGGGCGCTGCCCCCGCACCCCCGGGATATTTCCACCAAGAAGAATGGAGGTGGGAAATGCTGATCCAGGACCATGATCGGGCCGGCGGCTACTGGGGCGCGGTCTATGCCTTCACCGCGGTGAAGGGCCTTCAGGTGGTCATCGACGGGCCCGTGGGCTGCGAGAACCTGCCGGTGACGTCGGTGCTGCATTACACCGACGGGCTGCCGCCGCACGAGCTGCCCATCGTCGTCACCGGGCTCGCCGAGGAGGAACTCGGCAAGGACGGCACCGAGGGCGCGATGAAGCGCGCCTGGGAGACGCTGGACCCGGCGCTGCCGTCGGTCGTCGTCACCGGCTCCATCGCCGAGATGATCGGCGGCGGCGTCACGCCCGAGGGCACGACGATCCAGCGCTTCCTGCCGCGCACCATCGACGAGGATCAGTGGGAATCGGCCGACCGGGCGATGACCTGGATCTTCACCGAACACGGCATGACCAAGGGCCGGATGCCCCCCGAGAAGAAGCGCGAGGAGGGCGCGAAGCCGCGGGTCAACATCCTCGGGCCGATGTACGGCGTGTTCAACATGCCCTCCGATCTCGCCGAGATCCGGCGGCTGATCGAGGGGATCGGCGCCGAGGTGAACATGGTGATGCCGCTGGGCAGTCACCTCGCCGAGATGCGCGATCTGGTGAACGCCGACGTGAACGTGGTCATGTACCGCGAGTTCGGCCGGGGCCTCGCCGAGGTGCTGGGCAAGCCGTATCTGCAGGCGCCCATCGGCATCGAGAGCACCACGAAGTTCCTGCGCAAGCTGGGCGAGCTTCTGGATCTGGACCCCGAGCCCTTCATCGAGAAAGAGAAGCACTCGACCATCAAGCCGGTCTGGGATCTCTGGCGCTCGGTCACGCAGGATTTCTTCGCCACCGCGAACTTCGCGGTCGTCGCGAACGAGACCTACGCCCGCGGCATCCGCCACTACCTCGAGAGCGATCTGGGGCTGCCGTGCTCCTTCGCCGTGGCGCGCATCGCCGGGCGCAAGACCAACAACGAGGAAGTGCGCGCGCTGATGGCGCGGGAGCGGCCGCTGATCGTGCTCGGCTCGATCAACGAGAAGATGTATCTCGCCGAGCTCAAGGCGGGGCACGGGCCGCAGCCGGCCTTCATCCCGGCGAGCTTCCCGGGCGCGGCGATCCGCCGGGCCACGGGCACGCCGATGATGGGCTACGCCGGCGCGACCTACCTGTTGCAGGAGGTCTGCAACGGGCTCTTCGACGCGCTCTTCCACATTCTTCCGCTCGGCTCCGAAATGGACGCCGCGGACGCCACGCCGGCGCGGCTGCGCCGCGATTTCCCCTGGGACGAGGACGCCCAGCGGGAGCTCGACCGGATCGTGGCGACCCACCCCGTACTCACCCGGATCTCCGCGGCCAAGACGCTGCGCGACGCCGCGGAGCGCGCCGCGCTCGATGCGGGCGCGGAACGTGTGGTCCTCGAGACCGTGAAGGCCGTGTCGCCGGCCGTGACAGGCGACGCCAAGGAGGGCTGACCAAATGGCAGACATCACGTCCAACCCCCCGCCGCGCACCCGTTCGGGCCGCCGCCGCGGCGCCGAATTCCACATCTATTTCGCGGTCATCTTCGTCGTGGCGATCCCGTTCACGACGATCCGGTGGACCCGCGACGTGATCCGCGACCGCACGCTCAACATGCACGGGCCGCTCGCCCGCGCCTGGGCCGAGGCGGACCGGATCACGCCCCTGATCTTCTCGGCCTGAGCGAGGCTCGGGCCGAGGCACGCCCTGCCCTCCCGGTGATCGGGGGGTCAGACCGGAGGGGCCCCTGGGCCCCGAAGGAACCCGGCCGCGGGGTTCGCGGCGTCAGCATAACGTTCCGGAGGAAAGTTCATGGCTGATAAGAACGACCTGTCCTTCACAGGTCTCACGGACGAGCAGGCCCAGGAGCTGCACTCGGTCTACATGAGCGGCCTTTGGCTGTTCGTGGCCGTTGCGGTGGTCGCGCACATCGCGACCTTCATCTGGTTCCCCTGGTTCTGATCGGAGGAAGAAAAGATGGCAAAATTCTACAAGATCTGGCTGATCTTCGACCCCCGCCGCGTGTTCGTGGCGCAGGGCGTCTTCCTCTTCCTGCTCGCGGTGATGATCCATCTCGTGCTCCTGAGCACGGACGGCTTCAACTGGTTCGAGATCGCGTCGGCCAAATACGGCCACGGCGGCGGCTGAGAACCCACCGCACTGCCATTGGCCGCGGGCGGTCCGTCCGCCCGCGGCGATCCGACAAGAAAACACTGACGGCTGAGGGTCGCAACCGGAAGGCCGCCAAACGCGGAGTACAAGAATGGCTTTGCTCAGTTTCGAGAGAAAGTACCGCGTCCGCGGAGGGACGCTGATCGGCGGCGATCTGTTCGATTTCTGGGTCGGCCCCTTCTACGTGGGGTTCTTCGGCGTCACGACGATCTTTTTCGCCGCGCTGGGGACGATCCTCATCCTCTGGGGCGCCGCCGAACAGGGGACGTTCAACCCCTGGCTCATCAATATCGCGCCGCCGGACCTGAGCTACGGGCTCGGCATGGCGCCGCTCATGGAGGGGGGCCTCTGGCAGATCATCACGATCTGCGCGATCGGCGCCTTCGTCTCATGGGCGCTGCGCGAGGTGGAGATCTGCCGCAAGCTCGGCATGGGCTATCACGTGCCCGTCGCCTTCGGCTTCGCCATTCTCGCCTACGTCACCCTCGTCGTGTTCCGCCCGGTCCTGATGGGCGCCTGGGGGCACGGCTTTCCGTACGGCATCTTCAGTCACCTCGACTGGGTGTCGAACACCGGCTACGCCTACCTGCACTTCCACTACAACCCGGCGCACATGCTGGCGGTGACCTTCTTCTTCGCCACCACGCTCGCGCTCGCGCTGCACGGCGGCCTGATCCTCTCGGCGGCCAACCCCGAGAAGGGCGAGGAGGCCAAGACGCCGGATCACGAGGACAGCTTCTTCCGGGATTTCATCGGCTACTCGGTGGGCACGCTCGGCATCCACAGGGTGGGCCTTCTGCTGGCGCTGAACGCCGGCTTCTGGTCCGCGGTCTGCATCATCATCTCCGGTCCCGTCTGGACCGAGGGCTGGCCGCAGTGGTGGAACTGGTGGCTCGAACTGCCGATCTGGCCGTCTCAGGTGGGGATGTAAGACATGCCTGAATATCAGAATATCTTCACGCAGGTTCAGGTGCGCGGTCTGCCCGAGCCGGGGCTCGACGACTACGGCACCCTCGCCGCGGAGCGGACGAAGCCCTTCGGCTTCTCCAAGCTCCTCGGCTGGTTCGGCAACGCGCAGCTCGGGCCCTATCACCTCGGCATCACCGGCGTGGTCAGCATCGCCTCTGGCCTGATCTGGTTCGTGATCATCGGGATGAACATGCTCGCGCAGGTGGGCTGGTCGATCCCCGAGTTCATCCGGCAGCTCTTCTGGCTGGCGCTCGAGCCGCCGGGGCCGGAATACGGGCTGAGCTTTCCGCCGCTGAACGACGGCGGCTGGTATCTCATCGCCTCGTTCTTCCTGCTGGTCTCGGTGATGCTCTGGTGGCTCCGGTCCTATCAGCTGGCCCAGGAACACAAGATGGGCAAGCACATCTTCTGGGCCTTCGGCTCGGCGATCTGGCTCTTCCTCGTGCTGGGTCTCTTCCGGCCGGTCCTGATGGGGTCGTGGTCCGAGGCGGTGCCCTACGGCATCTTCCCGCACCTCGACTGGACCACCGCCTTCTCGATCCGCTACGGCAACCTCTACTACAACCCGTTCCACGCGCTCTCGATCGTGTTCCTCTACGGCTCCGTGCTCCTTTTCGCGATGCACGGCGGCACGATCCTGGCCGTCAGCCGCTTCGGCGGCGACCGGGAGCTGGAGCAGATCTACGACCGCGGCACGGCCTCCGAGCGGGCGGCGCTCTTCTGGCGCTGGACCATGGGCTTCAACGCCACGATGGAGGGCATTCACCGCTGGGCGTGGTGGTTCGCCGTGCTGACCCCGATCACGGGCGGCATCGGGATCCTTCTGACCGGCACCGTCGTGGACAACTGGTTCATCTGGGCGCAGGAGCACAATTTCGCGCCGGCCTACGATGGCTCCTACGGCTACGAGGCCTACGGTTCCTACGAGGCCTTCATCGGACAGGAGAACTGACATGCTGCCGAAGTGGTTCAACAAGTGGAACGCCGAGAACCCGACCAACATCTACGGTCCGGCGGTCCTCCTCGGCGGCATCGGGGGCGCGGTCGTCGTGGCGACGCTCCTGGTGACCTGGGGCCAGCCCTACGCCACCGACAGCCTGCAGACCGGCCCGCGCGGCACGGGCATGTCGGTCCCCGAGTTCGAGTACGAGCTCGCGACCCCGGACCCGGCGATCGAGGGGTGGTTCGCCTCGACCTCGGATCCGATCCCGCCCCAGGGCGGCGAGACGACGGCGGCGGAGGCGCGTGAAAACGTGCCTCCGGGCCTCGGGGACCTGACGGTGGAGAACTACGACCGCCTGCTCGCGGCGATGCGCGAATGGACGGGGATCCCCGACCTCTTCGAGGACGCGGCCTCCTACCAGACGGCGGTCGGCCACACGATGGTCTCGATGACGCAGAACCTCAACGAGAACTGGGGGGCCCACGTCAACGCGAACAAGGAGGTGGGCGTCACCTGCTACACCTGCCACCGCGGGCAGCCGGTGCCGGAGAACATCTGGTTCCAGGAGACCCCGACCGTCGAGAGCATGGCGGGCTGGTCGGCGAACCAGAACCGGGTGACCCCGGTCAGCCAGTTCACCTCGCTGCCGTCGGACGCGCTGCAGAAGTATCTGGTGGAATACGAGACGATCGCGGTCCACGACCTCGAGAGCCGCGTGGACAACCAGATCCCGGGCGATCCGCTGATCCAGCACACCGAGCGGACCTATTCGCTGATGAACTACTTCAGCAANTCGCTCGGCGTGAACTGCCTGTTCTGCCACAACAGCCGCGCCTTCTACCCCGCCGCGGGCGAGGTGACGCTGCAGTGGAGCACGGCCAACCTCGGCATCCAGATGGTGCAGGAGCTCAACAACG
>PR_CR_10_Liq_1_inCRDRAFT_1001867_pt1 | contig 11320 bp, 9 predicted proteins | sample PRCRCaboRojoPR_3_FD_10241 | JGI IMG/M metagenome (IMG submission 10241) | reverse complement strand
CCCGCCGATCCCCGTGGTCCGTAGGATACGAACGAGGCGGAGTATACGTGTCGGGTTTCGGCTTGTGAAGCGCGGTAGGGATCGGTTTCNTGAGGCAATTCGGCGCGAGTCTCAGGGAGACGCATGGGGAGACGCATGGTTTGCCGCGCCAATTGAGAGCGGGGGGTATATTTGTTACTTTTCACGCAGCCCTGTGCGCTCTCCCCGTGTGTCGGCAAAGCCGGCGTCGGGCCTTCAAGGAAGCCATGACCAAGCTCATTTTCGTCACCGGCGGCGTCGTGTCGTCCCTCGGTAAAGGCATCGCGTCCGCGTCCCTCGGCGCGCTGCTGGAGGCCCGCGGTCTGCGGGTCACCATGATCAAGCTCGACCCCTACATCAATGTGGACCCGGGCACCATGAGCCCGTTCCAGCACGGCGAGGTCTATGTCACCGACGACGGTGCCGAGACCGACCTGGACCTCGGCCACTACGAGCGCTTCCTGCGCACACGCATGGGCCGCAACAACAACTACACCACCGGCCAGATCTACGACAGCGTCATCCGCAAAGAGCGCCGGGGCGACTATCTCGGCCGCACCGTGCAGGTGATCCCGCACATCACCGACGAGATCAAGTCGAGCATCCTGCTGGGCGTCGACGACGCCGACGTGGCCCTGGTGGAGATCGGCGGCACCGTGGGCGACATCGAATCCCTGCCCTTCCTGGAGGCCATCCGCCAGATGCGGGTGGAGCTCGGCCCGAAGGCGGCGATGTTCATCCATCTCACGCTGGTGCCGTACATCCGCACCGCCGGCGAGATCAAGACCAAGCCCACCCAGCACTCGGTCAAGGAACTGCGCTCCATCGGCATCCAGCCGGACGTGCTGCTGTGCCGCGCCGAGCAGGATCTGCCGCCNGACGAGCGGCGCAAGATCGCGCTGTTCACCAACGTGCCCGAGGCGGCCGTCATCTCCGCCGTCGATGCGGACAACATCTACCGCATCCCGATGCTGTTGCACGCCCAAGGCCTCGACGCGCTGGTGGTGGAACAGTTCGGGCTCGACGTGCCGCAGGCGGATCTCAGCGAGTGGCAGCGGGTGCTCGAGGGCTTCGAGCATCCCCGGCAGACCGTGACCATCGGTATGGTCGGCAAGTACATGGACCTCACCGAGGCCTATAAATCCCTGTCGGAGGCCCTCGCGCACGCCGGCGTGCACACCAGGACCCGGGTGCAGATCCGCTACCTGGACTCCGAGGAGATCGAGCGCACCGGCACCGACTGCCTCGCGGGCATCGATGCCGTGCTGGTGCCCGGCGGCTTCGGCGAGCGCGGCATCGAGGGCAAGATCGCCGCCGCCCGCTTCGCCCGCGAGCGGCGCGTGCCCTACTTGGGCATCTGTCTCGGCATGCAGGTGGCCGTGATCGAATATGCGCGCAACGTCGCCGGGCTCGCCGGCGCCCACAGCACCGAGTTCGATCCCGACACCCCGCATCCGGTCATCGCCCTCATCACCGAGTGGCAGACCGAGAGCGGCCAGCGCGAAATCCGCGCGGCGGATGCCGACAAGGGCGGCACCATGCGCCTGGGCGGACAGAACTGCCGGCTCGAGCCCGGCAGCCTCGCGCGCCGCGTCTACGGCCGTCACCAGATCCGCGAGCGCCACCGCCATCGCTACGAGTTCAACAACCGGTACTGCGATGCCATGAAAGACGCGGGCCTGCGCTTTTCCGGCTGGTCGCTCGATTCCAGGCTGGTGGAGATCATCGAAATACCGGATCATCCCTGGTTCGTGGGCTGTCAGTTCCACCCGGAGTTCACGTCGACGCCGCGCGACGGCCATGCGCTGTTCCGCGGCTTCGTGGAGGCCGCGCTGGCGCAGCAGCGCCGCAGCGGCGCGATGCCGGCGGGCAAGGCGCCAGCACCGGAGCCGGTGGCCTGACGCCGACGCCCCAACGTACCCCACAGCCCGCCGGACACGTAACGCATCGATTCCACGTCCCGAACAGGCTTTCCGACAGGCTCCCCAATGGGCGATTCGCCCCGCAGTAACCGCGACCCAAGCTGGAGAACCGAACCATGTCCGAGATCGTCGATGTCCGCGCCCGTGAGGTGCTCGATTCCCGCGGCAACCCCACCGTCGAGGTGGATGTGATCACCGCCGATGGTGCCATCGGCCGCGCCGCCGTGCCCTCGGGTGCCTCCACCGGCTCCCGCGAGGCACTGGAATTGCGCGACGGCGACAAGGCCCGCTACGGCGGCAAGGGCGTGCTCAAGGCCTGCGCCCATGTCAACGGCGAGCTCAAGGAGGCTGTCAAGGGGATGGACGTGAGCGAGCAGGAGGCCGTCGACCGCAAGATGATCGACCTCGACGGCACCGACAATAAGGGGCGTCTCGGCGCCAATGCCATCCTCGGCGTGTCCATGGCGGCCGCTCACGCCGCCGCCCAGGAGGGCGCGCTGCCGCTCTATCAGTCTCTGGGCAAGGATGCGAGCACCCTCCCGGTGCCCATGATGAACATCATCAACGGCGGCGAGCACGCCGACAACAGCGTCGACTTCCAGGAATTCATGATCCTGCCCGTCGGCGCGTCCAGCATTCGCGAGGCGGTGCGCTACGGCGCCGAGGTCTTCCATGCGCTGAAGGCCGTGCTCAACGGCCGCGGACTCGCCACCGGCGTCGGCGACGAGGGCGGCTTCGCACCTGACCTGCCGAGCAACGAGGCCGCCATCGAGGTTATCCTGGAGGCCATCGACAAGGCCGGCTTCAAGGCCGGCTCGGAAATCTACCTGGGCATGGATGTGGCCGCCTCCGAGTTCTACGAGGACGGCGTCTACAATCTCAAGGGCGAGGGCCGCAAGCTCGACGCCGCCGGCATGACGGACCTGCTGCTGCAGTGGTGCGAGCAATATCCCATCATCAGCATCGAGGACGGCCTGGCGGAGGGCGACTGGGACGGCTGGCGGGACCACACCGTCCGCCTCGGCGGCAAGGTGCAGCTGGTGGGCGATGACCTGTTCGTCACCAACACCAAGATCCTGCAGGAAGGCATCGACAAGGGCATCGCCAACTCCATCCTCATCAAGGTGAATCAGATCGGCACCCTGACCGAAACACTGGCGGCCATCCGGATGGCGACGGACGCGGGCTACACCGCCGTGGTCTCGCATCGATCCGGCGAGACCGAAGACACCACCATCGCCGATCTGGTGGTCGCCGCCGGCACCGGCCAGATCAAGACGGGCTCACTCTCGCGCTCCGACCGTGTAGCGAAGTACAACCAGCTCATGCGCATCGAAGATCAGCTCGGCGACGCGGCCGTCTATCCCGGTCGCGCGGCGTTCAAGCATCTTTAAGAGCCGCAGACATACCCGGGTCATCATGCATAAGCAGCGCGGGCCGGTGTCGTGACACGCTGGGTCAGTCTCGGTTTGCTGCTGCTCTTAGGCCTGCTCCAGTACCGCCTGTGGGTGGGCGAGGGCAGTATCAAGGAGCTGTATGCTCTGCGCGCACAGATCGACGAGCACCGTGCGGAGCTGCGGCGTTTGGAGGCGCGCAATCTGGCCCTGGCGGCGGAGGTGGAAGATCTGCGCACCGGCCTGGAGGCCATCGAGGACCGGGCCCGCAGCGAGCTCGGCATGATCCAGCGCGGCGAGGTGTTCCTCCAGGTCATCGAGAAGCCCAAGCGGGAGCGCGGCCAATGACCGCGCCGCAGGGCCGCAGCGCCGCCGGCGGGCGGCAGGGCATGCTGGCGTGAGCGGCGCCGTGCGCCATTGGGCGCTGATCCCGGCCGCCGGCGTCGGCCGCCGCTTCGGCGCCGAGGTGCCCAAGCAGTATCTCGCGCTCGCCGGCCGACCCGTCATCGACCACGCCATCGCCGCCTTCATCGGGCATCCGGCCATCGCCGGCTGCGCGGTGGTGCTGGGTAGCGCCGATGGCTGGTGGTCGGATGTCAGTGCCTATGCCAACCACCCGGATGTGCTGCGCGCGCCCGGCGGCGCGGAGCGCTGCCACTCGGTGCGCAATGGCCTCACGGCGCTGGCGGACCGGGCCGCCGAGGACGACTGGGTGCTGGTGCACGACGCCGCGCGCCCCTGCCTGCGGCGGTCTGATCTGGACCGGCTGCTGGCGGCGCTGCGCGAGGAGCCCGTGGGCGCCCTGTTGGCAGTGCCCATCGCCGACACCGTCAAGCGTGCCGACGCGGGCCAGGTGGCAGAAACCCTACCGCGCAGCGCGCTCTGGCGGGCCTACACGCCCCAGGCGTTTCGCCTCGGCCTGCTGCGCCGGGCCCTGGCGCAGGCGCAAGCCCGGGATGTGGTGGTCACCGACGATGCCAGCGCCGTGGAGCTGCTGGGCTTGCGGCCGGCGCTCATCGAGTGTCAGGCCGACAACATCAAGATCACGCGGCCGGAGGATCTGCCATTGGCCGCCTTCTATCTTCAGCAGCAGCAGTTGGACGTGCAGGGGCGAAGCGGATAGCCCCCGGGGGCGCGCGCTGGGAGCAACGCGGGGAGGCTTCGTGCCTGCCGGATCAGGCTCGGGCCTCGCGGTGGCGTTGCGGCCGGTATCGCCGGATTCATCACATCGTCCTGCAGTTTCGGGCACTTAATATTAGAATTTGGTTGTACGCTGCTTGATAGCTGAGGCTTGACCCGGCAGCGACAGCACCGCGGACAGCAATCCGAAGCCGATCAATAGCGAGGCGCGAGTATGCCCCCAACGACCGCATCCACCGGCGTGCTGAGCGCGCAGTCCGGCACCGGCAGACAGCGGCGGTGCCAACTCCGCCGCGGAGCCACGCCGCGGAGGTTCCGGCCCGTTGAAGCCGGACGTCCAGGGTCACGCGAGGTTCCCCCATGCTGATCGGCCAAGGCATCGATGCCCATCGCTTCGAGTCCGGGCGGCCCCTGGTGCTGGGCGGTGTGGTGATCCCGCACGACCAGGGGCTGGCTGCGCATTCCGACGGCGACGTCGTCATCCACGCCCTCTGCGACGCGCTGCTCGGCGCCGCCGGCCTGGGCGACATCGGTCATCACTTCCCGGACACCGATGCCGCCTACGCCGGCGTCGACAGCCGCATCCTGCTGGCGCGGGTCATGGATGCCTTGCGCGAGCGCGGCCTCGCCGTGCACAACGCCGACCTGACCATCGCCGCCCAGCGTCCGAAGCTCGCCGCGCACATCGCCGCCATGTGCGAGACCCTGGCGGCGGACCTCGACTGTCCGCGCGCCCGGGTCAACGTCAAGGCCACCACCACCGAGCGCATGGGCTTCACCGGCCGCGGCGAGGGCATCGCCGCCTTCGCCGTGGTGCTGCTGGACGAAGCATGACGATCCCCGCTGCACGCATCGATGCGGATGCCACGGGGGCCGCACAAGCCCCGGCGGCGACGCCACGCTGGCGCGACTTCCACGCGTTGCCCCGGGCCCATGGCGCGCCGCTGATGCATTTTCGCATCCGCGCCCAGGCGGCGGATTTCGTGGTCGACGAGATCCTGGCCTTCGGTCCGGACGGCGACGGCGAGCATCGCTTGCTCAAGGTCCGCAAAACCGACGCCAACACCGACTGGGTGGCACGGCGCCTGGCGAGCCTCGCCGGCATTCCGCACAAGGCCGTGGGCTACGCCGGCCTCAAGGACCGCCATGCGGTGACCACGCAATGGTTCTCGGTGCACCTCGGCCAACGGCCCGAGCCGGATTGGGCGCTGCTCGCCGCCGACAACATCGAGGTGCTGGAAGTCCATGCCCACCAGCGCAAGCTCCGCCGCGGTGTCCTGGCGGGCAATGCCTTCCAGCTGGTGCTGCGCGATGTGAGCGGCGATCTGGAGGNCTTGGCCGCGCGTGTGGATGCCATCGCGCAGCAGGGCGTGCCCAATTATTTCGGCCCCCAGCGCTTCGGTCGCAACGCCGGCAATCTGGCACGGGCCGAGGCCATGTTCATGGCCACGGCGGCGGATGCGCGGGGGCAGCGTCCCGACCGCCACCGGCGCGGGCTCTATCTCTCCGCCGCCCGCTCGCAACTGTTCAATGAGCTGCTCGCCGCCCGCGTCGAGCGCGGCGATTGGCACCGGGCCCTGCCGGGTGAGCGCCTGCAACTGCGCGGCAGCCATTCCCACTTCCTGGCCGAGCGCGTGGACGAGCACATCCGCGCGCGCGTGGCCAGCGGTGACGCGCAGCCCACCGGGCCGCTGTTCGGCGCCGGCGAGCCGCTGACGACCGGCACCGTTGCGGCGCTGGAGGCCGCCGTCGCCGCGCCCTTTGGGCAGTGGCTGCGGGGCCTCGCCGCCGCCGGGCTCAAGCAGGAGCGCCGTCCGCTGGTGCTGTATCCCGAGGCGCTGCGTCTATACAGGAGCGCTCCGGATGTATTGGGCCTCGCCTTTACCCTGCCCGCCGGCAGCTATGCGACGGCACTGCTGCGGGAGCTCGGCGACTGGCAGGACTGACACGCCCCCGGGCCCTGCGCCCGCCGGCCGAGTCCCGCCCGCGGGTCGACACACCGCGGTTACGGGGTGATGCTTGCGGGCCGCGCCAACCCCAGGCTGCCGCTTCGGCGGCATCCGCGACTCGGGCTATGGTCGCGAGCTCTCCCGCCTGGGTATCCGGGAATTCGTCAATCAGCAGACACTTTGGCTCGCCTGAGCAACTGCGCGCCGGTTGCCGATTCGCGTTGGACCATGACTCCTTAGTGCGCGCTCCCGACCGGATACTGTCGCCTGCTGCGCCGCTGACCCGCGCCGTGGCGTTTGCTGAACACGGTGTCGGCCCGCTAGTGCCCGCCCGACGGCGCCTTCGTTGGCTTCGCGGCTTCAGGCCGCTGATGGCCGCTGACCGAGGGCCCAGAGGCCCAACACCGGGCCGGGGAGCAGCCACAACAGCACCCAGGGACCCTGGCTGGCCCAGAGATGGCCGGTGAGCCAGATGGCGGGTATGCTCAGGCCGAAGCCAATGGCATTCATGATGGCCAGCGAGGCACCAACGCGATGCGAGGGTGCGCTGGCCGATGCCAGCGCCGAGAACTGCGGCGAGTCGGCAATGACCGCAAGCCCCCAGAGAAACAACAGGGCGATCAGCACCAGCGGCGATGTGCCCAGTGCGGCCAGCACGGGATAGGCCAGGCAGAGCGTGCCGGAGATGGCCAGTGCGCGTGCGGCCACCCACGCGCTTCCGCGACTTCGACTGAGCTGTCCACCCATGACACAGCCCACCACCCCGATGCCAATGATGAGATAGGACAGCATCGGCACGAGGCCCGCGGCCGCGTNCAGGCGGCTGATCTCGCGCGCCACCAGCAGTGGCACCAGCATCCAGACGGCGTAGAGCTCCCACATGTGGCCGAAGTAGCCGCCGGCGGCGGCTCGGAAATGGGGCAGGCGCAGGGCTTCGAGGCCACCGCGCCAGGCGATTGGCGCCGCGGTGGGCGGCAGATGCGGCCCGTCGCCCAGGCGCAGCACCAGCGCACCGCCGACCAGCGTCAGCCCCGAGGCGCTCAGNAACACCCACTCCCAGGGCAGCCCCAGCGTGAGGCTGCGCATCAGATGCGGTGTGGCCGTGCCCAGGGTCAGCATGCCCACCAGCCAAGCGAGCGCGGCACCCGCATGGGCAGGCGTCCAGGCGATCACCATTTTCATGCCGAGCGGATAGATCCCGGCCAGACACAGGCCGGTCAGCAATCGCAGCACGCCGGCCACCGACGCATCGGGGGCTGCCAGGACGAGGCCGGCATTCACCAGTGCCCCGAGCAGGCTCGCCGCCGCAAAGACGCGACTGGCGGAGAACCGGTCCGCCAGACCCGTCGTCGCGAGGGTCAGCGTACCGAGAATGAACCCAACCTGAACCATGAGCGTCAGACGCCCGAGGTCGCCCTCATCGAGGCCCAGCTCGGCGGCCAGCGCAAGCCACACACCGTTCACGCTGAACCACAACGAGGTCCCGAACAGCTGCGCAATGACGATGACGACCAGTGGCCGGCGCTGGAGCAGGGACATAGCCGCGTCTCTGGTGGGATCTTTTGCCGCGCGTGTGTGCACCAACCGCATGATAACGCTTCAACGGCCAGTGCGATGTCATGGCGTTCGGGGTGGTGGAGCTGACCCCCGAGGGTGCGGCGCGGGCGCAGATCCCGGTCGGCGTCGGCCCAGGCCAGAAACCGAGCGGCTGCGGCTCGATCCGGTGTCCCGGGCTTTGCGGGTGGAGCATGCCGGTGCATCAGGCACCGGCTCGTCTGACAAAGGACGTGCGGCTTATACCCGGCGGATGTCAATGTCCGGCGCAGGCGTCTGCGGGCTAGGTTGCAGCTGGCGGAGGACACCGTGAATACGTCCCTGTAGGCTTCACGACAGCATCCCTGCTGTCGAGACCCCCGCCAGCCGCAACCCAGCCCACAGAAAGCGAAAACCGAGATGCGACGGGTATACACCGCCAATTGGGTACTGCTCCCCCGGCGGTGCCGGCGGCATACCGGGCCGCCGGCGAGCGGCCCGGTGGGGGCGGCCCCGACCGATTTGGCTCAGGCGGCCTTGCCGTGATGATGGGCCGCGTCGACCTCGGCATCGCGGTAGTGCGGGTCGGTCCAGCAGCGCGGCAGCGGCTCGCCGGAGGCGAAGTGCAGCTTGGTCTTGTCGAAGTAGGCCGGGTCCTGGGCCTCCTCGCCATAATGCAGGCGCCCGGCGACCCGCTCGTGTCGTGGGCTGTAGAGATCGCCCAAGGCGAGCACCTCGACGATCTTGCCGGTGTCTTGGTCTTTGAGCAGCATAATGACCTCCGTTCAGTGAATGCCCGCGATGCGACGGCGCCGCCGGCATCGCGGCGGTGCAGGTGGTGTCGCGGGCCGCTACACCTCGGCGCCGGCGCGAAGCCCGCGACACTGCCGCATGCCTCTTTTTCAGAGTAGCTGATTTTCAGATGAGCGAGTTGTGCCCGGTACACACTCATTGGGCATCGGCGGCCTCGCGGCGTCCGCCGAAGCATGTGCGTGCACGTGCCTTCGTCGCTGTGAGATGCACGGCCGGCCGTGCAGTTCGCGGGATATCTCCGCCTGGGTGCAGACTGTGGTGACACACCAGTGCGTCGCCCCGTTATCTGGTCGGTTCGGGAGGCCATGGTGTCTGCCGCTCCGGGTCTGGTTGGCCGCGGGGGCCGCAGCCCCGCACCACGGGGTCTGGTCGGCGTGCGCCGTGCCCGCATCCGGTGAAGCACGCACGCGATCATCGGCGCGGGCTATGCTGCGCGCGCTCGAGGCATGATGCCCGTTGGCTGTCATCATGCTTGAGCCAGCGCCCAACAGGGCAAACGTGTTCGCCGCGGTGCACACCGACAGAGGTTCCCCGTATGTCCGACGCATTGCTGATCATCGAGGACGAGCCCGTGCTCGCCGCCGAGCTGGGGCGCCATTTCTCCGTCAAGGGCTGGGATGTGGAGCGCGCCGGAACCCTGAAAGCGGCGCGTGAGGCGGTGCTGGGCCGGCGCCTGGAGCCGCTGGTGGTTCTCGCCGACATGAGCCTGCCGGATGGCAACGCGCTGGACCTGTTGGAGGAGGCGCGCAAGCAAAAGAGGCCCGGGGAATGGATCCTGCTCACGGGCTATGGCGGCGTGCCGGATTCGGTGCGCGCGCTGCGCCTGGGTGCGTACGACTTTCTGGAGAAGCCTTGTCCCCTGTCGCGGCTGGAAATCGTCGTCACCGGCGCACGCCGCAGCGCGCTGGCCCAGCGCCGGCTGGATACCCAGAGCCGCGACGGCCGCAGGCGCTATTCGCCCGCGTCCTACATCGGCGCCAGCGCCACCACGGAGGCGACGCGCCGCATGATCGCGCGGCTGGCGGAGGTGCCGTTCAGCGCGCTGATCATCGGCGGTGAGACCGGCACCGGCAAAGGCCTGGTGGCGCGCATCCTTCACCATGGCGGTCCGCGCGCCGGCGGTCCGATGATCGAGGTGAACTGTGCCGCACTGCCGCGGGATCTATTGGAGTCGGAGCTGTTCGGCCACGAGGCCGGCGCCTTCACCGGCGCCAAGGGCCGCCATCGCGGCTACCTGGAGCAGGCCCACGAGGGCACGCTGTTTCTGGACGAAATCGTCGAGATGGATCCGGACCTGCAGACCAAGCTGCTGACGGTGCTGGAAGACCGCAGTCTGCGGCGTCTCGGCGGCGAGAAATCCATCGACGTCGACGTGCAGATCATCGCCGCCAGCAATCGCAACATCGAAGAGCGCGTGCGCGCGGGCGATTTCCGCAGCGACCTCTACCACCGCTTGAGCGTGTTCCGCCTGGACCTGCCGCCGCTGCGTGAGCGCCTGGACGATCTGGAGCAGCTGGTGCCCGCGTTGGTGGACGAGTACAACGCCCGCTCCGGGCATCAGGTGCATGATATCCCCGATGCCGTCTATCGCCAGATGCGCGCCTACACCTGGCCGGGCAACGTGCGCGAGCTGCGCAATGTCATCGAGCGCGCGGTGTTGCTCGCCAGGGACGAGGTGTTTCCCATCGAGTGGCTGCAGCTCGGTCATGGCGTCGCCGCGCCGACGGATGCTCAGCCCAATGCCGGCCCCTTCGTCGACGGCAATCGCATCAGCATTCCGCTGGACGGCAGCATGGCGCTGGATGACATGGATCGTTACATCATCAAAACGGCGCTCGAGCGCAGCCAGCACAACGTGACCGCCGCCGCCCGTGCCCTTGGCACCACCCGTGAGACGCTGCGTTACCGCATCCAGAAATACCATCTCAACGCCGAGCGCGGGCACGCGCCGGAGCCCGCGGACAGCGCCCACGGCGGGGTGGGCCCGGGCGCCGCCGGTGCCTGATCTCCAGATGCCCGGCGACGCACGCAGAGGGCACTCGGAGCGCGGCGGGCTGCATCGGCGCACAATCTGACACGGCCGTGCTGGTCGGCCGCCATTGCCGGGGCCAGAGGCGCGGTGTGGCGTCTTGCGGGGCGCCGTCCTCTGCGCAGGCGATGGCAGGACGGTAGCGGGCGAGCGTCTTCACCGGCCTGCGTCGGCGCGGCGGCGGAGCTCAGTTATGCGCCTCGGTCGGCTCGCCCCAGCGGCGGTGCAGCGCGTCGAGACGCTCGCGGGCGCAGATGAGAATGATCTCGTCGCCGGCCTTGATACGACGGGTGCGCTCGGGCAGGTGGAAGCGCTCCCGGCGGTAGAGGCAGACGATGCGGGTGCGCTCGGGCAGGTCCAGAGCCTCCAGCGGACCGGCCTCGTCGTCGCCGGCGACGAAGCTGAACACCGCCGCATCGTCCCGGATCACAGACGACAGCTCCAGGGATTTCTCGCCGCCCAGCAGGTCGCGCAGGTGGCTGGCGACGGCCTGGTTCGGTAGCACCGTGTCATCCAGCCCCA
>PR_CR_10_Liq_1_inCRDRAFT_1001866_pt1 | contig 11325 bp, 12 predicted proteins | sample PRCRCaboRojoPR_3_FD_10241 | JGI IMG/M metagenome (IMG submission 10241) | reverse complement strand
GTACTTTGACACTGTTTGTGTACGGGTAACGTAGCAGCGCGGAATTTGGCTAGCGCCAGCCTAAAAAAAGTCGTTTCGTATCAAGGAGTTACAATGCAGGAACCAAAGGTTGAAATGATTGGCATTGAGGATTTGATCCCGTACGCCAATAACACGCGCACACACAGCGATGAGCAGGTAGCGCAGGTTGCAGCAAGCATAAACGAATTTGGTTTTACTAACCCAGTATTGGTAGACGATAAAAACGTAATCATCGCAGGCCACGGTCGCGTCATGGCGGCTCGCAAGTTGAAAATGGAATCGGTGCCTTGTATCCGGCTATCGCATTTAAGCGATAAACAAAAAAAGGCATACATCATCGCCGACAACAAGCTGGCGCTGAATGCCGGCTGGGATAACGAGCTGCTGTCGCTTGAGCTTGGTCAACTCCAGGATGATGGTTTTGACCTATCGCTAACCGGTTTCAGTGATGACGAATTGGCTTCTTTGATAGTGCCAGAAGAAATTGAAGGGTTAACCGACGAGGATGACGTGCCAGAAGCGCCGGAGGAGCCAGTCACGGTCGAGGGCGATGTGTGGATACTAGGGCGGCATCGAATCGTTTGCGGTGATGCGACCAATCCTGATCATTGGGATGCTTTGAATATAGAGGATGGCGTAGTTGTCTTTTCCTCACCCCCCTACAATCTAGGGGATTCAATCAAGCTCAGTAATAATTCTTCTTTGAATAAGAAGGAATCCGCATACGAGACATATAAAGATTCGGCGTCGGAATCGGAATACATAGACCTAATTGAAGGCGCAATGTCGTGCGGCATAATTCATTGCCATGTGATAGCGTTTAACCTTCAACCCTTGGCTGGATCAAAACGTCCTTTAATGAAGTTAATGGCAGATCATTCTAGTAATTTGATTGACATTATTACTTGGGACAAGGGTCACGCTGCGCCACAAATTGCACAGGGCGTAATGGCATCACGTTACGAATGGGTTTTTCTGTTCTCTAATAAGGACGATGCCTCTAGGGCTATCCCTTATGCCTCATGGCAGGGAAAATGGTCGAACGTCTATAACGCTCCCCCTCAACGCAATAACGAGTTTGCTAAGATTCACGGAGCGACATTTCCCGTTCATCTCCCGGAGTTCATTGTTGGCGATCTAATGAACCGTAGTCGAGGGGTTGTTGATTGCTTTTGTGGTACAGGAACGACGATCATTGCAGCCGAGAAGCTGGGAAAGATTGGGTACGGAATTGAACTCGACCCCAAATACTGCGACGTCATCATCAAACGCTGGCAAGACTTTACAGGCCAAAAGGCCGTACATGAAGATGGCCGTTTATTTGACGACATGGTGAAAGACGATGGCGCGTAAACAAAGCGACGAGCCGTACACAAGACCGGCGGCAGATAGTCCAACATACCCCGTCACAACAATCGCAAAGCTATTGCTCGTCAGCGAACGAAGGGTTCAGCAGCTATCAAAAGAGGGTGTTATACCCAAAACCGATCACGGTCGTTATGAGCTTGCACCAGCCGTTCAAGGGTACATACGATATTTGCAAGAACGGTCGCTTGGACGGCCATCGGCCCCAGTTGATTACCATATGGAGAAGGCGCGGCTAGTAAAGACGCAGGCTGATAAGGCCGAGATCGAATTAAAGGAGTTGAACGGCGAACTGGTAAGAACGCAAGACGTTTCCGATCAGTGGTATAGCACGATAACAGATTGCAAATCTCGGTTATTATCCATCCCATCAAAAGCCGCTCCAATCGTTGCGGCAGAGACCAATCCTGGGGAATGTCAGACGATCATTGACGATCTTGTAAGGGAGGCGCTTGAGGAGTTAGCAAACTATGCAGTCAGCGAAAGCCATAATCCTGAAGGGGATGAAGGCGTGGAACCCGCCGCCTAAACTCACCGTTAGTGAGTGGGCAGATGAAAACCGGCGTCTTGACGGCCAGTCGAGCGCAGAACCTGGGCGCTGGTATACATCACGGGCAGAATACCAACGTGGCATTATGGATGCCTGCTCAGACCCATCTATCCGCGAAGTGGTGGTGATGACCGGTGCCCAGATTGGCAAGTCAGAAGCCATTCTTAACATCGTTGGCTATCACATCGACAACGACCCGTGTCCCATATTGGTACTACAGCCAACACTTGAGATGGCACAAGCGTTCTCAAAAGACAGGGTGGCGGCAGGTTTGCTCAATTCAACACCATGCCTAAAGGGCAAGGTGAAAGACCCGCGATCGAGAGATTCCAATAACACCACCCTGCACAAAGTATTCCCCGGTGGCGCTCTCACAATGGTCGGTGCAAACAGTGCGGCAGGACTGGCATCGAGACCAATCCGGCTTGTTTTGTGCGACGAGATCGACCGCTATCCAGCCTCGGCAGGCTCTGAAGGTGATCCAATCCAGTTGGCGAGAAAAAGGAGCGCGACCTTCTGGAACCGAAAGATCGTTATGGTGTCTACCCCGACGAATAAGGATGCCTCACGCATTGAGCAGGCATTCGAGGCGTCTGATAAGCGGTATTACCACGTTCCTTGTAAACATTGCCATCACGATCAACGACTGGTGTGGCGCAATGTCCGGTGGATGGATGGAGACCCCGACACCGCCAAATATATGTGCGAATCGTGCGGCGGTTTATGGACGGATGCAGATAGGCAGTGGGCTATACGCAACGGGCAGTGGGTGGCAGAGGGTGAGTTTAACGGCATCGCCGGGTTTGCTCTCAGCGGGTTATACAGCCCGTGGACACCATTGGCCGATGGGGTGAGGGACTTTCTGGCGGTTAAGAAAAACCCAGAACAATTACGGGTGTGGACGAATACTTATCTTGGCGAGACATGGGAGTCTGAAGGCGAGACCATCGACGACTTTGATTTGGCCGAAAGACGCGAGGCGACGCTGAATGTGCCCGAGGATGTGGTTCTACTCACAGCCGGTGCTGACGTTCAGGATAATCGCTTGGAGGTGTCTGTCATTGGATGGATGCGTGACGATGCGAGCATTGTCCTAGAACATCACACCATATACGGCGATCCAAGCACGCCGCATATATGGAATGACCTCGATGCCATCTTGAAAAAGACCTATGTCACTGAGATGGGTAGAGAAATGGCGATCAGGGCGTCTTGCGTGGACTCAGGCGGTCATTTCACCAATTCGGTGTATAACTACTGCAAGAAGAACGCAGGGCGCAGGATATTCGCCATCAAGGGTGTTGGCGGCGAAGGAAAACCAATATCAGGCCGACCGAGCAAGAACAATGTCGCCAAATGCCCGCTATTTCCGGTTGGCGTGGATACGGTTAAGGACTTGATATTCGCTCGGTTGCGAATCCGTGAGGATGGCCCAGGATATGTGCGATTCTCTGACTCTCTGGATGACGAATACTTCCGTCAGCTAACCGCTGAGAAGATTGTCACGCGGTATCACAAGGGGTTTAAGAAGCGATCATTTGAGAAAATACGCCCAAGAAACGAGGCGCTTGACTGTATGGTGTACGCAATAGCTGCCTATGCTATCATAGGGGTCAATGTCAATGCGTATATTGATCGACGGGACAAAAGAGAGCCAGAGCCAAAGCGCGAGGAGGCGGTGAGTACAATGAATAAGCCGCTATACAGGCCGCAGCAGCGAGGGTTCATTAACTCATGGCGATAGCGTATGAACCTATTTGATCCAGCGAATGCGCCCGAAGGCGAGCCTAAAGAGGTTGTTGTCGGCGATTTTATTCAGTGGAAGCGTTCCGACATTGCGGAAACTTACCCGACATCCGAGGGTTACACCGCTGAATATGTGGCGCGGATCACTGGTGGCGGGGCGAATGAGATAAAATTGCCTCAAGCGGCTGCATCGAACGATACGCGGTATCTGTTCACGGTCGATAGCGCCACCAGCGCCGATTTTTTGCCAGGCTTATATCACTGGCAGCTTGAGATCACGCAAACATCATCGGGCAACCGGCTGGTCGTGGATATTGGTGATTTTACCGCCATTCCCGACATGGATAGCAATCAGGCCGACCCGCGAATCCATGCTGAGATCATGGTGGATAAAATCCAGACGATTTTAGAGGGTAAGGCCGATGCAGATGTGGCCTCATACTCTATCGCTGGCCGGTCGCTGACCAAGATGTCATTCTCGGAATTGGTTGAGGCGCGTGATTATTACCGGCGAGAGGTCGTCAAGCACAACAACGATGAGCTGTTAAAGCGCGGCAAGAATAATGGCGCTTCAATTCTGGTGAGGTTCTGACATGGGCTTGTTCGATTTTGGCAAGAAGAAAGAACCCGAGAAGCCAAAAATGATGAAGCGGAATTACCACGCGGCCAACGCTGGGCGGCTTTTTGCTGATTTCAGCGATTCGGAGCGGTCGGCAGACAGCGAGCTGTATCCAGCACTTACCCGTATTCGGGCACGCGCACGAGACCTAGCAAGAAACAACGAGTATGTGCGTAGGTATTTGAATTTATTGAAAAATAACGTGGTTGGCCCTGCCGGTATTGGCTTGCAGGTTAAATCAACCGACCCTGATGGGTCGCTGGATCAAGAAGGCAATCAAGCGGTCGAGAATGCTTTTAAGTTGTGGGCTAGGCGCGGCAATTGCACGGTCAATGGTTCTATGTCGTTTGTTGACGTGCAAAAACTGGTGATTGAATCGCTGGCGCGTGACGGCGAGGTGTTCATTATCCTGCACAGGGCTAATCAGTTCCACGATACATTCGCTATTGAGGTGCTTGAGGCCGATCAGGTTGATGAGGAAAAGAACGAGAAGCTGCCCAACGGTCATGAGATCAGGATGGGTGTTGAGGTTGACCAGTATCGCAAGCCGGTGGCGTATCATTTCCTGACCAACCATCCTGGGGATTATGACTTTGCCACCAAGATTGGTGTGTCAAAGCACACAAGGGTTCCGGCAAATAAAGTAATCCATATATATCAACGACTTAGAGCGGGCCAGACTCGTGGCGAGTCTTGGTTATCACCGGCGCTTGGTGCTATTAAACAGCTTGACGGGTGGCGAGAGGCATCAATCGTTGCCGCCCGGATGGGCGCTAGCAAGATGGGTTTCTTCACCAGTCCATCTGGCGATGGGTTTGTGGCCGACGATATGCAGGACGATGTGCCTTATATCGAGGCGTCTCCAGGATCATTCCACCAACTCCCAACTGGCGTTGACTTTAAAGCGTTCGACACCGGCTACCCGACGAACGAGTTTGAGTCGTTCCATAAGGCGGTGCTCAAGGGTGTGGCTAGCGGTCTTGGCATTTCTTACGCGGCACTAGCGAACGATTTAGAGGCCACCAGCTATTCAAGCATTCGTCAGGGTGCTCTCGATGAGCGCGACACGTACCGAAATTTGCAAAATTTCCTTATAGATCAGATGGTTAGGCCTATATTTGAGGTCTGGCTTGGGGCTGCAATGGAGGGTAGTTCCTTCGGTATCGGCATGATTAAGTACGAGAAATTCGTTTATTCAGCCGAGTTTAGGGGTAGAACCTGGCAGTGGGTTGACCCGATAAAGGATGCTCAGGGCATGATTCTTAGCCTTCAGGCCGGAATGATTTCAATATCTGACGCAGCAGAGCATTACGGAAAAGATGCGGAGGAGCTTTTTTCTCAAATACAGAGAGATAAGCAGATGTCTGAGCGATTTGGCATCAGCTATGCCATGGAGCCATATGGCACGCAAAAAATGCCGGTGAACCCAGAAGGTTACGAGGATTCAGATAATGCCGACGTACAAGGGTGAAGAAATAAACACAAAACCAACTGACGGAATGGTTGAGGAGGCGCAGCGTGGATTGGAATGGCGTGAAGAATACGGCAGGGGCGGCACTGAGGTCGGTGTCGCTAGGGCTAGGGATATTACTAATCGCCGCAGCCTCTCCATTGATACTGTTAAGCGTATGGCTTCTTATTTCGCACGACATGAAGTCGACAAACAAGGCGAGGGTTTCAGCCAAGGCGAGGATGGCTACCCCAGCGCAGGTCGTATCGCCTGGGCATTATGGGGTGGAGACGCCGGACAGTCATGGGCAAACCGCATCACAGACCGGCTCGATTCACTAGACGAGCGTTCATTTGATGCTCGCCCGTACCCCAACGAACACGCTGCAAGGGTGCGTGATCCTGCGAACTATGATGATTTTCGTAGGATAAACAATGAGTTAGGCGATGGCATTCACATCATCGTAGGATATAATGAGGAAGGCAGCGAAATTCAGTCCATCCGGTTTGATAAAACTATGTGGTCTGAAGATGAAGCTAGACAATGGCTTTCAGACAATGACTGGGAAGTCTTGGAGTTTGAACCGGCCATCGAGGAAAAGGCAATGACTGACGAAATTGAAGTTACGCAAGAAGAAATGCCAGAAGATCGCAAAGCTGACCTTGAGGTTACACACCGCGCAATGCAGCTTGAGGCATCGCCAATCAATGAAGATGAGCGCCGTGTTCGAATCGCGGTGTCATCAGAGGAACCTGTCATGCGTTCGTTTGGCATGGAGGTTTTGGAACATTCAGAGGAGGCCATTGATTTGAGCTTTCTCAATAGTGGACGCGCCCCACTGCTCTTGGATCACGATCCAGAGAAGCAAATTGGCGTAGTAGAATCGGTCGAACTTGACGGCTCGGCGCGGCGGCTCCGTGCGACGGTGCGCTTTGGGAAAGGCGCATTGGCTAGAGAGGCTTTCGACGATGTGGTTGACGGTATCCGGACGAATATCTCGGTCGGCTATGCGGTCAACAAAATGGAGCGCAAGGACAAGGACACTTTTGTGGTCAAGTCTTGGCGACCCCTGGAAGCGAGTTTGGTTGCGATTCCTGCTGATACCCAAGTAGGGGTTGGCCGATCCGCTGAAACACCCGAACCCGTAATTAAGACATCAATTAAGGAGGACGTTATGTCCGAAGTCGATATTGCGGCAGTCGAGGCAGAAGCCCGTAAAGCCGCCCAAAAGAACGCCGCTCAGATCGTTGAGTTAGGCGCTCGTCACAGCCGTTCTGACCTTGCTCAGAAGGCAATCCAAGAAGGCAAGTCAGTTGAGGAGTTCCGTGGTGAGCTGCTGGACGTAATTGGTTCACAGCGCGCCTTGGAAAACACCGATCTTGGTTTGTCACCCGCCGAGAAGAAGCGTTTTAGCATCTTCAACGTGGTGAATGCTTTGGCTAATCCCACCGACCGTCGTGCTCAAGAAGCTGCTGCTTTTGAGTTTGAGGTATCGCGTGCCGCTGCTGAGAAGTATGGCCGTGATCCCCAAGGCATCATGGTGCCTTTCGAGGTGCTGGGCAAACGTGACCTGAACTCTGCTGACGATGCCGCTCTGTTCTCAGACGACTTCCGTGCAGGTGAGTTCATCGACGTATTGCGTAACGCATCAAGCGTAATGCAAGCCGGTGCGCGTATGCTCAACGGTCTGTCAGGCGATGTGAAGATTCCCAAGAAAGCAACGGCTGCATCTGCTGCTTGGATCGACACTGAAGGCGGCGCTGCCACCGAGTCAGAAATGACCGCTGGCACTGTGTCAATGGTTCCTCGCCAGCTTGCGGCTTACACTGACATTACTCGTCAGCTGCGCCAGCAGTCTAGCTTGGACGTTGAGGCGTTGGTGCGTGACGACCTTGCTCAAGCACTCGCTCTGGCGATTGACTTGGCGGCTCTGTCTGGCTCTGGTTCGTCTGGTCAGCCCACCGGTATCAAGAACACCAGCGGCATCAACACCGTTGACTTTGGTACTGCACCTGATCTGGTTCCGACCTTTGCTCAGGTAGTGGCGATGGAAACCGCTGTTGCAGAAGATAACGCATTGCTAGGCAACCTTGCCTACATCATGCCTGCTGCAATGTACGGTGCCCTCAAGACTGTTGAGAAGGCCACCAACACCGCTCAGTTCGTTGTTGAGCCTGGTGGCACTGTCAACGGCTACCGAACTATCGTTTCCAACCAGTGTGCCTCTGGTGATGCTTACTTCGGTAATTTTAACGATCTGTTAGTGGGCCTTTGGTCAGGGGTCGATCTCACAGTGGATCCCTTTAGCCTGTCTACCACTGGAACCGTCCGCATCGTGGCTTTCCAGACCGTAGACGTAGCAGTACGTCACGCAGTGAGCTTCTGCCTCGGCAACGACGGCGGTAGCTAAGTGATACCCCGCCCTTCGGGGCGGGTTTCCTTTTTGGAGGTAGCATGAAGTATCAGGTCATCAAGTCATGCGTTATTGGCGGCAGTCCTAAGAAAGCTGGGGCCGTGGTTGATGTGTCTGACACAGAAGCAAAAGAGCTAATGTCAATGGGCCGGATTGCGCCGCACAGCGAGCCGGTGATTGAAGATCGCTCAGTGGGTTTGAGCGACGAGGATCGGCCACGTAAGCGCGGTCGGCCTAAAAAAGTGAGCTACGAATATGGTTGAGACGGCAGATGATCGCTTGATTATGCTGACAGACTTTGGGGTGGCGGCAACGTATACGCCGTCCGGAGGATCTGCATCGGCGATCACTGTTATTTTCGACAATGAATACATCCCTGTTGATGCTGGCGCGTCTGTTTCATTTGCAATGAATCAACCAAAGGCGATGGCTAGAACGCAAGATATACCAAATGCGGCAGAGGGAGACGCTATTGTGATTGGTGGCGTTAATTACATCATCCGAGTGGTGATGACAGATGGCACCGGCATGACCGAAATTATGTTAGAGGCGCAGTAATGGCGCACGTCAGGAAAAGCATACGCGATAATATCGTGACGACATTGACTGGGTTATCCGCAACCGGCAGTCGTGTATATCCCACACGTGTATACCCAATAGCCGATGCACTGCTTCCTGGTATTGCTATTTACACTCGGTCGGAGGAGGTTCTTAACTCAACGATCACGATTGGCCGCAACCTTGTTCGCACATTGACGGTGGCGGTCGAGGTATACGCCAAAGGCGTAACAGGACTGGATGATACTGTTGACGCTATTGCGTCAGAGATTGAGGTGGCACTGGCTGCCGACGTTACTCGCGGTGGATTGGCAAAAGACACGCGGGTTTTGTCGTTTGAGTCTGACTTCTCCGGTGATCCAGATCAGCCTGTTGGCACTGGCACAATAACCGTTGAGATTGACTATGTTACAATCGAGGGTGCGCCGGAGGTGGCGGTATGATTGAGATGTATCACGGTGAGACGACCATTAAGGTGTTGCCGCATAAGGTCGCCGAGATGGAGCGTAAAGGCTGGTTGATTGCTGGTGAGGAGCCAGTTGAACATATAGAGATTGATTCCGAGGAGGAATTTGAAGATGGCGACTCATAAGGGTTCAGAGGGCATCATTAAGGTGGGCAGCAATGTTGTTGCTGCGGTGCGTTCATATTCGATTGAGGAGACCGGCGATACGGTTGAGGATTCAGTAATCGGCACAACGGCCCGTACTTACAAGCCGACGCTGACATCGTGGACTGCATCAATGGACATCTACTGGGACGAAACAGACACCACAGGCCAAGGTGCGCTGACGATTGGCTCTGAAATTGTAGAGGTTAATTTATATCCAGAAGGTGACACTAGCGGCGACACCTACTACACCGGCTCGGCTATCGTGACTGGTTCATCAATCAGCGCCTCTTTTGATGGCATGATTGAAGGCTCTATTTCATTGCAAGGAACCGGCGAACTTAGCATCACCACAGTGACAGCATGAGCGTTTTAGATAAGGCCAAGAGCCATTACAGGGCGAAGCTGACGGCTGATCCGCGTCCCATTTCGATACCGGAATGGGAAACGGATGCGTTTATTAAGCCAGGCATCAACCTGCACCAGCTCGGCGAGATCATGGAGTTAAGTCAATCAGGCAAGACGGCAGAAGCGATGGCGCTCACGTTGATTTATCGCCTAGTTGACGATGATGGTAAAGCCATCTTCAAGAAGCTGGATAAGACCGAACTAATGAAATCGGTTGACCCTGACGTTCTTGCTCGCATTGTTGGCGAGATCAATGCGTCAGACCCGTCTGAGGACGACATCGAGGGAAACTAAAGGCCGACCAAGACCTTCAGTTCAAGTATTATTTGGCTGAACTGCTAGGCAAAACGGTCGGCGAAGTTTACCAGATGGACATTCGGGAATATCTAGGCTGGGTGGCGTGGTTCAAGCTGAGGAAAGAGAACGATGGCACGGACAGATTATCGCCTAGACATAACCGCAACCGATAAGACCGCTCGGGCATTTCAATCGGTTCAGCAAAGGCTCCGCACCATGCGGCGGGGTATCAACGACTCTGTAAAAACCATTGGCAAGATAGGTATTGGCTTTGCGACTGCTGGGGTGGCTGCAACAACGGCTCTGGTCAAGATGCGAATGTCGGCCATTGATAACCTTGCCAAGACAGCCGACAAGCTAGGCACCACCACAGAGGCGCTCAGAGGGCTTCAACACGCCGCAGAACTGACCGGTGTCGGCACTGACACCATGAACATGGCTTTGCAGAGGATGACCCGTAGGGTCGCTGAGGCGGCTATAGGCACGGGCGAGGCCAAGGGTGCGCTCCAAGAACTCGGACTAAACGCCATCCAGCTTCAAAAGCTACCGCTCGACGTTCAAATGCAAAAGATCGCTGGGGCGATGGGTCAGGTTGAGAACCAGTCTGACCGCGTACGCTTGGCGATGAAGCTGTTTGACTCCGAAGGTGTGGCGCTGGTGAACACCCTTGCTGCGGGCGAGGACGGTCTAAAACAAATGGCCGTAGAGGCCGAAACCCTTGGGATGGCTATCAGCCGAGTGGACGCTGCACAGATTGAGGCGGCAAATGACTCGGTTACTCGGGCGCAGGGCGCTTTTGAGGGATTCGCCAATCAGCTAACAGTGGCCCTGTCGCCAGCTATAAGCGAGGTGGCGGCGAACTTTTATCAGGTGGCGCTTGATACTAATGAGGCTGGAAACGTCGGCCAGAGGGTCGCTGAGACGCTATTCAAGGGCTTTGGTCATGTAGCTAATGCTGTCAAAGGCATCAAGATCGTCATCATGGGCATCCAGCTTGCCTTTGCGAAGTTTGTGCAGATATTCCTCACCGGGTTGATTAAGGTCGGTCATGTGATCGATATGGTGATAGGCAAGTACAACCAGCTTGCTGAGATTCTTGGCAGAGAGACCATTGATCTCAATGTTGCTGATAGCGTTGCCGGTCTAGCTGATGCCTTTGGACGCCAAGCGGAAGAAATAAGAGGCCGTATATCTGAAGCACTGAACGAGCCGCTGCCATCTGAAGGCATTATGGAGTGGTTCAATGATGTCCAGATGAAGGCAAGGGAGACGGCTGAAGTTGTGGCGG
>PR_CR_10_Liq_1_inCRDRAFT_1001865_pt1 | contig 11330 bp, 7 predicted proteins | sample PRCRCaboRojoPR_3_FD_10241 | JGI IMG/M metagenome (IMG submission 10241) | reverse complement strand
CAGTTGCGGGCCCAGGCGTTTGAGCCCAACGCGATCGGCCTGGGCGATGAGCACGGGGATCAATGCCTTCTGCAGCCAGTCGCTGAAGGCCACCCAATCCGCCTGCGCGATAGGCCGGTCGCCGTGGGCGAGGATGGAGTAATTGCGCTTTTGCAGGTGATCGAGCATGGCGCTGTGCTGGGCCGCCATGAAGGCTTGCACGTCGCCGCCCAGGTGGTGGGCGGCCAGCGTCCACGCATGGTGCAGGCCGGCCTGGCGCTTGCCGTCGGTGCCCTCGCTGATGCGCAGGCCGGCGGGGATTTGCTCGGCACGCAGGTCGCTGGTGTCGATGCCCTTGGTGGACAGTAGCCACTGGGCGGTCCATTCCAGCAGGCGATAGCCGCGCGCGACGGCATCATCGAAGCGGCCCTGGGCGGCGCGCCGCTGGGCGTTCAGCCACAGGTCCCAAAGCCGCGCCGGGGTGCGCTGGGGGCTGTCGGGCTCGGCGGTGAGGTGCTTGAGTGCGGTGTAGAGCGGACCGACGACGGCGCCGGCCTCCTTGCCCAGGCGCGGGCGGTAGCGCTCCAGCTGTGCGCTGGCCGCCGCGTGGTCGAAGCGGTCCCAGGCATCGAAGGCTTGGCTCAGGNCGTGGGCAATCTGCAGCTCGGCGCGCAGGTCCGGATCGCGCGGGCGNGGCAGTTGGCTCAGGCCGGCGGCGGCTGCGCCGTAGGCGAAGTGCTGCCAGCCGGCCATCAGNGGTTGCATGGCGCGGCGCAGCCGAATCCCCTCGGCGCTGANGGCCAGCCCCGCCTGGCTGCCGTCGTGCACCCGGACGAGGTCGGCGCGGGCGCCGGTGGTGAGCCGCAGCTGGACGTCGTCGATTTCCAGCGCCGCCATCACCAGCGCCGCGGTCATGGTCTTGGTGCCGCCGGTGTAGTCGGCCACAAACAGGGCGTCGGTAAAGCGCTGGCGCAGCTTCGCGAGTGCCGCCGTCATCACGCCAACGGCCTGGTCGAGGTCGTCGGTGGGCACCTCGGCCACGTCGAAGTGCTCGGCGCTCAGGCCGGCTTGGGTGGGAATGTTGGGCAGGCGCTCCACGATCTGGCCGCCGCGGCGCACCTCAACGGGCTGGCCGTTACCGGTGATGGTGTCGATGGAGCCGCCGGTGCCGGTTGCGCGGTCCCGCCCGCTGGCAAAGAACAGCACGAATGCGGGCGCAAGCTCCTGAATGGCGGTGAGGATGGGCTGATGCGAGCCGCCGACGGTGCACAGCAGGATGGTGTTGCTCATTGTTTCGTTCCTGAGCTGTCTCGCTCGGGTCCGTGGATCACCAAGTTGATCAGTTCGCGGCGCCTGGTCTCCTGCTTCCTTCGCTTCTCCGCCTTGAGACCCGGCGCCGACCAGCCGAAGCGGTTCAGCGCCTGCTCGATTGCCTCGGCGGCACGTTGCCGTTCGCTCTGCTCGGGCCAGGCTTGCGCCTGATCCGCCAGCATATTGACGTGTCGCGCCAACTCTGGGTATTGCGCCTTGGTCAGGGACTCAACGGCGCCGAACGCGGCTATCGCTTGCGCAAACTGCTGCAACGCCTTGTCGCTCTCCGGCAGGGCGTCGAAGGCCGCCTGCGCATCCGCCGCCCGGACGGCCGCATCTTCCTGGCGCTGGCGCTCGGCTGCTGCTTGCTTACGCTGCTCGGCGGCTGCGCGCTGCGCCGCCAGGCGCGCCTGTTCGGCACTGTGATCCCGGCGCATGGCGCCGTAGCCGACGGCGGTCTTGGCACCGAAGCCGAGCCAGTCGAAGGCATGCTCCAGTGCCGCGCTCAGCAGTGCTTGCCAGGCGCTGTCTGCAGCGAGCTCGGGCGCCACGCGCTGCAGGAACGGGCCATCGCATTGCACATGGAAATGGAACGCCGAGCCCGGCGGCACCGTCAGGAAGTTGATGGGGTTCGGCTGACCGGACTCGTGCGGTGTTCCATCATGCTGCAAGTAGTGTGACTGGTGCGCGGTCATCACTTCCACCGCCAGGCTGGCGCCCTTTACCTGCGGGATGACGTCCCAGAACTGCAGCGCCCCGCGCACGTGCTCGGTGTCGCCATCGTCGCTCTGCTTGCCGAACAGCACATCTAGCATACTCAGGGGGATGCGCGCGTTCCCGCTCGGTAGCATGAAGCGCTCGGCCTGGTCCCAGCCGGCCGCGTCGCCCCAGTCGCCGCTGGCCAGCTCGCGCGCCGCCTGGCGCAGCACCCCTTTCACGCCGCTGCTGGGCAGATAAGGCAGGCCATAGGGACTGAGGAAGGCGAAGCCGTTCTCGAGCGGATGCTCGTTGCCAAGGCCGGTGGTGAAGGGGGCGATGGCCTCGGCGTCCACGCGCAACAATTGGCCGCTGGGCTGCAAGGCTTCGGCTAGCGCTGTCTGGCGATCCAGCAACGCGCGCATGAGCGCCCGATCTTGCGGGCTCAGGCGGCAGGCTTCGCGCAGCGCGTTCGACTTGTTTTCGTCTTTGAACTGGCGAACATGCTTGTTTGGGCCAGCTGCCCGGTAATTCAGGTCGTGCGTGGTCCAGAGCCTTTCGCCGCTGTGCTGATCGGTACCCCAGAGCTTGAGATACATCCCGAATCGCATCCCCGGCGATGCGCTGGAGAAATCCGTACCGAGATACGCCGGTAGGGCTGCAATCGCCATGCTAGCGTCCTCCCGCGCGTGCCGCCGGTGCCATCTGGCGCAGCCAACGCAGCCAGTCGAAGGCCTCGGCGGTAATCGCCTGGTAGGTACGCGGGTCTTCGAGCTGCATCAGTGCCTCCATGAAGGGCGCAAACTCGGCGCTGGGAATGGTCTTCGGGAATCGCGCTTGCAGCCAGGTGCGCAGATGTTCCGACAGATCGCGACAGTGGCGTTGCGACTCCTTGCTGCCTTTTTCCTCGAGAAACGCCAGCACCTGCATCAGCCCGCTGTTCATGATCAACGCCGGCACGCCCTTGGCGAGCTTCACATACTCTTCACTGCAGCGCTGCGTCTTCTTCCAGGCATCGTCGGCCCGTAACTGTTCCAGGGTTTGCATGCTGTCAGCCCTCCAGGATGCGCACGGCGACGATGCCGCGACCGGTGGTGGCGTCACCGCCGATCTGCAGCGGGCGGTTGTCCAACAGGTTTTTCAGCCGTAGCAGGACACCGGTGGCATCGAGCGCATCCTCGGCCTTGCCGGTGCGCGTCTGGCTCGCCAGCAAGGGTGCGATCAGCAGCGACTCCGGCGGCAGGTTCTCGGTATAGAACAAGCCGCCGTCATCGGCGGTGCCAGTCTCTGCGTTGATGCGCACATGTGGCTCGACCACGGTGGCGTGCTGGGCGAAGTAGGTGAAATCGGTATCGGAGAGCAGGACCAGGTCCTGCTGCAGCTTGGTGCGGAAGAACGCGTGCGCCTTGTCGGCGGGCAGGGCCTTGTCCGCAAGATCGGCTGTGATGGCGGGCAAGTCGTTGGCAGACGCGCGCGCCTCGTACTCGAAGGCCTCCAGATGGAGCTTGTCCTGTGAGAGCAATTGCGGGTTGGCGATGAGGCAGTGCCCGTCGGCAACCGCGGGGACGCGCCAGTCGGTGCTCACCCCCAGCAATGCGAGCATACGCTGGGCGCGCCCGAGTGCCTGCGGACAGGTGGCGTAGGCGTAGCCGTTCTTGAGGCTGCGCACCGGAAAGGCCACCAGTTGCGCATCGCCAAAGCTCACCGCGCCGGCGTGCAGATTGCTGCTGCCCGACGGCGGTCCGAACAGCCGATCGATGTCGCCGGGGTCGCCGCCGATGACTTGGTAGGCGTGGCGCACGGCGCCCTTGATGCCGGAGCCGGCGAAACAGGGGTGGCCGGTATGGGTCTCGCGTTGGATGGGGTTGTCGATCACGCCCACCGTGTTGCCGGCACCCATGTGGACGGGGCTGATGGCGTAGAGGAAGACAGCGGCTTGTTTCTCGAACATGGATTGGTCCTTTTTTTAAAGCGCATCAAAAGACAAGGATCTGGAGGTGTTCTTCCGCCGCGTGCCGCGAGCGATCGTCGTTGGTCCAGAAGGCAGCGCAGTCGCCGTGGATCACCGCCGCCAGGTGCGGGACAGCAGGCACCTCGAGCCCTCAAGACCAAACGGCGAACACGAAGCGGTTAAAACCCTCGGCACGCCGCTGGGCAGTGTCGCAGGGCTCGGGCCAGAGGCCATCGACGGCAAGCTTGCGGAGTGCGTCCGGTGTCGCCTGCAACTCGTCGAGCCAGTAGACGCTGCCGCTGGGCGCCGCGCGCTGCGCCGGCTTGGGCCGCCAGTTGGCCAGGTCCCAACCGGAGACCACCTGCGCACGGGGGACGGCGGCGCTCACCAGACGGCCACGGACGCCCGCGAGCGCAAAGCGGCCCTCGGCATCGATGCCCGGCGGGCGCCAACCCTCGGGGAAGATGCCGGGGCTGGTGAGCACCATGCGGCAGCGGCCTGCCGCTGCAATCGCCGCCAGGTCGACCGCCGGCGGCGCGAAATCAGCGCTGCGCAGGGCGGCCGCACGGCCATCGCCACCGAGTTGCACGGTGCCGCGGGCGGGCAGCTCGGCGCCGTCGATGGCCGCCAGAAAACCGATGCCAGGCCGGAAATGCACGGCCTGGGTGGTGAACAGCTTGCCGTCGTCGGCGCGACGCTGCTCAGGGTCCAGGCCCACCCCAATCCGCGGCTCGATCTTCCACAGGGCGCTGGTTGGCACCAGTTCGCTGGTCTCCGGCAGCTGGCCGCGGAGGTAGGCGGCAAATGCCCGCTGCGTCAGCCAATGGCCGCCGGCCGGCTTGCGCCGCGCGGCCTCGCTCAAGATCGGCAGCCTTGCCAAGGCGCTGGAGGCGTCCAGTGCGGCCGGCAGGGGTTGCGGTGTCAACGGCGACAGCCGCAGTGCATCGTTGGTGTCGCGGGTGAGCACTAGATCGGCCGGCGGCTCCATCAACAGCTCGATGGCGCCTGTCTCGGTTTGGCGGGCGACATGAAAGGCGGTGACGCGAAACGCCCCGGGCTCGGCCGGGGTACCGAGACTCGGATGGCGCACAGCGCCTCTGGCGAACGCCTGCGGGTCGACGCCGTCGCTGGCCAGCAGCCACGAGCGCAGCGCGCCGGCGGCCGCCGAGGGCCAGGGCGGCACCAGACTTTCGCCGAAGCTGCCGGAGTCGCCGAACAGCTTGTTGCCGCGCAGAAACAGCACGTCCAAGGGTTGCAGAAAACGATAAGCGGTCATGGGCGACCTCCGGTAGCCGTCGTGCCCGAGGCAATATCCGCGGCAAAACGCGATGAGATGCGGCAATCACGCACCAGGAACTCGGCCACCGCCAGGCAGTTCTCGAGCCAGCGCAGCGGGGTTTGCTGCGCCTCGCGCGGCTGCTCGACTGCGAGCTGCGCCAGGCGTCGCGCCAGCCCCGGTACGTCATGGTGATCGATGATCTGCTTGCGCTCCGCCTGGCGTGCCAGCTGATACGCGAGCAGTTCACTGAGCATGTCGGTATCGCCGTCCGGCTCGGGCAGATCCTTGAGCCATGCCAGGCTGTTGTAGACGGCGCGGCGCGACACCCCAGGCTCGGCCAGAAAGCGCTGCAGCGCGCTCAGCACCGCCAGCGGCTCGCCCCACTTGGCGACGAAGCGGCGAATACCGCCGGAACGCTTGATGAGCGTGAGGCCGAAGGCGTCGCGGCCACCGATGTTCTTGGCCGCGGATTCGGCCTCCCGCAAGGCCCGCAGAACGGCGCCCAGCGGTGCCTGGTGATGGGCGATGACCGCACCGCAGCTGGCGGTGGCCTGCTCACCCATCATCCGCAACAGGCGGCCGTCGAGCCAGGCGAATCCCTTGTTGAGCCGCAGGTTGCTGTGTGCCGCCTCGCCGGCACCCGAGTCCTGTCCGGAGTAGGCATCGCGCAGTCGCTGCATGGCCGCCAGCAGGTCACTGACGGGCAACATGGCAAGGACGTCGTCGCCGCCGGCGTAGATCACCCGCCCGAGGTGCTCGCGCTCGATGACATGGCGCACCACACTGAGCGCAAAGTCATTCAACGCCCCGGAGATGGCCAGGTGACGATTGGGCGACAGGGCACGCGGCTGGTCTGCGTAGCGCGCCAGTAGTGGCTCGGTCTGCGCCTTTTGTGCCAAGGCCTTGCGCACCTGCGGGTGGAAGCTTGCGCGATAGCTGATGGCGGCCTGATCGCCGCTGAGCCAGGCACCCATGCGGTCGCCATCCATGAGCAGCAGCGCATAGTAGCCTTCGAGCGCGCCCGCGCCCTCGGTGGTCGCCAGGTTGCGCTGCACGAGGCGCTCGAGCGCCTGCGCCGCGTCGGCGTCATCGAGCTCGCGTGCCGCTTCGAGCAGACCCGCCAGTTGCTTGGCGGCGCGGAGTGCCTCCTGCCCCTGGGCTGCGTGACGACGCATCAGCCCCTGCGGCAGGGCGACGCGCGCCGGGCGGTGGCGCGCGACGGCTTGGCGACAAGCCTCGTCCAGGCTGCCGCCGTGCTCGAGCCAACGGTCGAGCTGATGGGCCAGTGCCATGCTGTGCGTGGAGACCACGAAGCGCTGTAGATCGGTGTCCAGCGCCTGGTCCAGCTCTTCCGCAAACAGGGTTGGCCAGAGACGCTTGATCGCCGGCAGCGCGCCCAAGTGCTCGCCGGCCTTGGCCCAGGCGGGACGCGCGCGTGCCACCTGCGCCCAGAGGGTGTCGTCGCGCTGGCGATAGGAGGTCTCCAGGTGCTCGGGGCTGGTGGTCAGCCATTCCGTTTCGCCGGTCAGGGAACAGCGCCAACCGTGCTGCGCCGTCTGCGCAAAGGGCCGGAGCGTCTTTGCAGCCGCCAGCACGCGCTCGGCGAGGTCGTAGACCGCCGGATAGAGCACGCCCGGGTTCGGTGCGAAGAAGGTGGTGCCATCGCGCCAGCGGGTTTCCTGTTGCAGGACCTGCCAGGCGGGCGTTGCAAGGAAGCCGGCGGGCTGGCCGGCGGCGGCGCCGAGGAAAGGCGCCATGGCCGCCGAGAGCTCGGTGGTATCCAGCGCCCGTTGGCCATCGCGGGTGGTTTCGCGCACCAGTGCGAAGGGCACCGCGGCCCAGTGCACCTCGGGAAAGCCCTGGAGCTGCTCGGCCATTTGCCGATGGCAGTGGTGATCGGGGCTGGGGGTGATGCCAGCGGCAGCCAGCAGGCGCTCGAGTACCCGGTCGCCCAGGGTCTGTAGCCAGGCGCGCACGCGCTGCTCGACCTGCTCGGCCAGGGCCCTGGCGCGGGCCCGTGGCACCAGGGCGACGAAGCGATTCGGCAATGCGGCGGCAAACAGCGGGTTGCTGTCGGTGTTGCGATTCGCCCATTCGCAGCCCGCGAACCACTTGGCCGGCAGCCCGCAGGCATCCCGCAGCCAAAGGTCCACCTGCGGCACACCGCGCAGACGCGGAAACAGGATGGCATCAGGACCAAGCTGCTCACAGACCACCCGCATGGCCTCCCAAGCCAGCCGTGCCAGCAGGTGGGAACCGGCCCAGAGATCGGAGGTGGAGCGGGCGGCGGCGATGAACGGCTGTACCGGTCCGAGGGAGAGGGCGAGCAGGGCAACCTCATGCTCGGGATCGGCCACGAACGCGCCGGCGAAGGCCGAGGTGAGGTCGAGGTGATCCCAGATGCTGTGGTCGGGCACCCGCGTGTCGGCGGGCAGTAGGCGCCAGAGTTCGCCGAGCTTGCCGAAGTCCTCGTCTTCGGTCAGCTCGGGCCCAAAGCGCCAGTAGGCGAGCAGGGTGCGCCACCAGTCCGTCTTGGCGTCGGCGCCGGCGCCATCGCGCAGCGTGAGGCGCTCGAAGTGCGCCAGACTGCGCGCCTTGATGTCGTGGAAGTCGGTATCGCCCAGTCCGCCATGCTGCCCGAGATCGAGCTCGGCGCCGGTCAGCGGATGGATCAGCACCGGCTGCTGGGTCCAGCGCACCTGCGCCCAATCGGCGATCTTGAGCGTCTTCTGCTGGCCGCTGCGGGTGGTAACGGTGATCTCCTGCATCGGCCATTGTGGCCGGTCCGCCGCCGCCGACCAATGATCCGCACGGCGCAGTTGTTGGTACAGGGCGGCGGGCACACCGTGGCGAAACAGCTTGCGATGCAGGGTGTCGTCATCGGCCTGCACGCTGCCGTCGGCGCTGAGCGTGTCGAGGCCGAGCAGGCGTTGCAATGCCCGCGATGTGCCGCCTTCATGACCGGCGGGATCACGGAGCAGCACCAGGGCCTTCTCGGCCGGGTCGTGCAGGCGGGCGTGGAGCTTGGCTTGCCAGAGCTGGATATCATGCGCGTCCATGGATGGGTCCTCAGTGCGGGGCGCGGGTCAGGGCTTGCGCCTGATCCAAGTAGGCGTGGACCTGGGCCCACACGGCCTCGATGGCACGGCGGTCGGGCCGAAAGGGTTGCGCAGGTGGCAGGCAGGGCAGATGCACGATCAGGCCACGAAAGCCGTCGCCGTTGGGCTCGGCGCGCACCTTGAAGCGCAGGCTGTTCGGCAGGCGGGCATTGCCCCAGGATTTGACCGAGTGTCTGGTGACCGGATAGCTCAGCCAGTGCCGCTTTTCGGGCAGATGCGCCCCATTGCCGGTCTTGAATGGGAACTGGGTGCGCAGCCCAATCTTCAGCGCGGCGAGCTGCTGCATCACGCCCCGCCAGTCGTTGAACGATTGCGTGGTTTGCCAGATCAGCGGGCCTTCGTCATCGCTACCGATGGCGTGCGGCCAGTCCTGACCCAGACACGCCCGCCAAGGGCGCAGCAGCGATGTAGCAAGACGCGGCTTCGCCAAAGGCGCTGTCTCATCCGGCAGCGAGAGCTGAAACGATCCCCAGCCATTGCGGCTGCGACCGCCGATGGTGCCGTAACGGTCGATCAGATAGAAGGCCGTTTGCAGCGACGGTACGGCGTCATCCGGGCATGCGATGGAGAGGGTTGCAGACTCACCCGCCTGAAGCGCGGCGTTCTTCTTCAGGGCGGGCTGCTTCGCCCCCTTTGGCAGCAGTACAGGACCGAACCCTAAATACAGCCCGCTGTCGACCGGAAAATTGACTTCGGGATGCTGCACCCTGGCTAAGGGCGGCCAGGTCTCTTGTTGGCCCATGTTCCAGTGTTGCAGCCGGAGTCGCACCCCGCTCTTNCGTGAGCCGTTGCGCTGGTCGGAGGCGACCCCGAAGAGTGCGCCTTCCTCCTCTCGCAGTTGGTCGACCGGCGGACTGCCGCCGCGCTCCGACGCATGGACGATCCGCCACCACTGCCGCAGCAGTGCCTTGAAGGGCGGTGTACGCCATTGGCCATTCTGCTCGGCATTGCCGAGAAAGGCGGGTGAGCTGAAGGTGATCCGATATTCGAAGCGCGTCATAGCAATGCGTCCTGGAGGTCTGGAATCTCTCCGTTGTGTGGATTATCGGGACTGCGGGCGGCCATCATGATGGTGGGAGGTCTCCTCGGACGGGCTCGCAACCTTGCCGCGAGCGGGTCTGCGCTCCCGGCCACGCCGATCACCCCCGCCACTCCCGCACCAGTTCCCGCAGCCGCTGCAATTCCGCCGGCGGCACCAGCCGGATGCGGGCGCGGCGGGCACGGGCGATGAGGGTGTCAGTGGGCTCGCGCGCCGAGAGCAGCCAGGTGCGGCCGAACAGCCCGCGGGCGTCTTCGCCCAGGCTGTCGAGCTTGTAGGCGATGTCGTTGTCGTTCTGGTCGTGCAGACGCAGGGTCTTGCATTCGATGAACAGCAGTTGGTTGAGATGGCAGGCGAGCACGTCGAACTCGTTGGCCATGGCTTGCTCGTTGTCCCAGACACCAGTCACGCCGAGGCGGGTATCGTGCACGCCGACATCACGCACGACGTGGTAGGCATAGGCCTCCAGCCAGCCGCCGCGGGCGAATTGGGCTGCTTCGACGTCGCGAAAGCGCAGGTATTCGGAGCCTGGGGTCCAGTCCGCCACGCCGGCCTGGGTCAGCACCGCCATGGCCTCGGCCCAGCGGCCGCGGGGCGCGTACGAGAAGGACTGCACAGGCGCGGCGAGACGCTCGGCCTGGCGGTCCGGCAGGCGTTCCAGTGCTTTGTTGGCGAGCCCATTGAGAGCGCCGACGAACTGCTGCAGCTGCGGATCACCGATGTGCTTGCCGAGAAATTTGCACGCCGCCTTGCGTGCCTCGGCGCTTGCCTGCCAGTCGGCGGCGTCGGAGGCGGCGCCGCGGAACTGAAAGCCCTGGGCGCGCAGGTAGCCCGGCACGTCGAGCACGTCGGTCATGGCCGTGGGCGCGGGTGCCCGGGCGTCATGCGCCGCCGGCAGGTACTCGATGCGCCGATGCGCGGTGTCGGTGTAGAGGATGCGGCTGGCGATGCCGCGGAAGGCCTCGACGAAGGCGATGGACATGAGCTTGGTGCCGCCGGTGGCGTTGAGCACGATCTCGGCGTCGGCGCCGGCGTTGATGACCTGCTCGGCCACCTGATGGGCGAACGCCTGGGTGCGGGCGAAATCGGCGTCCGGGCAGTCACTGCAGGTGGTCAGCTCGGCGTCGAGCTGACGCAGTTGGCGGCGCAGGCGCTGATCGGCGCGGCGGCGGGCCATCTCGGTGGTGACCACCAGAAAGATGCGCTGCGGGCGCTCCATCAGCGCCGGAATCAGATTTTGCAGTGTTTGGTCGGAGACCAGGAGGACGTGGGTTTTCATGGATACTTGCTCACAGCGGGAATCGCGCGCAAAACAGTGGGCCGGTCGCCGGNGTGGCGTCGGCGTCTGCCGCCGCNCCTGGNCTGTTGCCGTCGGCCGCGTCCCTGCTGTCCTGTCCCTGGCCGCCACTTCGGCGGCCCTCACCGACGACGGCCGCCAGCTTGGCCCGGCCCGCCGCCGGCCGCACCGTTGGCAAGCTTGCCGGGCGCCGCATCCGCTCAGGCCCGGGCTGCGCCGGCGTCGGCGAGCCGATAGCGCCCGAGCCCAAAGCTGGTGGCCTTGCCCACGTGCAGCCATTGGCCCAGCACCAGCAGCGGCCAGAGGGCGGCCAGGCCGGGGCCCGCGAGGTCCAGGGTGCCGATGACACCGCCCAACTGCATGTGCGTGCGCTGGCGGGAGGAATAGCGCGTCCACTCCACCCATTGCAGGTCTGTGGCGGCGAGCGTGACCTGATCGATGGCGGCATGTGCGGCGGCGCGATCGAAGACGCCGGCATCGCTGCCGTACAGCTCGGCGAGCACGGCCACGCGGGTGGCCAGGGTGCCGAGCAGGGCCCGGGCATCCAGGTCGCGGGCGCCGAGGAAGCGGCCCTGGCGTTTGAGGCGCAGCGGGGTGTGCAGCCGCAGGCGCAGGGCCGCAGGCGCGGGCCCGGGCGGCGTGGGGCGGGTGTCCGCCTG
>PR_CR_10_Liq_1_inCRDRAFT_1001864_pt1 | contig 11330 bp, 9 predicted proteins | sample PRCRCaboRojoPR_3_FD_10241 | JGI IMG/M metagenome (IMG submission 10241) | reverse complement strand
GGCCGAGAACGTGCTTTTGGCGGCCGGTCTGGTGATTGCGGCGGGGGCCGATGCGCAGGAGGTCTTCGAGACCCTGCCGCGTATGCGCACCGTCAAGGGCCGGATGCAACTGGCCGCCACCCGCTCTAACGGGGCAGCGGTGTTTGTCGATTATGCTCATACGCCCGATGCCGTGGCCACGGCGCTGTCGGCGCTGCGCCCGCATGTCATGGGGCGGCTTGTGGCCATCGTCGGCGCAGGAGGCGACCGTGACACCGCCAAGCGCCCCTTGATGGGCCGCGCGGCGGCGGAAAATGCCGATCTGGTGATCGTCACCGACGACAACCCGCGCAGCGAAGACCCGGGCACGATCCGCGCCGCCGTGATGCAGGGCATTGCCGGGGCGGGCGGGATCGATACAGCCACCGAGGTGGGCGACCGCGCCGAGGCGATCCTGCGCGGTGTCGATATGCTGGGGCCCGGGGATGCCCTTCTGATTTGCGGCAAGGGACACGAGACCGGGCAGATCGTCGGCGACGATGTTTTTCCCTTTGACGATAGCGAACAGGCCAGCGTGGCGGTTTCTGCGCTGGACGGGGGGCTGGCATGATGCTTTGGACCTCTGAAGACGCCGCCAAGGCCACGGGCGGGCATGCGACGCGCGATTGGCAGGCCTCTGGCGTGTCGATCGACACCCGCACAATTCAACCGGGCGATCTTTTCGTGGCCCTGAAAGCCGCCCGCGACGGCCATGATTTCGTGGCGCAAGCGCTTGAAAAGGGGGCCGTCGCCGCCTTGGTCAGCCATATCCCCGAAGGTGTATCCGAGGACGCGCCGCTCTTGATCGTCGATGACGTGCTGAAAGGGCTTGAGGCCATGGGCACCGCCGCCCGCGCCCGCACGCAGGCCCGCATCGCCGCCATCACCGGCTCGGTCGGGAAAACCTCGACCAAGGAAATGCTNCGCGATGTGCTCTCCCAGCAGGGCCGCACCCATGCCGCCGAGGCNAGTTACAACAACCATTGGGGCGTGCCGCTCACTCTGGCGCGGATGCCCGTGGACACGGAATTCGCCGTGATCGAGATCGGCATGAACCATCCCGGCGAAATTGCACCGCTGGCGCGCATGGCGCGGCCCCATGTGGCGATGATCACCACCGTCGCCGCCGCCCATCTTGAGGCTTTCGAGAATCTCAACGGTATCGCGATTGAGAAATCGGCGATTTTCGAGGGGCTGGAAGAGGGCGGCACCTGCATCTTCAACGGCGATTTGGATAGCCACCTTCTGCGCACCATTGAAGGCGCGGCATGGGCCAGCGGCGGGCCGGTGGCGCGCTTTGGCGCTTGCGAGGACTGCCAATACCGCCTGCTCGATGTGCGCCTGACCGGCTCGATGTGCGCCTGACCGATGAGACCACCGTGGTGCAGTCCGAGCTTCCGGGCGGGCCGCAACTGTTCAAGATTTCCACGCCGGGGCGGCATTTCGCCATGAACGGCCTGGCCGTGCTGGCCGCGGTCGAGGCGCTGGGCGGTGATCCGGTACGCGCGGCGATGGACCTTGCCCGTTGGCAGCCGCCTTCAGGGCGCGGCACCCGCGAGGTGATCGCGCTGGATCATGACGACGAGGACCTGACATTCGACCTGATCGACGATGCTTTCAACGCCAACCCCACCTCCATGGCGGCTTCACTGGAAGTGCTTGCCGCCGCCACCCCGCGCAACGGGGTGGGGCGTATCTCAAAGGGGCGGCGCGTGGCGGTCTTGGGCGACATGCTGGAACTGGGTGAGGATGAACTGTCGCTCCATGCGGGCCTTTCCGATTTACCAGATATGGCGGCCCTGGATGTCGTGCATTGCGTCGGCCCCCGAATGACCGCGCTTTATGAGGCTTTGCCCGAACCCCGGCGCGGAGAACATGTGGACACCGCCGAGGCTTTGGCGGATAAGGCGCACCGGCTTGTTGACGCGGGCGATGTGGTGCTTGTCAAAGGCTCTAAAGGCAGCCGAGTCAGCCTCGTGGTCGATGCCCTGCGCCGGGTGGGCCGCGATCTGGCCCAAGACAAAAGGAACACGTAATGCTTTACTGGCTTACCGCACTCTCGGATGGTGGCGATTTTTTCAACCTTTTCCGCTACATCACCTTTCGTGCGGGCGGGGCCTTCATGACGGCGCTGTTCTTCGGCTTCATCTTCGGCCCGCCGCTGATCAACGTGCTGCGCAAGCGCCAGGGCAAGGGGCAGCCAATCCGCGATGATGGCCCCGAAACCCATTTCGCGAAATCCGGCACCCCCACCATGGGCGGGCTCTTGATCGTGGGCGCGCTCATGACCTCCACGCTGTTCTGGGCGCGGCTCGATAATGGCTTTGTCTGGATGGTGCTTTTTGTAACCCTCGCCTTCGGGCTCATCGGATTTGCCGATGACTATGCCAAGGTGTCCAAGGGCAATGTCGCCGGGGTCTCGGGCAAGATGCGCCTTGCGATCGGATTTGCCATCGCGGGCGTCGCCGCCTATTGGGCCATGCACCTGCACACCCTGAACGACATCGACCTTGCCGCGCGGGTCGAGGATTATGACCCGCTCTCGGGCCGCCTTGCCTTCCCGGTCTTCAAGGACACGCTGGTGAATCTTGGCTGGTTCTTCATACCCTTCGCGATGTTCGTGGTGGTGGGCGCGGCCAATGCGGTGAACCTCACTGATGGGTTGGATGGTCTGGCGATCATGCCGGTGATGATCGCCGCCGGCGCGCTTGGCATCATCGCCTACGCGGTGGGCCGGGTCGACTTTACCGATTATCTGGATGTGCACTACGTGCCCGGCACGGGCGAGATACTGATATTCGTGGCAGGGCTTGCCGGGGGCGGGCTTGGCTTTTTGTGGTACAATGCTCCGCCTGCCGCCGTCTTCATGGGCGACACGGGCTCGCTCGCGCTTGGCGGGGCCTTGGGCGCCATCGCCGTGGCCACCAAGCACGAGATCGTCCTTGGCATCGTCGGTGGGCTTTTCGTGGTCGAGGCGCTTTCGGTCATCATTCAGGTGCTTTACTTCAAGCGCACCGGCAAGCGTGTGTTTCTGATGGCCCCCATCCACCACCACTATGAGAAAAAGGGCTGGGCCGAGCCGCAGATCGTCATCCGCTTCTGGATCATCGCGCTGATCCTCGCGCTGATCGGGCTGGCGACACTGAAGGTGCGGTAGGTCGCTGATTGCTGCCGAAACCTTGTCGGGACGTGGCTGTCTCAGGTTTGTACAAAACTCACGTACGTTTTGTACAAGTATACACCGTACGCCCTGTTCATCCGCACCCCGCAGCGCCCCGGCACCGACGTGATACCGACACGATACCGACGGGTTGCAGACAGGCCAAAAACGCCGAAGACCCTTGTTAACAAAGGGCATGGGGGCAAACGCCTCACCCTTGGCCTGCCCGTCCTTCATCCTTCGTTAACCCATCTTGCAAGGGCGGGCGGCTCGGGGCAGGGTGCGCTATGATGAAAGATGGGGGCAGGGCATGATTCCAGTACGGGGTTTCGAGGGTGCGAAGGTTGCGGTGTTGGGCTTGGGGCGGTCAGGCCTATCTGCGGCGCGCGCCCTGCGGGCTGGCGGCGCGCATGTTCTGGCATGGGACGACAACCCGGCCGCGCAGGAAGTGGCCAATGAAGAAGGCTTTGAAGTCAAGAACTTGTCCCGTGAGAATGCTTTTGATGACGTGGCCAGCCTGATCGTCTCGCCGGGCATCCCGCATCTCTATCCCGCCCCCAACAAGGTTGTCGGTGCGGCCCTGCGGGCGGGTGTTCCGGTGGACAATGATATCGGGCTCTTTTTCCGGTCGCTCTCTGGCGGCGAATGGGCCAATTTCGAGCAACCGCCCAAGGTGATCGCGGTCACGGGAAGCAATGGAAAATCAACAACGTCCGCGTTGATTCACCACGTACTCGAAGACGTCGGCCGCGACGTGCAACTGGCCGGAAATATCGGCCGGGGCGTGCTGGATATCGACCCGCCGAACGACGGCGGTGTGGTGGTTCTGGAACTGAGCAGCTACCAAACCGAACTCGCCCGCGCCCTGACACCAGATATCGCCGTCTTTACCAATCTCACTCCCGATCATTTGGACCGGCACGCCGGTCTGGGCGGCTATTTCGCCGCCAAGCGCAGGCTTTTCGCCGAAGGAGGGCCGGACCGTGCTGTCGTCGGCGTGGACGAGAACGAGGGCCTGTTTCTGGCCGGGCAACTGGCCGAAGGGCGCAGTGATGACCGGGTCATTCGTGTTTCGGCCAAGGGCAAGCTGTCTGGACCGGGCTGGAGCGTTTTCGCCCGCAAGGGGTTCTTGTCCGAATATCGTAAAGGCAAGCAAGCGGGTTCCATAGACCTGCGTGAAATCAAAGGCTTACCCGGCACGCATAATCATCAAAACGCCTGCGCAGCCTATGCGGCCTGCCGGACACTTGGCCTTGCGCCCAAGGTGATTGAGCGGGCGTTTCACAGTTTCGCGGGCTTGCCACATCGTAGTCAGAGGATCGCCGAGGTTGGCGGCGTGGCCTATGTCAACGACAGCAAGGCGACCAATGTGGATTCAGCCCTGAAAGCGCTTTTGGCTTTCGACAAGATCCGCTGGATTTGTGGCGGACTTGAGAAGGATGGGGGTTTGGCCGGGCTGGCCCCGGGGTTGGCGCATGTGGTGAAGGCCTATGTTATCGGGCGCGAGGCGGCGCAATTTTCCCTTGAATTGGAAGGGGTTGAGGCCGAAGTCTGCACCACGATGGAAGTCGCGGTGGCCCGCGCGGTGCGAGAGGCCGAGCCCGGGGACACCGTGCTTTTGGCCCCCGCTGCCGCGAGTTTCGATCAGTACGACAGTTTCGAAAAGCGGGGCGAGGATTTCATTGCACAGGTGAAACGGCATTTGTCNNANTAAGGTTTTTGGGGCTCTGCCCCATCGCCCTATGGGCGATTCCCCGGGATATTTGTAAACAGAAGAAGGCGTTAAGAGGATGCGCGGATCGCAGTGCCCGCCGCCCAGCCCGAAGACCAAGCCCATTGGAAGTTGTAGCCCCCAAGCCAACCAGTGACATCCACGGCCTCGCCAATGGCATAGAGGCCGGGCAGGGTTTTGGACATCATGGTTTTGGACGACAGGCCATCGGTGTCGATACCGCCAAGCGTGACTTCGGCGGTGCGGTAGCCTTCGGAGCCTGTGGGCTTGAGCCTCCAGTGGCGCAAATGGTCGGTGATTTCGGTCAGGCGCGCGTCGGATTGATCAGCAAGATTTCCTGTAAGGTCAATCTCTTGCGCCAAGTGGTCTACCAGACGGCTGGGAAGGTGTTGGGCCAGTTCGGTGGTGAGATAGCGACGGCCTTGGGTTTGGCGTTGCGCTTTGAGTGCGTCGAAGAGTTGACCTTCCGGGGCAAGGTCGATCTCGATCTCCTCGCCCTCGCGCCAGTAGGATGAGATTTGCAGGATCGCGGGGCCAGAAAGGCCGCGGTGAGTGAAAAGCACCGCTTCGTCAAAGCCTGTGCGCGCGTTCGAAACATGCGCGGCGGCGGCGGTTCCGGAGAGCGACGAAAAGCGCTTGTCAGAAAAGGTGAGCGGCACGAGCGCGGGGCGGGTTTCGGTGACCCTATGGCCGAATTGCTGAGCCAGATCATAGGCAAGCCCTGAGGCCCCCATTTTTGGGATGGATTTGCCCCCTGTGGCCAAGACAAGGTTTCTTGCGGTGACCGTTTTTCGCGTTCCTGCGTGATCCAACGTGGCTGTGAAATGCGTGCCGTCATGGTTCACCTCGGCAACCGAGCAATGCAGCCAGAGGTCAGCCCCGACTTGCGTCATCTCGGCGCGCATCATCTCGATGATCTGGGTGGATTTTCCATCGCAGAAAAGCTGTCCAAGGGTCTTTTCGTGATAGGCGATGCCGTGGCGGGCGATGAGGTCGATGAAATCCCATTGCGTGTAGCGCGACAGGGCGGATTTGTGGAAATGCGGGTTTTGGCCAAGGAAATTGCCGGGCTCAGTGTAAAGATTGGTGAAATTGCAGCGCCCGCCGCCGGAGATCCGGATTTTCTCGCCCGCGCGCTTGGCGTGGTCGATCAACAGTGTGCCGGGGCCGGCGTGGGCTGCGCACATCATGCCGGCGGCGCCGGCGCCAAGGATGAGGGTGCTGATCTGCATGGATCAGGCGATGCCCCAAGCGGGCGGGCGCGTCAAGCAGGCTTAGCCCGAACAGCTTGCCCCACCCAAAACGCAGAACTTGGCGCAATGGGGGTGATTTAGCGCCACGTCGCGTTCAGCTTCGGCCAGGGTTTCGCCCAGTTCGAATTCGGGCGCATAGGGCAGAAGGGTGCAGGCCAGAACGGCAGGTTTTTCCGCCCCCTTGCGTTTGACCACCATGCGGGACGAGGCGCACATCACGCTATCGGGAGACTTGCCGAGGATGTCCCAGCACTGGGTCGTGATCTCGGGGACTTCGGCGCTTTCGTCCATTTCCGGGAAGAGGACTGTTTCGGCGGGGTTGAAGGCATCGATATCAAACCCATGGGTGGCGAACAGGTTGGCATATCCCTGACGGCCCGTAGCCTCGTCTTCGCCCCAGACGGTGCGTCCGGCAACGGCCATGCGGATGCCCGCATCGCGCAACCATTGCATGCCTTCAATCGTGCGCGCGAACGCGCCCTTGCCGCGTTCCGTGTCATGATTTGTCTCGGACCAGTGGTCGACGGAAATCCGAAGGGTCAGCTGATCGCCATACTCCGCGACCAGAGCGCGCAGGCCATCCTGAACGCGGCGACGCATCATCGGGCGCATGGCGTTGGTGAGGATCAAAACCTCGTATCCGCGCGACAGGGCCGCGCGGGTCATGCCGATCATCTCAGGGTTCATGAAGGGTTCCCCGCCGGTAAAGCCGATTTCCCGAATGGGCCAGCCACGGTCTTCGACTTGATCGAGATAGGCGTCAATCTCGGCCTCGGTCATATAGACGAGCGCATCGTTGGTGGGGGAGCTTTCGATATAACAATTGGCACAGGTGATGTTGCACAACGTGCCGGTATTGAACCACAAGGTCTCGGGCTTGGAGAGCGGCACAGAGGCTCTGGTGTTACCGTCTGCGGTGACCAATGGGTTCTGAAATTTGCCAGTATTGGCAGCGATATCCTTCATGGGGGTCCTTGCGCATTTAGATGTGTCTAACCGGTAGCCCGGTTGTGGCCCGAAAGAAAGGTTTGCGGCTGGCTTTGACACCATTGTGAACGTGTCGTGTCATGCTAGACTTGCCGATAATGCGAGGCCTGCCTTGGGCGTCGGGCACAGGAGCAGGAGTTTTCACCATGGTATCGCGCGTCATTCCGGTTGATCCGTTTGACCTTGTGATTTTTGGCGGGACAGGGGATCTGGCTCGCCGGAAGATATTACCGGGACTGTTTAGGCGTTTTCGATCCGGACAAATGGACAAGGACTCGCGTGTTATCGGCGCGGCGCGCAGCGATATGGATGTTGCGGAATACAGGGATATGGTGCGCTCGGCGATCCATGAGTTCGACCCGGTCTCGGCACGTGACGAGGATACGCTCGATACGTTTCTCGGACGCTTGGGATATGTCGTTGTAGATGCCTTGGGCGAGACCGGCTGGAAGGAACTGGCGCGGGAGGTTGCGTCAGATCGCATTTGCGCTTTCTATTTCTCGGTCGGGCCACGGCTTTTTGGCGATTTGGCTGAGCGTTTGCAAAAATACGGGATGGCTGACCACGATAGCCGCATCGTCGTGGAGAAACCTTTTGGTCGTGACTTGGAGACCGCCAAGGCGCTCAACGCCACCTTGGCGCAACACTTCCATGAGCACCAGATTTACCGGATCGACCATTATCTTGGAAAGGAAACCGTTCAAAACCTGATGGCGATCCGCTTTGGCAACACCCTGTTCGAGCCGCTTTGGAACAGTCAATACGTGGACCACATCCAGATCACCGTGGCCGAAAGCGTCGGCGTCGGCGGGCGGGGCGATTACTATGATCGTGCCGGCGCGATGCGCGACATGATGCAAAACCACATGATGCAGCTGTTATGCCTCATCGCCATGGAACCCCCTGCCAAGTTCGAGCCCGACCCGGTGCGTGACGAAAAGCTCAAGGTGATCCGCGCGCTTGATCCTGTAGAGCCGGCCGACCTGGTACGGGGACAATACGAGGCAAGTGCCGATGCCCCGGGTTATCGTGAGCAGGTGGAGAATCACGACAGCAGAACGGAAAGCTTCGTCGCCCTCAAAGCGCACATCAGCAATTGGCGATGGGCCGGCACGCCCTTCTACCTGCGAACTGGCAAGCGCCTCAAAGCCCGTGCGAGCGAAATCGCAGTTGTATTCAAGGATGCGCCGCATTCGATATTCGGGGCCGAGGCAGGGCGACACGCCAATATCTTGACGATCCGCCTGCAACCCAACGAGGGCATTGAACTGGGCGTCACGATCAAGGAGCCGGGGCCGGGAGGGATGCGCCTGATCGACGTTCCGCTGGACATGACCTTTGCCGAGGCTTTGGGGCCGGACGATGCGGACTTCCCGGATGCCTATGAACGCCTTATCATGGATGTTATTCGAGGGAACCAGACGCTTTTCATGCGTGATGACGAGGTCGAGGAAGCCTGGGCCTGGACAGATCCGATCATCGCGGAGTGGGAGGCAAGATCCGAACCGCCCATCGCCTATGCCTCGGGCTCATCGGGGCCGGATGAAGCGCTTGCGCTGATCCATCGTGATGGACGGCACTGGCGGGAGATAAAGCCATGAACCTGATTGAATACGCAGATGATGAAATGCTGGCCATCGACCTTGCCAATGCTTTGGCGGGGGAGTTGAGGGCCACCTTGAACCATGAAGATCGGGCGCTTTTCGTTGTGCCGGGCGGGTCCAGCCCGGGGCCGGTTTTTGACGATCTTTGTGAGGCCGACCTGGATTGGAGCCGGGTGGATGTGATGCTCAGTGATGAACGTTGGGTGCCGGAAGTTCATGTGCGCTCGAACACCCGGATGATCCGTGAGCGGCTTTTGGTGGGGCGGGCTGCGAAGGCGAACTACCTGCCGCTTTATGCGCGTGCAGAGGCGCCGGAAGCGGTGCTGGCAGAGCTTGAATCCTACATCATTCCGCGCTTGCCGATCGCCGTTCTTTTGTTGGGCATGGGAGAGGATATGCACACCGCCTCGCTGTTTCCCGGGGCTGACAATCTTGAGGTTGCACTGGGTCGCCGCGCGCCGGTCTTGGTGCCGATGCGTGCGCCGGGCGCGCCCGAGCCGCGGGTCACCCTATCGGCGCGAGTCTTGAATGATGCAATGTCCAAGCATCTGATTTTAATGGGTTCCTCCAAAAGGGCCGCCTTGGACCGGGCGCAAAGCCTGCCCATGCACGAGGCCCCCGTCAGGGCGGTCTTGGACGACATGAACGTGCACTATTGCAAGTAATAGAAGGTATCTTAATGATCGATCGGATNCGTGAATTGGCCGAGGCCGCCAGTGACGATATCGCGGCTTTCTTCACCGAGGATGCCGGGCGGGCGGAGGCGTTCTCGATCCGGTTCGATGGGATGCTCTTTGATTATTCCAAGACTCACATCAGCAGCGAGGCGCGTGACGCCTTACTGGATTGGGCCGAGGCAAGCCGCGTTGCAACGCGCCGGGACGCGATGTTTGCAGGTCAGGCCATCAACGAAACCGAGGGGCGCGCAGTGCTGCATACTGCCTTGAGAAATCTTGGCGGCGCGCCTGTCTTGGTGGATGGGCGCGATGTGATGCCGGAGGTCCTCGAAACCTTGGCGCGGATGGAACGGTTCTGCGAGGATGTAAGGCAAGGCTTGGTGCAGGGTCAGGGCGGCACGATCACCGATGTCGTCAATATCGGTATTGGCGGCTCGCATCTGGGGCCTGAGATGGCCGCGCTTGCGCTGTCGCCCTATCAGGACGGGCCGCGTTGTCATTTTGTGTCCAACGTGGATGGGGCTGATATTTCTGATTGCCTTCAGGGGCTTAACCCCGAAACGACCTTGGTGATCGTGGCCTCGAAAAGCTTCACGACCGTCGAGACCATGACCAATGCCGAAACCGCCCGGGCGTGGATGGCGGGCGTGGTCAAAGACCCCGGTCAGCAGTTCGTGGCCCTCTCGACGGCGGACGACAAGGTGGCCGCGTTCGGTATCGCGCCCGAGCGGGTCTTCGGCTTCGAGGACTGGGTCGGCGGGCGCTATTCGGTGTGGGGGCCGATTGGTCTGTCGCTGATGATCGCCGTGGGGCCGGAACGGTTTCGCGAGATGCTGGAGGGGGCGGCTTCCATGGATCGCCACTTTCAAGAAGCCCCTCTGGCCAAGAATATGCCTGTGCTTTTGGCGCTTGTGGGGCTCTGGCATCATCAGGGCCGCGGCTACCCAACGCGCGCAGTTTTGCCTTATGATCAAAGGCTTAGCCGTTTACCGGCCTATTTTCAGCAATTGGAAATGGAAAGCAATGGCAAGCGGGTCAGCATGGCTGGTGAGCCGCTGACCATGCCCTCCGGCCCGGTGGTTTGGGGGGAGCCGGGGACCAATGGTCAGCACGCCTTTTACCAATTGATACACCAAGGCACCCAAGTTGTGCCTTGCGAATTCATGGTAGCCGCGCAAGGGCACGAACCCGAGCTTGCGCATCATCACCGACTGTTGGTGGCCAATTGCCTTGCGCAATCCGAGGCCCTGATGCGTGGCCGGGGCATCGAGGAAGCACGCGCATTGATGGCGGAAAAAGGCTTTAACGGCAAGGAGTTAGAGCGACAAGCGGCGCATCGCGCCTTCCCCGGAAACCGGCCCTCGACCACCTTGGTCTATGACAAGCTGACGCCGCGCCGCTTGGGCCAGATCGTGGCGCTTTATGAACATCGGGTCTTCGTCGAAGGGGTGATGCTGGGCATCAATTCCTTCGATCAATGGGGCGTCGAACTGGGCAAGGTCTTGGCCAAGGAAATCGAACCGGTGCTTGAAAGCGGTGACACCACGGGCAAGGACGCATCCACCGCGCAGTTGGTGGATTTCATCCGGGCGAATCGCACCTAACCCTTTGGTTAACAAGGAAAACCCCGGACTGCATCTCGTCGGTATAACGTCGGTATCGCGTCGGTGTTTTTCACCGCACCCCCCGAGATTAACAGGGCGCACGGTGAGAGTTGTACGTTTTGTACGTGAGTTTCGTACGTGTCGCGCGGCGCGCTCATCAGCCCTGACGGGCTTTTTCGCGTATCAAAGGGCGATAGGCTTTTTCTTGGCAAAAATACCCTGGGGTGAGGCCGAAGGCCGAGGGGCAACGCCCCTTCTGGCCCCGGGTCATGGATCATGCCCTTGGCGGGCAGTC
>PR_CR_10_Liq_1_inCRDRAFT_1001863_pt1 | contig 11334 bp, 8 predicted proteins | sample PRCRCaboRojoPR_3_FD_10241 | JGI IMG/M metagenome (IMG submission 10241) | reverse complement strand
CTCCGGTGCTGCTTTAAGGATGCAGTTGTGTAAGTGTTCTTTTCGAGAAGCTAGGTTCAGTAGCAACCCCAAGTGGTCTAGGTAGCAGCGCTGAGGCAAGTTTTGGCACTTAGTGTTGGTGAAGATTGCACAAAGGGTGTTAAGTGCAACTTCTTGTGTGTAGTTAGGCTTCCCTTTCTTAACTAAGTTAGACAGTATCACAAAGAAAAAGCTCAGTACTTTGTTAGGGTCAGGAGCACTTTGAGGAGGTTCTACAATGATTTCCACGATTTCCTGCAAAGACTCAGTCCACTTGAGTTGGACTTGGGGGTCAAAGTTTAAGGGGTCGTCCAACACACCCATGAAGTTCAGCCAGGAGTCCAGAGTTTCAGAGGTTTCAAATTTGCTTTGTTTGAGTTCGTAAGTTAAGCCTTTCATCAGCTGGAGCCACTTCTCAACTATTGATTCTGAAACTTTTGCCCAAATTTTGAGTATTTTAGAAAAAGAACCCCAGTCGACTTGAATTTTGCTAGAAGCGGCTATCAAAGTCTTCATGACGAACTCAGACATTTTCTCCAGTAAGTTAGGTTGTTTTTCTTGGGGGTCGCTGATTTTGTAGGTTTTAGCAAGTTTTTTAGCGAGTTTGTGGCAGCAAGCCAAAAAAGTCTGCCAGTCGTTAGTGTCTTCGCGGTGGTTTTCGAGAATCATGATTAGTTGTTTGCACAAGTCGCACTTGGTTTTGGTTTTTTTCCCTTTGGAAAAGTCAAACAAAGGAATTGCGTGCGAAAGAATTATTTTGTTGTGTTCTTGGGCCTTGGCACTCATCATAGTAGGCATGTAGTTGCCAGCTATCCAGTCTGCGTAGAGGTCAATGCACAACTCAGCTGCAGACTTCCTCACCATGCTGTACTCAAACGAAAGCTTGAAAGTGGCTCCCAGGACGTTAGTCACGAATTCGTAGTCTTCCCAGTTCACGAACAAGGTGTCTCTGAGTTCGTTGTCCCGAATGCAGTTGCACAACCACTTCACAACTAACAAGTGCAGAATGTCAGGCAAGTTGTCGTGGAACCCCCACTCTGCACTCATTGACTCGTTGGGACTGTTTAGTTTGGGGTAAAGCAAAAACAACAAGGACTTCCTCAACAAGTCAAGCCACTTCCGGAAGTGACCTTGTCTTGAGTGGGGGTGCTTTGCAAATTCGTCTTCGCACGCAAAGTTAAGGGCTTTGCTCAGAAAGTAAATAGCGTCACGCACTGCAGGGGGCAAAGTCAGTTGTTTGATGTTTTCGAGTTCCTTAATTTCAACAGTTTGAGGAAGGACTTTTCTGAGTGACTCGCGGGCTAACTGCAGCCAAGGGTTGCTGTTTGTGCTGCTGGGAGTAACTAAGGTAGACCTGTCTGGAAAGACTGCTTCCTCTTGGTCTTCGTTTCGGAACTGAGCTAAGTCCACTGCAGCTAGCAAGAGGTGGAAAGGCAACTGCATGTCTATGTTGTTGTTGAGCAAATGCAGTACCATTTCGAAGCCCAGTTCTTTTATTTCGAAACGGTTTTCGTCGTAAAGGCAGACAGTAGCAATCTCTTGAAGGCGTTCGTAGTCCTTGAGTTGGCCGTAGCGAGTGACGTCTATCAGTACTCTGAGTACATTGGAAATCTCTTCCCATGCAGCTCCTCTTCCTTTAGTTTTAATTTGGTCTGGAGAGTTGAGGAGTGTGAAGCACAGGTAGCAACTGGTGTCCCAGTGTTCTTTGTAGAACTCTTCCAGCCTTTCACTGAATTCTTGGTTTTTGCTGAGTATTTTGACTATTTGCAGAAGTGAAGAAAACCTTTTCTTGAGGGGCCGACTCACGTCCATCATAGGCACTAGGTGTTTGTTTTTTTCTTCTTCACTAGACCTGCCCATTATCCAGTTAGCAAATCCTTTCATATTTTAATTGTTTAGCAAACTAGTGGTTTTTTGTTATATATGGCTTACCAACTAATCCAAAAAGTCCTCATTGCCAACCGAGGAGAAATTGCTTGCCGAGTCATGCAAACCGCCAAACGACTAGGAATCAGTTGTGTTTCGGTTTACAGTGAAGCCGACCGAAATGCTTTGCATGTAGCCATGTCAGACGAAGCCTACTGTGTAGGTCCCGCAGCTTCAGCTTTAAGTTACTTGAACAAAGACAAAATCATCGAAATAACTCTAGACTCTGGAGCCAAAGCTGTGCACCCAGGCTACGGGTTCCTCTCAGAAAACGCAGACTTCGCTGAAATCTGCAAAGCCAACAAAGTCAAGTTCATAGGCCCCCCTTCCAGCGCAATCAGATCAATGGGTTCCAAAAGTGAGTCCAAAAGACTCATGGAAAACGCAGGAGTGCCCGTAGTGCCAGGTTACCACGGCGAGGAACAGGACGTTGAATTCCTCCGCAAAAAAGCTGAGGAAATCGGGTACCCAGTACTGATTAAAGCTGTGATGGGCGGAGGAGGCAAAGGCATGAAACTAGCTACTTCGCCTTCTGAGTTTTTCGACCAGTTGGAGTCTGCCAAACGCGAAGCACTCAAGTCCTTTGGCGACGAAAGAGTTATTCTAGAAAAGTTCATCACTAGTCCCAGGCACATTGAGTTCCAAGTTTTCTGTGACTCCTACGGAAACGCTGTGCACCTTTTCGAAAGGGACTGCTCAGTCCAACGCCGCCACCAAAAAGTCATAGAAGAAGCCCCTTCTCTTTTGGAAGACAGTTTGAGAGCAGAAATGGGACAAAAGGCCAAACAGGCAGCACTGGCTGTGGGTTACGAAGGAGCAGGCACTGTGGAGTTTATATTTGACGAAGACACAAAGAACTTCTACTTCATGGAAATGAACACAAGACTCCAAGTAGAACACCCTGTTTCCGAAATGATCACAGGACAAGACTTAGTTGAGTGGCAGTTCAGAGTGGCTTCGGGGTTCCCTCTTCCCTTGTCCCAAGACCAACTTTCTATCAAAGGCCACTCCTTAGAAGCCCGTATCTACGCAGAAGACCCCAAAAACGACTTTTTGCCCTCATCAGGCAATCTGCTGTACCTCTCGACACCTCAACCTACTTCTGAAGTAAGGATTGACTCTGGAGTCACTCAAGGTGACGAGATTTCAGTACACTACGACCCACTAATTGCTAAACTGATAGTGTGGGGCGACACTAGAAGCCAAGCCATGAACCTCATGCACAAGTCCCTGAGTTCTTACCACATTTGTGGACTGCCTACCAACATTTCTTTCCTCAAAAAGTTAGTTCAGAACTCCAAGTTCAGAGATTTCAAATTCAACACTAACTTTATTCCGGAGAACAAGGAAGAACTTCTCCACTTTGCAGAGCCTTCGAACAAAGATATAGCCTTGTCTTCTGTGTGTTTGCTCTTGAAAGAAAGGCACTCAGTTGTGTCTAACAAAAGTCCCTGGTTCGACCTCCACAACTTCAGACTCAACTCTGAACCAACCAGGAACTTCCACTTTTTGCTTGAAAAAGATTACCCAGTCACTGTGACCCAGCAAAACAACCACTTCGTGGCCACTGCAGGAGGAGAGCAGTTCAAAGTCAAGGGAGAGTACCTAGGCAACTCTGAGTTCATGCTAGAAACTGACTCCAGTTTGGAAAAGTGGCGAGTCGTGCAAGAAGACGACAGTATCTGGATCATCAACGAAAAGGGCGAAGTGCACAAACTTGAAGTGAAGCAAGAAGAAATGAGTGAAGAAACTGGACCTGGAAAAGAAATAAAGCAACTTTCAGCACCCATGCCCGGCAAGATTGTGCGCATTGCTGTCCAAACAGGAGACTCAGTCAAGGAGAACGACACCATAGTAGTGCTGGAGTCCATGAAAATGGAACATATGATTAAAGTTCCTCGCAACGCCAAAGTAGAAAAAGTTTTGAAAAAAGAAGGCGACTTTGTGAAGGGCAAGGAAGTAATAATAACCTTTGAATAAATGGACAACTCCCAACAAGAAAACATAGAACGATTTGACCTAGACACAAGGAAACAAGTAGCTTGTGAACTTAAGTACTGGGTGTATTCAGGCTTCTTCATCCTAGTTTTTCTGATAGGACTGATGGTTGCAGAACTCAACTCATTGGCCTTCGTGGCTCCTTTTTCAATTCTTTTTGTTTATGATTTTGCCAACCTTGTGAAACTCGTGAAACTTTGCATACATTTGCCCAAACAAGTAAGGACCTCTATATACTTTGAACTCACCCTTTTAGTGAGTTGGATGCTTGCTAAGTCCGGAGTGATAGCATACTTTTATATAGGGAGCTACTTTACATTACTGACATCTTCAATATACATTCCTTTGGTCAACAGGATCTGCATCGGTCCATCTTACAGAAGTGTGTTCTACAGGTTCTGCAGTTACTTGAGATTTCTGATATTTGTAGTGAAGGGACTGAGTTTGTTTTCAGTAGGCCTTTACCTAGACGGAGTCATTGACGTGAGTGTCAAAACTTGTTTGTGGCCTATGTACGTGACTCTGGGGATCCTTATTCTTGTGAACGGGATTGAAATTTTAGTTATTTTAAACTCGTTTGTTTTGTTTTTCAAGGGCAAAATTTCCCTTTTGAGGTTTTTAACCTCTTCTTGGATGTGGCTTGCAACCTTTTCAGTTACTTACTCGCTTTTTACAGTGTGTGACTTCATAAGGTATCTTTTGGGTGACACAGACTCTAGCACTTGGCTGCAGAATGCAGCTATTTCTTGCTTTGTTTTAGTGTTCTTTTTGGTGGTGTCTAGAGTAAGTTTTGAAGAATTAATGTAAGTTCCAAACAGACTAATTGCAAGCATGATATTCTACTCAAACCAAGCAACTCAAGAGCGTCCTTCAATAACTAGGCAACTGTTTTCAATTATGAAAAGTCCAAACGAGTTCTTGGTCAAAATTTCAGACTCCTACTACAAGTCTGTTGTGCCAGAAAACAATGCTAACCCTCCAGTTGAACCTGTGTTTACAAGAGTCCAACTGGCCCAAAACACTGCCCAGGATACAACTGAACGCGTGCTTAGTGAAGTAGACTCACTTGCAAACCAAGAAAACAAACCTAAGTGCATCATTTGTTGCGAAAAGGTTCCCAACGCTGTTTTTATGGAGTGCGGGCACAGCCAGGTTTGCTTTGACTGTGCTATCCAGCACTACAGAACTACCCAAAAATGCCACATTTGCCGAGAAACTGTTTCAAGAGTACTGCAAGTCAGCGAAAGGCCTGGCGAAGAGTTCCACTCAGTAAACTGTGTGGTTTCAATACTTTCTGAACAAATTAACGATTAGTTAAAAAGGACGCTGTTTAAGGTTGATGTCTTTGCTCCTAGGTTGGTAGGTAGTTTTGGTTTTTTCAGCATCGTGGGCGCCTTGGACAGTAGTAGCTACCATATCAGTTGGGTTGTACTCGTCAACAAACTCTCCCTGGACTCTGGCAGTTTCTCCTTCTCGGAAAGTCGAAGGCAGAAGTCCTTCGTATACTACTTTGATTTCGTGGATGAAGTCAGTAAGTACGAAACTGTGCTTGTGTGTGTTGGGGTCAATTCTCAGAGTGTTGGGTTTGACAACGCCTACTAAGTAGCACTCCTGATAGTCTAAAGCAACTCCTAACTCTAGAACTTCAGCAGGCTGCACGTACTTGGAAGTGTTGCTACTGAGTTTCCCTTTTCTTTTGGGCTGCAGCATATATACTGCTCCTGCTGTGCACACCAAAGTGCCTGTTAGCAAAAGTCTATAAACAAAATTCTTTCCGAAAAACTTTCTGCCCACTCGGAGGGAACTCCCGGCGGAGGGTCTGTGCACGAGCTTTGAAAAGTTCCTTGTTCCCACTCTCCACATTTTTACTGACTAAACATTTAAGTTACTACGAGGTCCTTCACAACAGACACTGAGTGAGTGCGCAGGAACTCTACCAGGTTAATGATGGCTGTTCGGAGTCGGACTTCTTCGAGGAGTTTCTGGGCTTCTTCTCTAGGGAATCCTTCAAGGGCTTCCAGGTGCTTTTCTGTTGTTTTTAAGTCACCTTTTTGCAAAGAAACGTGTGCAGAGTGGAGTTCCGAAAAGGTGTTGCCTTGGTCTGCAAGCATCACGTTTTCAGGAACCAGCATGTAAGCAACGTTGGCAAACATGTAACTTGAAAAGGTTCCTGACTTCAATAAAGCTGCGCGTTTGATTCTTTTGGAGTTTTGTTGGAAGGCTTCTTTCAGGTTATCTAGAGTAGGAATGCCCCTTTCTATCATGAGGGGGTAAAGTTCTTTGATGTTGTTGAATGCTGCTGCAATCATTTCGTCTTCTTCTGCTAACTTTTTAAGGTCTGCTAAGTCCTTAGTGAGGCCTCCTTTTTCCTGGTTCAGAGTGTTTTGGATGTTTTCGATAGTTAGGTGCAAGTTGTGGATTTTTCTGAGTTCAACTATGATGTTGTAGTGAGTGCTCTGCACTTCTTCCATTTCGCGCAGTTTTTCAAACAGTTCTTGAAGTTGAGAAATCCGGTCTTGAGTAGCTGTCTGGAGTTCTTCAGTGATGCTTTGGATGTCGGCTTCATGAAGTCTTGCCATATCCAAAGTTGTGCTTTGCTTGGTGAACTCTTCGTCTAGTTTAGCCTGTTCTGAAAAGTGATCTTCAGCAGCTTTTAGTTCAGAGTCCACTATGTTTCTCCACTCAGTATCGTGGAGTTTCAGTGACTGTTCAAGTTCTAAGTTGTGTTGCTCAATTAAGTCTTGGATGCGTTGTTTCCACTTTTGGCGTTGTTCGCGTAACTTTTCCATAAATGCTTCGTAGTTTTTAACTCCTGAGCTCTGGATGGAGTTTTCGTAGGCTTGGATGAGTTGTTCAAACTTGTTTTGGACTTCTTCAGGACTGGCAGACTTAAAGTCTATTGGGGAAGACAAAACTGAAGCAGGACTCGGAACTTCTTGAGAAAACTTAGGCATCATTTCTTCCATGAAATTGTTGAAGGTTTCTTCCATCTTCTCTGAGATTTCTTTTTCGTACTCAAGTCTTTGTCTTTGAATTTCTTCTCTAGTGGCTTGCAACTGGCCTTCAAGGGCTTCAATTTGGTCTTTTTTGAGCTCCAGTTCTTGTAGTATTTGCTCTGTCTCAGTAGCTGGGGTTGTTTGTGGTTCAGGTTTAAGTTCAGGCTTAGGTTCTTGTTTAGGTCCAGGTTTGGATTCAGGTTCAGACTTTTCTTCTACTTGTTTCTTAGGGTGTTCCTTAAGCTTTTTGGTTTCTTGAGGTTCTTGGATAGATGGCACTTTTTTCAGAGCCTCTAGATTGCTTTTTATGTAAGGTTTGAAAAGTGGAGAACTGACACCTTGTACATTACCCATAATGAAGTCCTCGATGTTGTTATAAACCTGATCTTTAGGTTCTTGATGGTTAGTTTGTTCAGTCCTTTCAGACTCACTCTTAAGTACTTCGGGTTCTTTAGGAGGCTCTTCTGGTTCTTTAGGGAGTTCTTTAGAGGACTCTTTGGGGAAGTCTTTTACAGGAGACTTGCTTGGGTTACTCAATTCAGATAAAAGTTTTCTGGGTGGAGGAATTTGATCTTTTTGCTTTTGCCTTCTGGAGTATTCCAAGTACATGATACCTCCAAAAGCCACAGCTAGTGAGCCCGGAAGTAGAAGCTTTCTATTGCCTCCTCTAGAACCGCCAGAACTCGAAAACTTCCTTTTAGTGAATCGCCACATTATAGTGTATTATGAATTAACTACTTAATCTCAGTAGAGGTGTTGGGGTTCAAAACAACGCTTTTATTCATTTTGGACTTTTCAAACCGAGGGAGGTAAATAGTTTTGCCTTCAGGTACGTTTTTCCACCAGTTTTCTTCAAGTTTGCCAGAAATAGGGAGCCCTTCTTGGTCTTTGAAGCGCTGGTGGAACCTTTGCTTGAGGGTTAAGTTTCCAGGAGTTTGCTGACGAGCACCTGCACTGGGAGTTCTGAGGGTGGTAGAGGCTGTTGGTTGTTCTAAGCTCATTTCTCCCATGTAGGACCTCAGCATGTCTAGTTGCATCCTCACGTTTTCTGTAAGGGCTTCGTTTTCTCTTTGCTGTTCAGAAAGGATCTCCGTGAGGGGTCCTTTGACGTCAGAAACGTCCTTTTGGAGTTGGCTTAAGTCTTGCTGCAGGGTTTGGTAGTTGTTTTTGAAGAACTCTTGGACTTTGTTTAGTTCCTTTTTGGTTTCAGACTGCGAGTCGTTCATGAAAGTTATCATGTTAATTAGTTTGGACAACTTGTCTTTGTTGCCGTCTTTGTTCCTCTTGTTGTCGTTGTTTAGTTTTTCAATTCTGGTTTCTAGCAGAATGATTCGTTTAGCTTTGTTTTCAAGGTCCTTTTTGAACTTTTCAAGTACTTTGTGGGGCACCCTTCCTTGGGCCTGCTCCTTGTGGTCCGACTCTTGGGCAGTGGCTTTGGACTGAATGGCTTTTTGGAGGTTTTCTTCTAGAGTTTCGTTTTTAAGGGCTAGTTCGTTGAGTTTGTTCTGCAAGTCCTGAATCATTAAGTTGGAGTTCTGGAGTTCAGAGTCGTACTGCTGGATAGTTTGGTTGGCGTTTTCTAGTTGGGACTGATAGTTCTGGAAGTCTTTTTCAAGCAGTATGAGTTTTTTGTTGACTTGGCGTATAGCTGAGTTCCCTGCAAACCTACCAGTACTGGCTCTACTTCCTACCCGACTTAAAGCAGGCAGGGTCCCTCCTTGTCTACTTGAACCCCTAGTTTTTAGGTTCCTACTCCCAGGAGTTGCTTCTTCCATGTCAGCTTGTTCTCCAAAACTCCGGTTGTTTTCTGGTTTATTGTGGGGAGAAAAAGGGTCGTTTTCTTGGGACTTGCGTCCTACAATGTTTTGTTCTAGGTTGTCAATGATGTCGCCTTCTTCGCTTTCGAAGTCTTCTTCGTCAGAAAACATTTCTTCGTCATCGTCCATCATCATTCCCTGGAGCTCCTCTTCTAGTTTAGCAACTTTAGATTTGAGCTGAGTCAGCTCTTCATTAGACACAGTTGCTGCTCCAGAAGCTTCGGCTTCTTTTTTCTGGGACAAGTCAATTTTCATTTTGGCCTTAAAGCCTTCGAAGTCAGTTTTAATATGCTTTTCGATCTTAGAACCCAGTTTAGAAACTTCTTCTGAAAGTTTGTTAAATGCAGCACTGTTGGTTTTCTGCTTAAGGATTTCCTGGACTTCTTGGAAACCAACTTTGTCGTTAAGTTGGTTGGAGTACTGTTCAGTGTACTTATCCAAACAGGCCTTAACGGCAAAGTTAATTTCACTAGAAATAGCATCAAACTTAGAGTCCAAGTAGTTTTTAGGAACTAAAGACCTAACTTGGTAAGCTAAGTCTTTTTGGTTCTTTTCGAGTTGGTTCATTTTGTGCTCAACCTTGTCCATCCTAGCAAAGGCCTTTTTGGCTAAGTTGATTTCTCGAATCACGTCAGTAATGCAGGCTTTTCCCTTCTTGACGTTTTCTAGCTGCTCAATCACGTTATCAGACATAATTATTATTGAACTTTGATCATTTTATTTACTACTGACTCTATTTCTTCACAATCAACTGCATTGAGTTCCTTGACAACCTCCCGCACAGTGCTTTTGTAAACTACACTCATTGAAGGGTCGTTTTTCCTGATGTTTTTTTCCATGAAAAAAGCCAGTTCCTGCGACCTAGTTTCACTAACTCCTTTTTCAAGCAGAATTCTCGAAAACTTCCTGCAGACTGTTTTCCTGAGGTTGTTGTCGACACTCTCGAAGTCAGGAGTTTCAGAAGGCATTAGTTTGAGCTTCTCCCAGTGCCTAGTTAACTTCTGGGCTGTTTTTGCCAGAATGAAGATTTCTTCTTCTGGACTTTCTTTGAATTCTTGACTGAAAAGCTTAACTAGTTTCAGAATTTTGGTGGACTGAAGCAACTGGGGTGTCATTGGTGTCTCAACTAGTTTTTGGAAGCAGTCAACCAAGTCTGTACTTTTGGCTTTAAAATGCCCTATTTCTTGGCAGATCTTTTTACTATTGAATTGCTTCAGAACCTTTTTAGGTTTTTCAATGTCGTTCTAAGTAAGCCATACCAGGGTGCTTGGAGCTCTTTTCAATGGCAGAATGTCATTTGTTGAAATTTTTTGGTCAAGTTTTGAGTGCAACTGAGTTATTTTTTGGGAAATATCAGGAACTCCAGAGCTACTTTGCTGGCGCGATTCTTTCCTTTCGAGTTTTTGGTTCAAAGTTTGGAGTTCGGGTATTGAAATGGGGGGTTTAATTTTCATAGCTGCGTTAATGCTGGCTTTGAGCCAAGGGTCCTTGCTAGTTGGTTTGTAAGAATTAAACTTCTTTATTTTGTTTTCAGGCAAAATGGAGTGGGAGTTTTCTCCTACGAAGTGCACAGTGATTTTTTCATCGAGATTGGAAACTACAGCCGGCCACCAAGAGTAGCCACTTACCTTGGCCCATACAATTTCACTTGGGTGGAAATCCATTTATAAATGGAAAAGCCAGTGGTAGTCTTTGACAATGGAACTGGGTTCAGCAAGTTGGGCTTTGCAGGCAACCTGGAGCCTTCCTACATCATCCCTACGGCAATTGCTACAAGGGAGTCAGTGGGAGTTCCAGTGTCACGGCTTAAGTGCGAAGACCTTGACTTCTACATAGGTTACGACTCCTACGCCTACCAAAAAACCCATAGACTCTCCCTCCCCATTAAAGAAGGGCAAGTCAACAACTGGGACGACATGGAAAGGTACTGGCAGCGCTGCATTTACTCTCACATGCGCATTGAGCCCCAAGACCACACTTTCCTTCTCACTGAGCCTCCTATGAATCCCCCCGAGAACCGTGAACAAATGGCTGAAATTATGTTTGAAACTTTTGACTGTGCAGGACTGTACATCGGAGTGCAAGCAGTGCTGGCACTTTTCGGGTGCAACATGTACAAGGAAAGAAACACCTTGACGGGGACAGTTGTGGACTCTGGAGATGGAGTGACCCACATCATTCCTGTGGGCCACGGGTACGTGATTAGTTCGTGCATCAAGCACATTCCTATAGCAGGGCGCGATATTACAAAGTACATTGCTAAGAGTCTCAAAGACAGACACCCTAACATTCCAGCCGAAGACCTGATGGACGTAGCCCGGAACGTGAAGGAACAGTACTCCTATGTGTGCAAAGACATGGAGAAAGAAATCCTCGACTACAGGGACCCCAATTCTTCCAAGTTCAAAACTTATTCTGCTCCTGGCAAGACCACAGGAACTCCTCTTTCACTAAAAGTCGGCCAAGAAAGGTTTTTGGGCCCAGAAGTGTTTTTTTCCCCTGAAAAGTTCACCCGTGACTGGGACAAGCCTATAGACCTGTGCTTGGACCAAACCATCCAAGGCTGTCCCATAGACCTC